>Ga0265316_10000060_pt1 | contig 114635 bp, 100 predicted proteins | sample 4522metaG_FD_202092 | JGI IMG/M metagenome (GOLD analysis project Ga0265316, IMG submission 202092) | Rhizosphere microbial communities from Carex aquatilis grown in University of Washington, Seatle, WA, United States - 4-5-22 metaG | ecosystem: Host-associated > Plants > Roots > Rhizosphere... | reverse complement strand
TATGATTTTTTAAGTTCGGCAATGTCAATCCCCTGGCTGCTTAAAATCTCTCTTCTGGCTTCCGGCATTAAAACTAAATTTTTAAAGTCCTCTATCGATAAATTATAGAGAATCCGGCTGCCCTTAACAACGCCATCGCTCATATTCAGGGCGGATATTTTATTATTAACTGATTTTTCCAGTTCCTTTTTGCCAATTTTTTCCGACAGAAATTCGTTAATTATTTTATCTTCTATCATCTGTTCCAAGGCTGCTCTCCGGAGTTCTTTGCCAAAAGCGGCATCGGCCACCACCGTGCTGCTTGAATAAACGGAGTAAATTTTTTGGTAATAAAACAGGGAGCTATCAACTATTTTATTAAATTGGTTGCCGGTAATAATCCATTTCGAAGAAAAGGCAACGGGATAAAAACCGAAAGCGGAAATAATAAAAACAGCTAAAATTAAAAATCCGATTATGCCTATAGAGATGCCAGCGATGATTCTCATTTTTATTATTTGGGGATAATAATCATTTTTTCTTCCGGCTGGTGGTAGTTAAATAAAGATTTAGCTTCTTTGAGCAGGTTTTCAGGGTGGCCGAGATAATCTATTTTATCTTTGAAATTTTGGTTTTCACTCTGAAGCGCCTGAGCGTCATTTTTTAGATTGTTGAACTTTGACTCTAATTGGCCAGCTTGTTGATGAAGTTTTAAAAATCCCCAAGCCAAAAGGCCAGCTAAGCAAATCAGAGAAAAATTTTTAAGAAATTTAATCATAAAACTTTTACCAAAGTAAGATTGATTATTAAACGGCTGGGCGGATTATCATTTTGATATTCGTAAATATAATTGTCGCTTTCCTGCCATTTAAAACCAGGCGGAGCTTCAATAGTCGCTTTTAAGCTTGCATCAACGCCGGATTGCTTATCAAAAATAAATTGGTAAACCTGGCCGGAAGCTAAAGACAACGAACTATTTGCCTGTGTTTCATATTCTAAATCCAGATTTTTTGTTTTTCCAGCAGGCAAATTAAGCCAGGATGACCAGACATTTTTGCCGAATTCCGTGTTTTGCCAGACGTTAAAATCAGCCAAAAACTGCTGGTTAGCTTCTTGGTTTTGTACGTCCGGGTCCGGCTGATAGCCTTCTTTTTGATAATTAACCAGGGGTTTTACGGTTTTCACGCTATTGCCTTTAAGGTTTAAAAGACTGGACCCGGGTGCAGTAAAAATTTTAATGAAATCCTGATTAGTTGCCCGCCACCAAGAATCTTTTTCGTTCTGGCCGTTATGGGTTCTTGTTATTTCCAATTCATTAACGGCTTTGCCGTCGCTGTTCAAAGTTGTCGCCAAATTGATTTCTTCTTTTACAAATAAATCGCTTTTTCCTCCGGCAATATTGGCGTTGACCACGGCCAGATAATTACCCCAAAAATTATTCGGCAATTGATAAACTTCTCCACCAAACCCGTTTTGAAGGAAAAAATTCTGAAGCTGACCGTCTTTGGCAAAAAACATAATATCTTTGTTTTCCAAATGGAATTTAATTTTGTCCAGAAGATTTTTTTTCTGTTCATCGGTTAGATTATTCAGTTTATCCAAAAGAACAGGGGTCAGAACTTTAAGAATGTTTTTTGGCTGCCCCTTGGTTTTATCAGCGCCGGATTCAACTTCTTTCTGAATTTCCTCCAGAACATTATCTTTGTTTAGCTCTGGCTTGTAGCCGTCAAGTTTGATAGGGCCGGTAATTTCCAAAATGCTTTGTAAAATACGGAAATTCAAAGCAATAGCTCCGGAAAATTTAACATTTTGTTCTTGATAAATTTTTGAAGCTTCTAGAAAATCAGCAGTTTTTTGGGCAGAAAGAGGAAAATCAAAAAACCAATTAGCGTCGCGGGCGCCCCAATTGGTAGTGATAGTTTGAAGCGGCCAGGGCGGAATTGTTTTTGCTGTTAACTGGCCGTCAGGGTCGTAAATATCGCGAACGTCAATATTAGCCAAGCGGCCGGAGCTGATTGTTAAGTCGGCGTAGCTTCCCAAAAATCCTCCCGCCGGCCTGATTTCCCCCGGATTCTGGAAGAAAACCAGCCAATGAACGTTGTTTTTTGATTGGAGAATGTTCTCTAAGCCGGACAGAAAATCTTCCGCTTGATAAAGCTTCGGGCTGTAATTAAGATAAGCTGCGGTAAAAATCTGGTTTAGCTGGCCAAGAGCGGGTAAACTTGCTTCAGCAAAAGCCATTTTACTATTTATAAAACTTATCTGATTGCGAAGAAGGTTTATTGTTTGGTGAATATTATTAGTTTCTTTTTTCAGGTTTTCAATTATTGCGAGTGGCCCTTGTCCCCCGTTGCTTAATAAAAGACCGAGCCCTTTCTTTTTAAGAACGGCTAGATTTTCCGATATTTCCAAGGCTGACTGATTTAATCCGGAAATTTCTTTAAAAAAACCGCCTAAGTTCAAAATCAGTGATAAATGTAAATTTTTAAAATGATTCTGAGTTTCGGTTAATTTGTAATTATTTTGCTCAAAAAGAAGGACGGCTTCCTGAGGTTCTAAATTATTTAAGCTCTCTATGGCTTGTTCCGAATTTCCGATAATAGAACGGGCTTCGGCGGAGATAAAATCTTTTGAGCTATAAATTCCCCAAAAAGAAAAAACGCCAATAATTATTACGCCCAAAACAAATACTTTCAAACCGGATAAAATTATCTTCCTCGGCCAACCGCCTGACTCCCGCTTTATATAAATTTTACGGGAATTAACTTTAAAGTATTTTTTAAAATCTGAAGACGGCGAGGAAAAAATGACCGGCTGGGAAATAACCTTTTTTCCGTTTTTCGGATGTTTGACGTCAAAGAGAACCGATGAAATATTTTTTTTGGGAGTTTTTGGCATTGTTTCCATTATACCCCGCAATGCGGGGTTGTAAAAATCGGCTTACTGATTTTAAGCAACAATCAAGAAGATTATCTTGCTATTTTGGAAAACACATTGATAGTTTCTTCGGCGGTTTTTTTCCAATCGAATCTTTTAATGTTGGCCAAACCAGCTTTCCGGAGCTTTCTTCGCTTGCTTTCAGAGGTTAATACATCTTGCAGGGCTAAAGCCATGTCATCAATACGCCAAGGGTCAACCATGACGGCCGAATCCCCCATTACTTCAGGCAAGGAAGAGCGATCGCTGGTGATAACAGGTAAACCGCAGGCTTGGGCTTCCAAAGGAGGGAAACCGAAGCCTTCAAAGAAAGAAGGATAAACAAAAGCTTCGGCCGAATTATACAAATAAAGGGTTTCTTCAAGAGTGGCCGAACCCCAAAAAATAATGTCTTCCCGAAATTTGGAATCTGCGGCTTGGCGGAAAACTTCTTCGTAAAGCCAGCCCTTGGAACCGGCGATTACTAGCCGCAAATCTTGAAAAGAATTTTCGGTTTTTAAAATATTAAAAGACCGGATAATGGCCAGGATATTTTTCCGCGGTTCAATCGTTCCGAGATAAAACAAAAAAGGTTTTTCCATTTGGCGGGTGCGGCGGAATTCTTTGAGATTTTTGTCGTTGGCTGGAAGCCGGCGGTAAAAAGGATTAATGCCAGAATAAATTTTAGTTATTCGTTCAGGGTTGACCGAAAGATTTTTGATGATGTCCTGGCGGGTAAATTCGGAAACGGCAATAAGATGGCCTGCAGTTCGGGCCTGGCTTTTGTAGTCTTGTAACCAATGCCAGAAATTATCGCGTTTGGAAAAAAAATTAGGATAATGAGCAAAAGACAAATCGTGAAAAGTGAAAACTCTTTTTAAAGGATTAACTAAAGACAAGCTGTTAAAATGCGGGCTAAAAAAGACGTCGGCCTCTATTTTTTTGTCTAGCTTGGGTAGATTTAAAATTTTGTTGCTTAAACTCAAAATGCGGTTGGGCATGGAAGAGTTGATAACTTTGACCTGCGGATTATTAACCCACTCTTCGGGAAGAGCGGATTTTTTGTAGCCGTTATAAAAAAGGATATATTCGTTTTTTTTGTCCGCTAATAGTAAATTATTCACCAGAAGCTTGGCGTATTCGCTGATGCCGGAAAAATGCGACTTGGTTAAAACCCGAAGGTCGATTAGGATTTTCATTTTAGATAACGGAATTTTTATATTTTTTGATTATTTTACCAAAATTTAATTTGAAATTGTCTTCGGAAAAACGCTGGGCGTTTTTGACAATTTCTTTTTTGGAAAACTTCATATTATTGAAGGCGTTAATCGTTTTTATCAGAGCTTCGGGGGTTTGTTCGTTGAAAAACAAGCCGGTTTTTCCATCAAGAATTATTTCTTTAAATCCGCCGGCGTTGTAGCCAATAACGGGAGCGCCACAAGCCTGGGCTTCCGCCGCTACCATGCCGAAGTCTTCAATTTGCGGGAAAATTAAGGCCCTGGCGTTGCTATAAAGCCTTCTAAGGTCGTCAAGGCTTTCAACAAAAGAGCAAAATTCTATCAGCGGAGATTTAGCCATTGATTTCAACTTTTGGAAGTCCGGCCCTTCGCCGACTATTTTTAAGGGAAGTTTTAATTCGTTGAAAGCTTGGATGGTTAAATCAAAACGTTTGTAGTGAAGCAACCGCCCAACCATCAAAAAATAACCAGAGTTTTTTTCTTTTTTTCCGGATTTTCTGGTTTTTTCCGGTTCGGGGAAAAATGTCTTAGTGTCAATCGGCGGATAAATTACTTCGGCTTCCCGATTGTAAAATTTATTTATTTTCTGGGCAGTAAAACGGGAATTAGCGATAAAAACATTAACATGGCCGCTGGTTTTTTTGTCCCAGGACTTTAAAGCAAGGCGGATTGGTTCAACTAATGTTTGTAAAATCGGAAAACGGAAAAAGTCCATTTTCTGGATATAGTCTTTTTCCCATGCATAGCGAAGTGGCGTGTGGCAATAGCAGATGTGAAACGCCTTATTGCAATTAAATCCCTTGCCATATCCAGCGCTCGAAGAAATGACCAAATCATAGCTATCGTTTAATTTTAAACTGCTGCTCGCTAAGGGCAGAAGCGGGATAAAAGCGCGGTGATGACTTCTGACAAATTCAAAATCTAAAAAACTGGTTTTTTTAACTTTACCGGCAAAATACCCGCGGGTTTTTTTCTCGTCGTAGAAAAGAGTATAAATCGGCGCTTCGGGAAACATTTCCATTAAAACTTCCAGAACTTTCTCCGCTCCCCCGCATTGATTAAGATAGTCGTGCATTAAAGCAACTTTTCCGATTTTTTTTGGTTCTTTAAGCATTATAAAAATATTATCACAGAAATTAAAAACCCGCCTAATTCAGACGGGGGAAATGTTTTTTTGATTTTTTAATTTATACCGCCGTCGGGTCAAAAAATAAAATCGAGACGGTTTTGGCGAGTATTTTTAAATCCAGCACTAGAGACTGGTTTTTAATATAATAGCCATCAAAAGACATTTCCTTGAGAAAGGTCAAACTTGACGCTCCGTTTACCTGCGAAAGGCCAGTAACTCCGGCTTTGGCAAAAGTTATATGCTTAAATTCCGGCGGATAACCGGCAACTTCTTCCGGTTCATGAGGGCGAGGGCCAACCAAAGAAAGTTCGCCTCTTAGAACGTTAATTAACTGCGGGAATTCATCAAGCCGGAATTTGCGGAGAATTCGTCCGACTTTAGTGATTCTCGGATCGTTTTTAATTTTGAAAAATGGCCCGTCGTTGCGCTCGTTAAAACTAGCGAGAGTTATTTTCAATTGGCTGGCATCTTTAATCATGGAACGGAATTTATGAACCTTAACGACTTTCCCCTGGCTTATTCTTTCAAGTCCAATTATCGCCGGGCCGGAACTTTCCAGCTTAATCGCTAAAACAATAAAAGGCGTGAAAGGCGCCAAAATTAATAATCCCAAAGAAGCGCCGCAGACATCCATTATTCTCTTGTATAATTTTTCAGGATTATTTTCCATGACTCTTCTTTTTCTAAAATAATTAGACCTCTTTAACCTCTGTTAATTCTTTTTCAAGAACTATATCTGATTCTCCAAAGAGGAATTTTCCCTTAAATTTTTTCCCGGCTAAAAATAGAGGCAACCAATATATATCATCCGGCCACATTTCTTTATAAGGAATTTCGCTAACATTAAACCATTGTGGCTTCATTTCTTCGCTTTCCGCCGGCTCTCCCGAAAATTTATCCAATTTAAAGACATGGGTTTCCAAAATTTCGGGATTGCCTTTGAATTCGAAATCCAGCATCCCGACTTTTTCCAAATTTTCCGCTTCTATCCCCGCTTCTTCTTTTAATTCTCTTTTTGCCGCAGCTTCAATTGTTTCTCCGACAATAACCTTGCCGCCAAAACCGTTCCATCTGCCTGTTCCAAATCCTCGTTTTTTCAGCCCAAGTAATACTTTTGGGTGCTGATAAATTATGCAAAGTGTTAATATTTTTTTCATATTTATATTCTTAAATTTTTATGATTCTTCTAAGATAATTTTTTTCTTGAATCTGCCGCGTTTTTGGGCTTTATCTTTTTGAACTGATTTAAGCTGCGCTTGACTGAATTTTTTATAATCGCAAATAGCATCAATAACTTCCTGAATATCCGCCATTTCTTCTATGCTTTCATTCTTGTCAAATTCTTTAAATTCTTCCAGCAGTTTTTCTTTCAGCTTTTGCCAATACTCTTTATCGTCAGCGATATGAAATTTCACCATTTCGCCTTTGCTTTTTATGTATTCGGGGATTTTGTCCCTAACTAATTTATTGTATTTCATTATAGAATTTTAACATTGTTAAAATATTTTTAAAAATTCTGATTATTTGACAAAATATCTATTTTAATGCTATATTTTTAAAAGTTCTTAAGACAAGTTTTAATAGTTGAAACTCAAAAAAGGAGGCTCTAAAATGTGGGAAGAAATTAAAGATTTACACGTCAGAGATGTTGTTAGCAGTTCTGCTCGACTCAAAGTTCCCGGGGGTTGGCTTGTAAGAACCATTCTTAGCGGTGGTGGTGTCCATGATAAAATGGCGCTAATATTCGTCGCCGATTCCGAACATAAATGGGAACTGGAAAAGTAATCCTGTTTCAACTCACTAAAGACTCATCCAAAACTGGATGGGTCTTTATTTATTTAGATAGATCCTTGTCGAACATCCAATTTGGCCAATTTTCGCGATTGCTTATTTGCTATTATTTCGCTTCGCCTTTGCTTTTTATATGTTCGGGGATTTTGTCCCGAACGAGTTTATTGTATTTTACGATGTAATTTTATCATTAACAAGATAATTTTAAAAACAGTTTTACGGCTTGACAAATTATCATTTTTAATGCTATACTGCAGACAGTTCTTAAAATGAGTTTTTTAATAAAAAACATAAAAGGAGGTGTCTATGTGGGAGTTTATTGATGACGATGCGGCAGGCGTGGACAAAAGCAATATCTATTCTTCTCGACTTAAGGTTATTAATGGATGGCTCGTACGCACTATTATTAATAGTGTGCATGGTGTTCAGGTCCGGCAAACCTTTGTCAAAGATGCAGGGCATCACTGGAAACTCGAAAACGAAAAGAAAAATTAACAGATCCCTTCCTTTCGCCAAAAGCCCATCCATTTTAGGATGGGCTTTTTTATATTTCATTTAATATTCGCTGAAAAAACTCTTTGTCTTTCGGGTGAGTTAATAAATTCGCGACTTTTTCTTTATCAACCCATCTGGCTTCCGGATTGTCCGGGTCAACGGGCTGAAGCGCGGTTTCGGTGGTTTTGAACAAAAAAATAGTGATATTTTTTAATTCGGACTTATCTTCTCCGCCGGTTTTGCCTATTTTATAACGCTGGTATTCGCCAAGATTTTTTATCAATTCTAAATCTTTTATGCCTGATTCTTCGTAAATTTCTCTTTTGGCGGCTTCAAGCGCGGTTTCGCCTTCGTCAATATGGCCTTTAGGTAAAGACCAAGAATTACCATGCTGACTAACAACTAAAACTTTTCCTTCGTTGTTTATCACAACTCCTCCAGCGGTTTTAGTTTCTTTTGTCTTCTTTTTGGATTTATTTTCCATGACAATCTTTATATTTTTCCCCGCTGCCGCAGACGCAGGGCGCCTCGCCCAGATAAGCGTTTAAAAGCCAGGAGCTTGACTGGACTTTTCCGCCGCCGCCGACATTATTTACTACTTTATATCCAATTGTCTTTTGAAGAACCACTTCGCAGGGAGGGATATTGCCGGTATTGCGGTCGCCTCCTTGGGCGAATATACCGGGCTTTATTTTTTGAAGCTCCCGGCAAACGCTCATGTCTTTAGCGCCGGGCTTGTGGCTGGTAAGTACTACTTCATCAACCCATTTAATGCCTTTGATTAATTCCTCTCGCTCTTTTTCCGGCATAAAAACAAAACCTTTCTTTTGATGAAGCCAATTGTCGTTATTTAAAATCACAACTAATTTATCGCCCATCGCTTTGGCTTCTTGAAACATCCTAACGTGGCCGACATGAATTGGGTCAAATCCCCCGCTGACAACGACAACAACCGGTTTTTTCTTTTTTGGGGCGGCTTTCATGTTTTGATTATAGATAAATTACAAAGATTTATTTTCCGTGGCAATGTTTGTATTTAACCGGGGTTCCGTCGGGCTTCTTTGCTCCGCACCAACAAGGGTCGTTGCGGTTGATATCTTTATGGGCATCGGGAGGCGGTGGAGTCGGAGCGGAAGTTATGGTTGGCATGACAGGCGCAGGGTTGGTTAAAATTTTAGAAATAACTTCGGCAGTTAAATTCTGAAAATTCGCCTGGAATTCTTTAAACAAACGGAAACTTTCCTGGCGATATTCCACGAGCGGCTCGTGCTGGCCATAAGCTCTTAAATTAACGGCTTCACGAAGAGCTTCCAGATTTTCCAGATTTTCCATCCAAAGCAAATCCATGACTTTTAATACTTGCTGGCCGAGAAAAGTTTTAAATTCCGGGCTTAATTTGCTATCTTCTTCATCGGTTAAATCTTTGTTGGCGATTTCTTTGAGTAAAGAGCGGAATTCGCCTTTTTCAATAGAATTTAAAATCCTCTGCCTCTGGGTATAAATAAAACTTCGCTGTTTGTTTAAAACATCGTCAAAATCAAGCAAGTGGCGGCGAATATCAAAATTCATTCCCTCTATTTTGCCTTGAGCCTGATTAACGGCTCCGGAAACAATTCCTGATTCAATAGGAACGTCGTCGGGAACTTTTAAGGTTTGCATTAAATTTTTAATCCTGTCGCCGCCGAAAATTTTCATGAGGTCGTCTTCCAAGGACAAGAAAAACTGGGAAGAACCCGGGTCGCCCTGACGGCCAGCGCGTCCACGAAGCTGGTTGTCGATACGGCGAGCTTCATGCCTTTCGGTGCCGATAATGCAAAGTCCGCCCTGGCTTTTAACTTTTTCGGCTTCTTGGGGATTAACCGGATTCCCACCAAGGACAATATCAACTCCGCGGCCGGCGCGGTTAGTGGCGACAGTCACGGCTTTAACTTTTCCGGCTTGGGCGATAATCGCTCCTTCGCGTTCGTTGTTTTTGGCGTTTAAAACTTCGTGCGGAATTCCAGCGCGGCTTAATAAGCTAGAAAGAAGTTCGTTGAGGTCAGTTGAAGGAGTTCCAACTAGAACCGGACGGCCAAGGCTGTTTTGTTTTTTTATTTCTTCAATAACCGCTTGATATTTCGCTTCACGATTTTTATAAATCAAATCGGGCAAGTCTTTGCGAACCATCGGTTTATTTGAAGGAACACTAGCCACTTCGAGGTTATAAACTTTATGGAATTCCTCGGCGGAAGTTTGAGCCGTGCCGGTCATGCCGGAAATTTTTTTGTAGAGACGAAAATAATTCTGAATAGTAATTTGAGCGAGAGTTCTTGACTCCAGCTGAACTTGAACGGTTTTGTCCGAGAGACACTCTTTGGCCTCAATGGCCTGATGAAGGCCGGCAGAATAACGGCGGCCCTGCATTAAGTGGCCGGTAAATTCATCAATAATTAAAATTTCGCCGTTTTTGACAAGGTAGTGCTTGTCTAAGCGGAAAAGAGCTTTGGCCTTCAACGACACCTCAAGGTAGTGAATCAATTGAAAATTTTCCGGCCCGTAAAGATTGTCTATTTTGAGAGCTTTTTCAACTTTACTGATTCCTTCAGGCGTAATGCTGGATGTTTTTTTCTTTTCATCAACTAAATAATCTTCTTCGGGTTTTAGGGAATCAACTATCCGAGCAAAAATTTTATAGTATTCACTGGACTGGGCATCGGGCGCGGCGATAATTAACGGGGTTCTGGCTTCGTCAATTAAGATGCTGTCTATTTCGTCAATAATAGCGTAATTGAGCTGGCCTTGGACTTGGTCGGTTAACCGGACGCTTAAATTATCCCTTAAGTAATCAAAACCGAATTCGTGGTTTGTGCCGTAAATAATTTCGGCTTGATAAGCCTCTTTGCGTGAAATCGGCCGTAAAAATTCCTGAACGACTTTAAACGCGCCTAAGGTATCGCGTTCTTTGTCTAAATTATTTTCATTTTGAGCTTTATAAGTTGGGTCGTAAAGAAAAGCTCCGTCATGAACCAAGCAACTTACTTTTAAACCCAAAAAATCATAAATCTGGCCCATCCAAACAGCATCACGACGAGCTAGATAGTCATTAACGGTAATAATGTGAACGCCGCTGCCCGCGGGAGCTGCAAGGGCGTTTAGATAAGCCGGAAGAGTGGCCGAAAGGGTTTTCCCTTCACCGGTTAACATTTCGGCAATTTTACCCTGATGCAAAACCAAACCCCCGATTAATTGAGAATCAAAGTGTCTTTGGTTAAGTGTTCTTTTGGCCGCTTCTCTGGCTAAGGCGAAAGCCCGGCAAATTAAATTAAAGTCATTAAGATTTTCTCCAGTTTCCTGAAGTGTTTTCTTTAACTCGTTGCTTTTTTCCCTTAACTGCTGATTTTCCAGTTTCTGCAGTTCCGGTTCCAGCCGGTTAATTTCAGCAACAAAATTTTTATATTTTTCCTTTCCGCCTAGAAATTTCTCTACGAGTTTTTTTATCATTTTGAATTTTTGATTTTTGGCCGTACTTTTTTATTTCCTCTTTGATAATGTCTTTGGCCTCGTTAATGGCAACTCTGGCATCGTTTCTTTCCGCAACGCTTCTTAATTTTTTCTGAGGAAGGTCAAGATTAATTTCCGCATTAAAAACATCTCCGCTGTGATGATGCATGGTGCTCCGGCCGACTTCTACATTGATTACTACCTCCGATTCGGCGTCGTAGTTTTTTAAAAACTTAGAAAGCGACCCGATTTTTTCTTCAATAAACTGACTAAGAGCCGGCGTTAAGTCCAGGTTTAAAGTTTTAATATTGATTTTCATACTTTAAATTATATAAATTTTGCACGGAAAAAGCAAAAAATCCGGATATTCCGGATTTCTGGCCTTAAAAAAATCAAGCTTCGACAAGATAGCCGAAGCTCAATTCATAAGAAGACAACCTCACTTGTCTTCTCTTTTTTCTTATAAATTTATAATAGCATATCTACGAATAAAAGCCTGTGGATAACTCGGAAGGGACAGAATTTTCATAATTGCCTTTCAGAACCAGAATATCCCGACTCCAGCGGTCGGGATTTCTTTTCCCTCGGCGTCCAAACTCCGCTAAAGCGGAGACCAATCTTTGGACGCCTACGGGACATTCTTTCAAGACAATTATGAAAATTCTTTTTTAAAAAAAATGGGGGGTAAAGGGGTTAAGACAAATAAACAACTTCTTCCTCCAAATTAACTCCGAATTTTTTGCTGACTTCTCTTTTTGCTAAATCAATCAAATCTAAGACATCTTTCGCGGTAGCTTGGTTGAAATTAATAAATATATTCGCCTGCTGGTCGGAGATTTTTGCGCCGCCGATTTGTTTTCCTTTTAGCCCGCACTCCTCAATTAAGTAGCCCGCCGGCACCATGCCTCCTTTTATTTTTTCAGCAGAAATTAATTTTTGCGTTTTTTCATTGAGGTCTTTAAATTTTAGATTTTTAAAAATGCTGCCGCAGGAAGGATAAGCCGGAATCCTTTCCCGCCTTTTCTTTAAATACTCTTTGATTGTTTCCATGCTTTTTACGGAATCGCCTTTTTCAAGCTTTATTTCCACGGAAACAATGATACTCCCATTGCGTTTAAAAACACTGCTTCGGTAATCAAATTGGCACTCTTCTTTTGAATATTTTTTTATTTCCAAAGTTTCTGGGTTCAAAGCGATGGCGCTTTTTACGTTTTTTGATATAGAAGAACCAAAAGCGCCGCAATTGCCGCAAACCGCGCCGCCGATTGTGCCGGGAATCCCAATCGCCCACTCCAAACCGGTTAATCCGGCTTTAATTGAATCTGCTACCAGTTGGTTTAAGCCAGTTCCGGCTCCGGCCGTGATTTTTTCAGCAAGTATTTCGTGTCCGGTATCGTGTATTTTTATTGCCAAACCGTTAAAACCTTTATCGCTTATCAACAATTTCGTTCCGCCGCCGAAAATAAAAACCGGAATTTTCATCTGCTTTGCTTTTTTGACCGCCTCAATAATATCTTCTATTTTTTGGGCTTCAAAAAAATATTCAGCCGGACCACCGATTTTGAAACTGGAGTATTTATTAAGAAGAATCTTCTTGGAAAACATATGATTTTTAAATAGAATGCAGGTAGAGGCAGCTTCATTTTTTTTAAATTAAGTGAGCGCTATCTACCTGCTTTAAAATTATAACAAATAGAATATTGTAGTTGTACTTTTATGACTTACAGGGCTTGACTTTTTTAGAGTTTTACGCTATACTTTATTTATTAAGTGAGTGTGAATTTTTCTGTGTTGGATCAATATTATCCAATCTAAGAAAAATCCTTTATTTCCCCTCCGATGCAAATCGGAGGGGTTTTATTTTATCCCCTGTTTTTAATATTACGCTGATTTGAAGCGGTTTTTTAAGGCAGTTGACAAAACTTTTTTAGCGCCCGATAATTAAATTGGAAATCAGCCAAATTAAAAAAATGAACCCGACGATAAAAAGAAATAATCATTGGACTTTATCAACCAGCTACAAAACTGTCGGCTGTGTTTTGTTTGTCTTTACGACCATCACTATTAAAAGACATCCAGGGAGGTTCAATAAGCTAAAGCGAGTCTAGAGAACAAAGGTCCCAGAAGAAATTGAACCTCCCAAATCGAAAAGGAGGTTTTTTAATTTAAATAAAATCATATGTCCCAAAAAATATATTTAACAAAAGAAGGCTTGAAGAAGATAAAACAAGAATACTTAGATTTAAAGAAATCCAGACTGGCCGAACCAACAAAGGAATTGCTCCAGGAAGATTCGGTTGCTATTGCCGAAAAAAGAATGACCGACTTGGAATTTGCTTTAAAAAACGTGGAAAGGATTAAACTTCCTCCAAAAGATAAGCGCGGGTTGGTTGATTTGGGGGCGACTGTGTTTTTGGAAGACCACAGCGGGAAAATTAACAAATTTACCATCGTCGGGACATTGGAAGCTGAACCGAGAACCGGAAAGATATCTTCGGAGTCGCCAGTGGGCAAGGCTTTGTTGAATCACAAGATTTGCGATGAAATATCAATAATTTTCCCGATAAAGATTAATTACAAAATAAGAGACATCAAATACCAGCTAACCTAGGCTTAGAACCAAAATTTATTGTTCGCTACTGCAGATTTTTTTGACGATGGTATCAAGCTCTTCCGGGGAAAAGAATTTAATGACGATTTTGCCTTTGTCGGCGGTTTTGCTGATTTTGACTTTCGCTCCCAAGGTTTCTTCAAGTTGGGTTTCTAAATAGTTACTCACCGGGTCTCGAGGAACACTTTCAGGGTCATTGTCTTTTATTTTTTCTTTCAAATCCCTGACGCTTAAATCGCTGCTGATTAGTTCGTTGAAAATTGTTTGCTGCTGGTTTAAATCAGCGACAGTTAAAAGAAGCCGTGCCTGACTTTCGTTTATTTTATTCTGAATTAAAGCGTCTTGGATATTGGTGGGCAGACTTAACAAGCGCAAAGTATTGGCGACAACTTCCCTGCTCTTGCCTACTCTTTGGGCGATTTCTCTTTGAGTTAAATTAAACTCATCCTGAAGCCGCGAAAAAGCGCGGGCAGATTCAAGCGGATTTAATTGCGAACGCTGAATATTTTCAATTATCGCCATTTCCAGGCGGTTGGCTTCCAAGTCAACTTTCTTGATAATTACCGGAACTCTTTCCAGGCCAATCATTTTAGCGGCCTGGAATCTTCTTTCACCGGCGATTAATTGATAGCTGACGCGAGTGCCATTTTCAATATCTTCGTCTACCTTAGTAACTAAAAGCGGCTGAAGAATGCCGAATTCCTGAATTGAAGAAGCTAGCTCTTTTATGGAATCCTGGTCAAAAAATTTCCTTGGCTGATAAGGATTGGGTTTAATTTTTTCAACCTCAATAAGAAATATAGATTCGTGGTGTTTTTTGGGAGCATCTTGATATTTTTCTCCGAAATCTACTTTGTTGGCCTGCACCGGTATTTGTTCTTTGGCAGGCTCAACGGCTTTGAAATCCAAACTTTTTGCCGGAACAATTCCGGTTTCTTTGTTTTCTCCTGATAAAATATCGCTGAAATCTTTTCTAATTTCGGGATTATTAGAAGAAAAAAACTGTTCCGCTTTTTCTACGGACCGAGAAGATGCTTCCGGAATAGCATTCGGAGAAAACGTATTTTTTTCTCCACCATCTGCCTGCAAGGGCGTAGCTGGCGGATTAATTTTCGCTTCTTCTTTCTGCTCGGATTGCGGGCGTTGCGGCGGTATTAATGATTCTAATCCTCGGCCTAACATAATTTAATTAAAGATTATTTATATTTTTTACTAAGTTAATAAATTTCCGAAAGCTTGATTGGCAAATTGGAATTTCGGGTCTTGCTCCTGCTGACTGATTACTTCTTTGGCTAACGCTAAATAAGAACGGGCAGCGGGGTTGGAAGGGTCGTAGAGAAGAATCGGTTTTCCAAAACTGGGAGCTTCGGCCAAAGCCACGGCTCGCGGGATTTCAGTGTTGAAAACAGTGTATGGAAAATGCTTGCGGACTTCCCTGACCACTTCACGCGAAAGCTTTTCTTTTCTATTATACATCGTCATGACGGCACCGGCTACTTTTAAGCGGTAGCCGAGATTTTGGCGGATAAGCTCGATAGTTTTTAAAAGGTGACCAATTCCTTCCAAGCTGTAATACTCGCATTGAATAGGAATTATAACTTCGTCGGCGGCGACTAAGCCGTTGACGCTCAAAAGATTAAGCGAGGGCGGCATGTCTATTAAAATAAAATCGTATAAATGGCGGAGCTGGTTGATTATTTTGCGCAGTTGATATTCCCGTTCCGGAACTGAAATTAATTCTACTAACGCTCCGGCTAAATCCTGCGAGGCCGGAAGAACTTCGTAACCAAAAATGGCCGTTCTTTTAATTAACTGGCCGGTTATGGTGCCGCTCATTAAAGCGGTGTAAATTGATTCTTCGGACGGCGCTATTCCCAAACCGGAAGAAGCGTTGGCTTGCGGATCAAAGTCTACTAAAAGACAACGGCGGCCCAAGGCGGCTAAGTAGGCACCCAAGTTCATTGATGTAGTGGTCTTCCCGACTCCCCCTTTTTGATTACAGATAGCGATAACGCGGGCCATAGATTAAAAATTTATATATTTACTATAGCCAAAATTTATGGCATTATCAATATACATTTCCGAATTGATTTTTGACTCTTTAAGCCAAAACAACACAACAGTGCTTCAAAGAAATTTTTTGCTTAATTAACTAAGTCCTATCGATAGGACTTAGGGGCCAGTTGGCTATAAAAATTTTTGGGTTATAATAGCAAGTAAATGCCCGGGTGGTGGAATGGCAGACACGCAGGACTCAAAATCCTGTGACCGCAAGGTTGTGAGAGTTCGAGTCTCTCCCCGGGCACAAACCCTAATAATATATTTTCAAAATTTATGTCTTATAAAAATATAAAATTATTTCTAAAAAAATATTTTATTTTTTTAATCCCTCTTTTTTTATTCATAATTTATCTTTTTTATCCCCTGCTTCAAACAACTTTAAAAAGTTTTTCTGAAACACTTAATCTAAAAAAAGTGGTGACAAACGAAGTTTTATATATGTACGAAAGCCGGAAAGCAGAGAAACAGAGAATTATGTCTGCCGGAAACATACAGCAATGCCAAGATAAATGTCCTGAAAGTAATGACGCCAATTATAAAAGCGGTTTATTAAGTGATAATTATTATTGCAAACTCGAATGTGAACATAACGCTGAAATGTACGAACCTTCTTTCTTTTTAAGGAGTACATTTTCAAATGAACAAAAAAACGCCATAATAGCCGGCCAATATCATGGGTTCGATATCTATCAAATAAAAAATAGTTTATTTGTAGTTTTGTTTTCTAGGGTCTTCGGCGTATTATTACCTTCTTATTATGAAGAATGCATCGAAAATTTTAAATTCCAAAATATTGTTATAATAATTCTCATTTTGATACTATATTATATTTTAGTTATTGGGATTAACAATATAAAAATATTAGAAAAGAAGAAATAATTTGAAAATTTACAATACAAACAAAAAAACCGCCTAATCAGCGGTTTTAATTTTTCTGGAGAAATTTTTTTGACCAACCAATGATAGGTTAAGCCAAAAGTCGGACGACAACCAAAACAAGCGCTATGACGAGTAGTATGTGAATCAAGCCACCTCCCGCTTTGAAGCTAAATCCAAGAAGCCAAAGGATAAATAAAACTACAATAATTGTCCAAAGCATAAATTTTTTTGTTGAATATTATAAATATTACGCATCACGACCATTGCTTATGCGGGGTTATATAGAAGTTTAAGTTTTTCAAGCCCTCGATGCGCTTGTACGGCAACACTGTTTTTTGATTGTCCGGTGATGAGAGACATTTCTTTAAGCGATAAATCTTGCACGTACCGCATATGTATCACCTTTCGGTATGTTTCAGGGAGAAGTTGAATCAAAAGAAGAGCTGCCTTTCCATCTAAGAGATTAACAAAATTCCCAGAATTGTTGGCTTTTGGTTCAATGCCTTTTTCGAGCAGGACATCGAGTGAGACTGTTTTAAGTTTTCGGTATTCATCTACGATGAGGTTATTGAGGATGTGGTAGAGAAAAGCTTTTAACGTGTCTATCTTTCCCCCTTTAAGAAGATATCTCCATGTTTTTATGAAAGTGTCCTGAACCAAGTCTTCGCCTATGGTATGGCTGTTCACCTTAAAAAATGCGTATAAATTCATTCCTTTCTCGTAGTTGTGGTGCGCCGCGGTCAAAATTGTTTGTTGTTGCGTCTTTTGTTCTGGGGTCATCATAATGTTAGCCGCAGGTGGCAATGTTCTATTACAGGAGTATTACAGCGCCGCTGTAATAATGAGACTTTATCTATATCTTTACTTTTGCAGTCACGGCGGATTTAGCTTTTTTTATTACATAAGCATTACAACAATGTTGCGCCGAGGCGAAAGCAACTGGACATTAAGCATAGCACGTTATGTGCCTATTAGCTATTTTGTAATAATTCAAACTTCCTATCGTCTCAGCTTATAGTCTTACCCAATATCGAGGTCGAATATTGTCATTAAAGTAAAATAAAAAATTAATCATTAATCTTAAAAATATAATTATGAAAAAAAATATCGTAAAAACAATTTTGATGGCGTTGTTGATACTCCCTTTGGCCATAACCTTGCCAGCAGGAGCAGCGACGCCAGTGACGCCGCCGAATTGGAACGTAACAGGAACATATCAATTATTAGTTTCGGGCACATATGCACATGATATAGTGATAACTACTCAAAACTCTGATGGCACATTTTCAGGCAACGGGGGTTACCCGGCTGGCAATTCCCCATATACCGCAGATGGCCAGACTTCCGAAATTATCACCGGACAAGTTACCGGGGACACGATAACATTAACAACAACATACGCCGGCGCACTTAATCCCGGCTATTCTTTGACTATTTCGGGCACTATTGCTGCCGATGGTTCAATGAGCGGCACTTCTCCGTTGGAATGGCACACAACAAGCGGCAATGCAATTTTACTCGGTACCTTATCAGCAGAAGATTTCGGTATTGTAAATTACAATACCGGATTAGGACAGTTAAGAGGATACACGGCGGGATTCGGATTGACCGATGCAACATTCGCGGGAGTTCAATCTGTAGTCGTGCAGTTATTCTCAGGAGATACTTTATTGCAAACTAACACGGCCACATCAAAAGTGGGCACAGACATAACAGGAGCTCAAATTTCTTCGCCTTTTGATGTATCCGGAACATTTGATTATGCGACAGACGGATACTGGACTAATGTAAAAGAAAGTGAATACGGACAAAGCGTTGCCGTCACAAAAGTAGTCGCAACCGTTACATTAGCAAACGGTAAAGTTGTAACAGCTGAAAATACAAACCTAAGCGGTGACCCGGCAACAATTTTTCCGGCTATAACCGCTCCGGTTGATCTTTTATCAGCGGGTAATTTCACGATTTTATCGGAAACAGGAATTACGAATACTGAAAGCCATACTTCTTCTATAACTGGAGATGTTGGCTCTGGCGCTATCTCGGCTACGGCGATGAATACTGTGTTTTGTTCGGAAATAACCGGAACAATACGTGGTATTGATGCGGCTTATGTCGGTAGTGGTGATCAAACATGTTTTGCGGGTAATCCACCTTTGGCTAATAAGACCTTAGTGGACAACGCGGTACTAGATATGCAAACAGCGTACGCTGACGCCGCCGGGAGAACAAATCCGACTGCGACTGAATTGGGCGCTGGAAATATTGGTGGAATGACAATCACTGCCGGGCTCTACAAATGGAGCACTGACGTTACAATACCAACCAATATTACTCTGTCTGGCTCAGCATCCGATGTTTGGATATTCCAAATAGCGGGAAATCTTGATATCGCCTCCGGCGGCAGCGTCGCCGATGGCGTTAAAGTACTGCTTACCGGCGATGCCAAAGCCTCGAATGTTTTTTGGCAGGTTGGCGGTGTTACCGGCGCAACTCTTGGAACATACTCAACGTTTAACGGAAATATACTGAGCGCAAAACAAATAATCATACAAACTGGCGTAGTACTCAATGGCAGAGCGCTGGCACAAACCCAAGTTACGCTCGATGCCAGCACCGTTTCGATTCCTACCCCGATGCCTAAAGTTACTATTGAAAAATATATTGATGGAATAAAAGCTACCTCGCAGTCAGCGCAAAATTTTGATTTCCCAATGAGCGCAACATGGAACGCGCAGAATATTGGCGCAGGAAGCGGACAATTCAATCTTAGCGCAGGTGGTTTTAACGGCGACCCGACACCATACCAAGCCGTTACATCTAACATGACGCAGGGAGCGGATTACAGCACAAACGAAATTACCGGAGGATTAGCAGTTGGCGCGTCATGCGATTCCGGACAGCCATATGCATTGGTCGGCTATTCAATTGGAGATACACTACTTCAAGCCGAGCAAGCAACGGTTACCACAAATATACCAAGCTTAACGGATATTTTGAGCGATAAATTTATTATTGTTCAAAACATAACGTGTCCTATACAGAGCTCAACAAGCACCGGAGGAATCGGAGGTAATGTGATACTCACCAATGGTGTTCTTAAAGTAGACTCAATTACTGTTGCCAAGTCCACATCAACGGCTGATGGCACGTTTGACGGCGGCTGGAAATATATATTCCACTTTACTATGCCCAATAACGAACTAAAGCTGGCAATGAAATTTGCAGATTGGACAAATGAAGCCGGCACCAACACGATTCCGGTGGCCAACAATATAAGAATTTCTTCTGCGCAGGCAGATAACGGAGGAGCGGCTATTATCTTAACCGCCGCTAACAACTATTCCACGCCATCACTTAATATGGTGACCGACCTTAATCCCGGCATATCCGGAAGACAAGTAGAGGTTGTCGTGGAAGTATCGATCCCCGTTAACACTGCCGCTGATTCGTACACGACAGCTTACGGAGTTCAGACGACCCAATAAAAATCACAATGACTAAAATGACTAAAACAATAAAAATAATTGCGATTCAAGTCATTGCCTTTCTTGCAGTAACATGCTTCGGATTAACCGTCGCGCATGCCTCAGAAATTACGGGGACTCTCTTTTCCTCCACTACTGCCACTCCCTCCGGCTCTCAAGCCGGAGGAACGGCTGGCGGTAGCACCGGCGGAGGCAGCACTATCTCCGGCACTATCACTGGCGGAGGAGGCGGCGGAGGCAATATTATCTCGGGGACAGTAACAAATAGTAGCGGAGGCGGAGGAGGAAATTTAATAAGCGGCTCAGTCTCAGGAACTTCTGTTAGCGGCGGAGCCAATGAAAATGGATTATTAGGATCGGGCGGCCGAAGCAACCTTGGGGGTTCGGTGGCGGTGCAGAGTAACGGCACAACCGAAAATCCAACACCGACTATCGTTGCAGACACCATAGCACAAGCGCCCGCTCAAACTAATGCGCCTGCTCAATCCGGCGCAGCTTCTCTTATTGAATCTGGCGGATTAAATAACTTCTGGACGTGGATTATTCTCGGTGTTCTGTTTATTGCTTCAATTGTAATCTTCTATGTGCGCAAACGTCCTAAATTGCAATAATTCAAACTCTCTAACGGCTTTATTACTTATGGAAACAACTAAAAAAAATATAGGACAAACTATTAAATCCGCCGGAGTGGATTTAATCGGGCGATTATGGGAAGAAAGTTGGACGTATATAAAAACCGTGGTGGATGTCGTGCGGGATCCAATTTTAATTCTGGATAAAGACCTCCGGGTGATGGCGGCTAATGAATCTTTCTATCGCATGTTCCAAGTCGCCCAGAAAGATACCGAGACTAAGATTGTGTATGAACTCGGAAACGGCCAATGGAATATCCCTGCTTTGCGAAAACTTCTGGAGGATATTCTGCCCAAAAATACATTTTTCAAGGGCTTTGAAGTCACTCATGAATTTCCTTTCATCGGGCGAAAGGTAATGATTTTAAATGCCCGCCAGGTTCATCCTAAAGAAGGCACTTCTTCGGAATCGTTTCCGCCTATCATACTTCTTGCCATAGAAGACGTTACGGAAATGATGGCTGTTGCCGAAACGCTAGCCGGCCACGCAAACCGATTGGAAGCTAAGTTCGCGGAACGAGCGCAGAAACTGGAGATTCATATCGGAAAATTAGAAAAAGAAATAAACGAACTCAAAAAGAAATCATAAAATGAGAAACTTATCAAGACGAACAATGTTAATATTTGCGCTTGCGGGATTAGCGCTTTCGGTGACATTTCTTTTTTCTTTTCATCTTACTTTTTCCCAAAAAAATCCCAATCAGAACGGTTTGGCTATGCTCGTTGAAAATGCCGGCGCTGTTTCAGAAGACAAACAAGAAAGTTTTGGGTTGCCAGCGCGGCTTAAGATTCCGAAGATTAATGTTGATACTGCTGTTGAATCGGTTGGCCTTACTTCTTTAGGAGCAATGGGCACGCCGAATTTCCAGAGCGATGTAGCGTGGTTCAATCTCGGACCGCGTCCCGGGGAAAATGGCAGCGCTGTTATTGACGGGCACTACGAAATAAAAAATGGGAAAGAATCGGCGTTTGATAATTTACACGAATTAAGCAAAGGCGATAAATTATACGTTGAAGATGACAAAGGGTTGATTATTACTTTCATTATGCGCGAGAGCCGAGAATATGACCCAGAAGCGGACGCTTCAGATATATTTGTTTTAAATGACGGAAAGGCGCATCTTAACCTTATTACCTGCGATGGATTATGGAATGAAGTTTCAAGAAGCTATCCTAAACGACTAGTGATATTTACTGACAAAGAATAGGATTGTAATGCTCCTGTGCCTAAAACGGCTTCATAGTAACAATAAAAAATTATACATAAAGCTTAAAGGTCGACTACATTAATCCACAATTATTCAATGAAATTAATCATAAAATAACATTATGACCAAAACAATAAAAAATGTATCGCGGTTCGGCTTTGTATCAATGGGAGTTCTTTTGGCAATCGTTTTTGTTTCTTTAGCAACTACCAAAAAGGCGGATGCCGCCATTACGGGCCAATTGGACATTGGCTCAACAGGAAGCAATGTAACTCAGCTCCAGCAATTTCTAGCCACAAATCCTTCTATCTATCCGGCAGGAACTGTTTCTGGTTACTTTGGCCCACTTACTCAAGCAGCCGTTGTGCAATTTCAAGTAGCTTATGGTATTCCACAAGCAGGACGAGTTGGTCCGGCGACACAGGCAAAAATAAATGACATCATGTCATCCGGTTTCGGTCTTGATACTAACGCGCCAATCATGGCGAACGAATCAACACAAGAAAGCCGCAACAGTGCCACAGTTAACTGGACAACGAATGAACTTGCCCGAGGCCAAGTGTATTACGACACGTCCCCTATTCAATCAAATGAAGCAACTGGACACGCCCAGCAAGCGTATGTCAGCGGCACATCTGCTCCGAATAATACGGATGTTCGCAATTCACAGTCAGTAACGATTCAAGGTCTTCAAGCGAATACACTCTATTACTACCTGACACGGGCAATAGATAATTCGGGAAACGTTACTATGACTATGCCAAGCACTTTCCACACCAATCAATAGGAAATGGAAAAGTGAAACAAAAAATCACCAAAATTAACATGGTGATTTTTTGTTCCTTCTAGTGGGTTTATTTTTTAAAAAACTGCCTGCTTTTTATTGGGCGGTTTTTTTGTAAGGAAGGATTTTTTTGACAATAAAATAACTGGCGATGGCGATTAAAATTCCGGCGAGAATATCCGAGGGCCAATGGACGCCCACAAAGATGCGGGCTATGCCCATAAGGACAACGCCACCGACGAAAATCCAAGCCCATTTTTTATTAAGCAAGAAAATGGTCATGGCCAAGGCAAAATAAAAGGTCATGTGGCCGGAAGGGAAAGAAAACGCTCCTTCTTTAATCAACGGAGAAAAATTCAGAACATTAAAAGGACGGAGCCGATGATAGAAAAACCGGATTATTTCGGTAACTAATCCCCTAGACAAAATTGCCGTGAGGATAAAGAATAAAAAAACAAAAATCCGACGGCGAATTTCTTTTTCTTTTTTAAAAAGCAGATAAACAGCCACGATAATCAGCAGATAGCCGAAATAATTGGCCAGAAAAATTCCAAGCCCATCAATAAATTTACTGTGATTGGCTAAGCCGTGAATAGCTTGAAAAATAGAAAGGTCTATAGACATTTATTTTACAAAAATAGAAACTAAACCGCTTTAATTTTTTAAGCTGTAATTTATCTGGAAACGAACGGAAGCAAGCCGAGATAACGGGCGCGTTTAACTGCCTGAGCAACTTTCCGCTGGTGTTTGGCGCAAGTGCCGCTGTAGCGAGGGTCAATAATTTTTTTCTGGCCCGAGACAAAACGCCGCAATATTTCTATGTCTTTATAATCTACGTCTTTTAAGTTTTGTGAACAAAAGTAACACTGTTTCATATTTTTATATTATTTAAAATGGTAAATCTTCTGGTTTAATTTCTCCTTCGTCCATATTAATTTCCGGCAATTCCTGATGGGCTGAAGAAGGATTTTGGTCGGGCGCTTCTTCTTTGACGAATCCATCTCCTGCTGGCCTTGCGGCATTGCGAGGGCCGAATTGAATTCTCTCCCCCACTATTTCTGTCCGGTATTGCTTGGTTCCATCTTTACCGTCCCAAGACCGAGTCTGAATGCGGCCTTCAATCATTGCCATGCTGCCCTTCGTTAGATATTGATTAACAATTTCGGCTTGGCGTCCAAAAACGACGACATTGTGAAACTGCACATCTTTCTGCTGCTCGCCTTGCTGATTTTTCCAAATCCGATTCGTGGCAATTCCGAAAGAAGCAACTGAAGCGCCGGAAGGCAAAGCTTTGAGTTCCGGGTTTCTGGTTAAATTACCGATAAGAAATACTTTGTTTAGATTCATGTTTTATTTCAATATTTCTTCGATTTTCTTTTCCAGCGCTTCGTTGGTTAAAGCGGGTTGCGCAGTCACGGAAGCTTTGGTTTCAATTTCCTGAGCAGCAGAAGCTGACGACGGTCTGGAAGAAGACATTGGCCTTCTCCAAGCCGGTTTTTTCACAAAAGGCGGAGTAATGATTATGTAGCGCAAAACATCATGGTTAAGAGCGAGGTCGTCTTTTAATGATTTAATTTCCGCCGGATTTCCTTCAAAGTGAAAATATCCGAAATAAGCGTAATTTTCTTTTTTTATCGGATACGCCAATTGGATTTTTTCTATGGGATTTTCAAGCAAAACGGAAAAACCTTTGCTTTTTAAAGCGGCGGAAATACTTAAAGAATTTTCCGCTTTAAGGACAAAAGCGATTTCATATTTTCTGGCTTCGATTTGTTGTTGTTCGATTTTGGCTTTCATTTTTCTTAATTAGAATATCAGATTTTGCTTGCTAGTCAAATGTGCTTATGAGACGGGCAGGCTTTATCGTTTTTCTTTAATTTCCTCCTCCTCTTCTTCGTCGGTGGCGGCGGCAGCCGGAATTCCTCTCCAACCAATACCGGCAGGAATTAAGCGACCGATGATAACGTTTTCTTTGAGTCCGCGGAGTTTATCAACTTTAGCGCTGATAGAAGCTCCGACCAAAACTCTGGAAGTTTCCTGGAATGAAGCCGCTGATAAGAAGCTTTCGGTGGACAAGCTGACCTGTGTGATACCCATTAAAATAAGCTGGGCTTTGGCCGGTTCGCCTTTGAGTTTTTTGGTCTGGCGGTTAACTTCCAAGAACTTTGATTTTTCCACAACGTCGCCGGCAACGAAATCGGTGTCGCCTTCTTCTCTGATTATTACACGGGAGAACATCTGGCGAACAATGACTTCAATGTGCTTGTCGCTGATTAAGCTGCCTTCCGGAACGTAAATTCTCTGAATTTCGTTAATAATGTAGCGTTCAACTTCGCGGCTAGTGGAAGTTTCCAGGAGTTCTTTGAGGTTAATTGAACCTTCGCTGATTTGCTGGCCTTTAAGAACTTTGTCTCCGATTTGCGCCAAGATTATAGTTGTGCGAGGAACGGCGTACTCGTAGGATTTTTCTTTTTTGCCTTTTGCTTCATTGCTTTTAATGGTGATGGTTTTTATTAAGTTGCTTTCTTTGATATCTTCAATCACGCCGTCGGATTCAGCTAAGATAGCTTTTCCACGAGGCATTCGAGATTCAAAAATTTCTTCAATACGAGGCAAACCGTGAGTAATGTCGACGCCGGCCACACCACCTTGATGGAAAGTTCTTAAGGTAAGCTGGGTTCCCGGTTCACCGATTGACTGGGCGGCAATAATTCCAACAGCTTCACCCAATTTAACTTGCTGATTAGCGCCCAAATCCAAACCGTAACATTTTGAACAAACACCATAGAGAGTTTTACAGGTAATCGGCGAAAGGACTTTTATTGATTCCAATTTGGACTTCTCAATAATTTCAGCATCTTCGCGGGTAATAATTTCTCCGGCTTTAACTATTACTTTGTCTTTAATTTTAATGTCTTCAAGAGCACTTCTGGAATAAAGTCGTTCGCCGAATTTATAGCCGTAATCGTCACCGTCTTTTCTGAAAATCTCAATGCCTTCTTTGGTTTTACAATCTTCTTCTCTGACAATTACGTCCTGGGCAACATCAATCAAACGGCGGGTAAGATAACCGGCTTCGGCGGTTTTCAAAGCAGTGTCCGCCTGGCCTTTTCTGGCTCCGTGGATAGAAATGAAGTATTCCAAAACATCAAAACCTTCTTTGTACGAAGACTGAATCGGCAACTCAATGATATCTCCGTTCGGATTCTGCACTAAACCTTTCATACCCATCATCTGGGTCATCGGCAACCAGCTTCCTCTGGCTCCGGAATCAACAATCATGTAAACCGGATTGCCAGGCAAGAAAGTTTTCGGAACAACGGCAACAATTTTTTTGTGAGCTTTGTCCCAAATGCTAATAATTTGATTTTTCTTTTCTTCTTCGGTCAACAAACCCTGGCGGAATTCTTCGTGAACAACTTCAGCTTCTTTCTGGGCTTCTTTCATGATAGCGGGCTTTTCTTTCGGGATTGTCAGGTCGCCCATGCTCCAAGTGGCGCCGGATAAAGTCGCATATTCAAAGCCGATACTTTTAATGTTGTCCAAATAAACGCTGGCGTTATTGATTCCAACTTTTTCAATGATGGAAGTAATAATCCTGGAGAGACCTTTTTTATTAACTGTTTCGTTAACGAAATCAAAATTCTTGGGCAAATTGTTGTTGAAAATTAATCTGCCGTAAGTGGTTTCAAGCGGCTTCTGACTTCTTTTAGCTGGATAAACTTTAATAGGAGCATTTAATTCAAGGGAGCCGTGCTGATAAGCCATGTTGGCTTCCTCAAAACTTGAAAACACGGAGCCTGCGCCTTTGTCGTTCGGGTTTTGCATTGTGAGATAATAAACTCCCAAAACAATGTCTTGTGTCGGCGTGACAATCGGGTGGCCGGAAGCCGGTTTAAGTAAGTTTTTGGTGGAAAGCATAATTTCGCTCGCTTCGTATTGAGCTTCATCGGAAAGCGGCAAATGGACAGCCATCTGGTCGCCGTCGAAGTCAGCGTTAAAAGCGGTACAAACCAATGGCGGAATTCTGATAGCCAAACCTTCCATTAAAATCGGCTTGAACGCCTGAATGCTCAAACGGTGGAGAGTCGGAGCGCGGTTCAAAAGAACTTTTTTATTAGCAATAACTTCTTCTAAAATTGCCCAAACTTCATCAGAACCGGCGTCTATGAAACGATTGGCATTTTTAATGTTGTGAGCCAAGCTTCTTTCAATAACTTTATTGATGACAAACGGACGGAAAAGTTCTAAGGCCATCTTTTTTGGAAGACCGCATTGGTCGAGTTTTAATTCCGGACCAACCACGATGACTGAACGGCCGGAGTAGTCAACTCTTTTACCCAAAAGATTTTGGCGGAAGCGTCCTTGTTTGCCGCGAAGCATGTCGGCCAAGGATTTCAACGGACGGCGTTGAGCGGAAAGCTGCTGCGTGCCAGCGGCGCTGGAATTATCAATTAAAGCGTCAACGGCTTCCTGGAGCATTCTCTTTTCGTTGGTAATAATGACATCCGGAGCTTTTAATTCAAGTAATTTCTTAAGCCGGTTGTTGCGGTTGATAACGCGGCGATAAAGGTCATTTAGGTCGGAAGTGGCAAAGCGACCGCCGTCTAAAGCAACCATCGGCCTTAAGTCTGGCGGCAAAACCGGAAGCGTGGTCATAACCATCCATTCGGGTTTAATGCCGGATTTGATTAAGGATTTTATAAGATTAAGGCGGCGCATGAGACGCATCTTACGATTGGCGTCTTTGGTTTCGCCTAATTCTTCTTCTAATTTCTTGGCTTCGTCTTTAAGATTTAAGTTCTCTAAAATTTCTCTGATAGCACCGGCGCCGGACTTAATGTCTATTGACCGTCCGAAACGTTTCTTGAAATCGATAGATTCGTTTTCATTCAAAATCATTCCGGGTTTCACTCCCTCGGCAATCATTTCTTTTTTGGCGCCTTCGTAATCTTTGTTATCTTTGTTGATAGCCGTGATTATAAAGGAAGCGTAATAAATAACTTTTTCAATTTTAGGCAAAGGCGCGTCAAGAATCATGCTGAGCCGCGAAGGAACGCTTCTTAAGAACCATGCGTGAACGACAGGAGCGGCCAAATTGATGTGGCCCATGCGTTCGCGGCGAACTATTGAGCGAGTAACTTCAACACCGCACTTGTCGCAGACGACGTCCTTATAACGAACTTTTTTGTATTTACCGCAATAACATTCCCAATCTTTGGTCGGGCCGAAAATTCTTTCGGAGAAAAGTCCGTCTTTTTCCGGACGTTGAGTGCGGTAGTTAATGGTTTCGGCTTTGGTGACTTCGCCGGAAGACCAGCCAATAATTTTTTCGGGTGAAGCCAGTTTTATGGAAATAGCCTGAATATCTTTGAGGTCTTTTTCCATTTTTTCTTTCGGTTCGGAACGAATTATTTCAACATCCAAACCAAGGCTTTTAATTTCGTTAACGAGAACGTTGAAAGAGGCCGGCAAGCTCGGTTTTTTGATTTTTTCGCCGCGGATAATTGATTCAAAAGTTGAAGAACGGCCCATGACATCATCAGATTTGATGGTCAACATTTCCTGCAACATGTGGCTAGCGCCGTAACCTTCCAAAGCCCAGACTTCCATCTCGCCGAAACGCTGTCCGCCGAGCCGCGCTTTTCCTCCCAACGGTTGCTGAGTAATAAGAGAGTATGGACCAGTTGAGCGCATGTGAATCTTGTCTTTAACCAAGTGGTTAAGTTTCATCACGTAAATGCAGCCGACGGTTATCGGATTTTTGAAAGCTTCGCCGCTGCGGCCGTCGAAAAGCTTAACTTTTCCGGTTTCCGGCAAGCCGGCTTTTGCAAGTTCTTCCCGGATTTGGTCTTCGGAAGCGCCGGTGAAAATCGGAGTAATAGCCTGATAACCAAGTTTTCTAGCGGCAAAACCCAAATGAGTTTCTAAGATTTGTCCAAGATTCATACGGGAAGCAACACCCAATGGATTTAAAACAACGTCAACAGGAGTGCCGTCTTCCAAGTAAGGCATGTCTTCAACAGGCCGGATTTGAGAAATTACACCTTTGTTTCCGTGGCGGCCGGTTAATTTGTCGCCAGGCTGAACGTTGCTCAATTGAGCAACCTGAATCTGAATTCTTTTTATAACTCCCGGGTCAAGCTGGTCCCCTTTTTCTCTGGAAGAAATTTTAATGCCGATAACGCGGCCTTGTTCGCCGTGAGGCATGGTCAAGGAAGTATCTTTAACATCGCGGGCTTCTTCGCCGAAAATAGCTCTTAACAAACGCTCTTCGGAACTTAATTCCGATTCGCCTTTCGGGGAAATTTTACCAACTAAAATATCATCCGGATAAACTTCGGTTCCAACACGAATTACGCCTTCTTCGTCAAGGTTTCTTAATTTATCTTCTGAAACGTTGGGAATATCGGGAGTGGTGATTTCCGGACCAAGTTTGGTGTCGCGGACATCGCAATAATAATCTTCAACGTGAATAGAAGTGAAACGGTCGGCGTGAACAACTTTTTCCGAAAGAATAACCGCGTCTTCAAAGTTAGCTCCCTCCCAAGGAGTGAAAGCCACCAAAAGATTTTGTCCTAAAGCCAACTGGCCGTTATCAATCGAAGAAGCGTTTGTGAGAAAATCTCCTTTTTTAACTTTCTGGCCTTTTTTAACGGCCGGATATTGGGAAATACAAGTTGACTGGTTGGAGCGGCGGAATTTTATTAAATCATATCTTTTAACTTCAGAGCCAATTTTTAATTCAACGTGGTCGGCATCAACGGAAGTGATTTCTCCGGCTTCCGGAGCAAGAATAACCTGTTGGGAATTTTCTGCAATTTTTACTTCCAAACCGGTTCCAACGAGCGGAGCTTCCGGTTTAATCAGAGGAACCGCCTGGCGTTGCATGTTTGAACCCATCAAGGCGCGGTTAGCATCGTCGTGTTCAACAAAAGGAATCAAAGAAGCGGCCGGACTGAAAACCTGATGAGGAGCGGCGTCAATATAGTCAATTTCTTCGGTCAAACAAGTTCCGGGTTCGCCTTTGATTCTGGCGTCAACAACCGAACTCAAGATTTTTCCCTTTTTATCAATATCGATAGCAGCTTGAGCAATGTTAACTTTTTCTTCCGTGAAGGCATCAAGCCAGACAACTTTGGAAGTAACAACTCCGTTGTCTACTTTGTAATAAGGAGTTTCCAAAAATCCAAATTCGTTGATGCGGGCGAGGTTAGCCAAGTGGTTAACCAAACCGATATTAGCTCCTTCCGGAGTTTGAATAGGACAAATTCTTCCATAGTATGAGCGGTGCACGTCGCGGACTTCAAAACCGGCACGTTCGCGGGTTAAACCTCCCGGACCTAAGACCGAAAGCAATCTCTTGTGTTCTAGCTCGGCCAAAAAGTTGACTTGGTCCATGAACTGAGACAACTGAGAAAGCATGAAAAATTCTTTAACAACCGCGATTAAAATTTTTGGGTTAATCAACTGAGTCGGCATCGTTATCTCTCTGGCATTCAAAGTGGACATTCTGTCCTGGATAACTCTGCGCATTCTGGCGAAACCAACGCGCAATCTGGTTTGAACGAGTTCGCCAACCGCTTTGACGCGGCGGTTTCCAAGGTGGTCAATGTCGTCGGATTCGGCCATCGGGTCGGTGTTTAACCGAACTATTTCTTTAACGATAGCAATTAAATCTTCAAGGTCGAGTTGGCGGGTATCTTTCTTTAAGCCAAGCCGTTGATTGATTTTAAAGCGGCCTACAGGAGAAAGGTCATAGCGGTCAAACCGGGAAAACATCGGGGAAATAAGAGAACGGGCATTTTCCGGGGTCGCTAAATCGCCGGGGCGGAGCCGTTTATAAATTTCCACGTAAGATTTTTCTAAGTCGGAAGCCACGTCTTTTTCAAGCGTGGGTTTAATGGCATCTCCAAAAATATTAATTATTTGTTCATTGGTAAGATTATCTTTTTTCCCGTCGGCTGCAAAAATTCTCAAAAGACTGGTAATCGGAACTTTTCTTTTCCGGTCTATTTTTACGCCGATAAAACCGCTGGCTTCGGATTCAATTTCCAGCCAAGCGCCGCGATTAGGAATAACTTTGGCGCCAAAAATTTTCCGTCCGCGAAAAATTTCGGACGAAAAGTAAACACCAGCTGACCTGATTAACTGGGAGACAACAACTCTTTCCACTCCATTAATGAGGAAAGTTCCCCGGTCGGTCATCATCGGGAAATCGCCAAAATATAATTTTTGAGTCTTGCTGGTTTGGGCAAGATTGTTTATCAATTTTAATTTAACGCGGAGGGTAGCTTCATAACTTTGTTCTTTATAGCGGGCTTTGAGTTCGTCGTATTTGGGTTCATCAAAATCAAAACCAAGGAACTGAAGTTCCAGTTCTTTTCCGGTTCTGTCTTTGATAGGAAAGAATTCTTCAAAAAGTTCTTGCAAGCCAGTGGTTAAAAGCCACTTGTAGGAATTGGTCTGGATTTCTATTAAATTTGTCTGTTCAACTGTCGGTCTTTGGTAGGAAGAAAAATTTTTCTTTGTTAAAGATTTCATCTTGAATATTAAAAATTATTTTAGATATTTTTGACGATTTTGATTATGTTCTTCGTAAGTTTTAGAGAAAATGGTTTCTTTGGTAGCATTGGCCGAGAGAAAAAACCAATAATCGGAAGCTTTCGGACTTAAAGCGGCGAGTATCGGCCCTTTTTCAGTATTAACTATGGGTGTCGGCGGCAAACCTAAATTTAAATAACTGTTGTACGGTGAATCTATTTTTAAATCGCTTAACAGTGTTTTTTGCCGGGGACATGTTGAAAAATCACCTTGACATTTTGCATATGCGACAGTGGCGTCGACCTGAAGGGGCATTCCCACTTTTACTCTTTTAGAAAGGATGCCCGCAACCAGCTGCCGGTCCTCGAAACTTGAAACTTCTTTATCTAAAATTGAACCTAAAACTAAAATATCGTACCAATTATTTTTCTGGCCAATCAGCGGCCAAATCTTTTCCTGAAAATTATTTACAAATTTCTTCACTACTTCCTTAGCGGAAGACTGTGTTTTGAAACGATAAGTATCAGGATAAAGGAAACCTTCTAAGCTGTCAACCCCCTGCAGGTAGGGGTATTCTTCCGCCAAGCCACTGTTTTTAAAATCAAAATTAACAAGAGAGCCTGCGGGAATAATATCTTTGGAACTTAAAATATGGTCTATCTCTTTTAAGGTTATTCCTCCCATAATTTTAACTTCAATATCTTTTTGAGCGCCTTTGATTAAAAAGCCGACCAACTGTGGAACGTCCGGGTGGCCGCTTATTTGATATGTGCCGGGTTCCAAATATTGGGCGCTGCCGCTTAAGATCGAATAGAGTTTAAAAGCGGCTATGGATTTAATAACGCCGGCTTGCGAAAGATTGGCGGCGATTTCTTTAAAGCCGTCCCCTGTTTCAATTTTAAAATTAAGACTTGCGTCTGCTTTGACCGGCTTTAAACCGGAAAAATACAAAGAAGCGAAGGCTACTGCCGCTATGGCAACAATAAACAAAACAAAAATACCCCGATTTTTAAAATTAGGCATAATTTTTTAGTTAGCTTAGTTAAAATGACGAATCAATAGCAATGTTCTCAACTATACCCATAAGTAAAGCGTTCGTCAATAAACTAGAGCCGCCGTAGCTTAAAAACGGCAAAGTTATCCCAACAACGGGCGAAATCCCCAAAACTGAGCCCAAATTAAAGAAAACCTGAAGGGCTAGTGTAATGGCCGTGCCTAAACAGATGAATTTAACGCAATTGCCTTCGGATTCAATGCCGATTTTTATTATCCGGTAAATAATAATCAAAAAAGCGATTATTATAAGGAGCCCCCCGAATAAACCCCATTCTTCCACAAAAGAGGAAAAGATAAAGTCGGTTTGGGAAGCGGGTAGAAATCCAAGCTGGGTTTGCGTCCCCTGCCGAAAACCTTTGCCGAAGAATCCAGCCGAGCCAATGGCAATTTTTGACTGGATAATATGATAGTTCGACCCAAGAGGGTCTCTAGCCGGAGAAATAAAACCCAGTATTCTTTCTTTTTGAAAAGGCTTAAGGAAAGTAACCCATAAAATTCCTAATACTAAAATTAAAATTAAAAATCCGGCCAAAAGCCGCTGCCAGCTTAATCCACTTACGGCAAGAAAACCGAACCAAATTCCGAAAAAAATTATAGCCGTTCCCAAGCTCGGCTGAACAGCCACCAGGGCGGCCGGAATAAAAAAATAAACGAAGGAGACGCCAATGTTTTTTAGCACCGAAGCTTCGAGGTACCGGCGTGAAAAAAAGCTGGCAAAAACAAGAATTAAAGAAACTTTGGCCAGCTCCGAAAACTGAAACCGGAAAGGCCCGATTATCAGCCAGCTGTGAGCTCCCCGGACAGACCTTGAAGTAAAAAGAGTGATTATAAGCAGGACAATTATTAACCAATACAAAGACATTATGAACCAGTTCTGCGTGGTAACCCAGCGCCAGTTTATTTTAATGGTAAGGAAAATAACCAGCCCGGCCGCGGCGAACCAAATGAGCTGGGCCCGGAAAAGGCTCGGTTCGGCGGAAGCAATAGAAACCAAACTGGCTGCGGCCAAAAAAATTAAAGCGCCAATAAGCCACCAGTCTAATTTTCTTGCAAACATAGTTTACTGATTAACGGCGGGCTCGATAAAAATCTTGGTCTGATTTATATCCATCTGCCCCGTCCAGTCGCCTTTGGGAATTTCAATATCAAAATATCTTTCTTCGTAGCCGTTAAGGTTAGATAAAGTTGTAAAAGAAGCGTTTAAAATAACACCATTAGAGCTATAAATAATGGAAATGATTTTTGTCTCGGCAACCGTAAGCGGATTTTGGTTTTTGATATAACCGTTTACGGAAACATTATTCCCTTTTATTTCTGTTTTGAAAGACGTCGCGCTTAAAACGGGCTTGGGCATTTGCTCGTTTGATTGCCAAACCGTTGTGGAAGTAGCTATTTTTAATTTTACCTGCTTAACGTCCTGAAAATTGATTGAGATAGCGGGTTCAACCAGGTATTTTCTTTCTCCGGCGTAGACAAACGACTGGCCGTCGATAGTTTTGAGCAAAGCGCCGAAAGGACCGAAAATCTGAAATTGATAAGAGAAACTTTGAGCTCCGAAACCCGGGTTCGGATTTTCGATTTGCCCGAGCAAAGTAGTTTTGTTGTTTACGGCCGGAACGGCAACAACGGAATTAAGGGAAACTGTTATGTCTTTCAAGCGCGCCAATTCGCAGGAAGCGCAAGGGCCGCCGCAGTCAATTCCGGTTTCGCCTTGATTCCTATGGCCGTCAAAACAAGTCGGAGCGGGCTGTAAGAAAGCAATATAAATTATCCAAAGAATGACAGCCAATATTAAAAGGTAAAAAAATCCGTAAATAAGTTGTTTAACTAAACGAGGGGTCATAAAATATATATCAATTATATAGTATTTTTTATTAAAAGAGCAAAAAAATATTTTAGAAAATAAAAATCCCCGGCAAAACCTACTTTCGCCCCGAAGGACTATCATCGGCATTCATGGCTTTAACTTCCGAGTTCGGAATGGGATCGGGTGTAGCGCCGTAAATTTAATCACCGGGAAACATTTAACAACTAAACAAACTTTAGTTTACAAACTATCCATATTTTTATTATAACAAAAATATTTCAAAAATCAAAAAATTAATTAGACCAATTTTATTAGACAACTTTGTGAGGCAGAGAATCGATGGCTTATTAGTATCCCTCGGCTGAACTCCTTACGGAGCTTACACCTAAGACCTATCAACCCAGTAATCTTCTGGGAGCCATTTAAATAATTACTTATTTAACGATACCTTATCTTGGGAGGGGCTTCGCGTTTAGATGCTTTCAACGCTTATCCCTGCCGAACATAGCTACCCGACGTTCCGCCTGGTGGCGGAGCCGGTAGACCAGAGGTTCGTTCATCTCGATCCTCTCGTACTAGAGACGACTTCCCTCAAGTATCAACGCTGACAGTAGATAGAGACCAACCTGTCTCACGCATAAATTTACAATCAAGAATCTACATTAGAATCCAGAATTAAATCGTCCGTTATTACTAACGGTATGGACTATACCATCTTCTTTTATTTTGTTCTTGGGAAAAAGAAGATCGACGTTTTATGGAAAAAAATTTCTTCCATCCGTTCCTTGTTATCGGAACAAGTCTCTACGGGGCTAATAAATTATTCGAAAATAATTTACAGCTTCCCTCGGTATTGTCCTAAAATACAACAGGTTGAATGTGTATTAGGATTTCACCGATATGAGTCGATTTTTACTCCCCAATGTTGCCATTGGAGGCCGCCACACTTTTAACAGAAAAAGTGTTTGCTGACGGTTTGAACCCAGCTCACGTACCCTTTTAATTGGCGAACAGCCAAACCCTTGGGACCTTCTTCAGCCCCAGGATAGGGTGAGCCGACATCGAGGTGCCGAGCGAAGCCGTCGATATGGACTCTCGGGCTTCACTAGCCTGTTATCCCCGGGGTAGCTTTTATCCGTTGTCTCCGACCTTTCTATAAAGAATCGTCGGGTCACTAAGTTCTGCTTTCGCATCGGCGCGGCCTGTCAGCCTTGCCGTTAAGCTGGCTTATGCCTTTACACGTCCAGCCCGATTTCCATCCGGGCCAAGCCAACCTTAATAAACTCCTCCGTTACTCTTTTGGAGGATAACGCCCCATTAAAACTGCCCGCCAGACACTGTTTCCGAACGTTTTTGCCGTTCAGATTAGATTTTAAAACTCGGAAGATGAGTGTTTCATTGGCGGCTCCAGTCACCCCGAAAGGCGACCTTCAAAGCCTACTCACTACGCTACGCATCAAAGTTCTAAAATCAATATCAAGCTACAGTAAAGCTCCCGGGGTCTTTTCGTCTTACTGCCAGTATCCCGCGTCTTCACGGGGATCGCATTTTCATCGGGCTCTTCGTTGAGACAGTTCTCCAGTCGTTACTCCATTCGTGCGCTTCAGAACTTACCTGAAAAGGAATTGCGCTACTTTAACACAGTTATAGTTACTGCGGACATTGACGAGGGCTTCGGGCAATGGGCCGCACCTCACTGTTGCCCGATGATTTTTCATCGAACGACAGTGAGATGCGACTCTCGCCGTTAACCTTCTCGCATCGGTCAGGAGTCACCCCCTATACATCCTCTTACGAGTTAGCAGGGAGCTGTGTTTTTGGTAAACAGTCGCCAGAGATACTTTCGCTGCGACCTTCTCAGTAAAGAGAAGGTAAAACATATCGCGAACTTACGTTTGCTTTTTTGCCGAGTTCCTTAACGAAGGCTTACCCGTTCCCCTGAGGCTACTCGCCTCATCCACCTGTGGCGGTTTACGGTACGGAGCCCATTAACATAACTCTTAGAAGATTTTCTTGGAAGACTCTTCGATTGAATCGAACTGGTAAAAACCAATCCTTTTGTCAGTCCCGAAATCCGCCATTAAAGGCGACTCCGATAGATTTTCTGGTCGGAGACTTCTGAAACAAACAACGCCAAACCATTAAGGCGATCAATCTTATTTTCTTCGTCACTCCATCGATAATTAATGGGCAGGTCGGAATATTAACCGACTATCCTTTAGCTTCGGCTTTCACCATTGCCTTAGGGCCGCCTAACCCTCCGTCGATTTTCGTTGCGGAGGAAACCTTGGATTTATGGGGATCCGATTTCTCATCGGATTTGCGATTACTCATGCCAACATTCTCTCTTCCTAGCGCTCCAGCTGCCCTCACGGGTCAACCTTCAGTGCACTAGAAATGCTCTCCTATCACACCAACGCAATAAAGCGTTGGCATCCGCGTCTTCGGTAGTTTGCTTAGCCCCGGTAAATTTTCGACGCCCCCAACCATCGGATAGTGAGTTGTTACACACTCTTTAAAGGATGGCTACCTCTAAGCCAACCTCCTATTTGTCTCTGGTTGAAGACTTTCTTTCACACTTAGCAAACATTTAGGGACCTTAGACGGCGGTCTGGGCTTTTTCCCTTGCGACCATGGAGCTTAGCCCCCACAGTCTGACTGCCGGATAACGAAATCTAGTATTCGGAGTTTGATTGATTTGTCGGACTTTCGCCCTTTACAAATCATCCAGTGCTCTACCCCTAGAAATCTATGGTCCGACGCTAGTCCTAAAACTATTTTGGAGAGAACCAGCTATTCCCAAGCTCGATTAGCTTTTCACTACTTATCCCAGTTCATCCGAGAGTGTCGAACGACTCACCAGTTCGGACCTTCAGCTGACTTTCGTCAACCTTCATCCTGACCAGGACAAGCTCGCTTGGCTTCGGGTCTTACTCATACTGCTAATAGCGCTTTTAACACTTGGTTTCCCTTCGCTTCCTCTCTTAAGAGAGTTAAACTCGCAGTATAAATAAAGTCGTTGGCTCATTCTTCAATAGGCACCACGTCACCCGCCACTTCTTGCGAAGTGGTTGGGCTCCGAGTCCTTGTAAGTGTATGGTTTCAGGTTCTATTTCACCGGCCTCCCGGCCTACTTTTAACCTTTCCCTCACGGTACTTGTTCACTATCGATCGCAAAGCGTATTTAGCCTTAGGAGATAGTACTCCTTGCTTCCTCCGGAACTGTCTGATTCCGAAGTACTCAAGAATAAAAATCTAAGAGTTTACTGACTTTCGTCTACAAGACTATCACTTTCTTTGGTACTGCTTTCCAGCAGTTTTGACTAGCCAATAAATTTGTAACTCTCTCTTAAGTTTCAAGCTTTAAAACTTAAGAACGATCTCTACCTTACAACCCTCATTAAAATTTTCTTGCGAAAATTTAAATAAGTTTAGGCTCCTCCCATTTCGCTCGCCGCTACTACGGGAATAAAAATTTTTTTCTGTTCCTCTGCTTACTGAGATGTTTCACTTCAGCAGGTATGCCATTCCAAAATTTATATTTGGAATCATTTGCATTTTATGCAAATAGGTTTCCCCATTCGGAAATCCCCGGGTCAAAGGTTGCTAGGCACCTAACCGAGGCTTATCGCAGCTACGCCACGTCCTTCATCAGCACTTTGCGTCAAGGCATCCACCATACACCCTTATTAATTCTCTACCTCAAAAAATTGTCTAATTAAATTTAATTCCGCGCTCAAGGATAACAAATTTGGCGCGGGGGTCATATTAATTTTTTAACGTTCTTTCCGTTTCACCCGTTAAATCTTTCTGCCCTTGAAAAAGTATTTTGTTTTTTCCAAACCACTCTTTCAAGGACAAATGATTTTTAAATTTAAAACCCCGCCATTTTCAGGCGGGGTTTGTTGGCAAAATAAATTACCAAGAGTCTTTCTCAACCCACCTGTAAATATTTTGATTTAAATTCATACACAATAATGTAGTAATTTTAGGCGATTAAAGAATTATGTCAATACCCTAATTTGCCAACCAAATCTCGAACCTTACTTCACGTGATTCTCCATTCCATCTTTCACTTTGGAAAGAAGATGAGCGGCAAAATCTTTTCCGCCCAAGCCGAAAGCGATTCCGCCAGCCAAAGCAAACATGGCAACCAATCCGGAAATAATTATGTTAAACAAACTGCTGGCAATGCCCAATTGCATGAGCGAAGCCAGTAATCCGAAAACAACAATCGCCCACCAGGCCAACGAACCCAAAAAGTTCGCGCCTTCAAGGCGAGCACCGGAAACGGAAGCTTTAACTATTGACCGCAAAAATCCGGCAACTATCAAAGCCGCTAGCATCATCAAAACGGCAACGATAAGATTCGGGATATAGCTGATAATCGAATTTAAGAAACTCGAAAAAGCATAGAATCTTAAAATATCGGAAGCCGCCAAAACGAAAGCTATGGCGACGAACCAATAAACAATCTTGCCGAAAAATTTACCGGTGTCCACTCTGAAACCGCCGCGTTTGAAGTATTCTTCAACTCCGGACTTTACCAAAAGATTATCTAATCTTATTAACCGGATAACTTTTACAACTATCATTTCCAAAATCGAAGCGACGATTAAACCGATAACGAAAACTATCAACGCGCCTAAAATAAGAGGAAGCGCACCCAACACCTGTATCCAAAGATTACCCAAGGCCTGAAAGGTGGCATCACTCCAAGTTTGTAACAATTGCGCCATCATATATATAAATTGATAAATTTATGTTTTTCGACCTTTTATTTAATATATTCATTATACCGAAAATTACCGGAATCTGACAGCTGGTTTGTGGATAACTTTTCGGCCGATTATCTAAGCTTCGCCGGTTAATTGGCGCCAATTTTGTTTATAATATGCGTATTTTTCGTCAAATTCGGCTTTGGGAGTTAAAGGAATGCCTAATTCCTGAAGTTTTTCTTTGAGGTGCTTTATGGTCTCTTCTTTCTTATTTTCGCTTGTCATTTTTTCCAACTCAAGAATGTAGCCATATCCTTTGGTGTAGTCTAGTTCCACATTGATATCAGCCCACTTAAAAGAAAACCTTTTACGGAACCATTTGATTTCCACTTTATAGCCGAGCGCTAAAAAAATCTGCTCGGCTTTTTCGAAATCTTCGCGGTTAATTTTTATTTCAATTTCTTCGCGGTGTTCATCGTGCATGGCCCCTTTTTTGAGCCAAATTTTGGAATAGATTTTATTTCTTTGAATCCGCAAATCTTGTTTGGAATCAAAATAATGATTAACCTGTTCGTCTTCGCCTAAAAAATTCGCACTTTTCTTGAGGCGGATTAATAAATCTTTGTATTGTTTCTCGGTGAGAAAACTCCGGACTTCGCATTCGATGTTATTTTGCATAAAATATTTTTTAAATTTTATTCAGCGCTTAACCAGATTCGCTAATTTAACCTCCAGATGGCGAAGTTTAAATAAACGGCAAAACTAACCCAAAAAATATAAGGCAACAGTAAATAAGCCGCCGGACGAAAAATCTTTCCGAAAGAAATAACAGAAGCCAATATGGCCAACCAAAGAGCGACAATATCAAAAAAAGCCGCGGCCGGATTATGCCAGCCAAAAAAAATTATTGACCAAAGGACATTTAACGCAAGCTGAATTCCAAAAATCGCTAGCGCTCTCTTCCGTTCTTTCGGGCCGGCGAACGGACGAGCCCAGATTAAAAACAAAGCGATACCCATCAATAAAAATAAAGTCGTCCAGACCGGAGCGAAAATCCAGTTCGGAGGCGAAAGTCGCGGCTTAACCAAACCGAGATACCAACTGGAAATCGCCGGAATGGTAAAAAAAGAGCCGACAACGCCAACAAGTTCGCAAACAACCACGGCAATAATTAATTTGGATAAGTTTTTTATTCTCATATATATATTTTAGCAAAAGGAATTAGTTTGAAAAAACGAACCTATTTCCCGGCCGGCTATTGCCCGATTACAAGCGTGCGGCGAATGGCATCAAATTGAGAAATAATAGCTTGCTTATCAAACATTTTAACGGCCCCCGAAGGATAATTTTCAAAAACGCCGTAGTGAATAAAATAGCGGACGGCAATGCAGGGGTTTGTGCCCGGGATCGCGTAAACAGTTTCTTCGTAACGATTTCCGGCACCGGCGCCGGTTGAAGAAGCAACTGAATATGTTGTGTCGCCTTCGGTTATAGAAGTTAATGGAAGTTCCCTGTCTCCTTGCGGGCCAAGAAATAAATTTGGAGAACATTCTTGCGTTTGGGGAATTTGTTCAATACTAATATATGAATCGCTTCCGAGATTTGTTCCTTCGGCTAGAGAAGGAGAAATCGTGAAAGAAACGCCGCTGATAAAATTATCAGGCCCAAGGTCGGAATATTGGTAATTCTCATTAATTAAATAATCCGAAGGGTAGCGGATGGAAAATCCTTGAGTTCCATTTTCATAAGATTGCGGAAGCTGGCCGGGGTCAGGCAAAACTTCAATACAGCCGGTGAAAGTTTGCTGATTATTTTCCAAAGCGAGAGCGCCGTTACCTTTACTGAAAAAAATAAATGATTCGTCGTTAGCGGCATACCGAATGCCACTGCCAGAAATTGTTTGAGGCAAGGTCATTTGGCGGCCGTCGCTTAAAATCAAAGATACGCTTCCGGTTGGCACGGGAGGTTGGCCGGGTTGCGGTTTGGGCGCAGGAGCGCCTTCAAAATAACTAGAGTCTATTGTTTTGTTGTCGTTGCACTTATAAAAAACATGGCTAATAAGTTTTTTGGGAGTTGGATTGTTCTCTTTTGTCTGCGGGTTTAAGTTTAGCCAAATCCACGCGCCGAAAACGATAGCAACAATAACCGCGAAAACTTCGTAATATTTTTTGCTTTTGAACATTATATTAATAATAGACTGTTTTTAATATTTTTGCTTGCGAAGCGCCAAAGAAAATAACGGGAGGGCGGCAAGCTGTATCAAGACCGAGAAAATAATCGCATCGGGAATTGATTTGGTATAAAGAAAACCCATTACAATATTTCCGAGAAGCCAGGCGATGCCGAACACTCCGTCAAACAAACCAAAAGCCGTGGCCCGTTTTTCTTTGGACACCGTATCGGAAAGCGCTGCCTTAAAAAGAGATTCCTGTACCCCGAGACTGACACCCAATAAAATTACGCCGACAAAAGCCGAAAGTAGCTGACCGGAAAAAGCAAAGAAAGCGGCGAACGAAGAAATAGCGAGGGCGATGAGAATGACAGAAGAACCGACTTTATCAAATAATTTTCCTAAAATTAAAGAGCTGAGTCCGGCAATTGCCATGGCCGTCGCGTAAAGAATCGGGATAAATTTATCGGCAAAATTGGCGGTGGTGTGAAAATGAAAAGCAATCAAAGAAAAATCGGCAAAGCCGGCCGAAATTAAAGCGCCGGCCAAAACATAAAGCCAAAAATTTCCGGAAAGTCCCCTAGTTTGCAAAACGACGGCTTCTTTTTTTTCGAGATTTTCTGGTTGAGGAAAAATAATTTTAGCAATGATTAAAGTAACGAAACACAATAAAACGGGAATTAAAAGAATAGCGTAGCTATCTTGGTAACTTCCCTTTAAGAATAAAACTAAAGCGACGATCAAAGGACCGACGGTGGCGCCGAACTGGTCTAAGGCTTCATTGAGACCAAAAACCCAACCACTGCCCATTTGCTGGCTGGAAAAAGAAAGCATGGTATCAACCGAAGGTTTCCTGATGGCGCGGCCAGTCCGTTCGGCGACCATTAACGCCGCGGCGATCGGCCAACTGCCGGCTAAGGCTAACGCTGGGACAGCGAGCATGTTAACGGCGTATCCGATAAAAGCGAATGTCCAATATTTATGAGTTTTGTCGGTGAAAAAACCAAAGATGGAGCGCAAGGCATAACCAAAAAATTCTCCAAGTCCGGCGACGATGCTGACTGCAATCGCGCTGGCGCCGAGACTGGCAAGAAACGCTCCGTTGACACTTCTGGCTCCTTCATAGGTCATATCGGCGAACAAATTAACTACACCAATGAGTACTACAAATCCAAAGGCGAGTTTGGCAATGTCCTTCTTGTTCATTTTTTATTTTATAAAAATATTCAATAAGCTTCCTAAAAACTTTTGCGCTGTTTCAAAAAAACTGCTTGGCGGTGGCGGCGGATTTTGTTGGCCGTCCGGAGGTTGGGGTTGGAATTGCTGTGGTTGTTGCGGTTGCATTTGACCGGGCTGATTGGGTTGTCCAGGTTGATTGGGTTGACCGCCGGGCTGATTAATTTGGTTTGGCTGATTTTGATTATTTTGATTTTGGATCGGTTGATTTTCTCCCGGTTGGCTAGGTTGTCCGGGTTGATTGGGCTGACCGGGTTGCCCTTGATTAAACTGGCCGGGCATTTGTTGGTTCGGCTGATTTTGATTTTGCTGATTCGGATTGCCATATTTAACAAAACAAGTTTGCGCTTTTTCCATCAAGGCAGGGTCGTTAAGAGTCCCCGACTGAACTTTTGCTAAACCATCTTCTCCGATTTGAGTTTGAAGACAATCCCTCAAATCTCCAGACATATTATTTGAACCGCCTTGGCCGGGCTGACCTTGTTGATTTCGATTTTGTTGATTTGACTGACCCTGGTTATTTTGTCCACCATTTTGATTTTGGTTATCAGGCTGATTCTGTCCGGGCTGATTTTGATTTTGAGGATTTTGATTATCTGGAGTTCGGCTCGGTGGAGTATAATTCTGGAAACACTGATTAATAGCTCCGCCGGATTGACTGGGTATAAAAGATCCGCTTTTCATTTTTTCAACCACATCGGCGCCGGCAGATGCGGTTATGCAAGTTAAAACTTCCTGCGGAATCTGACTGAAAGAATCTTTCATTTTTTGCTGTCCGTCCTGCATCTTTTGCAGGTCCTGCTGCGGAATCATTCCGTTATCTTTACCGAATTGAATACAAGTTTCCTGATTGTCGGGATTATTACAGAAAGCGTCGCAGGCATCTTTACCAATACATCCACCCGGACCCTTGTTGCCGTTTTTTATAGCGTTCTGTCCCTGCTGTTCGGTCATATTTCCCATGGCAACAGAAAATTTTACGCATTGTTCAACATGAGAACTGTCGGTGCAATACGTGTCGCATTCCTGCGGAGTATGACAAGCCGGCGGCATAATGCCCTGCTTGATAGCATCCAGAGTTTTCTGTGTTTGCTGTTTTTGGCTATCAGACACAAGCCCGGCGGCTAAAGAAAAAGTCATGCACTCTTCCATATGAGAAGGACTACTGCAATACGTGTCGCATTCCTGCGGACCGTGGCAGGCGGGCGGTTTGGCGCCTTGTTTAATAGCATCTAAAGTTTTTTGAACCTGACTTTTCTGATCGTCAGGCACTAATCCAGCGGCCAAAGAAAAAGTCATGCACTCAGTCATATGTTCGGAACTGCCGCAGTAAGCATCACATTGTTGGGGTCCTGAGCAAGCCGGCGGTTTCAAGCCATTTTTTATAGCCGCCAAAAATTTTTGGGAATCTTGTAATTGTTGACCCGAGAGCATTCCATTTTTTTGAGCGAAGGCAGTGCACTCTTCCGCATGGCTTGAGCTGCCACAATATATATTGCATTCGTTTTGCCCCTTGCAACCACCGGGGCCAACCATTCCGTTATCTACGAATTTTTTGGCGACATTTATTTCGTCGGAGCTCATTAAGTTATGCTGACCGGCGAAAGCCAAACAAGCATCGGAATTTTTGGGGTCATCGCAAAAAATTTTGCACTCTTGTTTGCTTTGGCAATTGCCCAATTCTTGTATTGGATATTGAATGCTGCCAGCTGTTTGCTGTTCCGGCGAAGTTGTTTGGGCCTTAGCAAAACCGATAATTGTTCCGAAGACTAAAATTCCGAAAATTGGGATTATTATAAAGCTTAAAATTTTTTTATTCATAATATTTATTGAAAAGGATTAACTTTTAAATTTGAGTTTGAAAATGGGTTAGTTTTATTGTAAGGATTGGCGTCGGTTTGAATCGGATTAATAGCTGTAGCTGTTGCGTTCGGAATGATATTCTTACCAACTTCAGACGAAACAGCAGACGTTGTTTTCTGAATATCTTCGGTTGCTTGTTCAGCCGCGGATTTCGGGGCCTCAACCGCCTTTTTTGTTTTTATTTTCCAAAAATAATAACCGCCTCCCGCTAAAGCCAAAATTACGACCACAGAAATAGCCAGTAATACTTTTTTGTTCATAAATTAATTATACCAAAAACACGCAACGGGCGGGCCGTCGTAAATTCTAATTGTTTACTAATTGGTGGACCCAGGGAGAATCGAACTCCCGCCTCAGCAATGCGAATGCCGCGTAATACCACTTTACTATGGGCCCGACTAAAAATAAGTTTAACAAAAAAACAGCCTAATTCAATAAAGATGGATTTGGCTGTTTTTTATTAACAATGAAGTTTGATTTATTTAGTGGTGGGAGCCGGATACAATTGCGGGTCAATTGTTCTGCTGAAGCAAACACGGCCAGCTTCGTGTCCCCAATTCTGGCTGTAGCTTCCAGCAGGAACTGCCACCGGCGCTGTGGCTGAATTTTGAGAATTATCAGTTAAACCGAAAACCGCGCACAATTCAAAAGCATCTTTCCCGTTAATAATGTATTCGTATTGGCTGCTCGTTTGCGGGTCGATTGGGACTTTGTAGCCGCTTATTGGGTCTTCCAAGGCGGAAAGGTTCGGCGGAAGAACTCTTTTTTCAATCCAATAATTATTAACAATTTCGTTCTGAATATTCTGTAAATCAGAAACACGCTGTTGGTCAAAGCGCCGAGTTCTTTCGGCCATCGGAGAACCAATAAGGAAAAAACCGGCAACAACAGTTGCCAACACAAGAACACAGACAGACCAAATAAAATATTTTAATTTAGGAGCGGCCGTGGAAAATTCACGCCGAACGTCCCAAAGGTAATAACCGAAAATTAAGCCGCTTGTGAAAAGCACGGCAATAGATTTTAAAATAAAGCGGCTAGATATTTCGCCTCCCAAAAAAGTCCAGATGATACTTACCAAATCGCCGACAATAACAAGGCCGGTTAAAAAGATTGTGAAATAAATAAGCCACTTCCGGCTTTTGATTTCGCGGACAGCCGGTTCTTTTTTATAATTTCTATTTAAAAACCAGGAGACTAAAACCAAAGCGGGGAAAACAATGATAATAGAAGAAATAGAAAATCTTATTAAATCGGAATAATAAGCGGGCTGAACATAGCCGATTTTGGAAAGCTGGTCGGGCAAAAGAATGTTTATATATTGGAAAATTAAAGTGATAAAATTCGCCGCGCTGAAATAGAGCATAATGATGGCGAACAAATGCAAGAAAACGTGTTTTGGGGAAACTTTTGCCTGGCTTGGATTTTCCATTTACTTAATTATAACATTTTTTAAAAAAGAAAAAGCCTGCAAGTAAAAACTTGCAGGCTTTAAAACTAACGATACTTATGATTTACGATTACTGGCCATCTCGCGCCGAATCAAACGGCAACGTTCAAGCCCGTAAATAAACCAGGGGCATAAATCACTTGAATTGGAAGAACAGAAACCCTGTCTGCACGCACGGAAACGGCCAGATTGGAACTGATCAATATCAATACCTACCTGCACAATCTCTTTTATTTCATTAAAAGAGAGCCGCGTAGGAGGCACATCCTTACTGGTCAAACTTCCGTTAAGGAGCATCTGTCCGGACTCATGGAAATACCATTCTTCCGCACCGGCGACTCTGCCTTCAGAGCCAAGAATTTTCCAGTTGGTCGTAACGATACGGCCTTTTGCCCGTTGCTCTTCAATACGAATCAATTGAGCAACATCATAAAGGGTCAGCCCTAAATTTTTATTAGTAAAAATTTGGACATTACCTTTAGAGCATTTCTGGACAATTATGGCTGCGCGGCCACCGTGAACAGAACGAGCAAACTTACTCATCTGTTCATCGTCAGAAACGAAGCTTGTCATCTTGAACAGCTTATTCCCGGGACCGCGAATTTCTTCAACTTTGGCAGTTTTTTCAAACTCAGCCTTTGTTGAATTCCAGAACCGGTCCTGTTCGTAATACTTTGCCTCGATGCCAGTTGTCACCCACGCTATAACATCTTCGGGAGTGTCGTGATATTGCTGGTGAAGAATCTTCGTGATGTAGGCCAGGTCAAAGGGCTGCCCGACTGCTTTAAGGTCGCTGTTGGCAACAAAACTCAAAATTTTTTCCAAGCAAGGGTCATTCTCAATGCCAAGAGCCTTAGCAACAAGCGTCGTTGCGCATTCTCCTTCTTTACGCTTGCCATTAAGGCCGGTGTGTTCGTCAAAACGTCCACCGCCGATACCAATAAGAATCACGCCGTCACGTTCATAGTCTTCGGCCTTGCGAACATCCGGAGACTTGGTCCAGTACTTCAAAGTCGCTGTCTTGATGCCGGGAAATTTTTCTTCCCCGAAATTTCGAAGAAGCCAAATCGCGGTAATTTCATCCAAGTGTGGCCTTTCGTGAATCCCGATAGTATCAAAACGCTTATCCATTTGCCGACCCTCCTTTTGGAGCAAAACGCTCCGTTTTTAAATTGGAAATGTGCTAACTAATCCCACGAAACCATTTCGTAAAGATAAATTATCAATAACATATCATAAAAGATATGTCAATAGTAATAAGATTTTATTTGTCGGGGAGCCGGGAATTGAACCCGGTCTTTACGCACCCGAAGCGCACGTACTGCCGGTATACTACTCCCCGATTGTCTTAAACATAGTATTTCTTTTTCATCTCGTTTTCAAGACCGCCTTCAAATTCTTCCTTATTCTCTTTCGCTCCTTCGGACAATTTTTCCAGTTCTTTGTCTTTTATTTTTATCAATTCTTTGATGCGGTTTTCCAAATATTCTTTCGTGTTCTTTTTCGGGTCTTCCAGAATTTCATCAAGCAGGACATTTAAAATCTGACCGACTTTGGGACCGGGTTCTATCTGGGCGATTTCCATAACGCTTTTTCCGTCAACCGCAAGCATTTTTGGGGAAAGCGGGTCTTGTTTTACTTTTTCAATCATGAAAAGCAAATGGCGAAGTTTATAGGGAACGGCTTTGGGAACGCCGGAACCGATGCGGTCGGCTTCGCGGACTTTAATCAGGTCGTCAATATTTTCCGGGCCAACGCGGCGGAGAAAACGGCGGACGCCAGCTTCGGTGACTTCGCCGACGTTGTAGTAGAAAAGATGGTAGCGGACAAGGTGAACAACTTTTTCCAAAATTTCCCGGGAAAAATGAAGGCGGGTCAAAATAATTCTTGCCATTTTGCCGCCGACAATTTCGTGGTTATAAAAAGTAGAGCTTTCGCCGTCACCTCTTTTGGTCTGCGGCTTACCAACATCGTGAAGCAAAGACGCCAAACGGACAACAAACGAATAATTCTTTTTGACAGTGTAATCAAGCGCCCGGACGTTGTGGTCAAACACTTCATAAATATGGTGCTTGTTCTGGCCAACGCCAATCCCCTCGCTTAATTCGGGAATAATATGAGGCAATAAATTTAATTCTGCCAATTTTTTTATTCCATCAGCGGCTTTTTCGGCTATTATAATTTTTACAAGTTCGTCGCGGATTCTCTCCTGGGCAATAACAGCTAAAAGTTTGGACTGTTTTTTTATAGCCGCGGCGGTTTCTTTTTCAATTTCAAAATCCAGCTCCGCAGCGAAACGAACGGCGCGCATTAAGCGCAAGGCGTCTTCGCCAAACCTTTCTTCAGGGTTGCCGACGGTGCGGATTATTTTACTTTTTAAATCTTTCTGGCCGCCGTAGGGGTCAATAATTTTGAAATTATTTTTGGTTTTAACTTTTTCAGTTAAATCAATGGCCATGGCGTTAACGGTGAAATCGCGGCGGGATAAATCTTCTTCAATAGTTTTGGCGAATTTTACTTCGTCAGGGTGGCGTTTGTCGGTGTATTTCCCTTCCAGGCGGAAAGTGGTGACTTCAATAACTTTAAGCGACGGGTCTTCGGATTCAGTCTTAACGCCGACGGTTCCGAACTGATTTTCGTAAACAGTGGCCGGGTCGTCTTTGGTGCGGCCGCCAAAATTAAAAAAGATCTCCTGAATTTTCTCGGGCTTGGCGTTGGTGGCAATGTCCCAGTCTTTGGGCTTTTTATCCAGCAAAAAATCGCGAACGCAACCGCCGACCAAAAATGATTGGTAGCCGTTTTCTTTCAGTTTTTCGGTTATTTCCAGAACTTCTTTTGGTATTTCCATCAGGTAAATTATATCATGAAAATAAAAAAAGCCCCCGATAAATAAATACCGGTGGGCTTGGGAACGAAACCAGTTTAACTGTGTGAAAAAATCTGCGTAAAAACAGGGCTCAAAACCGAATAGGAAAACCACATCGCAACAGCCGCGAGGATAATAGTGTCAACTATCAGCGAAGTCAGGTCAGAATCAGAATCGTCCACTTTCACCTCCTTTTTTTAACGCCGTTCAGATAGAAAATTTCGGGTCGAAATTTTCGTAAATAGAGCTTGCCGAAATATGAAACCGAATTTCTTTGAGATGCTGAAAATTTTCGGAGTCAATTTCCCGTTCAAAATCCTCGTTGGAAATTTTAAGACTTGGCTTTATAAAAAACTCGACTTTGTCGCTATCATCTCCCACCACTTCGGCGTTCGTAAAAGGAACAAAAACTTTTCCAGATTCAGAGTCTTTCCTTGTCCGATAACGGAAACAGTATCCTTTGTTGCTATCTTTGAAAGAATCCCGCATAACAAGATAAGAATCAAGAATTCCTTTTTTGTAAGCCGTGAAATATTCCAAAGAACGATGGGAGCTGTAAGTCGGCGGCGGAAAAAAACGCATCAGCAAGACCATAATCAAAGACAGGGCAATCAAAGCGAGAAAAATATCATTAGGACCATCTCTTTTCCATACTTTCATCTTTTTTAACCTCCATTTTAACTGGTTTTATTGTTAATGAGCGGATAAGCTTGCTAGATAAATACGTTCATCTAACGGGATAAATAATAACATCTTTCCGAGTCTTGTCTAGTTTCAAAAATAGTTTATAATTGTGAGGAAAATAGGGATAGGCCCTTGTAGTGAAATGGATATCACGACTGCCTTCGAAGCAGTTATTGGGGGTTCGAATCCCTCCGAGGGCACAGGTTAGCACTTTAAAAAAAGTTAAACAAACGGAGGTTAATTTATGGAAAATCCTAAAGCGACGGAATCTATTTCTGTTCTGGTTGCCCGTTTCCTAATCCGAAAAAATTATGAACTGGCTTCGTGTTCCGGATTCGCCACCGAAGGCACATTAAGCGAAATAAACGAAAAAGAATCCCTGGGAATATTGTCGGCTACCAAAAAAGAAGGCCGAAGACAGTTGCTGGCAATTATCTGGTTTGAGAACAATTATCGGGAAGCCAGTAAAGGAAAATGGGTCATTGAAATTTTGGGAAGAAAAAATTATGAATCGCTATTTGAAGAAGTCATAAAAGGGCTGCACCATAATTTTGGCGTGACGATTGAAGCGAACATAAGAGAAAATACGGAAACCGAAATATTTTTCGAAGACCTTGTTGCGCAAATGTATGTTGACGATATTGATATGGAAAAAATTAACCCCGAAGAAAGCTAAAAACCCCTTTCCGATTTTCGGAAAGGGGTTTTATTATTTTAAAAGCAATCTTCCGGTTTAGGCCTTAACCAAATTAGGGGCGGGTTGGCCTTCCAAAACAGCAATGATATTTTGGGCGGCGATTTCGGCCATCTTACTGCGGGTTTCAAAAGAACCCGAAGCGATATGCGGGGTGATAACAATATTGTCTAAATCAGCCATGCCGGGCGTCAAGGCCGGTTCTTTTTCGTAAACGTCAATGGCTGCTCCCCTGATTACTTTGTTTCTGAGGGCTTCAACCAAAGCGGCTTCATCAATTATCGGGCCGCGGGAACTATTGACGAGACAAGCAGTCGGTTTCATCATGGCTAATTCTTTAGCTCCGATTAAGTGACGCGTGGTCGGCAATAAAGGAACATGAACGGAAACAACATCGGACGTTTTAAGCAAAGTCGGCAAATCAACATATTCCACTTTGTAAATTTTTTCCAGTTCTTCGTTGCGTTTGGCATCGGAATAAATAATTTTCATATCAAAACCGTCGTGCATGCGGCGGGCAACTTCACCGCCAATCCGGCCCAAACCAATTATTCCTAAAGTTTTATCTTTCAAGTCAGAACCCAAAAACATCATCGGCGCCCAACCCACGAATTTTCCTTGGCGGGTAAACTTATCGGCTTCAACGATTCTTTTAGTGATGGCAAAAATTAAACCAACAGCGAATTCGGCTACAGTTTCGGTTAAAACTCCGGGCGTGTTGGAAATAGCAATACCCCGCTTTTGAGCGGCCGGAACATCAATGTTGTCGTAACCAACGGCGTAATTGGCGAAAATTTTCGTAGAGCCAGCGGCGGCCATAACTTCGTCATCAATTTTGTCGGTTAGAAGGCAGAGAACGGCGTCGTAATTTCCTTCTTTGAGAATTTTAATCAACTCCGGTTTGGTTAAAACTTTATCCTGGGGATTAACAACAATTTCATATCCCTTGTCTTTTAATAATTTAATTCCGGCTTCGGGAATCTGGCGAGTAATATAGATTTTCATATATTTTAATTATATCAAATTAAAAACAAAAAAAGCTCCCCAAACTATATGGAGAGCTTTTAGCTCAATTTTTCCTATTCCTATTCTTGCTCTATTTTCTTTTGAATTTGTTTTCCCAAACAATAGATGAAAGAAAAGAAACTCAAAAGCAAAAACGCTAAGCAAGGCCAGAACATAAAAACCGAAAGCGAGATGGCATCTTCCCAAATTTTCGCCGTTGATAGATAAAGCGACACAGGCAGCGAAAACAAGAAAAGCCCAAAGAAAGATCGGGCCGACAAATTGACGATTCCAACCAGAGGCACGGGCTCGCCTTTTGCGGGACACATAATCCTATGGCAGCACAAATTGCAAACCTTCATTTCTACCTCCCCCTTTTTTGATTTTGTTTTTATTTCCGAACCTCATTTTGGACGCTGAATTTTAAAAGAGCTTAGCCATAATTATTGGAACAATACCGGCATTTGTCAAAGACAAATATCAGTTGGAAAAATTCAGGTTATATAATAATATATTCATAACCGCCCATAGCTCAATTGGTAGAGCAGCTCCCTCTTAAGGAGACGGTTCCAGGTTCGAGTCCTGGTGGGCGGACTGTAAATTACGCTATTTAACAATTTTTTTAAAATAGGAGGTGGCCGGTGAAAAAAGCAGGTATTGTGGTATTTGCGTTCGGAGCGAGGGAAAATATTCCGCCGAATCAGCTTCTTGCCGACATTGCCTCGCGGAGAGCTTTACGATTTAAAGCTCAAGTTTATGCCCAACGAGATATTCCTCTTAAGCATGCGGCAAACGTTGAATACGTCGAAGACAAAAATGGCAAACCGCCATCTACTTTCCAAATAGCGGAAGGAGCTGTCGGTTGGGCGAGAAGGAATAATTTAAAAAGAATTTTTATCGTTGCCGCGAAACCACATCTTTGCCGCTGTAAAAGAGACCTGACGTTAGCATTCCAGGAAGCGAAGACAGCGGTGAGAATAAGCGTCATCAGAAAGGTGGAACGACTTCCGGAAGAAAGATGGTTCTGTCCGGAATCTATCAGAAAATGCACAATGTACAAAAAAAATTGGGAAAACCGGGAATGGTTCGTTGAGCATGTGCCTTTCTGGATCTATAAATTTTTCAGTCAGTTGCGATAGAACCGATCTCCAACAAAAGCCCTGAGTGATAAATTTTATCATTCGGGGCTTTCTTTTTTTCCGCCGGTTGGCGGGCAGGAGGGCGACAGATTAAAAAAATTACTTCAATAAGCTATGATTAATTTTATGGTTAATCTTTCAACGCCTCTTTCGGAAGTTTATGGCATCGGGCCGAAGTTTCTGGAACGGCTTGAAAAACTCAAAATTGAAACTGTCGGCGACCTGCTTTGGCACTTCCCTTCCCGCTATGAAGATTATTCCCAAGTCCGCAAAATCGCCGAACTACAAACCGGAGAGCAAGCGACTATTTCGGGAATAGTAAGCAGTATTTCGCTGCGGCGAAGTTGGCAGAAAAAAATTTTTATCGTGGAAGCAAAAATTAACGACGAAACTGGAAACATTAAAGCGATTTGGTTCAACCAGCCTTACATAACGAACATTCTCCGCGAAGGAACGACGGCGAACTTTGCCGGAAAAATCGGGCTTTCCAAAAACAAACCTTATTTGTCCAACCCGACTTATGAGGTTATTAATAATCTAGATTCAGAAAACAGCGAGCAAATTGAAACCAAACACACCGGACGTTTAGTGCCGATATATCCCGAAACCAAAGGCCTGACTTCAAAGGGGCTGAGATATTTAATAAGCCCGATTTTACAGAACCTTGAACCGATTGCGGAATTTCTGCCACAGTCAGCGCTGGTAAAAAGCGGCTTGCCGGAAGTTAATTCCGCCATGGCTCAAATTCATTTTCCGGAAACACCAGAGCTGGCTTTCGCGGCGAAAAGACGTTTTGCTTTTGAAGACCTTTTTTGTTTACAAGTTTCCAACATATTACAGCGATTAAAACTCAGTAAAGAAAAAGCTGTTTCCATAAAGACAGACGCAGAGTGGACAGAAAAAACTATTTCCCAATTGCCTTTTGAACTGACCGCTTCGCAAAAGCAATCTCTGGACGAGGTTTTGAAAGACTTGGGGAAAAACAATCCGATGAACCGCCTGCTCCAAGGCGATGTCGGCTCGGGGAAAACGATTGTCGCCGCCATTGCCGCTTTGGCCGCCGCTAATGAAAATAAGCAGACAGTTTTTATGGCGCCGACGGAAATTCTGGCCCGGCAGCATTACCAGACTTTCATTAAATTCTTCCCTAATTTTGAAAATGGATTGGCTTTAATAACTTCGGAACAAGCGAAGGTTTTTTACGGCGAAGGGCTGGAAGCGGAAATTAAAAAAAGCGAGCTGTTGGAAAAAATCGCCGAGGGAAAAATAAAAATCATCGTTGGCACGCATTCTTTGATTCAGAAAGGAGTAAAATTTGATAATTTGGTTTTGGCGATAGTTGATGAACAGCACCGCTTCGGGGTTAAGCAGAGAGCGACTCTGCTGAAAAATAAAAAATTGATGCCGCATTTTCTTTCCATGTCGGCCACGCCAATTCCCCGCACTTTGTCGCTGAGTATTTTCGGCGACCTTGATTTATCAATGATTACGGAACTGCCGAAAAACAGAAAGGCTATTATTACCAAAGCAGTGGCTCCAGAAAACCGCGACAAGGCCTATGCTTTTATAAGGGGCTTGGTTAAAAAAGGACGGCAAGTTTTTGTGATTTGTCCGAGAATAGAATTGCCAACCGAGGAGCAACAAGCCAGAGCCGCTTTTTCTTTTTACAACAGGGCTTTTCAAAACTTGGAAGTAAAAGCCGTTAAAAACGAATACGAAAAACTGAAAAACAAAATTTTTCCGGATTTGAAAGTAGTGATGCTCCACGGGAAAATGCCGAGTAAAGAAAAAGAGCTGATAATGAAAAACTTTAAAGACGGGAAAACCGATATTTTGGTTTCCACTTCGGTGGTGGAAGTCGGAGTGGACGTTCCTAATGCGGCGATAATGATGATTGAAGGGGCGGAGCGTTTCGGCTTGGCTCAGCTTTATCAATTCCGTGGCAGGGTTGGCCGTGGCGAACACCAGTCGTTTTGTTTTCTTTTTACCGATTCCGAAGCGAAAACAACCCAGCAAAGATTGAAGTCAATTATTGAAGCCAAAAACGGCTTGGAGTTGGCGGAAAAAGATTTGGAAATCCGGGGGCCAGGAGAATTTATCGGGCAGAACCAAACCGGTGTGCCGGACATGGCCATGAAAGCGATTCAGAATCCGGAGCTGGTTAAAGCCAGCCGTGAAGCGGCTCTGGAAGTTGTACAGAACGACCCGAAATTAAACGCTTATCCTTTGCTGAAAGAAAGATTAAAGATATTTTCTAAAGAGATTCACTTGGAATAAGTTTACCCTACGGGGCTGCCGGGTGGGATTTCTTTTTCGGGGTGCAAAAGCACTGGCATTCCGTCGGCGTGGGAAGCAAGGATCATCCCCTGACTTTCAAGCCCTTTTAAAACCCTTGGCTCAAGATTAACGATAAAAGGCATTTCTTTGCCAACGAAATAATCGGGGCTGAAAAATTCGGCCATGGCGGTGAGGATTTGTTTTTTCTCTATTCCGAAATCAACTTCCAGCTTAATAAGCTTGTCGGCGTTTTCAACTTTTTCGGCGGAAAGAACTTTGCCGATTTTAATTTCAACTTTTTTAAAGTCATCAATATTAATCATGTTCGTCTTATCTGATTGAAGCGTTTAATTCCTCGGCAGTGCGGTCGATGATTTGCTGTTGAATTTTATCAACTTCGTCGCTGGTTAAGGTTCTTTCATTGGAGCGGTAAACAATGTGGAAGGTGTAGCTGATTTTATCTTCGCCGAATTTTTCTTTGTTTTCGTATTTGTCCATTAAGGAAACTTCTTCAACCAAGTCGCCGGCACAACTGCGGACGATTTCGTAATAACTGTTTAAATTAGTTTCTTTGGAAACAATAAAAGAAATGTCGCGGTCGGTCATCGGGTATTTGCTGACTTCGCGGAAAGAACTATTTAAGTCTTTGAACTGACTGGTGATTCTTTCGTCTTTTGACCAGAAAATGCGGATGTCGGGAATTTTCATTTTTATCATGGCGAGGCGTTCCAAACCGAAACCGAAAGCCCAGCCGTTATAAACCGACGGGTCAATGCCAAGATTTTTTAAAACCTGAGTGTGGACAACACCGGCGCCCAAAACCTCAAGCCACTGGTTGTCGCCTCGGTTAATGGAAACGTCGATGCTCGGGTCGGTGAAAGGAAAAGTGTCTTCGGCAATTTTATACTCAACATTTTGGCCGTAAATATTTTTGGCGATATCAACTAGAACTTCCGTTAATTCCGGAATGCCGATTATTTTTTTGTCTTTGCGGCAAATATACAAGCCATCTATTTGGTGGAAAACGGGATAGTGGGAGCGGTCAATTTCGTCTTTCCTATAAACCTTGCCGAAGCACAAAGCGCCAATTTCGCCTTCGGCGGCCAATTTTTCCATATTTTCTTTAGAAAAATAAAAAGGCCACATCACAGTCGTTTGCGTGCGAAGAACCCAGTCTTTTTCAATATAATAGGTGTCGGTTTCTTTGCGGCTGGGGTGATCCAGCGGAGCGTTGAGCAAATCAAATTCGTTGCGGACGCTGACTACTTCCGGAACGCTGATTAAATCAAAATTTTGGAACCTTGGAATATTGGTAACGGCGTTAATGATAAATTTTATCGGGGAACTTTCTATTTTGGTTAAATCAGGAAGCGACAAAAGCTGTTTTAACCGAAGACTTTTGAAGTCGGCTCTCTCCTCGAGCCGCGATAAAATAGAGCTGGCTTCTGAATCTTCTATAGTTAAAATCCTCCTTTTCATGATGATGAGAATTAAATTTGTTGCGGGGACGGGAGTCGAACCCGTTTCTGGAGATTATGAGCCTCCCGAGGTAGCCGTTCCTCTACCCCGCGTTCCTATTTTAGTTGATTTGAAATTCAAGTCAATAATTGATATATTTTAATTTAACGGCAAAAGAATTATTGCCTGTTAAATTCCGGCTCTGTAGTTCAACGGCTAGAACGGAGCATTCATAACGCTCAGGCGATGGTTCGACTCCATCCAGAGCCACAGGCAGATTGAAAATTTATGCGGTGGTAGCTTAGCGGTTTAAAGCGTCGCCCTGTCACGGCGAAGATCACGGGTTCAAATCCCGTCCACCGCGCCAAAAATAAAATTACCGGCTTTTGCCGGTTTTTTTATTTTCTAACGAAATTTTTAAGATAAAAATTAATCAATCAGCTCAAATTCCTGAAAAGATTTTTTGTAGATATTAATCAGCATTTCGGCTTCCTGCTCGTTGAGATTGAAGTCTTTTTCTTCAGCTATTCTTTCGGAAATTTTATGGGCAGACCAGACGTCGTTGATGTTGGAAAGCTGGGCTGGTCCAACCTGCTCCAAGCGTTCGTTCATGTTTTTTCCGGGATAACCGCTGATTTTTAAAAGTTCGTCTAAAAGCCGGTCGGCGGAAGCAATAGCTGACTTAAGACTTTTTTCGTCACCTTTTTTCAAATTCTGCTTAATAAATTCCCACCTTCTTAAAGAACGGTGCTTTGGCAAGTCGCCCACATGGAAAATATCCATGTATTGTTCAATTTTCATATTAAAAAAATCGGCTTTTTTCATAAAATGTAAAATGCCCCAAATCATCAGACCGGAGATTACCACGGACAAAAATTCAATCCAGCCGTAGTAAGGAGAAAAAATAGCGATTGTTGTGTCTCTGAAATTAAGAAGAGTGTTGAAAACAGCGTCCATGTTAAGAATTATAAACTTTTTCGTAAGCTTTTCCTATTTCCAAAATGTCCGTTTCGTGGAAATGCTTGCCGATAAGCTGGAAGCCGACGGGCAAACCTTTATTAATTTTTGTCGGAATGGAAATAGCAGGCAAGCCAGCGAGGTTGACGGGAATAGTGAAAATATCGGAAAGATACATTTCCAACGGATTGTCAGTTTTTTCGCCGATTTTAAAAGCTGGGGTCGGCGAAACCGGAGTTAAAATAACGTCCACTTCTTCAAAGGCTTTATCAAAATCTTTTTTAATCAAGGTTCTCGCTTTCTGGGCCTTGAGATAATAAGAATCGTAATATCCGCTGGAAAGAACGAAAGTTCCCAAAATAATTCTGCGCTTGGCTTCTTTTCCAAAACCCTTACTGCGGTCGGTGAAATAAATTTGTTTGAGATTTTCCGCGCTAGCCTCAGCTATGCGGGCATAACGGATGCCGTCGTATCTGGCAAGATTGGTGCTGACTTCTGCGGGCATAATAATGTAATAACAGGAAAGGGCGTGCTTGGTGTTGGGTAAGCTGATTTTTTTAAATTTATACCCTCGGCTTTTTAAAATTTCTATTGTTCCGTTAACAGCTTCGGAAACTTCTTTTCCCAATCCTTCAATGAAATATTCTTCGGGCAAGCCGATGGTTAAGTTTTCGGGTTTTTGTTTCTCACTGTCTTCGTATTCAACAGAAGTGGAATCAAATTGGTCTTGGCCTTTGATGGCGTTAAAAATAATTTCGGCGTCTTCAACTGTTTTGGCGATGGGGCCGATTTGGTCAAGACTAGAAGCCATGGACATTACTCCGTGGCGGGAAACGGCGCCGTAAGTCGGCTTGAGACCGACTACACCACAGAAACTGGCCGGCTGGCGGATAGAACCGCCAGTGTCAGAGCCAAGCGCGGCGACGGCCATGCCTGAAGCCACGGCGGCAGCTGAGCCACCGGAAGAACCACCGGGAACGCGGTCAAGGTCGGCGGGGTTGCGGGTTATTTGAAAAGCGGAATTTTCGGTTGAAGAACCCATGGCGAATTCGTCCATATTGGTTTTGCCGAGAAAAACCGCTCCAGCGGATTTTAATTTTTTGATTACTGTCGCGTCATAAGAAGCCCGGTAATTTTCTAAAATTTTGGAAGCAGAGGCGGCCGGCTCCCCTTCAATTAAAATATTGTCTTTAATGGCAATGGGAACTCCGGCCATGATGTTTAAATCTTTGCCGCCGGAAATATCGGCATCAACGGCTTTGGCCTGTGACAAGGCCGCTTCTTTTGTTAACTGCAAATAAGCGCCGATTCCTTTTTCTTTTGGCGATACTAACGAGCCGTCTTTCTCTTCAATATACTCAAAGAAGGACTCGGCGGCTTCAACGGCTGAAAATTCTTTTTTCTTCAGCCCTTCGTGGAATTTTTTAATTGTAAGGTTTTTAAAATCCATAATTATTTTATTCAAAAACTGGCGGAATCTTTAAGAAGTCTTTTTCTTTCTCCGGGAAAGACTGAATTATTTTTTTGCTTTTCATTTCCTGATTTGCGTTTGTATCGCGGATTTCGTCTTCGCGGAAGATATTCTCCTGGAATGTTCCACCGGACATCGGCTCAACGCCAGTGGTGTCGAGTTTTTCTAATTCTTTAAAATAATTAAGAATCTCCTGCAAGTCTTTGAGCAGTTTTGGTTTTTCCGAATCGGTTAATTCTATTCTTCCGAGTTGGGCCAGATATTCTAAAGTTTTTTTATCTAATTCAGACATGTGATTATTCAGGACTATTTTAACACTTCTCAAAGAAATATTAAATTACTTGCTATCAACCGAGTATTGAAGATTAAACTGTTTAAACAAATCAATAACTTTGTCAAAATAATCTTTGTTAATTCTCTTTTTGTTTTTAAAATATTTTTCGATGACCGGAAAAAGTTCTTTAGCGGCAAAATACACCCACAACATATCTGGCCGTTCAAATTGCTTCATATTGTCTTTTATTGAAGCCATTCTTTCGTCTAATACTTTAATATTTTCATTTTTTGAAAATTTATAAACATATTTAGCGCTTATAAACCCCATCGGCGCAAGAGTGTTAATAATTGCCTCATTTATAATATTTTTTGAGCTATAGCCGAGTTTATAAAAAATATGGGTTTTGGAAATTTTTATAATTGGTATGGATTTTTCTAAATTTTTTACATAGAAGGGAGATGAGTAGGCAATAAGATGGAAAATTTCATGGATTATAACCGCCAATGTGCCATTGAGACGGTCAGGAGAAAGACGAGAACATTCAATGGTAATCGCTCCTTTACCAAGATTAGCTCCTCCACCACCGCTGCCCAAAAGAGGATAAATTTCTAATAAATCCGGCAATTGCTTCGCTCTTAAAAAATATTTAACTTCCATAAACATTTTTTTGAAAAGCGAATCTTTAATAAATTTATCTGAAATCAATCCTTCCCAGAGTTTTAATCCGGATTTTTCTTCTTCCCAAACGATATTAAAACGTTTATCGAAAACCTTAAATATCTCCTGAATATTGCTATATTCTTGAGAAGATACCCATTTTTTTACTCTCTCCCAAATCAAATTTTCTTCTGTCCTGATAAAAGGAATCGCTAAATATTTTTCTCCAAAACTATATTTTCTGATAATCTTTGTAAATTTTTTAAGAGCAGAATTTTCTTCTTTGGTTAACTCCCCTGTTTTCTCTAGCCAAACTTTATTATCACGGCGACGGCAAGAAAAATGCCATTCCGCGAGATTGCTTATAAAATGGAATTGATTGCTTGTTTTAGAGGTTAAAATTTCGAATTTCATTTAATCAATGTTAAAAATTCCTGCTCGTTTATTATTTTCACATTAAGCCGCTTCGCTTTTTCCAGTTTTGAACCGGGTTCGGCGCCAGCGACAACGTAGCTGGTGTTTTTACTGACCGATTCGGAAATATCGCCGCCAAGCTCGCGGATTTTTTCTTTGGCCTGCTCGCGGGACATTGTTTCCATACTGCCGGTCAAAACGAAACTTTGACCTTTTAGTTCCATATTTTTAGCCTCAATTTTCGGGATTTCTATTTCTATTCCGGCGTCTTCCAGTTTTTTCAAAAATTCAACGTTTTTTTTGTCGCGGAACCAATCGTAAACGCTTTGGGCGACTTTCGGGCCGACATCAGGAATTTGTTGGAGGTCTTCCAAAGACAAATTGTTGATAATTCCGGAAATGTCTCCAGCTTTTAGCTTGCTCTTATTTTTTAATTTAGCGGATATTTGCTCGGCGAGCAATTGCGAAGTTTCTTCGCCGATATGGATAATTCCCAACGAATAAATAAATTTGGGTAAAGTGATTTTTTTGCGGGCGTTAACTTCAGCGACTATATTTTGGGCGGATTTTTCGCCGAAACGTTCCAGGACGGCGATATCCCCTTCTTTGAGCTGGAAAATGTCGGCGGCGTCGTTGATTAAGTTTTCGTCTAAAAACTTTTCCAGAATTTTCGGGCCGAGGCCTTCGATATTAAACGCGCCGCGAGCGACAAAGTGCCTTAAGGATTCCAAGTGGCGGGCGCCGCAGTTGGGATTGCTACAGCGATAATTAACTCCATCTTTGACGACTTTAGAGCCGTCCACCGGACAAACAGAAGGAATTTTTATGGATTTTTCTTTTCCGGTGCGCATTTCTTTCAAAACCCTGATTACTTTGGGGATGACATCGCCGGCGCGGCTCACGATAACAGTGTCGCCGATTTTTACGCCGAGCCTTTCAATTTCGTCAAAGTTGTGAAGAGTGGAATGAGTGATAGTGATTCCGCCGACTTCAACCGGCCGTAAAATAGCGACAGGGGTGAGAGCGCCGGTACGGCCGACTTGAACTTCAACGTCCTCAACAACAGTTTCGGCTTCACGCGGAGAAAACTTGTAAGCGATGGCGGCTCGAGGGGCTTTGCCGATGACTCCGGCGTCATCGTAAATTTTATTGTTGTTGGTTATAACAACAATGCCGTCAATTTCAAAAGTCAGCTGGTCGCGGTTTTCTTTTTCTCCCCAGTGATTTCTGAAAGAAAAAATTTCTTCCAAGTTGTTGGTAGGCTGGTTGTCCGGATTGGTTTTGAAACCAAAAGCTTTTAAGAGCAAATGCTCTTCTTCGTGAATTTTCTGGCCCAAATCGGTAATAATGTCGTAAGTAAAGGAATCAAGGTGGCGGCTGGCGGTGATTTTCGGGTCAAGCTGGCGAATGGAGCCGGCGGCGATATTCCGCGGATTGGCAAAAGGCTTACCGCCTTTTTTAATTTGTTCTTTGTTGATTTGTGCAAATTCTTTTTGAGTGATATAAATTTCACCGCGGACAACCAAGCGCTTAGGGTTGAGGTTGTAATTTTCTGGATTAAGTCCGGCTTTAAGCAGATTTTTTTTAACTTCGCTTTTTTCCAAAAGTTGTAAAGGAATCGCTTCGATAGTTTTAAGATTCTGGGTGACGTCTTCGCCGAAAAGACCGTCGCCGCGGGTGGCGCCCTGAACAAAAACGCCGTTTTCGTAAATCAGTTCAATAGCCAGGCCGTCAATTTTTAATTCACAGTAAAAAGGAGAAAACTTTTTTCCAAGACCGCCGTTTAAATCCCTTTCGTGGATTTTGTAGCCCAAATAATTTTGTAGCCTTTCGTGCCAGTCTCTTATGTCCTGCTCGGAAAAAGCGTCGTTGAAAGAAATCATCGGCGTTTCATGACGGACTTTTTTGAATTCTTTGAGCGGCTTGCCTTCTACTCTTTGGGTGGGAGAATCAGGAGTGACTAAATCCGGATATTGATTTTCCAGGTCAAAAAGTTCTTTTTTTAAAGTGTCTAAGGCCGAATCGGAAATCTCTTGCTTATCTAAAACGTGATAAAGATAGCGGTGATAATTGATTGTTTTTTTCAGCTGTTCAATTCTTTTTTCGGCGGTTTTTTTGTCCATTTACATTCAATTTTAACATAAAATAAAAAACCCCGTTAGATAATAAAATCTAACGGGGTTCTGGAGAACCGAATCTTAAAATTTATAGCCTATACTGCAAGTCATTGCAGTTTCGTCTATAAACCTGCCTTCAAGGTTTAAGGAGATGTGGTCTTTCAGTTTGTAACTGAGGCCACCAAAAACTCCAAAATTATTTTTGGCCCTTGAAGTTCCTGACCCGACATCGTTAACCCGGAAATCGCTGTATTTCACGCCAAGATAAGGAGTGAAATTTTTTATCTTCTTAGCGATGTAAGGAGCGAACTGCCATTCCTGAATGACCAGTCTTCCTTTTGAGGAAAAATCGCTAGAGACTGATTCCGAAGTTTCGTTGTCGGTAAGCATTAACGAACCGGAAGAGGTGTAGCTATTGGTATGCCGGAGATACTGAGCGTCAGCGCCAACAAACCAGCCGTGCGGCAGATCGTACTTACCCTTTAAACCAAAACCATAAGCAAAAGCATTACTGGTCTTGAGCTTGCTGCCACCACCGATGGAAGCAGTGCCGGTATTCAAGGAGTACGGGTCTAGAAAATCTACCGAGCCGCTGTAAGAGTTTTTGCCTTGGCCGGCGGCAGTACCCAGTTTCAAGTAGACGTCCAGATTATTCAGCAGGCCGTAGCTTGCTTTAACCATAGTCCGATACATATTCTCGAGCTTGGTTTTGCAATTAATCAGGCCGCTTATCTTGACCGAGCCATCGGTAGCCTGAGTGGCTACGACAGTGTCAATCGACGATGACGATGCCTTTAAATCACGATTAAAGACATAATCCTGGTCAAGGCCTAAGGAAAACTTTCCTTTGCCCTGAGTGTCCGGTCCGCCGATACTGGCAGCGTTGCTTGAAACCGCTACGAACGTAAACAAAAGAATCCAAATCCCAACACACAGAAAACGTCTCATATGAAACCTCCTTGTTTTTTGTTTTTACGGAAACAAACCCGAGAACTTGAAACTTCCACCTCCTTTTTACTTTTTAAAATTCGGTTAATAACTTAAATATATTTCGATGAGCTGGCAGCAGAATAGCACTTTTTTGACATCTTTGTCAATATGTGACTAAAGACGCCAAGCTTCCAGCGAAAACCCTGAAAATACCTTAATTTTGATAATTAGGCTGATTCATTATAAAATTAATAGAATTCAATATGGGCCTTAATTTCAGACTAAAACAATTAACGGTTTTGTTCGGAGACATTATTCTATTTTATGGAGCGTTGGTCTTAACTTTAATAGCGCGCTATGGCTATTCGGATTGGATGTTTTCTTTCCATGCCCATTTGAAGCCTTTTTCCTTGATTTTAATTATCTGGCTTTCGGTTTTTTGCCTGGCGGATTTATACATAGCAAAAACACTTAAAAATAACGCCGCCCTAACAGGAAATATTTCGATAGCAGTAAGCATCGCCACGATTATTTCGGTGTTCCTTTTTTATTTTTTGGCTCCGGTTTCCAGATTAACTCCGAAAACCAATTTGCTGATTTTTGGCGTTATTTTCGGGGTGTCAACTTATCTGTGGAGATTATTAATAGTGAAAAACTTTATTTTCCGCGGCTGGCGTTATCGCTTGTTAATTATCGGAAATTCTCCGAGAATAGCGGAAATCGTTTCTTATCTAAGTTCCAATCCTCTGCTCGGCTACGATGTGGTTTCACACCTCGAAGAAAATCAGGAAATAAACAAACAGAATCTTTTAAAACTTATTTCCGAGAACAGAATAAATACGATTGTTCTGCCGGCACAAATAAAAAAAGAATACGCGATTACGGAATCTATTTATAAACTGCTGCCTTTAGGCCTGGCGATAACCGATTTCGCCAGCTTGTACGAAACAGTTTTCAGCAAAATTCCGCTGGAAGAACTGGAAGAGGCCTGGTTTATCGAAAAAATAATCACCAAAAGGCCTTTGTTCGGAATTTTCAAAAGAATATTAGACACCATTTTATCTTTGGTCCTGCTGATTGTTTTTTTGCCGCTAGCCGTTGTAATCGCCATTATCGTTAAATTAACTTCAAAAGGGCCAGTTATTTTCAAACAGCAAAGAATGGGAAAAAACGACAAAGTTTTCTGGCTTTACAAGTTCAGGAGCATGAGAGCGGAAATGAAAGGGCCGTTATGGACAACCGAGAAAGACAGCCGCCTGACCCCAGTGGGCAATATTCTCCGTTTTTCACATTTAGACGAGCTTCCCCAGCTTTGGAATATCCTAAAAGGCGACATCGCTTTTGTCGGGCCAAGAGCCGAAAGAACAGAACTGGTGGAGCAATATAAAAAACTTCCCTATTACGAAATCCGCCACATCATCAAGCCGGGCTTAACCGGCTGGGCGCAGATTTATTACCGGCCAAGCGCGTCTATTGAAGAAGCGTTTGAAAAATTAAAATATGACATTTACTACATCAAAAACCGTTCTGTTTTTTTGGACTTGCTGATTATTTTCAAAACCATAAAATACGTCTTCACGAAAATAAAATGACCTCAAGGCTAAAAAACTTTTTCTTTAAAAATCAAACTCCCCGCCAAACAGCAACCAAAAATGTTTTTTGGTTAAGCATCAGCCAAGTGGGAAGCCGCTTTTTTAAAGCGGTTATAATAATTTACTCGGCAAGAGTTTTAGGGGCTTCGGAATACGGGTTATTCGCCTATGTACTGGGCATTACCGGCTTCTTCTCCCTTTTTGTGGACATCGGCGTTAACGCGATGCTAACCAGAGAAATTGCCAGCTATCCCGAAAAAAAAGACCAGTATTTTTTAACCAGTTTCTGGATAAAAATGTTTTTGCTTTTTATAACCGCTTTGCTGGTTATTTTTGTCTCGCCGGTTTTTTCCAGAATCCCAAAAGCCAATATTTTATTTCCGCTGATGGCTTTGATAGTCGTCTTTGATGGGCTGGGAGAATTCATTAACTCTTTTTTCAGAGGATTGGAAAAAATGGAATGGGAAGCGTTGGTTTCAACGGTTGAAAATTTTACCATCATGGCGGCGGGTTTTATTTTTATCGCCATTTCCCCCACTTCAAAATCGTTGATTTTCGCTTATATCGCCAGCCAAGGGTTGGCAATGATCCTGGCTATTTCAATAATCAGAAAGCAATTTGTTAAATCTTTTCGTTCTTTTTTTAACAAGGACATGGCGATAAAAATCATAAACGGCGCCTGGCCCCTCGCTTTATCAACGATACTCGGAGCTTTTATGCTCAATACCGACGTCATAATGCTGGGATGGTGGAAAACCGCGGAGCAAATCGGCTATTACTCAATCGGCCAGCGAATTATCGGGGTTCTTTACGTTTTACCTTCTCTTTTGGTCGCCGCAATTTTTCCTTTACTTTCGCGGCTAGCCAAACAAAACGACGAACAACGCGAAAAAAACCTTAACGAAAAAACCATGACATTAATTTTTCTGGTGGCCATGCCTTTGATAATCGGAGGAATTGTTCTGAGCCAGCCCATAATCAGATTTATTTTCGGTTCGGCCTATTTGCCGGCAACGCTTTCTTTCCAGATTTTAATTGCTTCGCTTTTATGGATATTCCCGGGAGTTTTCTTGTCCAATATAATTTTGGCCCATAATCAGCAGAAAAAAGTCGTTGTTTATCTGGCGGCGAGCGCTTTAGCCAATATTTTATTCAACTTTTTCCTGATTCCTATTTGGGGAATTGTCGGCGCATCTGTTTCCACTTTTGTCGCCCAAACCATTTACATTATTCCCTCCTGGCTGCGAATCAAAAAAATTGCCGACTTCCAAACAATGCGGCATTTGAAAAAAATAACCGCGGCGGCAGTTATTATGGGCGGCTTAAATTTTATTTTAAACCGGCTCGGAGTGAACGTGGTTATAAATATTTTTATTTCCGGAGCGGCTTATTTCGGAATGCTTTATCTGGTTAAAGAAAAAACTTTGGGAGAATTTATGGTTTTATTCAAAAAGAACGAAGAGGGCTCTTCTTCTGCCGTAAAATAAACCGAATATTTATTGAAACAATTTCTTGTAGCTAGCCTTAACCGCTTCCAGAATAGAAGACGGATTTTTTAACCTTATAATATTTCTGAAGATAAACTTGGGCGACAGGAAAAACCGCAGATTGGCTCTGTGAACGATAGTTTGTAATTCCTTGCTTGATATCTGTGGATATTCAATGTGTGAAGAACGCGCCACGTCTATCGGCTTATATTCGCCGCCGACAATCCAATTACTTTTTTTGGCGATATCATAAAACTCCGTTCCGGGGAAAGGACTACAAACATCAAACATAACCTGGTCGGGGTCGATTTCTTTGATTTTATCCAAAGTTTTCTGGATGGTTTGTTTGGTTTCAAGCGGGCTGGCGCCAAAAAGAATATTCAATTTAACGAAAATTTTGTGCTTCTTCAAAAGTTTAATGCCTTCAATGAGCCTTTCGACAGTAACTTCTTTTTTGGTGTAATCAAGTATTTCCTGGACAAACGATTCAACTCCGATGTCTACATATTTACAACCGGCTTCACTTAAGGCTTTGGCGATGTCTTCATCCAAGCAATCCGCTCTAGCCAAGCAACCCCAGGACATTTTCAGATCTTTGATCCCCTGGCAGATTTCCAGAATTCTTTTTTTGCCCCAGACGAACTGGTCGTCAATTATACTGACGGATTTATAGCCGGATTCTTTGAGCAGTTTGAATTCTTCTATAACATTAGCAGCGCTCCTCGCACGCACGGGCGGTTTTTCCGGGTGGCATTTTTTAAACTCAAGCTCCCGGCAAAAACTCAAAGCGCAAGGCACGCAATAAATACATCGGTTGGCACAACCCCGGGAGGTAAGCATGATTGTGAACGGCTTAACACCGAGCTTGGGATTATAAAAATTATTATTTTTTATTAAGTGCCGGGCGGGAAAAGGAAGCAAATCAAGATTATCAATGATTTCCCTTGATTGGTTATGAAAAACTTTTTTATTTTCAAGATAAGAAATACCGGCGATAGCGTTTAAAGGCTTCTTGCCGGTTATGGCGTCTATCAATTCCGGAACGGTAAAATCCGGCTCGCCGCGGACAACATAAATATTTTTATCGACAAGGAATTTGTCGGTAAAAAAAGTGGGAGCCGGTCCTAAAAAGATAACTGTTTTGGTTTTGTCGGCTTCCAAAATTTGCTTGGCGAAGGCGATGTCGGTTTCCATTGAAAGGTTGACGGAAAATATCAGATAAACATCACTCTTGTCGGAAGAAAGAAAGTTTTTTGCGGATTCGTTATCCGCGAAAAACAGAGGGTTCTGAAGATAAGAAACCTGATATTTTTTCTCCAAGAGAGCGAGAATAATCAGCATGTAAATATTCGGGAATGGATAATTGGTATAGCTGCAGCCGAAGATCCGCTCAAATTTTTTCTTGTTTTGGCCAATAGGCTCTATGTAAGAAATTTTCATTTTTTTGAAAAATAATACTTAATTATTCCGCTTATCCAAGCCAAGGATTTAAGCAAAGAAAAAAACGGCAAGAAAATTCCCAGAGCTATTTTCTTTTTTTTAAAGAAAACTTTGATTTCATCAAGCTGGTAAAAATATAAAACTATCATAACAAGTCCCGCGAAAATAAGAAAAAATCTGCTTATAAGCGAAGCGATTAAAAACAAAAGGAAAAGCAGGCCCAAAGGAAGCTCCATAAAATAACGGAAACTGGAAACCTTGTCCCCGCTCCAGCGTTTTGGGTGTTTTTGGATTAACAGCATTCTGCCCAAAGCGCCATGGGAACGCTGTTTCATGAAACTCTTGAAACTTTCCGGCCAAAAATGCAGGCAGAAAGTTTTTTTGGAAAGCACTAATTTATAGCCGCCTTCTATCATTCTGTAGCTTAGCTCGTTGTCCTGGCCGTAAATAAATCTGCCGTCAAACAAGCCCACTTTATCCAGAGCGGATTTCCTATAGATAGTGTTGCAAGTGCTGAGGTGGTCAACGAACTCCTGACCTATTATGGATTGCCGGAATTCCACGTTATAACCGCTTAAAGCCGGCCAAAAATTTTTAGGATTGCCGAGTTTAGTCAACCCCGAAACCGCCCCGATTTTTTCGTTGTCAAAATAAGGCATGAGTTTTAATATCCAGTCTTTGTCTAAAATAACATCTCCATCAAGAACGGCGATAAAATCTCCGGAGGACATTTTTATGCCGGTGTTTAAAGCTTCAGCGACGCCGCGGCGGTTCTGAGAAACGTATTTTATGTTTTTATATTTAGCTGCGAAATCTTTGATGATTTTTGGGGAGTTGTCGGAACTGCCGTCGTCAATGACGAAAATTTCTTTAAAATTAACTGGCTGACTGATTAAAGATTTAATGGTTTCGCCGATAATACCCTGTTTGTTATAGACCGTTATGATCACACTAATGTTGTCGTTTTTCATATTTAGCATTAGTTTGGCAAACGAAGCATATCGCAACCTTTACAAACTAAATCGTTATTTTCCCGGAATTTTTTGATTTTTTCGCTGTTCCAAACTTCTTCCAAGGATTGCGAAAGCAAATCCCCTATTTCGTATTTGGGCAAAGAACAGCAAGGAGTGGCTTTGCCGGAATAAGTGACATACAAATAATCATAGATTTTTGAGCAAGGCCGGTTTTTGGAATATAATAATCCGCTGAAAATCGCGAAAAGTACCCGTTTAAATCCGGTAAAAGCGGTGTAGGGCAAGAAGTCTACTCTGATTTTTTGTTCTGACGATAAGGCGATTAATTTTTTGGCAATTTTGCGTTCTTCTTTTTCGGTGAAATATCCGAAATTTTTATTAAACCTTTTATCCAGCCGGACGATGTTTATTCTATCGGCGCCAAGCAGTTTTCCTTCTTTAATCAGCTCTATAAGTTCGGCTTCTTTCCCCTTGTGAAGCGTGGGCTGAAGAACGATAAGAGGCGTTTTATTGCCGGCGCGAGTGGAAATTAAATTGCCGACGGCGCTTCTAATGGAAGGATTTTTGTGGCGAGGGTCGTTGTCGCTTAAAGTTCCGAAAGAATCAACGGAAATACTGATGGAATCCAAGCCGCTATTTATCAGTTTTTTTGAGGTTTCGGGATTCAAAAAAGCGCCATTGGTGGTTAGTTTTACAAAACAGTTTTTTTTCTTGAAAAGCGCGATGGCGTCGTAAAGCGCCGGATACAAAAGCGGCTCACCCCAGCCGGTTAAAATAACTTCAGAAAAAGGCGGAATTTTTTCCGAGAGCTGCTTGAGAACTTCGGGCTTCATGTCTTCATAGACCAAACCGAAGTCTTTGCGTGGGCACATGGCGCAGTCCAAATTACACTTATTGGTTATCTCCAATTGGATTATGCGCGGTTTTTCGGGAACTACAAAAAATAATCTTTTTAAAAAATCCATTATCATATTATTTGAAAGATATTTTATAGAAAATTTTACGAATTACGAATTTGAATCTGGAGTTTTTGGTAAGAGCGTTTACCCAAAACGTGGAATTAAGGCTTGTGACCCAATAAAATATTTTCCCAAAAAACGGGGGCAATTTCAAGCCGCTGACTATGGATTGAGAAATGAGAAACAGCCGCATTTTTTTATAAACTTTGACGCAATCTTCGTTTTTACAGTTAGTGAGCCTGATGGCCGGTTTTTCGAAATATCCGGAAATTTGTCCGCTTTCTTTTTCGCTGAGCAGTAAATTGTTGTCGCGGCAGACATCATAGAGTTTAGTTCCAGGATAAGGATAAAAATAGAAAACCACGCCATTGTCGGGTTTGATGAGTTGGTTAATTTTCAGAGTTTCCAGCATCTGTTCTTTAGTTTCAAAAGGAAAGCCGACGATGTTGTAAGAGCAAGAAGAAATACCGGCTTTTCTAAGACGTTTGAAACCTTCAATAATGTCTTTGTTGGAATAAAATCGGTTGAGTAATTCTTTGCGGATTTTTTCGTTGCCGCTTTCAACGCCTATAAACACGGTCTTGCAGCCGCTTTTTTTGAGAGTTTCCACGACGTGGTCGGACAGACACTCAATGCGGCTGTTGCAGGTGTAAGGAAGGCCGATTTCTTTGGAATAAAGGACAGAAAATTTATCAAGCCAGTCGGGATTAAAAGTCAGCAAGTCGTCGGCAAAGCTGATGCCTTTGGGGTTTTCGTAAAATTTTAAATTATGTTTGATGAGCGAGACGGCATATTCGGGGGTCGGAATACGGAAATAATTTTCTTTTTGTGGGTAAATGTTTCTTAAAACATGGTTGCAGCAATAATAGCAATTATAAGGGCAGCCGCGGATGACGAGCATGGCCACCCAGCCAGAGCTGGCATTGCTAATGGTTTTGGTGTCAAAAATTGAATAATCGGGATACGGAAGTTTTGACAAATCTTTATCAAGAGGATAAACCGGATTTTGAATTATTTTTCCGCTATCGGTTTTCCACCAAAAACTGGGAATAGAATAAAAATCTTTTTTTTCATCCAGGCGCGAAAGGAGTTCAGCGAGCGCCTGCTCGCCTTCTCCAACACAGACTCCTTTGATATCTTTTATTTTAAAAACATCGGCAGGCGCGACGGTCGGGTGCATGCCGCCGGCAATCTGAAGAGTTTTACTTTTTTGGTGAATCGCCTTGGAGTAATCGGAAACATATTGCTTTTGGTTGGTAGTGAAAGAAAAACCGACGACATCGGGATTAATTTTGGAAATTTCTTCGGCCACTGTTTCCGGCGGCTCTTTTTTTGTTAGGTGATGGAAGGAAAAAAAATGACCCTTTTGGCGGGCAACGGCGGCTAAACTGGCTATACCGTGATTAATTCCGGGGAAATAGCCGGTATCAATATCAAAATAAATTATGTGAATTTTTGCCATAAATTTTTCGAGGAATTCTTATCGCCTTTCGCTTCTGTCTTTTTTGTATTCGTAGATTTTGGAATCAAGTAAAAATCTATACCAATATATACGCAAAAAATGATAAATCAAGCCTTCTTTGCCGTCTAAGAATCCGAGGCAGAAAAAGTAGCGGTAAATAAAGTAGAAAAAGGCTCGGTAGAAAAGTGGCATCTGATAATAAAACTTTTCTTTAAGCCAGCGGTTTCGGGCCGGCTGGCCGGTTAAATTTTGGATTTCTGATTTTTTTTCGCCGCTGGCTAAATTCAAAATCTCCCTGGCTTCGCGGGAAGAAAATTGATTATGCTTTTCTATCCATACATCAAGGGATTTTTTGTCGTCGTGGATAAAATCGTTTTTTAATTTTGCCGTTTTACCTTCCAGCAGAACAATGTGCTCGTCTATTTCTCTTAGCTCAGACTTGGCTTTACCGCTCCTGAAAAGCCGCAAAAGCCAAACGGACTGGTAGCCGCCGTGTTTTATCCAACGGCCCATAAAATAGAAACGGCGTTTGATAAAGAATCCGCAGGTGCCTTCCGGCGTTTCAGGAATGGTTTGGGCAATTTCCTGCCATAAAATTTCGGTCATTGTTTCGTCGGCATCAAGCCGGAGAACCCAATCTCCTTTAATTTCCAGATTATCCAGAGCCCAGTTAAACTGGTCGGCCTGATTAATAAATTTCCGTTGAGCTATCTTATTGGTATATTTTTTGGCGATTTCTAAGGTTTTGTCAGTACTGAAAGAATCAACAATAATAATTTCGTTGGCGAACCCGGCCACGCTTTTGAGACAATTTTCAATATTCAATTCTTCATTATAAGTGAGGATAATAACGCTAATTGGATTTTTCATGGCTTTTAATAAATACTACACGAAGATTGACCCTAATTCAAAATCAAGACATAATAGTTTGGAATGAAACTCTTTATAAATACGGGCGGAAAAGGAACGCGGCTTTATCCCCTGACCTACAATATTCCCAAGCCGATGATACCTGTTAACGGAAAACCGGTGCTGGAACATCTGGTTGATTGGGGCAAAAAAAACGGAATAAATGAATTTGTTTTTTTGAACGGACATCTTCACCACATGATAGAAGATTACTTTAAAGACGGCAGAGAATTCGGAGTTAAAATTGTTCATTCAAATGAACCCAAGCCGCTTGGTTCGGGCGGGCCGATAAAATACGCCGAAAAATATATTGACGGCCCGTTTGTTTTAATCATGGGCGACACAATTTGCCGTGTTGACCTTAAAAAGATGATGGAAGCCCACACCAAGGCGGCGAAAGAAGGAGCGATAATGACCATATTTTTACACGAATCGGAGCACGCCCATGATTCAGACGTTATAAAAATAAACGAGAACAACCGCGTTATAAAATTTATCAGCAAAACCGCCGACCACACAAATGCCGGAATTTTAACCAACGCCGGTTTGGCGATAGTTGAGCCGAGAATTTTAGAATTTATCGATAAAGAATCTTTTGCGTTTGAAACCTATCTATACCCTAAACTTCTTGAAGCTAATGAATTTATTTACGGATATGTAAGCAAGGATTATATAAAAGATATGGGAACAGTAGACAGGCTCCAAAAAGTCGAATCTTATCTTTTGAACGAATCGGCAAAGGCCAAAGCGATATTTTTAGACCGCGATGGCGTGATAAACGAAAGCGTTGAATTTCTCTATAAAGAAAAAGACCTGAAATTTATTGAAAGCGCCATTGACGGCCTGCAGCAACTTTCGAACACAGATTATTTATTAATAATGGTGACAAATCAACCGGCAATAGGAAGAGGTGTCTGCACGGAAGAAGAATACAAAAAATTTGAAAAATATTATCTTGAACGCCTACGCGAAAAAGGCATCAGGATTAACGATGTTTTTTACTGCCCACACCATCCGACCGCAGGAATCGGCGAATACAAAAAAGATTGCGAGTGCCGGAAACCAAAAGCCGGATTACTGATGAAAGCGAACGAAAAATATAATATAGACATAAAAAAATCTTTTATTATCGGCGACAGCCGAAGCGACATTAAAGCCGGAGCGGCAGCGGGTTGCAAAACTATTCTTGTCCAAACGGGCAACGGCGGCAAAGGCGGAAACACGGATTTGGATATAAAGCCAGATTACACCGTAAAAGACTTAAAAGAAGCGGCAAAATTGATTATTTCTTAATTTTTTTCCTATTTGACTTTTCTGTATTAATTTTTCATACTATAAAAAATTCAATAAGGAACTTTGAAAACTTAAAATAAGAAAATCAAAAAAGGAGGCAGAGATGAATAAGATTATTTTGTTTTGCGGACTGCCTTTATCGGGCAAATCAACTCTGGCAAGAAAATTAGTGCATTGTTTAAAAGTTCCATATTTTGACATTGATGATATCAGACAGAGATTTTTTCAGAACCCTCGGGCAGAAATCAGCCGAGAAAAAAGCTTATTTCAAATGAGTATTTCTTACGAAGCTCTTTTCTTAACCACCGAGATGTTGAGCGAATTAGGCCACGATGTCGTGATATCTGCGACATTTTCAGGCGAAAGATCGCAACAAAACATCATTGAAATATCAAAAAGAAACAATGCGCGATTAAAAGCAATATACTGCCATGCGCCAGACGAAATAATTAAAAAAAGGCTAGACCAAAGAGAAAACAACAAAGAAAGCTTTTCTACCTGCAGAACTTGGAATCATTACGTAAGCGACAAAGAAAGATTCAAACTCTTGCAGGTAAATCCCTTATTAGTTATCGACACCTCTGTTCCGCAAGAAGAAAGTCTTAAAAGAATAATTGGTTTTTCAAAAATCAATTAGTTTTTTAGTAAATTATCAAAAACAAAAGCGGCATGTTTTAACCAACATGCCGCTTTTTAATTTTAAAAAATACCGACGATTAAGACTGCCCGTAATGAACTATCTGGCTGCCCATATTCTCAAACTTAATAGGCACATAAAGCAAATTTTTCAATTTCTCCCTTACTTTGGGCTGAAGTTCCGGTTTTACAAAAAATACGATAAAACCACCGCCGCCGGCTCCCAATAATTTTCCGCCTAGAGCGCCAGCACTTTTAGCCGCATTGTAAATTTCGTCAATATCATAATTGCTGACCTGAGAACTTAGACTTTTTTTAATTTTCCAGCTTTCATCCAAAAGCCGGCCGAAATCGTCAAGAGAACTGCCGCTGCTAAGTATTTTTATAGCTTCATCAACCATGCCCCTGAGAGCAGTTAATTCAACGGTTTTATTAGGCGTATTTTTTATTTGTTCAGCCGCGATTTCTGAAGCCGTCCGCGAAAAACCGGTAAAAAAAAGCATCAAATGATTTTGAAACGAATCCAGCCGTTCCGGCATCAAGGGCACAGGATTAATCATTATTTTTTGATTACCGCCGAATTCTATTTTATTAAATCCGCCGTAAGCCGCCGCTACCTGGTCCTGGCAACCAACATTTTCTTTCAATAATTCCTGCTCTAAGTGAATGGCCTCCAAAGCCAACTCCCTTTTGCTGACCATTTTCCCTTTCAGAGCGTGCAAAGCGTGAATGATGCCGACGGCAAAAGAAGAACTAGAGCCAAGGCCGGTTCGGGCCGGCAAATCGCCATCATGATGGATTTCCATGCCTTCCTGGATATTATAAAATTTCAAAGCCGCATTTATTGCCGGATGTTGGATTTCTTCGGTGTGTTTAACCGATTCCACTTTCGTCCAAATAATCCGGTGTTTGTGCTCAAAAAAAGGCGGCAGATACCGACAAGTGATATAGCAATATTTATTGATGGAAGTCGAAAGCACGGCTCCCCCGTTTTTCTCAAACCAAACAGGATAATCGGTGCCTCCCCCGAAAAATGATATTCTAAATGGCGTTCGCGTGATTATCATATAACTTATTCATAATAGTCCGCAGCTTAAAAAAGTCAATTAAAAAAGGCGCTCCGACGATAAACATCGGAACGCCTTTATATATTTACTTAAAACTCACTTTAGGCAGCTTAGCCTTTGAGTCTCTTTTTCGTAGGCGGGAATCATATTATTGAGCTGTCTTAATCGCTTCATGACAAAATTTGAATTACCCGTTTCTTCCTTGGTTTGCTCGATTGGATGAATATAGTCTACTTCTAGATATTTTACCCTAGCCCCATCTGCCATCAACCGAAGCCGAGGAAGCCAGATGCTATCCCAGATATCTCCGTATTCTCCGTCATAGCTCAAGAAATAAGGAAGTGCCTGGCTGTTTGCGATAAACGGTCCAAAAGAAAAATCCCATTTGAGACCAGTTAAGCTCTGAGCGGATAGATTCAAAAACATTTCTTCATGCTTCTGCTCGGGCGGATAACTGTCTAAATTTTTTCTTCCGAGCACCATCAAATCAACTTCTCCTTCCATCATCAGCGACACTAACGCCGGGAGTTCAGGCACAAAAGGATACTTTTCCGGCTCCATCCGAATGATCATGCCGTCGACTCCGACTAAAAGCGAAGCTTCGCGAAAACTTTCACGTATGCCTTCACCAAAACCTTTCACTTCCTGCGGAATAACCTTGGCGCCTCTTTCCCGCATTCCCCTGCAGAAACTTTCCGGCGAACCTCCATCAACGACAACAAGAGCAAAGCCATGTTTCTTTGCTTCTTCGGCTGTTTTAAAAGCCAGTTTGGCGCGAATTTCGTTCGAATCTTTGTACCATGTCGTCGTAGTAATCACTGTTTCCATCAAAACCTCCTTTTTAACAAATAGTGCTTCTCAGGCTTTATCGATTACTTTTTTTGGTATCGTACTTTAACTTAAGACCCAACTGGATGATACAAAAAACGAGACTGATTGCGCTGGAAGTAATCATCGGCGGCTGAGCAAGACGATATCCGTATGTTACCCAAAGGCAACCGTTAAGGATAAAAATAATGACCATCCACATTGATAAGTCATCCGTCTTTTTGGTCGTCCAAGATTTGATTAATTGCGGAACCGGTATACATATTGAAACAGCAGACCCAGCCCAACCAATACACGTAGTCAGAGCATCTGTCATGGGATCCTCCTTTTTAAATTCAGCCAATAAAACTCAAACAACTGATTTTTATTACCTCCTTTTGTTTTTAAATTTTCAAAGAAACTAAGATTAAATAACCATACTTATGGCTATTTGTCAAATATAAAATAGGACGGGAAAAACTTAAAATTTGATGTTCTGTTTATACCAAGCGATAGTTTTTTCGATGCCTTCGTCCAAAGAAACTTTTGGCTCCCAACCAAGAACGTTTTTAGCTTTAGTGGTGTCCAAGCAAAGCTTGGTTTTGATGGTCGGCTTGGTTAAGTCGTATTCTATTTTAATGTCTTTACCGGAATGACTGATGATTTTTTTGACCAGCTCGCCTACTGGAATAGACTTACCGAGACCGGCATTGAAAAGCTCGAAATTGTTTTGTTGTTTTTCAATGGCAAGCTCAACGAAATTCACCAAGTCGGAAACATAGAGCAAGTCTCTTTCTTCTTCGCCGCTGCCCCAGACAGTAATTTTGCCGTCTTTGTTGGTCATTACTTTGGTCATGGTCGCTCCGAAAACATGAGACCTTTCCAAGTCGTATTTGTCGTAAGGGCCATACATATTTGAATGCCTGATAACTGTGTATTTGGTCCCTAGCCGCGAATAAAATTCGGACATTTTTTCAATATAAACTTTCGTCCAACCCACGCCGAAATAGCTTTTGAAAAGTTCTTTATTGGCGTCAAAGTCGGTTTCTTTAAGCGGAACGTCACTCGGCTGATACATAACGGTGCAGCTGAAAAACACTACTTGCCCAACTTTGTGTTCGTAAGCGGAGCGGAAAATCTGAGAGTTCATTATGGCATTGTCGGTGACGTGGATGTATGGCCGGGTGACGATATCTTTGGCACCGGAAGTGGTGGCCGCTGCCTGAACTATGACGTCCATGCCGCTAATCACTTTATCCGCTTCTTCTTTATTGGTCAGGTCAGCTTTTATTAATTTGATTTTGGGATTATTAAAAGGCTCGGTTTTTAAATAAGTGCCGAAAACTTCGTAGCCTTCTTTTTTGGCTAAAGATTCGGCGATATTCCGGCCGATAAAACCAGTGGCTCCGCAAACAAGAATTTTTTTCATGTTATGTTTAATTTAAATTTTTAACTAATAGTTTTGTTGCCGGCGAAAAACTCTTTAATAAAAGCCGTTAGCTCGCGAGAGCCATTGCCAAGCGGACTCATTTTCCTTTTGCCGCCTATCCGCGCGGGTTCGTCGGCAGGAATTTCTCCGATTTTTAATTTTTTCTTGGTCGCCCGGATTAATATTAAACTACCCCACGAACAGTCGTCGGTATTTATATTAAGACTCCTAAGGGCATCGGCTCTATAAGCGCGAAACATCACAAAGCAGTCGGTTATTTTTGAACCGAACATTAAATTCATCAGGTTGGTAAAAAACCAATTTCCAAAAGTGGTGACGGGGTCATCATCATAGCTTTTGGCATTACCTAAATATCTGGAGGCGATGACAATGTCGTAACCTTCTTTTAGTTTAGCCACTAATTCCGGAATCTTTTCGGGAACGGAATTACCGTCGGGACTAAACGGAATGATGATATCGCCGGTGGCTCTCTCCATTGCTTCCCGGAAAGCGGCGCCCGCGCCTTTTCCTTTTTGAACAAATATCGGGTATCCGTGTTCTTTAGCGTATTCAATAGTGCCGTCGGTGGAACCGCCGTCAACAATAATCATCTGGTCGTACCATTCTTTTTTAATCTGCGGCATAATCGCTTTCATGCCGTCTATCTCATCCCAAGTAAAAATAATAAGGGTAGTTTTCATAAATTGATTAAAGCATGCTGCTGCTTTGCCCGCCGTCTACCGGGACAGACGCGCCGTTGAGTAAGCTCGCTTTTTCCGAGCACATAAAGGCTACAACGTCGGCTATTTCTTCGGGCTTTCCCAGGCGACCAAGGGGCAGCTCGTTTTTAATAAATTCTTCCAATTCTTTGGGATTTTCTTTAAGCATTTTTTCCCAACCGGTGTCGGGTATCATTATAGCACCAGGAGCAACGCTATTGAAAGTAATATTTTCTTCAGACAAATAATGTTTTTTAGCGAGAGCTTTCATCATGGCAGTTTGGGCCGTTTTGGCCATGGCAAACCACGGTCGGCCGCCGCCTTCGCGGCCAAAAATAGAAGTTATGGTGACAACCCGGCCCCATTTCTGTTTCCGCATAAAAGGAATAGCTAAATTTGTGAAACGAATCGCCGCCAAAACATTTTTTTCATAAACTTCCATCCAAACGCTTTCTTTTGTTTCTTCAACTATTTCACTGCCCCAGCGGCCGCCTCCACCAACATTATTTATTAAAATATGAATCGTTCCCCATTTATCCGTGACGGATTTAATGGTTTTCTCGATATCTCCAGAATTCATGACGTCGGCTTGAATTCCCAGACAATCAACGCCTTTGGCTTTTAATTCGGAAATAGTTTTTTCAACGCGGTCTTTATCGCGAGAGCAAACAGCAACATTACAGCCTTCGTCGGCTAAAGAAAGAGCTATGGCCCGGCCAATGCCGTGAGTGCCGCCAGTGATAAGCGCGTATTTCCCTTTAATTTTTAAATCCATAACCAAAATTACTTAACCACTCCAGGACATTTTTTATAATACCATCTAAATCCAGATTATAAAACGCGAGAAGAGAATCCCGGTCGCCGGATTCGAAGCAATGCGTATCGGGAAGAGCCAGGCGTTTCAAAGGAATATTTTTATCGTTGTCGGTTAAAAATTCGCTGATGGCACTACCGATGCCGGAGACAATGCTGTGTTCCTCCAAGGTTATTAAACGCTTGGAACTGTCAATAATTTTTAAAAGTTTTTCTTTGGGCAACGGCTTGATCCGGTACAAATCAACAACCCCCGCTGAGATTTGGCGATTGTTGAGTTCCTGCGCCACTTTTAAGGCCTGATGAACCATAGTGCCAGTGGCGATTATGGTTAAATCGCTGCCCTCTTTTAATTCGGCGATCCCATCTGCGAAATTGCTATTTTGATTATAGATGTCGGGAATTTTTCCTTTATCGATTCTGATGTAGGTCGGGCCGGAATTTCTGTAACCGATATTTATGGAAGCGGCGGCCATAATAACATCAGACGGATTTAAAATTGTTATTTCGGGGAGCGCGCGCATAATGGCGATGTCTTGCATGCCGTGATGGGTCGGGCCGTCGTTGCCGTAAGTAAGGCCGGGGCCGACTCCCAAAATAGTGACCGGCAAATTCATGCTACATAAATCAATTTTAACCTGTTCGTAACAGCGGGCGGTTATAAAAGGAATAATGGTGTAAATAAAAACTTTCCGGCCAGCCAAAGCTAAACCGGCGGCGACGCTGACCATGTTTTGTTCGGCGATGCCGACGTTGATAAATTGGTCGGGAAAATCTTTTTTAAATTTGGTGAGACTAAAAGCTCCCATGTCAGCGACGAGCAAAATAACCTTGGGGTCTTTTTTGGCGAGGTTATATAGTTCGTCAAAAAAAGCGTCTCTGATGTCTATGTTGTTGGCCATAAATTTATTTAAATAGAATTGTTTAATTCTTTTTTAGCGAGCTCGAACTGCTCTTTGTTGGGAACGGAATGATGCCATTCGGGTTTTCCTTCCATAAAAGAAACTCCTTTGCCTTTTATGGTATTGGCGATAATCATTAGCGGTCTCTCGGAATTACGGGAACGAATGCCGGAAAAAACGGACATAAGGTCTTTTAAAGAATGGCCATCTATGGAAACAGTGTCCCAGCCGAAAGTTTTCCACCTTTCCTCCAGCGGTTCCATTTCAACACAATTTTTAAGAAAATCGGTGGAGCAGAGACCATTTCTATCAACAATGGCGACAAGGTTGCCTAATTTCTGGCGCGAGGCGAACATGGCCGCTTCCCAAACCGAGCCTTCGCAACACTCCCCGTCTCCGAGCAAAACAAAAGTCAGGGAATCTTTTTTCTCAAGTTTGGCGTTCAAAGCCAAGCCAACGCTGATGCCCAAGCCGTGCCCCAAAGAACCCGTATCGGCTTCAATGCCGGGGATTTGCAAACAAGGATGCGCTCCCAAGATACAATCTTTTTTCTGATAGTGACTTAATTCATCGGGAGAAAAATAGCCAAGGTCGGACAAAATAACATATAAAGCCGCTGCGGAATGGCCTTTGCTTAAAATAAACCGGTCGCGGTCTTCCCATTTGGGCTCGGACGGACGAAAACGCATTATATTTCCGTAATGAAGGGCGACTAAAATATCAGTGCAGGAAAAAGCTCCGCCGATGTGACCTTTGCCGGCGGTGGTAATCATTTCCAGCGTGCGCTGGCGAACCCAGTTGGCTTTTTTCTTTAATTTTTCTATTTCGTCCATGTTTTGGTTGTTTTTTCCGGAATTACTTTTGCCAAAATATACTTTAACATTTTTAGAAACTTTTTGAAGCACGCCCTCAAGCTTGGTACTGGCTTTGCCGCTGACAGAATTTTTAACCAGCCGGAAAATACGTTTCGGGTGGGAAATAAGCATTAAACTATAAAAGCTAGAAAACAAAAAGAGTCTCATAAAATTGAGGGTTTTGGGGCTGAATTTTTCCGACCAGGAAACCGCCTGGCTTAAATCGGTATAGCCTGATAAACCGAAAAAGTAATTATCATCAAGTTTTATCTTTTTGTTTTTTAAAAACTCTTCAAACAACTTGGAACCGGGATACGGAATAAAAGGAAAAACGTTTATTTCCTGAAGGCCGGTGACGGCGAGCTTCATAACCAGCAGATAGCTTCGTAAAAAATCCCGGAAACCTTCGCGGGGCAAGCCCAGAATTATATTGGTGCTAAAATTTATTCCCAAGCCCAGGCCTTGTTTGATTAAAGCGGCCATTTTTTGCGGGTTATTGTTTTTGTTAACGCTTTTTAAAACTTCTTTGGAGCCGGATTCAATGGCGAAATCTAATTCGCGGCAACCGGCTTGATACATAAGTTTTAAGACTTCGTAATCAACGGCTTCTGTGCGAAGCGTCGGAAGTTGCCAGGTGACATTGAGTTTGCGGCTGATGATTTCGTTGCATAAATTGACAATCGTTTCTTTATTGACGACGGCAGTGAGATCGGAAAAAACAAAATTTTCCGCTTTGTAAAATTTAATATAGTGTTCCATTTCATCGGCGACCAGTTTGGGATTTCTGGCTATCCAACGATTCCCCCACATATTGGAGTTGGAACAGAAAGTGCACTGGTGCGGGCAACCGCGGCTGGCGAGCATCGGAATAGTGCGGCCGCGTTTTATATGATAGTTCATGCCTCGGGAAAGATAATTTTCCATGGGTATCAAATCCCAGGCTGGCAACGGGAGCTTGTCGATATCTTTGATTCTTGAGGCCCGGGGCGTAGACAATATTTTTCCGTCCGGGGAACGATAAAATAAGCTCGGCGCGCCGCTTAGCTCGTCTTTCTTCTCTAAAACTTCAAGCAACTTCACAAACGCTTCTTCGCCTTCGCCAATTGCACAAACATCGAGACCGGGGCAAGTTTTTAAACAAAATTCCGGCAGAGCGGTGATATGTTCGCCGCCAGCTACAATAATACTTTGAGGAAAAATACTGCGAAGATAACTAATTAATTCTTTGTGAAAAACCCAATCCTGGGAAAAAGTGGAAGTGATTCCGATGACATCGGAATATTTAATGCGATTTTTTAAAGCCGAAATAGGCAGGCCATAAGCTACGAATTTCTCCCGAACAATTTCAGTGCGAGTGATATCTTCACCGCACATATCAACAATATCAACGGAGTGGCCGGCGTTTCTGGCGGCGGCCGCGATGTAGGCAATGCCCAAGAAAGGAACCAGTTGAGCGCCCATTAGTCCCGTGCTGTAAGCAGGAGGGCGGATTAGAGTGATTTTCATATTAGTCTTCTACTAGCAATCCAGGCCGTCGGTGCTGCAAGAGTTTCTGCCTTTGTTTTTGATATAAATCGGATCGCTATACATATTCTTGAGAACATTTTCCAAAGAAGTGTTTTTAACATTGCCGAAAATTTGCGGGAAAGTAACGCAAAGCTGAATGTCGCCGTAAGGAGAAACGTTAAACATTTTTCCACTCAAAGACTGACAAGTTTTTTTGCCATTTTTAACGGAATAAGCACCTTCAATGAAAGAGAAAGAATAATCTAAATTATCCATCACCAATTTCTTTTCGGTTTCGCTGAATTCCATTTCTTTACCTTTTTCCCAGCGGCCAGAAATTATAGGGAATAAAATCCTTAAGCCGGAAGCTTTTATTTGTTTAGATAAATTAATTACCTCCGTAAGCTGGCTGTTATCGGCTTTTCCTTTTCCAAAATTAATAATTCTGTTTTTGGTGACGTAAGTGGACATAATGCAAGGAATGCCCTGCTCGTGGCAATAACCAGCGCCGGCTAAAGCTTTTTGATAGAGTCCCTGGACACCACGCAAACTGTCATGTTTTTCGGCGATGGCGCTATCTAAGCTGATATTTAGACAGCTGATTCCCGCTTTCTTTAATTCTTTGGTTTTTTCTTCGGTAAGAAAACCGGCGTTGGTCGTGATAGACATATAAAGCCCTTTGTCCGCGCCGAATTTAACCAAATCGATAATGCCTTCTCTCATCAACGGTTCACCGCCGAAAAAGTCTACTTTAGGAATCCCCATCTGGGCGGCTTGCGCCAAAATATTCTTTATTTGTTCATTAGAAAGTTCGTCTTTTTGTTTTTTGTTGGCTTCGTCAAGATATTCACCAACGGAGCAGTGGGGACATTTACACTGGCAGTTATAAGTGACGGAGAGTTCCATAAGCCAAGGAATATTTTGTTTCAAAACGTGGGTTTTGAACCAATAGCTGGACATGAGACCGGCTTTTTTCAGAGTCATACCCTGAAGGCCGACTTTGGCGTAGAGAACGCCGGTTTTGAAAAGGTTAGTAATTTTTTTTGCGGAATTCATATTTTTTATTAATTTATTGTTATTAATTTTTACAAATTATTTAGAATGGATTTTTGAGATAACGCCACATAATTGCAAAAAACAGAGAAGGCGTCTCAACTTTATATAATTTAGCCGATTTATAGCCGCAGTATATATTGAAAATCGCATACAGCAGGCCAGCGGGTATTTTAAAAAGCAAATTATATATGCGACGATTATAATATAACTTCGGGTAATTAACAAATAGCGGATAGAGGTAAGTAAACTTCTGAATTTTTAATTTTTCCTCGTGAGTGAAGTTTAAAACCGAATACAAATGAGTGTTCGGCGGTAAATTGTTTAGCGCTTCCTGCGAGAGAAAATTATTTTCCAAGGCGTAGTTGGTTAACTCCAGGCCAGGAAAAGGCACGAAAATACTCGCGAAGCCAAACTTGGGCTTAACTTTGATATTCAGCTCAAGGGTTTCAAGCATTTGTTCAAATTTTTCTCCCGGCAAACCAACCATGCCTCCGCAGCGGTGCGGAAGCTGGTGTTTTTCCATGAGCCGGCCGGTTTCTAAAATTTGCTCTTTGGTCATCTGGCGTTTGAGCAAAGTGTTCCGAATAAAATCGTTGCCGGCTTCAATACTCCAATAGGCGCAGATGCAATTGCTTTTTTTCAAAAGCTTGATGGTTTCTTCGTCAATTAAATTCGCCCGGACGTTGCAGGTGTAAGGAAGGCCGATTTCTTTCGGAAAACGTTCGGCGAATTCCAAAAGCCAATCTTTTTTGAGAATAAAAGTGTCGTCCTGGAAAACAACAACTTTCAGAGGATATTTGCTTTTTACGTCTTGAATTTCTTTTATCAGATAATCAACGGTTTTTTTGCGGATTATTGCCCCGCAACCTTTGAACATTTTGTTCTGAATGTTGTTGTGACAATAAGTGCACATATAAGGGCAACCGCGGCCGGCAAGAAATTGCTTGTTGGGCATGTTTCTTAAGACGTAATCATTTTTGTACACGATGTCTCTGTCGGGAAAAGGAGCGTTGTTTAAATCAACGAAAGAATTGTATTCGGAAGGCAAATCGCCTTGATGATTAGAAATTATATTTTTTGAAGGAGAAAAACCGTTTTTTATAAAATCGGCCAAAGCATATTCCCCTTCGCCGATACACAAAGCGTCAATGGTTGAGCCGGAGGTATCAAGAACCTGCCAGTCAAAAGTCGGGCCGGGACCGCCGATAACGGATTTGATATTTAATTCTTTTTTAACGAGTTTGTCGAACTCAACAAAACGAGGAATGTCGCTGGAAAAAGCCGAATATAATAAAACGTCCGGCTTTGACTTTTTAAGCATCGAGATTACTTTAGAAAAATTCTTTTCGTTTATATAATTAGTTTCTATCCCGTTTTTTTTCAAATAAGCGGATAAGGCGTAAATCGCATGCTGGTCGTAGAAGCTATTTATAAAACTGACGAAAGTTGCTTTAATTTTTTTCATTGAATAATCTTATTAAGAAAATAATAGGCTTATAATGAATTAGCGGTTTCTCTTTTAACGGTGCATTGCAAGCAGAGATAATGCCCATTAGAGCAGAAAATGCGGGATTTTTCAATCCTGCGACAATCGGAACATTGGAGGTCTCTTTTCAAAATCCTCACAGCCATAGAAGCGCCGCAGAGGCAGCAAGTGACGGCATGAAGAGGACAGGGCTCAATATTTTTAAAATTTAAAAAGTTCTTGAAAATAAAGACGAAAGGCACAGGAAGAGCGCGTTTGTGAAGCTCAACATTCCCCGACTTTATCCCGTCCAGAATTAAATTTTTGTCGCCGACCATGACTTCGGTGTAGCTTCTGCCGACAAAGGCGGGAGAAGTAGTGTCGGTGGAGGCGGTTTGGGGAACGCCTTTTTTTCTGGCGCTATTCTTGGCCATAAAATTAAAAACAAAAGAAGCACCGATAACTCCATTATAAGTCTCTATGGCGTCAACGGGAAGCGACATGACTTTTTTGCCGACGCCTAAAAATAAATAAGGGTGCGGAGCGATGGCGATTCCTCCTTGCGAGTGGATTTCGTTTATTGTTTCTTCAGCGTCTTTAAAATCGGATAATTTTTTATTAATGCCTAAGGCAATAATATGCCCTTGATTGGTCTGAATTTCCTGGCCGACGATAATGATAAATTCTTTGAGCTGTTGCTTGAGGAGAAGAGCGTGACTGATGTCAAAAAAGTTAGTTATGGCAACTCCGTCTAAACGAGATTTTGTTAACGATTCCCTTAATTTTTCCGCGGTTACATAAGTTTTTCCGCGAAATTTAGAATGAACATGAAGGTCAAGCTTAAATGACATATAACTTATTTCCGTTTTGAAAATAAACTCTTAAAATAAATTTTAATCATTTTGGAAACTATCTTCGGATAATAGGCCGGTTTGTAGAGCAAGGCGTTGGACATTGCCAAGCCCCAATGGCAATTGCACTTTTCGCTGCAGATTTTTTCGTTAAACTTTTTCATTTCTTCCGAATTGATTATCTGGTTAATGTCGTAGCTGTTAGCTCTTAAATCCCCGACTGTCTGCCAAAGCGGTTCACAAGGGAAAACCCGACCGGTTTCACCGACAATAACAACTCTTTTGCCGGCCTGGCAATTTTTATACATATCTTTGGTTATCAAAACTTTTTTCAAAAAATCGTTTTTGGCCATTCTCAAGGCAACAGTAAATATTGAATGGAAATCCCGGGTGCTTCCGGCAGTGTAGTTGTTACCTATTTTATCGCAGATGGAAAAATACTTATTCCAATTAAACTCAAAAGCTTCGGTGTTGCTGACACTGCCGTGAACAACGGAAAAAACTATCCGGTCTAAATCCTTGAAGTCTTTGCCAAGAATATCAAAAAGACCTTCAACGTAATCTTCGTTGTAATGGGAATAAACAATACAGGCTTTAACTTTTAAATTCTTATATTTATTTTTTAAAGCCACCAAACCTCTATAGGTTTCGCGCATTCTGGTGAAACCGTCTTTGAGGCCGCGGATTTCGTTATGAATTTTTTCCGGTCCATCAATGGAGATTTGTAAATCAACGGTCATGTCCGGACAATTTTTGGCGATGTCTTCAGCCTGCCTTAAAACGCTTTCGGTAAAAAAACCGTTAGTGGGAAGGTCAACCACCAAAGGCCGACAATTTTTATAGACAACTTTTATGATTTCGGAGAGGTCATTTCTCATAAACGGTTCGCCGCCAGAAATTCCAAGAACGTTAATCAGCTTTATTTTTTTGGTGATTTTATCGTACTCCTCAACACTTAATTCGCCGACTTTGGCACTTTCGGCCATATTGTCTTTATAAAAACACATTTTACAGTTGGCATTGCATTTAGCCGTGACGAAAAACACCACATAAGAAGGATAATTTAGAGTCTGAAACCATCTGGCGATTTTATTAAGCATAATATTTTATTTATGATTTTTTGAAAATTTTTCGTAAAGTTTTTCTAAAATAAAAGAAGTCGGCATAATCTTGGCCCCGACAAACAACGCTTTATTATAAAGCCCGGGAACAACTCTTGTTTTATTTTGACTTAAACCTTGGAGGCCGGATTTAGCCACAGAAACCGGGCTCATGCCTTTTTCCCATTTTTTGGTTTTGCCTTCGGTGGCGCGGGAGACAAACCGCGAATGGGTGTGGCCCGGATAAATTCCGGTTACATGAACGCCGTAAGAAAGCGCTTCCTGGTGAAGAGCATCGGTGAAACCCAGAACAAAATGTTTAGTCGCGCCGTAGAGACCAGAACCGGGCGTGCCGAAAAAAGAAGCAGTGGAGCCAACATTTAAAATTCCGCCGCAACCTTTTTTAATCATTTTTGGCAGAAACTCGCGGGAAAAATCGACGACTGCGTTCATATTAACTTCACGCATTGAGTCGATCAATTCTTCCGACGCCAGACAAAAATCTCCGATATGCCCAAAACCGGCATTATTTATCAAAACATCAACTTCGCGGGTTTGGCTGATTTTTTTTATTAATTTCTGGCGAGAACTTCGGCTAGATAAATCGGCGATAAAACCTTCAGAAACAATTCCGGAATTTTTATTAAGCTCGCTCAGCAAAGACTTCATGTCTTGCTTGTTCCGGCCGCAAGCCAAAACCCGGCAACCATAGCTGGCGAGAAGCTTAGCGAATTCCCGGCCGATGCCGGAAGTGGCGCCGGTGACCAAAGCCGTCTTCCCTGAAAACCATCCGGCAAAAGACGGAATAATTTCTTGAGACAAATCTTTTTCCATTATTTATTATCGGTAAAAACGTTATATCTTTTATTAACAATATCTTTGTTTTCCAAATACCAACTCATAACACCCTTGATTCCTTCCTCAATGGATATTTGCGGTTCAAAGCCCAATAAGCTTTTGGCGCGGGACATATCAAGCAATCTTTTCTTATCGCCACTGGGTTTGGAAATATCCCAGACAACTTCCGGTTTCTTTTCCATATTACCCGTGACAATTTCAACGATTTTTTTAATGGTAACACCTTCCCCACTACCCAAGTTTACGGGCTGGGTTATTCCTTTTTCCACGGCGAGCATCATGCCGCGGGCAACATCTTTGGCGTGAATGAAATCTCTGATAGCAGAGCCATCCCCCCAGACAACGAAAGGATTTTCACCTTCCAAAGCGCGCCGGATTAACGAAGGAATAACCATGGCGTTGGCCGGGTCAAAATTGTCGTAAGGGCCGTAAACGTTAGCGGGCCGAACAATAGAAATTTTATCCCAGCCGTATTCAATGGCGTAAGCTTGCGCCTGAAGTTCTCCCATTCTTTTCGCCCAACCGGCAAAGCGGTCGTTTTCGGAAGGAAAAGTCTTCCAGACATCATCTTCGTGGAAAACTTCGGCCGGAGAATAAACTCCAACACTGCTGGTGTAAAGATATCTTTCCACACCGGAGCGGCGGGCTGCTTCCATCATATTAGTGTTGAACAAAATCGTAGGGACAAAAAAACTCGCCGGTTTTTTCGCAGTCATGGCCGGAGAACCTTTGATGCCGACAAGACTAAAAACATAATCCATGCCTTTGCAAACTTCCATGCAACTTTCAAATTGGGTCAAATCAGCCCGTTTAAATTCCGCTTGCGGGTGGGCTCTTGAAGGGTCGTCTAAGGAAGCGATTCTGACTTTCGCTCCCGCTTCAATTAACATTTCCACCAATGGCCGGCCGATAAGACCAGTGCCGCCGGTGACGAGTATTTTTTTATCTTTATAAATATTCATAAAATTTTGAAAACTTCTTTGACCTTTTTTTAAAAGACTGAATAAGAAAAACTCTATGCTTTTTTAGCATAGATAAGCTTTGAAGATTTGTCAAAACAAATAAGAAATTTCATGTGTTATAATCAATTTATGTTTGCGTCTATCAAAAATCAAAAAACCAACAAATGGAAGGTAGCTTTTATAATTTTCATAGTGGTTTATGTCGCACTTTTGTTAGTTAAAACAGACCTCGGGGTGACCGGCAGTGATTCTATGCTCTTGCGAACTTTGCAGGCCGGAAAACCGCTCCTGCTTTACAGCCCTAATTTTCCGATTAATTGGGTCAAGATGGGAAGATTCGTGCCGATGGTGTGTATGGAATACAACATTCTAAATTTATTTTCCAAGTCACCCGCGGCGTTTTGGTATTACTTCATTCACGCGGTTCAATATGTTTTGTTCATGTATTTGTTCGCCAAGATTATTTCCAAATTTACCAAAAGTAAATTCTTGATATACATGATTCCGGTTTTGGTCTCTGTAACTCCGGGAATGATTCTGGCTTGGTTTCAGACGATGTACCTTGAAAGAGACCTGATATTTTTTATCACAATTTTTATTTTTTTCTATCTCCTATATCTTGAACGGCCGAAAATTAGCTATCTTGTTTTAGGGCTAATCAGCGTTAATTTGTTCTTATATTACAAAGAGGCGGCTTTTATCCCAGTGGGAGCTTTCGCGTTCTTTCATCTGATTTTTTCCTGGATGAATAGCGGCAAACCGGCTAAAAACTTGAACAACGACAACCCAAAAGAAAAATTACCGGATTTGTCCGGCAAGGCAATAATTTTTGACGCCTTGGTTTTGCTAAGCTCAATTATGTTTCTTGCGATATATTTTTTCTTTGTGTTTCTGCCATACAAAGGCGCGCTTAGTTACAACCAAATTTATTCTTTTTCTAATCTGATAAAAAATATCCTCAATTATGCTTTTGTCGTTGATCCAGTTGTAATGTTTGTTGTTCTGCCCTTGGCGATATGGCGGGTATACAAAATTTTTATAAAACGCGACAAGCCGGAAGTTATTTACGATTCTTTGCTGGCGGCGGGAACAATGTATGTTTTTTCTTTTTTTGTGCTTAATCTTTTTAATGTATATTATTTCGCACCGGTTTACATATTCTTCGTTCCCGCGCTGATTTATTTTGTTCCCAAAATTTGGGACGGGAAAATAGTCTGGAAAATTTTGGTTTACGTGTTAGGAATCATAATAATTTTTAATACCCTGCCTTCGTCGCTCCATTGGCTGACTTATTCAAAGTATATGCCGATTAACCTTAATAAAACCTTAGATTTTCTAGTTAAAGACATAAAATCAAAACCCGATAAGCGAGCCAATCTATTTTTGGACGGAGCCGAACGTTGCGGCGATAAATGGGTGTATTTCAATTTTTCGGAGTTCCTATTATATAAAGGCTTAACCGCCAAACAATTTGATTTAAAATCAGACCAAGAGAAAACGCCCAATTGCACCACAACAATCCCCGTGGACATACCGCTTAATCAATTCACGGTTTTTAACGGAGGGCCTTTGCCCAAAATAGCGAAAGGCGATTATTTGATTGTAACTCCCGAGAGTACAGATTCGGTGAGGAACAACAGCGACCAGGCTTACCTGAAAAGCCTTGAAAATGATTATAATTTAGTTTTCCGGACAAGGAGCCTACTCGCTTTTCCGATGCTAGATTTAAAAGAAATTTTAAGGTATTTTTTGTCTATCGGGGCAAGTCCTAATGAAAGATTTTTAGGCATAAGCCGAAAGCAGCCTAATATGCTTTGGCCGGATTATTACGTGTTTGTACGCAAATAACATCTTTTTTAAAAAATCACTAAATGAATATTGCTAATAAAAACGTTAATTGGTATTTCTTAGCTTTTGTGATTTTTATAGCAGGATATTCAATTCTGATGCTGGCTTGGACTAATTTAGCGCCAACTGATGATTACGTTTTTATTCACACCCTTCAAATAGGCAATCCTTATCTTTATTATACTGTTCCGCCGCCGGGTTATGACAACCTGACTAAAATGGGACGTTTGGCGATATTGGGAGATATAGAATACAATCTTCCGGTTTTTTTCTCAAAATCCCCCGCGGCTTTCTGGTATTATCTTATCCACGTTTTTCAGTATCTTATTGTAATGATTCTTTTGGTTAAAATACTGAAGAAATTTACTTCCAATAAATTTTTAATCTACGCGACACCGATTCTTCTTTCGCTTTTTCCGGGCATAGCCATTGCTTTTTTCCGGACGCATATGGCCGAAAAAAATCTGCTTTTTTATTACACTATTTTCCTTTATTTTTATTTAAAGTATCTGGAAAAGCCGAAATTATATTATCTTATTTTAGGAGTGATAAGCGCGGGTATAGCTATTAATATTAAAGAAAACGCTTTTATCGCCGTGGGAGCATTCGCTTTTTTTCACCTTGTTTTGTCTTGGCTAAAAAACCGTTCAAATAGCAATAAATCCCTGCACCAAGAAAACGGGCTGAAAATTTTTGATAGTTTGGTGTTGCTCGGATGCCTAACGTATTTATCTGTTTATTATTTCGCAGTTTACCGCCATATTGAGCGCGGCGCTTTTCTTTACGGACAAGTCCCCTACAACCATGTCCTGGTATTTATAAAACTTCTCCTTAACTACGGGCTATTCAGCGACCCGATTCTTATTTTGATAGCATTGCCTTTTACGGCGTGGCGGGTAATTCAGTTTCTTAGACACAAGATAGAATTACACCCGGTTTATGATTCTATGCTGTTGGCAGGGTCAATGTTTATAATGGGTTATTTGGCCCTGAATATGTTTGCTCCGAATTATTTACTGCCAGCTTATGTTTTTATCCTGCCACCTTTGATTTATTTCTTCAACCAAAAAGAAGCAAGGACAATTTTCTGGAAAGTTGTAGCAGGCATTGCCGGCATAGCGCTCGTGTTCAATGTTTTCCCGACGGGAATTCATATTATTACTTATTTCAAATACTTATCTTACAATTTCAATAAAACCTTGGATTTTATAGTAAAAGACGTTAATTCAAACCACCCCAATCAAAGGGCTAATATGTTTATAGACGCACTGGATCCTAATGGCGGCACTCCGGAATATTATATTTTCACGGAATTTCTCCAATACAAAGGCCTTTCGTGGACGCGGTTTGATTTTAAGTCCGACACTAAAGCTGATGACAGTGTGCCACGGCAGGTTAACAATTATGTTTCCCGCATGCCTTTTACCGTCTATCAGGAAAATAAAGCCTATAAAATAATAAAAGGAGATTACTTGATTATTACTCCAGATAGCGTAGCTAAAAACATTACCCCGGCTTACATAGAATCTCTCGGTAAAGATTATGATTTAGTTTTCCAGACAAAAAGCCCATTAGCGTTTCCGAATATAAACTTAAAGACTTTAGCTAAATATATCTTAGCGAGCAGACTGACTCAAAAACAAAAAGAAGAGGGGTTGATGGTGAATGAGAACTTAATTGAATCTCCGAATTATTACGTGTTTGTCCATAAATAATAATTAGTCATGAACGCTTCTGTTAAAAAAGCCGACTGGCCAAAAATAATTTTTATAATTTTTGTGGCGGCTTACGCCCTGACTATGATTATCGGGGCAAGCTTAGGGCCGGTTGACGATGTTGTGTTGTTACGGACTCTTCAGGCCGGCAGGCCGATACTTTATTACGCCCACGGAGGCGGACCTTACGGCTATGGAGACGTCACAACATTCGGCCGGTTCACAGTAATGGGAATAATGGAATATAATTTTTTCAGTTTTTTTTCTAAATCTCCTTCGGCTTTCTGGTATTTTGCCTTCCACGCGTTTCAATATGTTTTACTAATGGCGATTTTAGTTGTTTTCATTTCCCGGTTTACTTCCAAAAAAATTCTAATCTACGGCATACCGATTGTTCTTTCGCTGTTTCCAAGCATGACTATTACTTTTTTCCGAACCCATATTATGGAACGGAATGTAATTTTTTATTATCTTGTTTTTCTTTATTTCTATTTTCTTTATGTTGATAAAAAAAAATTATGGTATCTGATTTTTGGAGTTATCAGCGCCACCATAGCTATCCACTACAAAGAGACAGCGTTTATCGCCTTAGGGGCTTTTTGTTTCTTTCATTTAATTTTATCGTGGAAAGAATCAAAACGAGGATTAAAAATATTTGATGGATTAGTTCTTTTGAGTTGCCTTGTTTATATTCTTTTGTATTACTTTATTGTTGTTTTGCACCTGCCCGCTAACGCAATAATTTACGGCCAAGTCCCCTATAATCCCGTATTGGTGTTGATAAAACTCCTACTTAATTACGGCTTATTTACCGACCCAATTATGATTTTAATAGTCCTGCCTTTTACGGCGTGGCGGGTAATTCAATTTTTCAGAAAAAAAATAGAGTTGCACCCGGTTTATGATTCAATGCTTTTGGCGGCTTGCTCTTATACGCTAGGCTATCTTGCGCTGAAAATGTTTTCCCCTTCTTATTTATTGCCGGCTTACGCTTTCGCTATTCCGCCTTTGATTTATTTCTTCAGCCAAAAAGAAGCAAGGACGATTTTCTGGAAAGTTGTAGCAGGCATTGCCGGCATAGCGCTCGTGTTCAATGTTTTCCCGACGGGAATTCATTATATTACTTATTTTAAATATCTATCTGTAAATTTTAATAAGACATTGGATTTTCTTATTGAAGACATAAACACTAAATATCCCGACAAAAGGGCCAATATTTTTATCGACGGAGTTAACCAAAATATAAACATCGGAGATGCTGTCTATTTTATTTTTGAAGAATTTTTGCAATATAAAGGCCTTTCCTGGACAAGGTTTGATTTTAAATCCTCTGTCGAAACAGAAAATAAGGCTTCCGATTTTATTTCCAAACTGCCTTTTTCGGTTTTCCAAAAAAACAAGGCCTCTGAAATATCCAAAGGAGATTACCTGCTTATCACTCCGGATAGCACCACTAAAAACATCAACAAGGATTATATTGATTCCTTGAAGAAGGATTACGATTTAGTTTTCCAAACAAAAAGTCCACTGGCTTTTCCGAATATAAACTTAAAAACTTTAGCTAAATATATCTTGTCGAGCAGATTAACTCAAAAACAAAAAGAAGAGGGTTTGATGGTGAATGAGAACTTAATTGAATCTCCGAATTATTACGTGTTTATAAAGAGATAAAAGCGAGTATTTATTCTATGCCTTTATAATCGGTATAGAAAATCTTCTTGCGGAGGTATCTGGCAAGGTCAAGCTCGGGAGCAAAACCATACCATTTTCTTCTGAGTTTAAATCTTTCAAAACTGCTAATTGGGCTGAAAATTGTTTTCAAGGCTAGCCGAATATAGTTGTTTTTTATTCCGCGGATAACATTCAAAGAACCATTGGCTAAGATGCTCATGTAGGTTAAGTTTCCGATTTTTTTTCTGTCAGCGTAAGAGAACCAAGGGATTTTCTTGCCTGCCAAGTCGTATTCATCGCAAAGCCAGTCACTCCACTCTTCAAGAGTTTGAGGCGGCTTTAAGCCCATTTTAACGGCTAATTCATACAAAGGAGTTCCGGGCAAAGCGGTGTAAGAACCGATGACTTCAAATTGGGCTTTAGGATTATCTTTTTTAAGACGAATAAATAAGTCTATTGTTTGGTCTATTTCGTCAAAGGTTTCGGTAGGAAAACCGACTATTAAAGAAAAAGCTGGAGTAATGCCGTGTTTTTTAGCTTTCAAATTAGCTTTGACGGTATCTTCCCAGCGAATGCCCTTTTTCATCAATCCTAAAATTCTATTGCAACCTGACTCGGCTCCGAATTTCAAAGTGTCGGCGCCGCTTTTCTTGAGCATTTCAATCTGTTCATCGGTGAACATGTTGAAAGTGTCCACGCGCGTGCCGGAGGTATACCACTTAATTTTAATGCCGGAATCAACTATGCCTTTGCAGATTTTATGAGACCTTTCGCGGTCAATATAGAACTCATCGTCTCTTATCCAGACGGCGTTGAGATTAAACTTTTTTACCGGGTCAATAATATTGGCCAGGGATTTTTCAACGGACATCGGACGCCACCTTCTTTGTCTTAAAGAAGCAGAGCAACAGAATCCGCACTGGAAAGGACAGCCGCGGCTGGTTTGGCCGATATCCAAACTGCGAGTGGAATTTTTAATATAAAAATCTTTGTGGATGTATTTTTCAACGTCTATCAAATCCCAGGGAACCGGCAAAAGCGTTTCCACGTCAATTAAAGGACGCGGCTCATTGATTATTATTTTGCCGTTGTCTTTAAAGGCAATTCCTAAAATTCCGGCCAACGGTTTTTTGGCGGCGAAAGCCTCAACTAATTCTTTAAAAGTTATATCGCCTTCTCCGATACAGACAACGTCGGCGTATTGGCTTTGCAAGGTTTGCTCGGGAATGGTTGAAGGATGCGGACCACCCCAAACTATGGGAATTTTTCCGTTGGTTAAATTTCTGACTATTTTAGCGGCTTCAATGGCAAAATAAATCTGGGTGCCGGTCATTGAAGAAACTCCTACGCAAATAGGATTTTTTTTCACATATTCGGCAAGGTGAACGCGCCAATCGGCGTCAGTTCTTTGGTCTATTATTTTCACCTTGTAGCCTTCTTTGTGGAGCGGAGCGGCAACGGTCAAAATAGAATGCGGAGGACTAACCGTTGCTCCGATATCAACACCGGTTTTCGGGTAAATTAAGACTACATCTACAGAGTCAGAAGATTTCATGTTTAATAATATCAATATATACCGGTTTAATAATAAATCAAGATTAAGCCGGCGTTAATTGGCCCGCAAAATAAAATATTACGATAATTTTTGCCTGTTAACTTCTTTCCGGCAGTGGCTTAAAAGAAATTCCACGCTATCTTCAAAAGAATATTTCGGCTTCCAGCCGGTTTCGTTTTGGAATTTGCTGACATCGGGAATCTGCAAAGTGACGTCGGTGGGACGCAAAAGAGCCGGGTCAACGCTCGAAGGAATTTCGCAGGTAGCTTTCTTTTTCAGAAGGTCTAAAAATTCTCCCACGGTTATGACGGTGGCGCCGCCAATGTTATAAGCTTCCCCGAATTTACATTTAAGCAAAGCTTCCCAGTAAGATTCCATGGCATCGCGGACGTCGATGATTGTTCTGACTGAATCAAGGTTCCCGTGGCGGAGTTCTTTCTGGAGACCAGCTTCAATTTTTGCAACCTGCATGGCGAAAGAAGTCGCGAACAAATCGGAACGGCGGGGGTTTAAATAAGCGAACATGCGAGTTCGGATTATTTTCATGCCGTAGCTTTTAAAATAAGTATAAGCCAAAGAATCCTGGGCCAACTTGGAAACCGCATAAGGATTGGAAGGATTTATGGGGCAGCTTTCTTTAATAGGGACGTTTTTGGGGTCAACCTGGCCGTAGACTTCGGAGGTGCTACAGAGCTGGAGAACAGGGTCGATTTCCGCCAAACGAACGGCTTCAAAAAGATTGGCCGTGCCCATAATGTTGTTGTATAAAACCGCTAAAGGATTAGTGAAAGAAGCCCGGACATTGGCGTGGGCGGCTAAATGGAAAATGCCGTCGGGTTTTACTTCCTTAAGAACTCTGGTAACGGAACTCACGTCGGTTAAATCGCACTCGTGAACCTTAACTTTGTCGGCGATATTCTCCAGATTGTTTTTTTCGGAAGCGCTATGCCAGCGGGAAATTCCGTGGACTTCTACTTCGGGATGGTTATTAACAATGTGTTCGGCCAAATAGCTTCCGCCGGAGCCGCTGATCCCGGTAATGATAATTTTTTTGAAGTTTCTTTGCTCCATCAACTTATTATATATTACTGAACTGATTTCTTTTGATGACCTGATAGCCCTTAATTAATTCAGCGATTCCGTCCTGAAGAGAAACCTGCGGCTTGTAGCCGGTTTTTTCAATCTTGGCGTTACTGACAATGTAATTTCTTTTATCGGGGTCTTCACCGACTTCCGATTCCAGATAAACGAAATCCGGAAGCTGTTTTTTGATTTCCTGACAAAGCTCCAACTTGCTCAAATTAGCTTCGCTTAAACCCAGGTTATAGGATTGGTTTTTCAGAGAATCAAAATTCTCCATGCAGTGCATGAAAGCGCGGACAACGTCGCGGACGTGAATATAATTTCTTTTAAAATGCGGCTCAAAAAGAATAACAAAGCGGTCGTTGAGCGCGCGGTAGACAAAATCGTTAACCAAAAGGTCTAAGCGCATGCGGGGACTGATGCCGAAAACCGTCGCTAATCTTAAGGCGATGCCGTTGCCGCTTTTGAGAATTTCTCTTTCGGCTTCAACTTTGAGCTGGCCGTAAAGAGAAACCGGTTCCAATGGGGAGTTTTCGTCGCAAAAAGCCGTTCCTTCCTGCTGGCGGCCATAACCGCTGTTGGTGTTGGGGAAAATAATTTTCTGATTGGGTTCGCGGAGACGCAGAATCGTTTTAATAGCTTCGAGATTGACGGCCCGGGCGGCTATCGGGTCTTTGTCGCAGAGCGGAGCGCCGACCAGACACGCTAAAGGAATTATAAAATCTTTTCCTTTGACGTGGGTGGCGATTAATTTTTCGTTGCGGACGTCACCCCGGACTACTTTCAAATTTTTATTGTGACAGCAATCAAGAAGAGCCGGCTGGTTGTACATAAAATTATCAATAACCGTGACTTCGTGTCCGGCTTTTAAAAGTTCGGCTGTTAAAACAGAGCCGATGTAGCCAGCGCCGCCGGTAATTAATATTTTTAGAGGGGTTTTTTCGGGATTAGTTTTAGGCTGGCAATTTTCGTTTTGGTTTTCGGTTTTGAGGCCGTGTTTTAATAAGTTGTTGGAATCGGACTGGGAAATCGGAGTCAAAGAAGGATTATGAATAGGATAAACTGATTTTTCCCTGATACTATTTAAAACAACACTGGAAATAAATTCAATATCTTTGGGGGAAAGCGAAGGATTATTCGGAAGGAAAAATCCGGTGTGGTGGATGCGGTCGGCCATCGGGAAAGACGTCTTGCCGTAGCGGTTGTACCAGAAAGGATGAAGCCCGAGGTTGCCGGCGGAAAAAATACGGGTTTCTATTCCGTTTTCTTCAAGTGCTTTAATAATTTTTTTCCGTTCTTCATTATCTTTAGCTAAAGCTCCAAAGCTGATACTGCAAGTGACTGAATCAGCAGGCGGTTTCTGGACATAAAGATAGTCGCCCAAAAGTTTTTTATAAATATCGTGATTTTCCCCTCTCCGGCTGACCAAATAATCCATTTTATCAATCTGTCGAATGCCGATGAAAGCGTTCAAATCGGTAGAGCGAAGATTGTAGCCAGGTTCATAGAAAACAAACGGGGAATGAAAATCATCTATATTGCACCTTTGAACCAGCCGGCTGTGGGTTTCTTTATCGAGGTCTTTACTCCAGCCGTGGCTTCTTAAAAGAAGCAATAAATCGTTGAAAAGTTTGTTATTGGTTGAAACTAAGCCGCCTTCAATAGTTGAAATCTGATGGCCGAAATAAAGAGAGAAACTGGACATGTCGCCGAAAGAGCCGACTTTCTGCCCATGATAAGCGGCGCCCATGGCAGCGCAAGCGTCTTCGAGCAAAACAAAGCCGTATTTTTCTTTTAAGGCCAAGAGCTCATCCATCTTATGGGGCACTCCCAAAACCTGAACCATAATAACGGTGCTCGGCTTATGTTTGATAAGAAGCTCTTCGAGATGAGCCAAGTCCAAACCGAAAGTTTCTTTGTCGGCTTCGCACATTATCGGCTCAAATCCAAGCTGAATAGCCGGAGCGATGGTGGTGACCCAGCCGACGCTCGGCACAATGATTTTTTTATTTTTCAAAACGCCGGAGAGCAGAAGAGCGTTGAACATCAAAAGATTAGCGGAAGAACCGGAATTGCAAAAGACAGAATATTTTCTGCCAACCCAATCGCTCCATTTTTTTTCAAACTCAACAGTGAGTTTGGCTTTTGTTAAGCGAGGATAAGTTTTTAGCCATTCAATAAGCTGATCAATATCTTTGTTATCAATCGTATCTTCGGCAAGATGATATTTTATTTCCATGATTTTAAATAATTAGTCTAAATGTTTTTTAATTTCTTTAACAATGCTTTCTTCGTCTAAATTGTTCAACTTATGCAAGTAATTTCTGTCGCCTAAGTCAAAAGCATGGGTGTCGTTTACTCCCAATGTTTTCAATTTTATATCTGAAAGATTATCACGGAGTATTTTCGAAATCAAACTGCCAAGGCCTCCGTTGTTTGTAAATCCTTCTTCGATGGTAATAATATAATCGTATTTTTTGAGGATATCAAATAACGAAGACGCATCCGTTGGTTTGAGGACAAAAACGTCAACCAGTCCCACGCCGGGGATTTCCTTGGCGATTTTTAAGGCCCGGTGGGTGAGAAAACCGGTGGAAACCAGGCAAACTCTGTCCCCTTTCACTAATTCGTAAAAACCTTTTTTAAAATCCAAGTCATTAACGTTTTCGTAAATTAAAGGCACTGATTTACCGTCAAGCCGGAAATACATCGGCGATTTTTCGTTAACCGAATATTCAAAGAAATTTTCCACTAATTTCCAGTCGCTCGGCGAAAAAACCGTCATGTTCGGCAAGATTCTCATAATCCCAATGTCTTCAAGACAATGGTGGGTCGGACCGGCCACATCGTAGCTTAAACCCCCGCCAACGCCGATTAAATTGATGTTTATGGGCCTTATCTGGGGCGAGATGGAGCAATTAAGCCTTATTTGTTCATAAGCCCTCATGGTCAAGAACGGAGCAATAGCATAGGCATAAACGACAAAACCTTCCATGGCCAGGCCGGTGGCAACGTTAACTAAATTTTGCTCGGCGATGCCAACGTTAATGAACCGGTCTTTAAAATCTGCTCTTAATTTGTCCAGAGCCGGAGCGCCAAAATCAGCAGAGACGAAAAAAATTCTGTCGTCTTCGCGCATTTTTTTGTAAATCGCTTCTATCAAAACATCACGCATTACTTTTTTGGGTTGTTCGGTGTTCATTGCAGTTTTTTAATAGCTTCTCCGACTTCTTCTTTTTTTAAAGATTTAATGTGGCATAGAACATCGTTTTCCAGCTGGGCAACCCCTTTTCCTTTAATGGTGTTAGCGATGAGGACTTTCGGCATTCCGTTTTTTTCTTCTCGAAAATCCTTGAGGCTTTCATAAACTTCTGTCATGTTGTGGCCGTCAATTGCTTTGGCTTTCCACCTGAAAGCCGAGAGTTTTTCGGCAAGCGGCTCCATGTCAATAATATTTTTGCAGTAATCAAGCATGGAAATTTTATTGTTATCAATAATTAAAATAAGATTGTCTAATTTATGTTCTCCGGCAAGCATAATCGCCTCCCAGACCGAGCCTTCGTATAATTCTCCGTCTCCCATTAAGACGAAAACTTTGGAGTCGCTGTTTTTTTTCTTTAGAGCTAAAGCAATTCCGCAAGCAACGCCCAAACCGTGTCCGAGCGCGCCATTAATGGTTTCAAAACCGGGAATTCGATTATCGGGAATGTCGCTGAGATAAGAACCGGGCTGAGAAATTTTGAGCAGCTCGCTTTTATCAAAAAAACCGACGTCAGCCAAAATAGGATACAAAGAAACCGCTCCGTGGCCTTTGCTGATTATGAACCGGTCTCTGTCTTCCGAATAAATATTTTTGGGGTCAAATTTTAAAATACCGCCATAATAGAGTGCCGTGAATATTTCCACGTCAGACAAAGAAGATGCCAAGCGAGTCCCAGGAGCGCGGCCGTGGAGTTCCAGGGTTTCTTTTCTAACCCACAGGGCTTTTCCCTTTAAAAAAGAGATAAATTCTGATTTTTCTTTTAAAAAATTATTCATTTAAATTCTATAAATATGTTTTTAGGGTTTTTATAGTGATTTCATCGTAGATAAAAACCGCCATTCTGTCAAATTTGAAAGAAACCCGAAAAAATCAAAAAGCTGAGAAAAAATGATTGAAAACAAGGACATTAATACTTATAATTTGTTTATGCTTAAGGTTATTAAAAACACCAAGATTAATTGGTGGAAAACGGCTTTTATAACATTTGTGGCGCTTTACGCGTTAACAATGCTGATTAAACCGAATTTTGGCGGACCGCAGGATGATTTTATGCTCCTGCGAACTATCCAAAACGGCATACCTATTCTTTATTACACCAATCCTCCGCCGGGGTTTCCGATTGGCGATGTTACCAAACTCGGCCGGTTCACAGTGCTAGGAATAATGGAATACAACCTTCTGACTTTTTTCTTTAAATCGCCGTCGGCTTTCTGGTACTTCTTATTTCACGCCTTTGAATATGTTTTACTAATGGCTCTTTTTGCCCAGATACTTTCCAAGTTCACTTCCAACAAAATTTTAATATATCTGACGCCGATTATCTTTTCGCTGTTTCCCGGGACAGCTCTGACTTTTTTCAGGACACATCTTGTGGAAAGAAACGTAATTTTCTATTACGCTATTTTCCTGTATTTTTTCTTAAAATACACGGAAAAACCGAAGTTGTATTATCTTGTTTTGGGGGTCATAGGCGCCAACATGGCCATCCATTACAAAGAGATAGGCTTTATCGCCGTGGGGGCTTTCGCTTTTTTTCACCTAATTTTATCCTGGAAAAAATCCGGACGCGGTTTAAAAATTTTTGACGGCTTAGTGCTTCTGGGATGCCTCGCTTATTTACTGCTTTATTATTTTATTGTTTTTATCCATTTACCTCCCCACCCGCATCTTTACGGACAAACGCCATATAGCCTTTTGACAGTGATTGTGAAGCTTCTGCTTAATTACGGATTTTTCAGCGACCCGATTCTTATTTTCATATTATTGCCTTTCACGGCTTGGCGGATATATAAAGCCTTGCGCAAAAAATTAGAACTGCACCCGGTTTATGACTCCATGCTAATAGCGGCATCAATGTATGTTTTTTCTTACTTCACATTAAAAATGTTTTCCCCTTATTATTTGGTGCCGGCTTACATTTTTGCCTTGCCGCCGTTGATTTATTTTTTCAGCCAGAAAGAAGCGAGAACAATTTTCTGGAAAAGCGCGGCAGGTTTATGCGGTGGGTTGTTGATTTTTAATGTTTTTCCGGCAGGAATGCATTACTTAACTTATTATAAATACTTGCCGCTGAATTTTAATAAAACACTAGATTTCCTTATCCAAGATATAAATTACCGATATCCTAATAAACGAGCAAGTATTTTTATTGACGGCGTTGACCCGAGCACCGGAGGCGGCATTTATTTTATGGACGCGGAGTTTCTCCAATACAAAGGCCTTTCTTGGACGCGCTTTGACCTGAAGTCTGACGTTAAAATCAGAGATGCATTTCTAGAAAACATTAAAAATTTTAACGTTCCTTTTTCTGTTTTTCAGGATAAATTTTCTAAAATTTCTAAAGGAGATTACTTGATTGTTACGCCGCGAGGAACCACAAAAAATATTGACGAAGCTTATATCAAATCTCTTGAGAAAGACTATGATTTAGTTTTCCGGACGAAAAGCCCGCTCGCTTTCCCGAGCTTTGACCTAAAAACTTTAGCGAAATACATCCTTTCTAAAAACACTTCGCAGACAGAAAGAGAAAAAGGATTAATGATAAACGAGAACCTAATGAACTGGCCGGATTACTACGTATTTATAAAACGCTAAAATAACGGCGGCAGTTAAATTTTTCTGGCGAAAATTATCAGATGAGCGCCGAAAGAAGGAAAAATATCTCCCATGATTTCAAAAATCCGGCCGATTTTGTTTCTTCTAGTGGAAAACAAAACGTGCGAGGATTTTATTTTTAAGACTTCAAATCCGTTTTGGCTGATTAAATATTCAAGAACCTTTTTATTGTATAAATGATAGTGGTATGGCGCGTGGGCGAAAAGCGGCATTTTCCCGAACAGCATTCTTAATCTATCGGGGCCAAAAACTAAATTGGGAACAGTAATTATCAAAAGGCCGCCTGGCTTGAGAGATTCGTTGCATTGCCTGACAAAAGCCTCATCATCAAATAAATGCTCCATAACTTCGCCGGCGAAAATAATATCAAATTTAGTTTGAAAATCGGGAAGCCCTTCATTTAAATCCGCCTGAACTATTTGAGAACCTTCCATTTTCCGGGGGTTAATGTCCACGCCGAAACATTTGGCGCCTTCGGATTTAACCGAATCCACAAACCCTCCTTTAACAATGCCACATTCCAAGATATTAAGACCCTTGAAATTTTTGAAATATCCACGGGCAAAGCCGACGGCTTTTTTGATTCTTATCGGGTCGGGAACTTCAAAAACTTCAAAATCTTTTTGTCTTTTTTCAACGAATTTCATATAAATTTACTGGTTTAAGATTTCATTATATACCCTGATAAATTTATCGGCTACAGCCAAACCGGAAAATTCGGTTTCAACCAATTTCCTCCCCTGCTTGCCCATTTGCCCTGCCAAATCCGGATTATTCAAAATTTTAGAAATCGCGTTTTCAAGAGGCGTTTCTTCTTTTTTAATCACAATTCCAGCGCCGGCCCGGGCAATATCGGAAGCAATTCCGGCGTTTTCCGTAATCACTACCGGTAAGCTAAAATACATGGCTTCAACAGCGGACATGCCGAAACTTTCCGAATATGAAGGCAGGACAAAAACATCGGCGTCTTGCAGGGCGGATGTTTTTTCCTTGCCGGTGATCATTCCGGTAAAAATAACCCGGTTTTCCAAATCATGTTTTTTAACCAAATCTTCAACGGTTTTCCGGTAACCGTCTTCGTCGCCGCCAGCTAAAACCAAAACCGCTTGCGGATTTTTATCGGCAACTCTGGCGAAAGCCGGTATTAAAGTATCGAGCCCTTTGATAAAATGAATTCTTCCCAGGAAAAGGACAATTTTTTTATCTCCGGGTATTTTGTAGGAATCCCTGAATTGATTTTTGGGAGGCAAATTTAAGTAATCGGAAAAATCGATAACATTGGGCGCCACGAAGGCTTTATTTTTCAAACCTAAAAATGAATGACACTTTTCCATTTCGTCCGCGGTTGTATAATGAACCGCCGAAGCATTCTTTAAATCTCTTTGAGAAACTAGTTTATAGTAAAGCCATTTTTTCCAGGCCTTGCTCTTAACGGCAAAAGGATAGAGAGCGCCGCGGGTAGAGACTACATATGGTTTTTTATATTTGCGGCAGTAGTGAGCCGCTATGGCTGTCGGGTAATTCCAGATGGCAGAAAGATAAACCAGGTCAAAATCTTTTAATTTGTTTTTTAGGGCCAGGGACATGGGACGGGAGAACTGCCAGCCGGACGGACCCAGAAATTCAAAAATTTTTGTAAAATTAAAATAAAAAACTTTCACGCCATCAACGTTGAGTTCGCTGTTTACAGGCGTTTTTTCCAAACCGACATTGGTGGTAAAAACCGTAACCTCAATTCCCCTTTTAACCAATGATTTATTAAGATTATGAATGGAAGCAGTCGGGCCGCCGTATTTAAAAGCCGGGAAATAAGAAGGGACAACACATAGTATCTTCATGATATTAGTATATTGTTTTTAATTTAATCCGTATATTCACGGTTAATTTTCCTTAAACCGAAAAATACTCCCAAGAAGAACCATAAAATAACCAAAGTGGTAGCGTCTCCGAGTACCTGTTGATGAACAAAAGTGAACCAGAATAACATTAAAAAAGAAAAAATTATAATCCCTAGGCCCAAGTTTCTTAAATTATTATTTTGCAAAATCTTTATTTCTTTTATTCCTTGATAAAACAAGCACAGCCAAAAAATATAAAAAATAATTGTTCCGAAAATTCCCAGTTCAAAAATAGTCCGGCCGAAACCGGTTTCAAACCGGAATCCCTGCGTTATCAAAATCCTGTTTTTAATATTCCATTCGGCGCCGCCGGGAATACTGGTTACTCCCTGAGACAAAGTTCCGGTGCCCATTCCGAAAAATTTGGCATTAGCCAAAGCGCTATAAAAAGCCACAACAGCCGAGGGAATTCTTTCGTGAAAAGCGGCGGAAAAAGAAAGAATCTGAAAAAAAGCCGAATTTCCAAACAAAAAAGCGACTGGCAAAGACAGCAGAATAATAGCCATTAAAGGAAAAATCCAAACGCGGCTATTTCTCCATAAATGCCACGCCTGATTATGCTTCGCCAAAAGAAAAAATAAAATACCTCCGATAACTGCTAAAACAAAAGCTGCACGAACACCGCTTAAAATTATTCCCAGAAAGGAGCTGAAAACAGAAACTAATAATAATTTTTTATTTTTTTTGATAAGCAAGTCGGCGGGATATTCGGTTGCTAAAAGACCAAGCCCCAGGAAAAAGAGCAACATTGCGAAACGGCCATAGCGATGGCTTACTCCGAAAACCGACGACAGAAGCGGTATGGAGCCAGCTTTAAAATATCCGATAGATAACCCAAAAGAATGAGCCTGGGTAGCATCAGAGAAAGACCTGACAAGCGCCCAGCCTGTGTTATAAAAAAAATATTGAAAAATAGCAAAAAGACACAGCGGAATCGAAATATAAACTAAATTCTGACTGAACTTTAGCAGGCTTTCTTTGTCGTTGAACATATAATATCCAAGAAACATCAGGGGCAAATACCACAAATAGCTGCGAAGACCAACAAGCCCGAATAATAATCCCGGAGAATTAAGATTAAAAACATTTATAACACAAACAGCCGCGAATAGAAAAAGCGCTACCATAAAAGGCGGTTTCCAAATTTTTTGTTTTTTTAAAATAAAAAATCTTAAAAAAGACAAATAAACTAAAAATACAACGGCATCTTTAATGAGTAACATCTGGCTTGGCTGGCCAGGAACTAGACGTCTGACTATGTCTTCGAGCAAAAGCCAGACAAAAAGCAGAATAACGCCTCGGCGCCAAGAATTTAAAATAACGGCGGCTAAAATACCAAAAACAATTATTCCCAATATATAAATCATTTCAATGTTTTTCTTTCAGCCGTATAAAAAGAGCAGTCCCTGCAAACTTGCGGCAAGTCGTTTTCTGTAAATTTCAACCTGATATCTGCGGCTTTTTTAAGCATGATAGTTAAATTTTCTTTGTGTATATTGCCGATAATCAGATCGTCAAGCTGAGTACCCTTGGCTCTGCAGGCACATAGCCGGACATTGCCGTCAAACAGTATGCAAAAATCAAATAACTTATCGCAGGGTATTTTTTTTAATTTAGGTATTTTTTTCAGCTTCATCAATCCTTTTAAATCTTTGTTTGTGATGAGCCCTCCCCAATTATCATAACTATACATAAACTGAATATCTATGCGGTCGTTAAGATACGGCTTTATATACTTAGTAAAATCTTCTGATTTTACTATCTGCTTGACCCGGCGAGGAGACCTCAGATGAAACGTGATATTAGTCGAACTTTTTTGTCCGGCGTGGTATTTCAATAAAAATTCTATCCCGCGCATAAGTTCGCCGTAGGCGTTTACGCGATAAACTTCTTTGTAAGATTCTTCATCAAAATCCGCCAAGCTTATGCTGATGTTGCTTATATTGCCGTCAATTAAACTTTTATAAATATCGTTTTTAGCCAGAGCTATGCCGTTGGTAATTAAGCCCACGTGATTGATTTCTTTCAAACCGGAGGCGTATTTAATTTTATTAATTAAATCCGGGTCTAACAAAGAATCTCCATAGACAGGCGCAAAAACTATTTTTTTTCCTCCCAAAGAGACGTATTCGTCTAATGATTTTTTGAAAGTCGCAAAATTCATAAAACCTTTTTTTTCTTTCAACGTGCTTCTGTAGCCGCAAAATATACAATCGGCGTTACATATATTAGTGACCTGAAAATTCAAAGATTCGGGTAAGACAGAGGAAGCGTAATTTTTTTGTGATTTTTTGGCTCGAGCAGAGAAAAATAAACTTAAATGCGAAAATTTTTCTTTTATTTTCCTAAAAGCGTTTATTGCCGCGAACAAAAAGCCGTAAAGCCCACTGCGTAAAAACAATATTTTTATTTTTTTTCTTATAGACATCTAAAGGCTTTTGTAAACATTGATTATTTCTTTGGCTCTGTCCGCGTAGGCATATCCAGAGCTTATCAATTTTTTGTATCCGGCTTTGGCTGTTTTAGCTCTTAGCTCTTCGTTTTTCAGGTAAAAACTGATTTTTTCTTTCAGTTCTTCCGGACTTCCAAAATAGGCCGCTTCTTTTCCTTCTTCAAAAAAACTTTTTGCCTCATCGGTTCTGACGCTTAATAGAAAACCGCCGCAAGCCGGAACCTCAAAAGTTCTCATGTTGTGAGCCGAGCCATTTTGCTTCCTGATAACATTTAGAACAATTTTTGCCGAATTGCAAACTTTAGAAAATTCTTCGCCCACCGCTTCCCGGCCCTGAATTTTCATAAATAAATTTTGCTTGGCTTTTTTCCAAGCACTGCCCCAAATTTTTAAATCATAATTTGAAAGATGGCTAAGCCACTCTTCTCTTTCCTTGTCCCAACTACCGATAAAAGCCACGTCCGAGCCGTAAATTTCCTGTTCTTTTTCAGAAACTAAAACCGGATAATGAATTTTTTCGTCATAACCGAAAGGCAGATATTCAACTCTTTTGGCGCCGGATTTTTTTATTTTATCAATCAAAAAATTTCCCCAAATAAAATAAACGTCATACAGAGGAATAGATTTTCTCATCCAGGAGTTGCTGGCTCCGGAATGCCAGGTGTTGAAAGGATTATCAGGATTAAAACAAAAAATTTTAGATTTTGGCGATTCTTTTTTGACAGCTAAAATAGTTTGCGGGCGAAAATGCCAGCCTTTGAGAACCAAAATTAAATCAGGTTTTTCTTTCCGAATGGCCTTTAAAAATTGTTTTTGCAAAGGCAGACAAAATAGCCGCCAAAATAACCTGTTGGTATATTTATTCTTTAAACGAGGAAAGCTTTTTGAATACAAATCTTCTTCGGCAAAAACAACCGCTTCAGCGCCTGATTTTTCAAAAGCCCTGACGAAAGTATTGGTCAGCCCATTTACACGTTTTTCCCCGGTAATTAAAACTTTCATTTTGGATAAGCTAAGACTTCTATATCTGTTTTGGCCTCGTTTTCGTCAATAACATCAAAATTATATCCCAAAGGCGCTAAAAAATTAAGGCAGGAGCGGTATAGCTCTTGGCTATGAGCAGACAGAAACAATAGCGGATGTGATTTTTCTAACATGATTTTTGACCCTTTTAAGACAGCCAGCTCCGCGCCTTCGACGTCAATTTTAACCACGTTTGGCAAGGGCAATTCACCGCTTCCGCACAAATCATCCAAAACAACGGTTTGAACTTTTGATTCTCCGGAGTCGCTAAATTTTCCGTAAGAACTATTTACCCCGAAATCAAAAGACTGGCTTCCGGTCTTATCAGAAACCGCTTCTTCGAAGACTTTAACGTTTTTGTAGTTGTTTATAGCTACGTGCTCCTGAAGAAAAAAAATATTTTTGGGGTTCGGTTCGAAAGAGAAAATTTGCCCTTTTTTGCCGACAAGTTCAGCGGCAAGAAGCGTATAAAAACCGGCATGGGCGCCGATATCATAAACAACGTCCCCTTTTTTTAATTTATTTTCAAAAATTTTTTGTTTTTTAAATTCGTAGCTTCCAAGCCAATAGCCAAAAACTCCGGAGCCGATTATCCATTTTTTACCTTTTAATTTTCCCTGGCAAATAGGCAAAACCGAATTTTTGGGAATAATTTTTAAAATTCCCCTCAAATATTTACCAACTAAACTTTTCCGGGAAATTTCCGAGAAATTAATCATTTTTTTAAAGCCGTTAAGATGGCATTAATATTTATTTCAAAGGTATAATTTTTAATTATATCCAGAGATTTTGCTCCGAAAGATTTTCTTTTTAGGCGGTCTTCGATTAAGCCTTCCAAGTCACGGGATAATTGCTTAAAATCCCCCAACGGGAATATAAACCCATTAATATTATTTTTAACTAGGTCCGGGCCACAGCCAACAACGTCTGAAACGATAATGGGTAAACTAAAACACATTGCTTCATTAACGGCTAAGCCCCAGGTTTCTCCGGCTCCTGAAGGCAAAACCAAAACGTCAGCTAGAGTGTAATATTTCGGCAGTTCTGTTTGATTTTTGAAACCAACCAAATGAACATTGCGAATATTTTTTTCTTTTATATAGTTTTCCAATTCCGGCCTTAAGATTCCATCACCGACAAAAACCAAAGCAACGTTTTTGTAATCAGCGGCGATAATTTCATAGGCTTTTAATAGATCCAAAGGGTGTTTTTTTTCTATAAATTTCCCCATAAAAAGAATAGCGATATTGTCTTTTTTTAAGCCGATTCCTTCTTTAAGCTCGCTTTTTTGGTCTTTGAGCTTAACCGCTTCTTTAATAAATCTTTCGTTTTCAACGGCATAAGGGCAGAAAACAAGTTTTTCTTCCGGGGCTCCATAATATTTGAAAAATTTTTTATTTTCTTCGCCTATATATAAAAAGGCACTGATTCTTTTAAACAGCCATCCTAAAATAAATTTCTTTATTTTTAATTTAAAACTGCTTTTAAACACTTCCTGATTCAAGGGATTTTCGCCGTGAATAAAAACCGGGGTTTTGGTTAAAAAAGCGGTGAAAAAAGCCATCCAGCTTGTCAGAGAACTCCAGCCATAAATCAGAATGGCGTCATATTTCCCTTTCCAGATTTCTTTAATAATAGATGGGTTTATTTCATGGTTCCATTTACCAGAACCAGGGTCAGCGGCAAAATTTTTAAGAAATTTGTAGTTATAGCCGTCTAGCAATGGAATATCCCATTTTATTTTTTGATTGAATCCAGCGTCAAAAGTGGGGGCTTTAACGCCAAAATCCCAGCAAAAATAAACCATCAGATCGATTTCGGGCTGGCTAGCTATTTTTTTAAGCAATGGCGCCTGATACTGAATTGGGTGCGGGGTTAAAACAGCTAATCTGTATTTTTTCATATTAAATTAACTTAGCAACTCGGTTATTTTACCGGCGACTTCCTCGGGCGTGATATTTTTGATGCATTGGTAATTAAAACGACATGGTTTGTAATAGCAACCTTCGCATTTAATTGGTTTCATTAAGACCCGGGCGTTTTTCCCGTAAGGGAACCATTTTCCGTCAAGTTCGGTAGACGAAAAAATCGTGATGACTTTTTTGTCGGCCATAGCCGCCATATGCATTAAACCGGTGTTATTGGCAACCAATAATCTTAACTTGTTAATGAGAACGGAGCTTTCCAACAAAGAAAGTTTACCGCAAAGATTTATAACCGAATCGCCGCTTATTTTATTTTTGAGATAATTACCTTTTTCGATATCGCCTGGTCCGCCGAAAACAACAATCTGGCAGTTCGGATATTTTTCTAAAATAAAATTTCCTGTTTTTACAAAATTATCTAACGGCCACTGATTGGCTTCATATCCAGCCCCCGGCACTAATCCGAAAATCGCAGGAGAATTTATTTTGTTTTCTTCTATGATTTTTAAAGCTGAATTTTTTACTGCTTCAGGAATTGGCAAGTCGTATTCTATTTTGCCGGAGGCAGGAACGCCCCAGCGTTTTAAAAGATTGACCATGCGGCTGGCGTCGTCTTCAAAAAAGAACGCTTCCCATTGGGATTGGGGCCAAAGAGTGATAACGCTTAATTCCGAGCCAATAGCTTTTTTGACTCCGCATAATTTAGCAAAAACCATATTTCTTAACAAAAGGCCGAATTTAACGTGGTCGGGCGGCAGTTCAATCCATAAGTCAAAATTTTCAGCGCGGATTTTTTTGATAAATTGGGTTTTGTTTTTGAGGCCGCTTATTTCATCGGAATAATAAACCCAAATTTTATTTAAAAACCAGGCGTTATTTATCAGTTCCTTCGCACCGATGCCTTTGCGGCCTGTAGATGTCAGCAAGGTAATTTCGGCTTTGGGATAAGCCCGGCGGACGGCAATTAAAGCGGGAATAGTACAAATAATATCGCCAATATTTCCAATTCTATATACGCAGATTTTTTGGGGAGAAGAATTAATTTTTCCCGGCCACAAACAAAAAGCGGCGGTTTTAAGGAAAAAATTCGCCGCCCAATAGGAAAAACCGACAAAACCCGATTTAATTTTGTCTGAAAATTTTATGTTATTTTTTTTATCTATATAAAGAAATTGTCGTCTTCGCATACTTCTATCTCTTCTACATTCTTTCCGCTTTGGATAAATTCTTCCACCCAGCGATTGGTCTGATTGTAGAAACAAGCTATATCGCGGCATTGCTGGCAAGGATTGAATCTCACGAGATTTTTGTAATTCGTTAAAATCGTATTATCAATCTTTTTTTCGGTGGCGAAAGCGTTGGCTTCACCGATTTTAGCCCTATCAAAACCCCGGAAAGCCGGGCAATGATAAACGCCGGTCGGAGTCAATATCTGCCTAAAAACTTGAGTGTGGCACTGGGGCGACTGCAATCTTGATTCCGCGAACTTATCGCCGAAAGCCGCTTTCAGATTTTGGGTGGTAACTACTTTGAATTTATCAGTAGCGATTTTTTCGGCTTCTTTGATTTTGTCTTTAATTTTCGGCAGGATATTTTTTTTGAACTTGTCGGTTTCGCAGTACAACAAAGATTCGACATTGGCGACTTTGAGCAGACAAGGCTTGAAAGAAATATAATCAAAACCGCTTTCGCGGGCTAATTTAGCAGCCAAAGGAATTTCGTTCATATTTGGCGCCAGCCTAGTTCCGTTCATATCAATTCCATTCCAAACAATCACGTATGAAAAACCAACCATTAAATCTTTGTTAACGGATTTTAATTTGGAAACATTCTCGCAAATTTCAGCTAAGCTGATTTTTATTTTAGGGCGATGAAGAGCCTGGAAAGTGTCATTTTTTCCGGCATCTAAAGACAGCCTGACCCAATCGCCTTTTCCTAAAGAATCGGCAACATTGATTATCTTTCCCATGAAACTTCCGTTGGTTACTATACCCACCTGAAGTTTTTTGCTCTTTAAGTATTTAACAATTTCTCCGAAATTCGGGTGTAAAGTGGGTTCGCCGCCGCCGATTAAAAGCACGGATTTCAAGCCGCGGCGAGCTAAGACATCAATGGTACTCACAACTTGTTTGTAACTGAATTTCCGGCCACTATCTATGACGTGAGCATCTACGCAAAAAGGACAGCTGTAACTGCAGTCGGTGGTTAAATCAAGATTGATAAACAAAGGGCCGGATTTCGGCAAAAGATGCTTGTGCTTAAGACTTATTTCTCCGGAACGAAATTTTCTCTGCCAACCGATGTAATCTTTCAATAAATTAACGCCGGATTTCTGCCTTAGCTTTTGGGAAAAATCGTCAAAATTTTTCTTATTAACTTTTTTGGCTTCTTTTTTCATATTAATTTAGACTAAAGAATTTTTAACTTCTGAAATCGCATCGGAAAATATATTAATAATCTTATCAATTTCTTTGTTGGTAATGCCATAGGGCGGGGTTACCATTACAGCATCGCCGTTGACGCCGTCTACAAAAGCAGTGCAGAAATAGACATTTAAGCCTTTTCTCATAGCGGCCTGCACGATTTTTTCGGCCAGATGAATTTCTCTTGGAAAAGATTCTTTGGTTTGCTTATTTTTTACAAACTCCACCGCTGTTATCAAACCTTTGCCCCGGACATCTCCTATAATATCAAATTTTTTGCTTAAATCATTGAGCTTGGCCATAAGGTATTTTCCTTTCTCCGCGCAATTATCAACCAGCTTATTCTTTTCCATATAGTCAAAAACGGCCTTGCCGATGCCGATGGTTAAAGGATTATTTACGTAAGTGAAACCATGAGAAAAAGCGCCGGTTCCGTTCTTGATGGCTTGGAATATTTTATTAGTACAAAAAACTGCTGACAACGGAACAAGGCCGCCGGAAATTCCTTTGGCGGTGGTCATAATGTCGGGGGTGATGCCGAAATGCTGGCAAGCGAACCATTTTCCGGTCCGGCCAGAGCCGCTCATAACTTCGTCGGCAATTAAAAGAATATTGTATTTATCGCAGATTTTTTTAACTATCGGCAAATATTCTTTCGGCGGAACAACAGCTCCGGCAGAAGCTCCGATGACCGGCTCAATGATAAATGCGGCGATTGTATCAGCGCCTTCTTTTTTGATAATATTTTCTAACTCTGAAGCGCATTCTATTTTACATTCAGGATGATTTTCCCCGTAAGGGCAGTGGTAGCAAAAATAAGACGGCATTTTCGGGTGTTTGGCCAAATATGGCTCAAAAATTCCGCGAAAGGATTTTTTTGGAGTAACCGCTAGAGCTCCCAAGCTGGCCCCGTGATAGCTGGGATAGGTGTAAATTATTTTATATTTATTTTTATTACCGGAATCGCAATGATATTGCCTGGCCATTTTGATTGCAGTTTCCACGGCGTCAGAGCCGCCCAAAGTAAAAAAAACTTTGGTTAAACCCTTGGGAGCCACCCGGCAAAGGTCGCGGGCGTAATCTTCTACGTCTCTGGTGGTAAACTGGGAAGCGTGAAGAAACCCTATTTTTTCTATTAATTTTTTTGTTTTTCCGGCGATTTCTTTAACGCCATGGCCGATGTTGGCCACAACAGCGCCGCCGGCGGCATCGATATATTCTTTGCCATTTTCATCGTAAAGATAAATTCCCTTGCCGTGAGTAATAAACGGATATTGATAGTCCAGCCGCCTGTGAAAAACTGAGCTTTCGGGGGTTTTAGATTTTTTGATTTGAGGCTTATTTTTCATTTCTTAAGAGAAAATTAACGATAAAATACAATTAAATAGCAAAATAAGAATACATTAAATGTCAGATATAGTCAACAAAAGAACCAGTTTTAAAAAGATGTTTGTTGAAATTTAAAACTCCATTCTGGCAAAGAATAGCGTTTTATTTCTAACCTATCCAAGCTAATTATCATTAATGAATTTCTGAATATCTTGTTTGTCCGGCCAATATTTAAGGATTGTCTTGCCGACTTCTTTAGCCTTAGCTGTGTCTCCTCCTATTTCGTAATCGTTAAGGAGCCCTTCCAGGAAGATTTCCCGGTTTGGACTGTTTTCCAATCCCTGATAAAACAAATCAACGCTTTTGTTCAGATAATCAACATTTTTTAATTTTTGGGAAGCCATTTGATATATCATGGCAAAATTATAAAGATTCTGGCTGTAGCCGATTCCTTTCCCGGCGTTAATTATAGGATTCATCCATCGCTCCGCATCTTTAAGCAAAGCATCTACAACTCCGGGATTTGATTGCTGGTTAATAATATTGGCCAAAACTCCGCCGGTATAATAAGAAACTTCCTCATCTTGACCGATGGGAGAATAATAGCCTAAAGCCAAATCAAAAACTCCGGCAAAATCCTGAAGAGAATGGATTGCTCCCGATTGAAGCTGGGATATCGCATCTATATAAAGCTGGCTTTTTCTTAAAGGCAAATAGGCCCCTTGATACATTAATATCAGAATAAAAATAGTTATCAGAAAAGCGATAATTTTTTTCGGCGCGCTATTCATAATTATATTTTAATGTCAGTTCCACGCGTTTCATTAAATTTAAAATTCATGAAAGCCAGAAAAGTAAAAAGACAAATATAGATAGGCAGAACTTCAAAAAGAACAATTCCCTGAACCAAATAAGCAACCGGCAAGGCAAAAAATAGAGCGTTCCTGAACAACCGAGCATTCGCAGAATCTTTTTTGTCGGCAGGCAGGCCTGATTGCGCAGATAAAAGATTTTTACCAATTGTCATTTTTTTGAAGAATTGCCAATAGAAAACGGCGAAGATTCCCAGATAGCTTAAAAAGCCTAAAATACCAGTCTCGGCTAGATAGTCAAAGTAAACGCTGTGCGCTCTGTCGAACCAAACCGTAAATTCAGGGCGATAGTGTTTTTCAAAAGCCGGGCTGAAATTTTCCGGACCCCAGCCAAGAAGCGGTCTTTCTTTTGTTAAAATTAGCGCCTGCTTCCAGAGTAAAAGTCGGGTCTGAAAACTGGTAGCGTCGGGAGTAATGTCCAAAATTCTATTTGCTCCGGTATCGTTTTTACAGAAAGGCATCAGGTTAAGAGAGTGGCGGAATTGAAAAACCAATCCTCCAATTATTATAAAAATAACGGTTCCGGCAAAAACAATTTTCCGCATTTTACCTTTTGGCAAAGAAAAAAGAAGATAAAATAAACCGAATATAATACCGGCAATTAAACCTAAAAGTGCTCCCCGGGTCTGGGAAAAAAGCAAAGCCAGAGAAAAGAAAACCAGCAAACCCGCCAGAAGCCACTTAAGCCATTTTTTATAAACTTTCCACCCTTTGTTAAGCAAAACCGCAGTAAAAAATAAAGAAAAAATCATGAAAGTGCCAAGATAGGCCGGATTGCCTAAAGAACCAGAAAATCGTACATTCGGGTCGCAAAGACTGGGTCCCATAAAAGAAGGAAAAACTTGCTGTCCGGCTTTGTTATAAACAGCCGCCAGCAAACCATAAGAAATCATCAAAACCGCCGCCAAAATAGAAAGCTTAAGCATTTTGCGCCAAGATTTTTCGTCCCGAAAAAGCAACACCATCAAAGCGAAAAAGATAAAAAGATGGAGTATCTGGAGTCCGCCTTCCCCTCTTTCAAAATTAGACCAGAAAGAAGCCGAGGGATTGTAGCCGAGAAAACCGGCCAATAAAAAAATAAAAGTGAAAACAAAAACCGCAATTACTAAAGGCGAAGATAGTAATTTACGCGCCGAAAATGATGCCGGTTTATTATTCTTGTTATTTATCGGCTGTTGGCTATTAGCCGAGAGTTCTCCTTTGGCCCAAGCCCAAACAAAAGCTATCAAAGCTAAATCAACGAAAACTCTGAAAAAAAAATATTTTCCTACAATAAAAGGAAACAGGGTGCTTCGGCTAACAACCAAAATCGTAAAAGGAACTAGATAAAGAAAAAATTTTGAC
>Ga0265316_10000059_pt1 | contig 114919 bp, 92 predicted proteins | sample 4522metaG_FD_202092 | JGI IMG/M metagenome (GOLD analysis project Ga0265316, IMG submission 202092) | Rhizosphere microbial communities from Carex aquatilis grown in University of Washington, Seatle, WA, United States - 4-5-22 metaG | ecosystem: Host-associated > Plants > Roots > Rhizosphere >... | reverse complement strand
TCGTTGAGCATCTGCTGTGCCTGGTCTCTCAGCGACGCCGCCCGTTCGTAGTCGGCGTTGCGGACCGCCTCGTCCTTTTCACGCTGGAGATTCTCGATTTTCTTCTCAAGCTCCGCAAGATTCGGCGGGGGGGCCATATTTTTCAACCGGACCCGTGCGCCTGCCTCATCGACAACGTCTATCGCCTTGTCGGGCAGGCATCTGCCGGTGATATATCGTGTTGACATTTCGACCGCCTGGAACAATGCCTCATCTGTGAACCGCACCCTGTGATGCGCTTCGTAGCGGTCCTGCAGTCCTCTGAGTATCTCGACTGTCTCGTCTTTAGAGGGTGGCTCAACGATAATCGTCTGGAATCTCCGCTCAAGTGCGCCGTCCTTTTCAATGTGCTTTCTGTATTCATCGAGAGTGGTCGCGCCTATGCACTGCACCTCGCCCCTCGCCAGCGCCGGCTTGAGAACGTTCGACGCGTCAATCGCGCCTTCCGCTCCGCCCGCGCCGACCAGCGTGTGCAGCTCATCGATAAATAATACCACGCTTTTGGCCCTTCGGACCTCGTTGATTACTGCCTTGATTCGTTCCTCGAACTGACCGCGGTATTTTGTCCCCGCGACCATCATCGCAAGGTCCAGCACGACGATGCGTTTATCTTTCAAAATCTCCGGCACCTGCTTGTTTATTATCTGCTGGGCCAGTCCTTCGACGATTGCCGTCTTGCCCACGCCCGCCTCGCCCAGCAGCACCGGGTTATTCTTCGTGCGTCTGCACAATATCTGAATCAATCGCTCTATCTCGCGTTTTCTGCCTATGACCGGGTCAAGCTCGCCGTCGACGGCCAATTGAGTCAGGTCTCTGCCGAAACTATCGAGCGCGGGCGTCTTGCTCTTGGGTTTTCCCCCCATCGCCGCGGCAGGTCCGCCCATCTTCATATCAAGCCCCGTCGGCTCATTCGTATCCACGCCCGCTCCCAGAAGGTTCAGCACCTCCTGGCGAACGTCTTCCAGCCGAAGACCAAGATTCATCATTACCTGCGCCGCGATGCCTTCGGTCTCGCGCAGCAGGCCCAACAACAGGTGCTCTGTTCCGACATAATTATGATTCAGCGACCGCGCTTCTTCGATCGCGAATTCGATTACCTTTTTGGCGCGTGGCGTGTGCGGCAGCTTGCCCATCGTAACCATATCCGGGCCGCTCTTGACCAGCTTCTCAACTTCTAAGCGCAGCTTCTTTATATCCACGTCCAGATTTTTAAGAACGGTTGCGCCGACGCCGCTTCCTTCCTTTACCAGACCCAGAAGGATGTGTTCGGTCCCGATGTATTCGTGGTTGAAACGCTGCGCTTCCTGGTTTGCCAGCGCCATCACCTTGCGTGCCCTGTCTGTAAATCGCTCAAACATCTTTTACCTCGAGTTTGCAGTATTCAAAGTTTGTTAAACGCCTTGGCCCTTTGTGTTCTCCGCTGTTACCATTCTACTCTGTTTGCTCGTTCTGTCAATGATTGCCGCCTGCTGCACAGGCCTTTCCTTCTATATTCTATTGCCGAATCGGCTTTGTTGTTCATTTCCCGCCTCATACCTCAAAAATAGGCCCATAACCTGATACTTTGTTTTCTCTGCGGTCTCGGCGCTCTCGGCGGTGAGATTCCTGCCTTGATATCGGCCAAAACTTCCTCCTACTTTCCAGCTAAATATCACTTTTCGTCATAAAAAACACGCTTTAGTTACAGTATTTTCGTATCGCAGCGCGTCCCGCCTCCGGCGGATTGGGTATTGAACATTTAATATTGGACATTGGACATTCTAATCTGTCCTCCGTAGCTTTAGCGAAGAAGGGCCATTCCCGCGCAGGCGGGAATCCAGATTTCTTCTCAACTTTCTATTTTCGACTGCTCAACTATCTCGCGCAGCGCGGTCTCTGTCGGGCATGGCCGTCATTCGTCCTTATCATTTATCTTTTATTTCTCCTAACAATCTCTCCACCTTCTTCACCTCATTAGGTATTCCTATCTTCATATACAAATTTATCGCCTTCTCCCAGTATTGCTGTGCCTTATCCAAATTACCACATTTCTGGTAAATCAGTCCAAGATTGGCACAATGTCTGGCAACGCCTTCCAAGACCCCAATTTTGTTGTCGATTTCTAATGCCTTAAGATACATCTGTTCAGCCTTATCCAATTCTCCGTGTGTTTGATAAAACACACCGAGATTGCCGTACTGAATTGCTATTCCCCCTGGTCTGCCAAGTTTCTTATTTATCTCCAGCGACTTTTTGAACATCACTTCTGCCTTATCCAACTCACTTTTGTCTATATAAACATTCCCTAAGTTGCCGTATTGTGTTGCCATTCCCTCAAGCAAGCCAATCTTCTCATTTATTCCCAACGCCTTTTTGTGCATCTCTTCTGCCTTGTCTAATTCCCCCTTCCTTCGATAAACCACCCCTAAGTTTCCGTAATTACCCGTCATTACCTCAAGCAACCCAAGTTTTTCCGCAATCTCCAGCGATTTTTTGAACATCTCTTTCGCCTTGTCTAATTCCCCTTTCGTTGCATAAATCACCCCTAAATTGCCGTACTGGCTTGCCATTCCCTCAAGCAGACCGAGCTTCTTGTCTATCATATTATACCTTGTATTGAATTACCCACGGCATTAAAGAGTATTGTAACCGCAGAGAACACTGAGTAAAAAACGACTACTGCTCCATTTCCCTTTCAGGCCCCGAAGTGTATAATGATATTCACCTTTGCCTGGAGGCAAAAGGCGGAAAGTTCAATTATATCTTATGGCAAAGACAGATTCGACCGAATTCGGGTTAGATGTTGTAAATGCAGAGCATCGCAGAAACTGGATAAAACTGCTCATATACATTGGGCTTGCGGCAGGTACGCTTGCAGCATACGAACCGATACGGCACAATGGCTTCGTCTACTTTGACGATGATGCATATATCGTCAAAAATTCGGATATAAAAACCGGTCTAAGCTGGCAATCACTCGGCAGGGCATTCACAAAACCACAAGCTCATATGTGGCATCCCTTGACGACAATCAGTCATATGCTCGATTACGAGTTTTTCGGGCTAACACCCCGGGGACATCATTTAGTCAGCGTTGGGATTCATATAGTTAACACTCTGCTTCTTTTTTGGATTCTAAATAACTTGACAGGAAGAATTGGGCCAAGTGCATTTGTGGCGGCGGTATTTGCACTGCACCCGATTCAGGTGGAGTCGGTCGCATGGGCAGCCGAAAGAAAAACAGTGTTAAGCGGCTTTTTCTGGTTCCTAACAATGGCTGTCTACATTTGGTACACAAAGAGACCGGGTATCAGGCGATATACATTGCTGTTCTTAATCTACGGCCTGTGTATTATGACCAAGCCGATTGTAGTGACCCTGCCGTTTGTGCTGCTTTTGCTGGACTACTGGCCCCTTGAACGACTTAACTTGAGAGGCTCTCCTGTCGATAAAACCGTGTCGATGAGTCGGTTAATAATAGAGAAAATCCCCCTCTTTGTGCTGTCAGCTCTTACCAGCATAATCACCTTTGTTGTCCAGCAGCAAGGCAATTCAGTAATAAGCCTTAAGGCCCTCCCTTTGTATTTCCGTGTAATAAGCGCAATTGGTTCTTATTTTAACTACATTGTAAAAATACTTTTTCCAAAGAACTTGGCTTTTTTTTATCCGATTCAGGATAAAGGTGTGGTAGATTCCGCGGCACTGGCGGTTATGGTTGTGGTAGGATTGCTGTATTTATGGGGGCGAGGAAGGCGGTGGCTGATAGTAGGGCTTTTATGGTATCTGGGGACGTTAGTGCCCATGATTGGGCTGGTGCAGTCAGGATCACAGATGATGGCTGACCGATATATGTACCTGTCTGGGATAGGCGTTCTTATCATCATAGCATGGGGTGCAGAGGAAATTTTTTCAAAGATGCATTACTCAAAATCGATACTGACATCAATGGCTGCCTCGGCGTTGATTGCTATGGTAATTTTGACGCGGATTCAGGTAGGATACTGGCGTGATGCACCCACACTGTTCAGCCGAGCTCTTAACGTCACCCAAAACAACTACGTTGTCCTTGAACTTTATGGGGGGTATCTTTGCGAACAGGGGCAATATGATGAAGGAATCCGGTACTTTCAAGAAACTCTACGCATTTGTCCAGGGGATATTAATGCACGGAAGTCCATTTGCGCCACGCTTTTGTTGCAAAACAAGCTTGACGAAGCCATCGACTGCTTTACCAAGGCGTTACAGGAAAGAGCCGACTGGCCCAATATACATGAGATGTATAATCAGCTGGGGGCTGCATACGAAAAAAAAGGCGACTTTGTTCAAGCAGAGATGTACTATAGAAAAGCGATAAAAGTAAAACCGGGTTATGAATTTGCCCGGAACAACCTTGCGTCGTTGCTGGCCAAACAAGGCAAGAAGTAAACGCATGTAATAAGGACCATATCAAAACAGGTTTTGGGCTTTAGAATCGACGAACTTAGATAGGTCCGGGTCACACGCTTTTTGGAAATAGACCTTCAAATCTGACCGAAACAGCATATTTATTTATGCTGGTCAAGCGTTAGCTCTATTGTCTCAATTCGTTTCGTCGTGCGAACGAAACACGCAATATGCATCACGCACTCCCTAAAGGGACACAATACGTAACGGGGTATCAATAGTAATACTTGAACGTCAAATCGACATCCCATGCGTCGGGCTGGCCCTTGTTTTTTCTGAAGTTTATCTTCGTGCATTGAAGGCCCGACCAGCGTTGCTGTATCGAGGACAGGAACCTGGCGGCCTCCGCTATTTTTACGCCCTTCAGCGAAACGTTGGCGGCCTGGGTTTTCTGCCCTTCGGATTTAAGAATCACGCCTGAAGACAGTTTATAGTTGTTGGCGGGAATTGAGCAGAACTCAGCGGCCTTCTGCACGGCGGTCGCGTAATCGAATCCGGCTGACGCCTCTTTCCCCTTGGTTGCGTTCAGACGCTCCGGGTCGGCTGCGATAAGCTCCTCCATCAGCGGCAACGACTTCTGATACTGCTCCGCATCGTTATTATAGTTTGCGCGTGCGCCGGGAAGGTAAACACCCCATATAATTACAGGCCAAAGCACTGCCAGGGCAGGAACGAGCATATAATAAAACATCGGATTTTTATATATTTCTTTTATGTCTTTCATTAGCTGCCTCCGCCTTGCTTTATGGTGGGCTCAACCGTTACGCCGAAGGTGCTGCGCCCCCCGTCGGTGCTGATACGCTGCTGGAGAACGTTTAAGCCGGTCTGCTTGAGGGCCTCGAACATCTTCAGGGTATTTTCCGGGCTGGGCGTGTCGCCGTTGAGTGTAATCATCTTGTCGGTTATGGAAACGGTCTCGATATTAAGGCCCGTGGCCGCGGCGCATTTGTTCAACGCCTGAAGCACAAGGGCTAGTTTGGCCGCAACGGCTTCTTCACCGGTAAGAGAAAAGCCCTTTTGCGCCTCCTTGATACGCCGTAACGCCGTGGAGATTTTTCTCGTCGCCTCTTTTGTTTTGCTCGGCATCTTCTCCCCGAACATTACCGCCGAAAAATCCTTCGTAAATTTGGCCCCCAGCTTGGCGCGATACTGGTTGAACTGCAGGGCCTGCATCAGGCCGTATAACCCGAGGGCGAACATAAGAATTACCGCCGCAACTGCAAAAAACTTAAGCGTCTGCTGCAAACGCATCTTCCTGCCCTGGTAGGGCATAAAATCGCCGCGGAAATTGGTGCCGCCAGACCCGTCGAGCTGCGCAATTGCCGCACCGTAAGCGATTGCGAATTCGACGGCATCGGGACAGTCCGCGATTGTTTCAGCAGATAATTTCGCCAGCTCCGTTATGTCAATACGATTGGTCTCAATAGTAATTTTTTTGGCGATGTCGTCGCAGCTTACCGAATCTGCTGTATCAAAAATTTCGAGACGATTCACTGTCCCGGTTGTTTGCAGCAGCGCGGCGCTCATTGAAAACTGCTTTGTCAGCATTTCATTCCTGTTTTGCGAAGGACCCAGAAGGAACGTCCGCATCAAGGTTGCCGGCGTCGGAGATATCCCCTGCCAGGGCGAAGAAACGGGCGAGATAAAATAGCCGTTTCTCCGGGACAAAAATGCGAACAGCGGGCGAACGTCAGGAGACAAAGACACGCTCTGGCAGACAAACCTTGCCAGGCAGCTCACGTCCGGCTCCACGCTGAACGGGTCTATGTTGTTGCTTTGCAGCGCGCCGAGCAAATCAGACAGCATCTGTTTTTGCGCCGTGAAGGCGCTGATGTCTGCGCCGGTCTGGTCGGTCGAATTTATTTTGAACGCGATTGCGACGTCCGTCGCATCAGTGCCGAGGGCCTCTTCTGTGTCAAAGTGGATCGTCTGCGTGATTTTCCTGACGTCGGAGAACTCGCTGTGGATACTGTGCTGCATAAACATCGCGCAGTCCAGGGCAATCGCCGCCTCGGTAAATTTAATCTGCCTTTCGGCGCATACGGCCGCGATGCGCTGGGCCAGCGCCTGGAAAGCCGGCTGTTCGGACTGTTCCGGCGAAACACTAAAACACCCCACGAGCTTTCTCTCACTGCCCTGCACGTCCAGACAAACCACTGTCGCGCGGTCTTTGGCCAGATATATTCCCAAAAAATTCCCAGTTTGCACTTTAAGTCAGCTCCTTACTGCGTTTAATCTCCGGCACATAACGTATAGTGAATTTTACGCTATCCGCCGCGCTGTTTATCCGCTCAAAACAGCGACCTTTTGAAGCTTACTGCCATTTTTCACCACAACCACGATTGCCGAGACCTTTGCCACGCCGTTTGTCGCTGTAACGTGTATCGAAAACACGTTGCTGCTCGTGGTAATATATGGGCTGCATTTGTCGATTGAGGCGGAAAACTGGAACAGCTCTTTTTTAATCGCTCCAATATCCGCGAACGGCTTTTCGCATCTCTTTTTTATGATTCCGTCGGCGATTTGCTGGGCATCGCCTCCGAATGTAAATGCGGCTTCCAGCACATTCCTGGGTGCCGAGTTTATATTGACCTGGGTCGTTCCCCATAATCCCATATACTTAAGCGCCGACTCTTTTCTGGTTTCACTTATAATTGTGGGTTCAGCGAGCATTTGCAGGTCGAGCAGCGAGCTGTGGAAGAGTTCCGAAAAATCTCTGGTTTGAACAATCATAGCGTCCGTCGGTGAAACCGTTGCTGTCTTAAAAACGGTTCTCTTCGTTCTTGCGCCTCGCCTGGCGGGATTTGGACTTTCAGTTGTCACGGCCGTCCTTTGTACGACCGGCTTGAATTCAACCTTGAACGGTTTTATTGAAGCTATCTGCTTAAACTGATCCCCGACGGTTTTTATCTTGTCGGAATCGTATCCCATCCACTCAAAAAAGGTCTGCATGCCTGCCTGTGACTCACGCTGGACGTTTTCATTATCGAGGATGGCCCACCCGGCAGGATATTTCGCGTTTTCATCTTCGGTCTCAATTTTTATGTGCGTCGAGCCGATGTCAAATTCCACCGGCTCCGTCACAAAAGGCCAGGACGGGCCATAAGGCCCCGGTATCTTCGTCCACTCACCGTTGTTTGGTTCGGAATTCGAATCGGCCGTGTGTTTCCTGTTCGCGTCGTTGGCTTCAAGAGCAGACGGAGACGGGGACGCATTTCCATCTTTGCCCGGTACGTCCAAATCCGTGGCCGTGGTTTTACCCGCATTTCCGGGCAGTTCTGATTGTTTTTCGGCAAGTTGCGTCGCCCATTTTTCAACCAACTCGCTGCACTCCTGCTCGCTGAGATGGAAAAGGTCGGAAAAATCCGGCTCATTGGGACGGGAAATCAACTTAGGGTCGTTAAGGTCCTCCAATGCGGACAATGCGTATTTTAACGCCGAATCACGGGCATAACAGGCGTTGGTGTAATCGATGATATAACTGTCCCTGTGCCGCTGAGAAGCCACCCGGCTGACTAAAGTGTATCCAAGCGTCGCAAGAACCAGCAGCACTACCATTGTCATCAGAAGCACAATCCCGCTTGTATGAACCGACGGTTCGGTCGCTGGTGTGGTTCGGCTATCGTGATTTTGCAAACAACCGTTCATAAAATCATTATTGTCTCCGCTTTACCGTTTCATCGCAGGGCCCCTTGGCCTGTTGGCATCATCTGTGGGTTGGTTGTTGACATCTGCCGGGCTATTGGCATCGACTGACTCGTTGACATCGGTCTGGTTGGCATCAGCCTGGTTGGCATCAGATATGGTAAATGTAGGCCTGCGGGTCCTGTCAACGGCAATCGTGCGAACAATCTTTTCCTCTTCCGGAACGTCAAAGGTCCCGCTTACCGTCTTATACGGCTGAGCAAAGGACATTGTAATCCTGATCGCCGGCGGAATACCTTCCGTCCACCGGTCCAATGACGTTTCGTTTTCGTCTTTGGGGACTTCTATTTTGAAAAGAGTTATACCACTGCAAATCGGCACAAAAACCTCTCGCTGCCACGGTTCTTTCTGGTTGTCGAGCAGTGCGTCTTCCATCGCGATTCCGGAATGGCTTCGATACAAGGTAAGCAGTCCGCTTTCCGGGTCAGTGCTGCTTTGCCAGACAATTTTTTCAAGCGTTTGCTGCTGGTCTTTGGCGTCGTTAATCGGCTTGAATATTTCCAGTTTTGCGGCGGATAAACCGTCCTGCAATTTGTTTAAGATATCAATTTGGACCCCCTGGCCTCCGCCGGCAACACGGTCGAGGTCCTCGGCTATTCGCTGAAAAACCTCGCGAGGCAGGCGGTTGCTTTCCATCTTGCTGATAACCGCGGCCGAGCCGCTTTGCCCCCTGTTATATAAAGCCAGAACCGCCAGCAGCACCATTGTTCCAACGGTCAGGGCGGCAAGTATCTCCACGAGCGTGAATGCCCGTTTATAAGAACGCGTTTTATTATCGATTGATTCCATATTGGTTACAAACTGCCCGTTACGAGCCGCTCAACAAATCATCTATGTGTTTGTTCATCTCCGGGTCAGTATCGCCCGGAGCTGACGGTTGCGCCTGCGACCCGGATTTTCCCGGCTTCTGCGAATCCGGTGTCGTCTTGTCCGTGGTCGATTTATTCGGCTTGGAAATTGACAATTCCGGGTATTCTGTCAATGTATTTTGCTTGTCCTCTTCCGTCGGGTTGCCCTCGGTTCGCAGGTACAGGTCCAGCCAGGGCTTAAGATATCCGCCTGTGTCCGTCATCGGCATACCGTTTTTTACCCACTGCTTTATGGTTTCGGCAGTAACGCCGGCAAATTCCGCCGCAAGCTCCTCGGTAGCGATAATATGTTTGGCAATCTGTTGCTTCTGTAATGCTGACTTTTGCGTCAACTGATTCGTCTGCGCTTCGCTAAGCTGGGTAAGCCAGTTGGTTAGCTCTACATTTTGGGGCTCGCCGGATGCATCGGTATATTCCGCCGAGCAGACCGCCCGCACCCACATTTTCGATGTCGCCGATTCAGAAAAACTCTCGATAGTCGTCTGCCAGCGGATGTCCGGGAATTTTTCGCTTGTGCCGTATTCGGTTTTTTCCTGAACGGAAGCCAAACCAAGTATATTTTCCATATTTTCGCGGGCTATTTCAAAAGCACGCATACGCTGAATCGAGTCCGCCGCGGAAGCCGTGCATCGCTCCAGAACTACCCAGACGCTTATCCCGATAAACGCCAGCAGCGTAACGGCGGCCATGCTTTCTACCAGCGTAAAAGCCCGATGACGGATGACAGATGACGGATAACGGAGAGCAAGCAACCGTCTTCTGTCTTCTGTCTTCTGTCCTCTGTTTTCAGAACGGCAGGTCATCTTTGCTCCTTGGCCAGACGATTTGCGCTTCGCCCTCCTGCAAACGAACGATATTGCTAATCCGGTCAACAACAATCGACCAGCTCTGTCCGTCAGAATCGATAAGCACGATTATGCCGCCGAACTGCCACCCCGCCCGGCTCGCCCGAAACTTCGCCCTGTCCTCATTTGTATATTGCCCGTCGTCAAACAAAACGTATGAAATCCTGCAGTTGTAGCCGAAATCCTCCTGGGTGATTATTTCTTCGTCAAGAACGTCGGCCAGATTGGAAGATGAAATCTCACGCAGAAGATAGTTCTGCTGCGGGATATCAATAATGACTTCGTACCTTTTGTTACTCTGGCCGGCGCTTGTTACCGCGGCCTCAAGGGCCGAGATTAGCCCCTGGCTTTGGGCTTTAAAGGAATTTTTGGTAATGACTCCACCCAGATTGGTTGCCGCAATCATTATCAGCAGCGAAATGATAACGATGACGACCATCGCCTCCGCCAGCGTAAACGCCCGATGACGGAAGACGGGGGGCGAGCGACGAAAGGCGAATCCGCCTTCCATCTTCTGTCCTCTGTCATCTGTCATCCGTCCTCTGTCCTCTGTCATCTGTTTTCTGCCCTTTGTCAATCGGCATCCGTGCTGAAAAGGTCGGCGTTGAGTCCCTCGCCGCCCTCTTCGCCGTCAGCTCCATAGCTGATAATAACGAATGCTTTGCCGCTTTCGGGCGATAATTGATAAATGAACTCGTGTCCCCAGGCGTCTTTTGGCAGCGATGTTGATTGAAGATAACCGCCGGCGTTCCAGCCGGTAACATCAGTGGGCTGCTCGATAAGCTCCTGCAGGCCGGCCTCTTCGGTTGGGTATCGGCCCGTGTCGAGCTTGAACTGAATGACGGCGCTGTGGAGCACTTTGAGATTGGCCTTGGTGGACGTAACTCGCGCCTTGTCAATTCTTCCGACGACGTTGACGGCAACAATGCCCGCCAGGATGCCGATAATCACGATTACGGCCATAACCTCGATAATCGTGAACGCCTTTCCTGATTTCCTGATAACCTGGTTTGCCGATAACCTGGTTTGTCGATTTGTATTCATAATAAGCTCCAATCTGCCTACATAGCCATTTGCGAAATTTTCAAAATAGGCATCAATATCGCAAGGGCAATGATGCCTACGATTACAGCAATAAAAACTATTACAACCGGCTCTACGGCCGCGCTTATACGTTCGATGACAATATCTGTTGATTCTTCGAGCGAATCGCTTATGTTTTTGAGCATCGTCTCAAGCTCACCGCTTTTCTCGCCCACGGTTACCATATGGGCTATCGACGGGTCAATGACCCCGCTGTCGCGCAAAGGCGTCGCAACATCCGCCCCGGCGAGAATCCTCTCTCTCGCCTGGTCAATCGCCCGTTTCATCAGTGTGTTACCCGTAACCTCGCCGACTACGCGGAACGACTCAGCCATACTCAGCCCGGAACCGAGAAGCGTTGACAAAGTAGATGCGAAACGCGAAACCACTCTCTGCTTGATAAGAGGCCCGAATAATGGCAGCGACAAAATGAATTTGTCCCGCATAAACGCGCCGCGGGACGTCTTGAAGAACCGCCTTGCCCCCCAGATAGCCGCCACTATACCTGCTATTACCAGCACTACCCACCAGCTTGTCATAATGTAGCTTGCGTTCATTAACTGCTTGGTTATCCAGGGCAGCTCCTGTTTGGCTGCCAGAAGCTGGGCGCCTATTTTGGGGATGACAAATGTTGTGAGAATAATGATAACAACAAAGGCGAACAGCATAAGAATCGCCGGATACACCATAGCGGTAATGATTTTCGATTCAACCTTCTGGCGTTTGCCCATAAAATTGCCGATGGTGGCAAATACCGGCCCCAGCGACCCGGTAACCTCGCCCACCCGCACCATACTGACGTAAATTATGTCAAAATACTCGTCGTAATCCTTCATAGCGTCGGTCAGCGATTCGCCCGTAATTACGCGGTCGCGGATATCCGAAAGGGCGGCCTTGAATCTCGGGTCAGGCGACTGCATCGTCAGCACAGTCAGCGCCTCTGTCAGCTTTATGCCCGAATTGACAAGCGTGGACATTTGCCTGGTGAAGTCGATTAGGTTCTTTTTGCTCGTCCTGCTGAAAATCGATGCGATAATGGACCTTCCCTCTTCAGCCGCGCCAAGCTCCGTTACGGCGGTCGGATGAATGTTGCGAACTCGTAACTGTTTGCGGGCGGCGTAAGGGCTTTCGGCTGTTACGGTCCCTTTGATCTTCTTTCCGTCCGCGGCTATCGCTGTATATGTATATCTTGGCATAACCGAAAATCCCTATATAACATCGGCCTGAGTAACTCGAAGCACCTCGGAGATAGTCGTTGTTCCCGCGAGGACCTTGCGAGCACCGTCCATTCTCAGTGTCTGTAATCCCGCATCCAGCGCAAACTTTTTTATTGCTCCGGCTGTGGCCCTTTGATAAACGAGATTCTGTATCTCCTCGTTAACCAGCATCAGCTCATAAATACCCGTCCTGCCTCGGTAGCCGGTCTGGAAACATTTGTCGCATCCGGCGCCGATATAAAATCTGGCGTCCGGAGAAGAATCTCCAAGTCCCAGTTCCCTCAGCTCGTGAGACGCCGGCTTATATTCCTTTTTGCAATCCGGGCATACCTTTCGCAGCAGCCGCTGTGCCATTATGGCAATCAGTGAAGAGCTGACTAAATACGGCTCCACCCCCAGGTCCAGCAACCTGCTTATCGCGCCGGCCGAGTCGTTGGTGTGAAGGGTGCTGAAAACTAAGTGGCCCGTAAGGGATGATTGTATCGCCATTCTCGCTGTTTCCGCGTCACGAACCTCGCCGACCATTACAACGTCGGGGTCCTGTCGCAGGATGTGCCTCAGAGCATTAACAAAGGTAACGCCCTTTTTGCTGGCGACCTGCATCTGGCTTATGCCTTCGAGCTGGTATTCGATTGGGTCCTCGACGGTCATAACATTTTTTTCCGCGGAATTGATGCGGTTGAGACAGGCGTAAAGCGTGGTGCTTTTGCCGCTGCCCGTCGGGCCTGTTACGAAAATGATGCCGTGTGTGCGATTCAGCAGCGTATCGAATCTCTTGAGGTCATCTTCCCAGAGTCCGAGTTGATTCAGCGTAAGTATGCCTGAGCTTTTGTCCAGAATACGCAGGACACATCGCTCACCGAAGCTTGTGGGGACGGTGCTGACGCGAAGGTCGATTTCCCGCTGGCCCAGGCGAACGCTGCACCGGCCATCCTGGGGCATCCTGCGTTCGGCTATGTCCATACCAGCCATGACCTTTATACGCGAAACAATCAGCGGCAGGACGTTTCTGTTCAAGCTTAAAGTGTCGTATAGAATACCGTCAACACGGTAGCGAATTTGTATCTTGCTCTCGTATGGGTGAACGTGAATATCGCTTGCCCTCAGCTGAAGGGCGCGAAAAAGAACGTCATTGACTAATCGGATAACCGGCGGTCGATTAACCACGTCCAGCAGGTCATCCGAGCCGGCTACTTCATCCGCAAGCTGGTCGATGTTTTGCGAATCCAGCTCCTCCACCACATCATCTATTACAGTCGTCCGCTGCTCGTATGCAACATCGATAACCGACGTTATGGTGGCACGTGTCGCTACTCCCGCTCGAACTGACAGACCCGTCATCTTTGATACGTTATCGAGTGCGGCAATATCTAATGGCTTGGAAAGCACAACGGTCAGCTCGCCGTTGTCCCCTTCTCTTTTTATCCCAATCAATGAATGGTGCTGGGCATATGTCGCAGGGACGGACTGGATAAATTCCGGCGGAACCTCCTTGGCAGGTATCTCGGAAAAAAATTCGTTTCCCAGCGCAGCCGCGAACAAACGCAAAACCTGCTCCTCGGTAAAATTGGGGCAGTTAAGCAGCACCTCGTCGATGCGCTGGCCCGCGGAGCTTTCCTCCAGAAACTTGGCCAGAACTTCGGCGTCAACTATGCCGGTACGCTTCGCTGTTTGTATTAAAAGCTCTTTCATTTACATTTCACGAATACTACTTTAACATTTCCCCGCGGCTATTCAGCATCAAGTACCTTTTCCGGGTCCACCGGCGCGGGCTTTATCCCAGGCACGTCTTCGTAGTGTTGAAACGCGTCTTCGGATTTCTCAAACGCGGCGCGATTTCTTTCGGAAATCCTCTCTATCTCGGACAACCCTTCCAATGTCGCTTCGGGCCTGAGGATATTGGCTTTTACAAAAACATACAGTTTCGAATCGGAAACCGTGTCGCTGGTGCTGCGAAACGCGGCGCCAACAATAGGAATATCACCAAGAATCGGGATCTTGCTGCCGCCTTTGCTCTGGTTAAGCTTCAGGAGACCGCCCAGAATTATCGTTTTGTTGTTTGGAACAGTTACGATTGTGTCAACCGTGCTCGCAAGGGTGTCCGGGGGAACGTCAATATTACTCCGACTGCCAAAGTCCGACCTTTCGAGCTTGACAATAAGCAGCAGCAGGTCACCCTCGCCTATGTTGGGCTGAATCGTCAGGGTAATGCCGGCGTTGTATGGCTGATAAGTTGTGTTTGACGATGAATTGCCCTGGGTGGGCACAATGGTGGTTGTAACCGCAACGTTGGTGGTATCGGTGGTCTTGATTATGCCGACCTGGCCGTCATTGACCAGAATTTTGGGTTTAGCCAGAACACGACCATAATTTTTTGACTGTACCGCGGTAAGAAGCGCCTGGATATGTGCGTCGCTGTAAAAGCCCTGGCCCGTGCCTCCCGAAATAAATGCCTCGGCTCTACTCTTCTTACCAAGAAAACCATTTGGTTCGCCGGCTCCGCCAAGCAGAGCGGGCAGAAAATCCATCTTTCCGCCCACCGCCATTTGGGGTAGCTTGGTGGCCAGTTGCAGGTCAAGGTCAAAGTTGTCTGTTTTTGTGATTTCGACCAGCGTTACGTCAATAAGGACCTGAGGCCTTCTTTTGTCTAAGGTTTTTATCAAATCAGCCACCCAGTCCTGATTTTTCTTGTTCGCGTAAACTATCAGCGAGAAAGTATTGGCGTCGGGAACAACTATGATGTTCTCTTCGGTTTTCTTGACGACCTTTTCTATCTTGCTGTCTTTATCTTTTACGACGTCCTCGAGTAACTTCTTGAGGACCTCCGCGATATGGTCTGGCGACTGATTTTGAAGCGGGTAAACCTTGTAAGGTATCGACTTCTGCTCGCTCTCGCTGTCAACATAAGAAATAATAGTCGCAACCAGTGCGTGCTGCTCAGGCGAGGCGTTGACCATAAGCGAGTTGGTTGATTCTATGACCACCACCTGCATCTCTTCGGTGGGCAGCTCCCCTTCCGGACTTGCACTGACAGCCGGGGCAGGTGTCGGCATTGCGGCCGGCTGCCCGGGTGTACCACCAGGCGTTGGTGTTCTTGAGGTAATCCTTCCGGATGCGCCCGTGCTCGCTCGGCTGGCGCCAATAATACCAAGCTCTTCAAGCTTCTTTCTTACCTCTTCGGCGTCAACGTGCTGGATTTCGTACACCCGCAGTGAACGGATATCCTGCTGCGCAACGTCAAGGGTATCGATGAGGTTCTCAACAACGACCAATTCTTCCTCCTGCCCTATCATCAAAATACGGTTGGTCCTTTCGTCGGAGTCGAGATATATCGACGATTTTGTGGAACCGGACGACGCTCCCGGTGTCGGCTGAGCCGCCGGCGTCGGCTGGCCTGGTGTCGTCGGTTGGCGAACTGCAGGAGGACGCCTTATCTGCTGAGGCGTACTGGCCGCAGGAGTAGCGGAAATCGCAATCGACATATCGCCCAGTTGCTCGACAAGCGCCTTAATCTTCGGGGCAAGCACGCTGGCCATTGTGTATTTTAACTGCCGGAACTTGAACTGTTTTGGTCTGCCCGGCTTATCGACAACATCAAGAAGCTGTTCCACACGCTTCATCCGGTATGCGTAGCCGGTAACGATAATCGTTCCACGCGTGGCTATTTCCGTTACCGCACCGAGCTTCATACCCTCAAGCAGCGCCTTGGCGCTTGCGGTATCGATATAGTTAAGCTGGAAAACACTGGTTACTACAACGTCGCCTGCCTTAACCTGGCCGCTGTCGGGTTCTATCAGGGTAGGGTCTATTTCCAGAGTGTCGGCAATAGGGACTATTGTGACCAGATTACCCTTGCGGGACATAGCAAGGCCGGTAAACTTCAGAACCGATTCGGCAAGCGGGTATAGGTCCCTTACCTTGATTGGCCCCTGAACTTTCAGACTGACCTCCATGCCCTTTATTTTGGTCTCATCGTACACATAATTGAGGTTCAGATATTTGCCAATAAGGTCGAGCAAATCGATGACTTTGAGCTTTTCGGGAAGTGCAAGATCGAGAGTTTCATTAGCATCGGCGGCATAAATGGGCTCGTATTGATTTTGAGCTGGTTCCTCATTATTTGGCTCTGCCGACGCTGCTGTTTCAAGGTTTGGCTCAGCGGCCTTCTTTTCTTTGCCTGTTGTTTTTTTATCGCTTTTAGCCGCTTGTTTCGGGGTTCTTAGTGCTACGCTCTCTGCTTTGGGTGAGGTCTTTTGTTTTGCGGTATTGCCCGGTTTGGGATTACTTTCGGCTTTGGATATGGAATCGAGAAGCTCGTCGAACGCCTTATCAGGGGTAGCCGTGCCTGATCCCGCAACGGACCGAGAGGTAAGATCATCCTCAAGATCAGGCAGAGAACCGGCTCGCTTTACCGCGTCGGCATACTCAATGAACTTATCCATAACCGCTACCGGGGCAACAGCAATAAGCTTGTCTTCGTGAGTATCAACAATCGCCTTGTACCCGGTCCCGCCTGGTATATTATAAAATGTTCCTATGGATATTTTTCCGATTTCAGCGGCCATCGTGTCCGCAGACGGCATCCGGTTCGCCTCAGAGGCGGGCAGCAAGACCTTCACGGCATACTTTTCGCGTGAATCCACCATAGCCAGCAAAGCCGCCGCCTTGACAAGAACATTAGGCTTTGCCGTAACCAGCAGCGTATTGGAGTCGCTTACCTGAGAGACATTAGTGATATTCGCATCGGCCAGAAATTGCTTGCCCTCCTGAGGCGAGATGCACTTGAGTAAAAATGACCTGTATCTGTCAGGACCGGGTGTGGCCGTCTCATTGGGTGAAGTCATATCCGCTGCCGGCGAAGACGCCACAGACGCTAAACTCCCAAAAATTACAATCGCGATTAAACTGAACTTGCTAATCCAACCTGCGGGTCTCAGCTTTAATCCCATAGCTCGCTCCATATTTTTCATTACTTGTCTTCTGGTCCGGCCTCAATCCGCCGTAAACACATATTCCCGGCAGCTCCGGACAGGCATAAAATAACCACTTTAAGTTAGACAACGAAATCATCCCAAAGTTCCGTATTTCCTGACTTTACGTACCGAACTTTTGGTTGATTTATCGAAGTCGATTCGGGGTTTCTCTGACGCTAAAAAGAAAGGTTAAACCACAGGGCAACCGTCCTATAAAACATCGCTTTTCAGCCAAAAAAAAGGCACAAATGCCCTTCCCACAGCTTTCGAAAAACCTGATAAATGATTTGTTATTGAATGTTATGTTTTGCGGGTTGATTAGGTTCTTTGACCCTGACCATCGAAACCGGCTCTCTCCAGTGCACCATTTTCTCGAAGTATTGCTTCTGATTGGAGGCATATTCCGCGCTATGCTCAGCGGTATGGCAGTCGCTGCAAGTTGAAATAGGGCCGGCAGTTTCGATTGCACCCAGCGACCTCATGTGTTCTGAGCCGGGACCGTGGCAGTTTTCACAGCCGACGTCTTTCATTTCAGGCGTCTTCGCCGGTGAGACGTAGCCGGTCTGGTATTGCATCCCGACAACGTGGCAAATGATACATTCGGGGTCATATTCGGAGCCGACCTTTTCGAGTGTGGCAAATGCCCCCGCGTGCCTGCTGTCAGGCGATGCCTGTTTATCCAATCCGGGTATGAAAACCTGCTTGCTTGTCGTCCACTTATCGTATTCGTAGTCGTGGCATAGTTTGCAGTATTTCGAGCCGACGTATTCGAGGTTGTCCGGCAATACAAAACGCGGATACCTTTCGACTAAATTGGCGTCTTTGACTAATCGCTGGTAATCCTTGTAAAGCTCAACAAGCGGCTGATATTGCGAAATGTCTTCCGTAACCGGTATCGAAGAAAACACTAATCGAGGTTTCCGTCCGGCTCCGTCAAACCTCGCCTGGATTTTGCCGACGTATTTGCCTATCCGGCCCGCGGATATTACCATCGGGCTGCTATTGGCGTCGCCAACCAGCGCCGGATCGTCGGTCTGCGTTGGTGTTATCAGCACATCGAAGAGATTCATTTCGGAAACGGTCTCGATTGTTTTCGCGTCGGCTTGGTTAAGAATCAGGATTTTCACCGCCAAAGGCGACCCCGCATACGACGCCGGCAGGTCGGGCAACTGTGCAATCTGGTCTTCGGTTTCCGCGGCAACAACGACCACATCAACAGGTGAGCCGTTCAAAGTAAATGTCCTGGTGAATTTGGCCGGCATTTTTATATCATCGGAGCTGCCTGCGGCTATGCAATTGAAAGCTGAACTGAGACTATCGAGAAATCCCGCCTCGCGAGCGACGCGAATATCCTGCCCCGTTAGATTGACTACGTTGTAACCGAGCTGCGTGTATGCCTGCACAATAATGTCGAATTTAATCAGGCCCTGCTCGGTTGCCCCCCCGACTAATGAGCCGGTATCGAAGATGAGACGATTTTGCGGGCTTACCGCATTAAAAACAGCATATCGCCTGTCAAGACCGCCTAATTGCCCGCCCGAACAACCGCACGGCTGCATCTCGCCAAGCTCGTTACCCGTGAAGAAAATAGTAATAGTTTGCCGGGCAGTTTGCTCTGAAACCTGGGATTGCAGTGTCGTAGCCGCTCCTGGCGCCGCGAACGCTATTGTCGCGGCTATCAGACAGATAGCAACCATTTTCCCCGTCATTACCGCCACGGTTTAGTTTATGTTTTATGTCGCCTTTATTTTCGCTGATAAAAACCACGGCAGGCGACTTCTACTTTTTCGCCGTCTTTCGTGGTTATCGTGAACGTATCGGTAAACATCTTCCCCGGATTTTCTGTCGTCGGGGGGACTATCGAAAGTTTAAACTTGTAACGGGTTCCGACTTTTTCCTGACCGGTAACTTTTATGATGCCTTCCTTGGAGGTCGCCGAGGCGATTTCAAATTCTTCGTTGTAATTATTGAGCAGCCATACTTCCCGTTCGACGGCTTTCCCGCCTTCAGCGTTGAGTATATTGATGGCCGGCGGGTCAACTTTTAATCTCGGCAAAATGCTGAAAGGCACGTTAATCGTGGGGCATTCCGGATGGCTGGTCTTAATTTCTATTTGCCCGCTGGTGACGGAGCCTGCCTTTTGCATACTAATTTTGGTTTTAAGCACAAATTTTACGCCCTTTTTGTTCGGGTCAAAATCTGCTGAGATGGCGTCGGTGGTGGAGCCAAATGAGGTAATCGCGAAATTCTGGTCATCGACGCTTCGCAAGGTCAAATCCACAATTCCGGCCTTTTCCCCTCTTATCGCATATTCAAGCTTCTCCGGCTCGTAAGCAATCTTCTGGGCGATAGTGGCTTTGATGGTCAGCTCTATTCGCGGGTCAACAGGGTCATTCGACATAACATAAAGATGTCTCGTCCTGATGCCGTTGCCCTTGTCGGCGTTGTACATCGCGTCAATCACACCTTGCTCCCCGGGAGCGTATTCCTTTTTGTCGAGCGTAAAAACGGTGCAGCCGCAGGTCTTGGTAACGTCGCTTATCTTAAGGACCCCTGGGCCTTTGTTTGCGAATTTGAACTTACATGGATTTGAAGAACCCGGCGCAACCGAGCCGAAATCCTGGGTGGGCTGCTCGAAGATAAGTTTGGGTGGCGGCCCGTTTGGTTCGGCCGCGTTGGCTTCAGCCGCGGTTTTTGAGGCGGGTGCCTGTGCACCAATCGCCTGGCTGACAAACCAGCCCTGCAAAACTAATGCGGAAACCATTGTTACAGCTATTAAGTTCAACCTTCCGTTCTTCATCTTCATTTCTCCTGAACAGCATATTAATCGAGTTGAAACCCTGCTAACAAGTTACTCGAAAGATTAAATTATACCATTAATTCACCCACGCAACAAGTAGTTTTGAATGGTATATATGGCTCTTTATACTGTTATCGGGCAGCAAAAGTTCTCTCGAATCGCAGTTTACCTGCCGTGTGACGGGGTTGCTTGAATTTTAAGCGCAGATTTGATATACTATCTGCAATCAGGCCCAATAGCGCATTTGAGCGATAATTCGCAGGGTAAAAATAAAATGGAAGTACATTACAACGGCTCAAAAGAAGATTTGATTTGCCGCTCCGAAAAATGCGATTATTGCATTTTCGAGGAGATACTCAGCGAAGAGCAGAGAAAGAGAAAGGTTCTCGACCGGCCCGTCCCGCAAAGCCATGCCCACAGGGTGAGTATCGAATATGCCTGCGGTAAAAATTATGCCGGCGTTTGCCCCATTAAATATGCCGCCATGAGGGCTTTCCCTGATGATTTTACAGCTTGCCAGTATGGAGCCGTCAAGGACTTTATCTGGGATTTAGGCAAGCGAAGGGACCGCAAAACCTGTTATCACGAGGCAATTCAGGAATGGACTAAAAGCCAGGATTTGGGCAGAGGAACAATAGAAAGCTATGCCCAGAGATTCAGGGAGATATGGAATCTTGGGCTTAGAAAAATAAGCGAAGACATTCATTCAGGAATGAGGCAGAATTTAACTGCTCCTCAGATTTATGAGATAGTGCTCGCAAGCCCGGCCGTTTACGAGTCCGCCTTAACCCTTTTGAAAAAACTAACCGAAGAATCCCGCCAAAGAGATTCCGTCGGTAAAAACAGATAAACATTAACGCGCGGGCCCGCCTCCGGCGTAATTTACTTCATCATTGGTCATTGGATATTTAATATTGGACATTTCTAAAAGATTTCCCCGCCGCAGGCGGGGCGTGTGAAGGGGTTTATCCTCTGGCGAATTCGCTGCACTAAATTTCCCGTAAAAATGCTTGAACCCCGTCACTCGCCGGGGGCGTAGATGACGGGGCTAATTATTCTTGGGATGATTGTTGTTTACATAATTTATTTTTATTTGAAGGGTATTCTCGTCGAAACAATATCGTTTATTAAATCCGGCCGTCCATACCCGGCCCTGCATCCCGTTTTTACGAAGTGCACCGGCTATTTTTGTTATCCATTGCCCTTTTTCAACGGCAAAATTCTGTGAGTTTTAAGCCGATAAATCGAAAATCCCTGAACGCTGTACTCTACTAAAGACTAACGACCATCGACTAACGACTAATTAAATCCGTGTCTTTCGGCCAGATCTGAATGACTCAGTGTTTTTTGTCAGCCGGTTTGACGTTCACGTCGGTGGTGACGAAGTCGCCTGCGGATGAGATTGAGACCTTGGAGAAAGCTTGCTTACGGAAAGGGCTTAATTGAGTACGCTCCCCGGCTGATAAAAACTGTGTAATCTGTGGCCAGTTAAAAAACAGCGTAAACCAGCGTTACCTGTCCTGAGCGGTAGTCGAAGGAATCCGCGTCTAAAAATCTTTGCGGCCTAAGCGTTCTCTGCGGTAAAAAATCCCAAAAAACCCATTAAAAACCCCTCATTTTTCTTTCCGCCAAACTCATAAAATTCCTAAAATCTTAAATTCTTCCTTAACTAAAAGCCATCTCTGCGTTCTCAGCGTTCTCCGCGGTTAAAATTTCCCTCAGTGGTTAAAAAGAAAAAGGCCCCGTCTTTTGAGGGACGAGGCCTTTATTCCGGTTTAATTTTCGGTGAATTATTGAGGCACTACGTTGACCGCACAGGGGCCTTTTTTGCCCTGTCCGAGATCGTAAGTCACCGCCTGACCTTCTTTAAGGTCGGCGTAGCCACTCATCTTGATCTCCGAATGATGAACAAACAGCTCTTCGCCGCCATCATCGGGGATAATGAATCCAAAACCTTTTTTGCCGTTAAACCATTTTACTTTGCCTGCACTCACTGTAACTCCTCGGCCCTTACGGACCATAAACTAAAACTTTGCCCCTCACTGTTCTTAAAATTCGAGGATAATCCTGAGGGACGCTGGGATATCCTTCTTAAGTAAAATATTATATCTGCAAATCGCCCCAAATCAAGCAAAAAAACAAAAAATTCACCCTAATATCCTGCCCGCTGGCGTGGCTGTTCCGGTATTGTTTGTAATTTGATGTTTTGGTGCTTTTAATTTGTTTAGGATTTAGGGTTTTAGAATTTAGGATTTCTTGGCCTATTCGCTACCCGCTCTACGCTAAACGCTGAATTTATAGGACCTTACCCATCTTAACAGGGAATCGGGACACAAACCGAATCAGGAGGGCAACACAGGGCTTATGCGGGTGGTGGATAAATACGAATACCGGCGGGGTTATAAGTTCAGCACCTACGCCACGTAGTGGATTTGCTATGCGATTGCCCACCCTGCCAGCCCTCTCGGAGCGTAGATCTCCGCAACCTGTCCCGCCGAATAGGGGATATCTTTGGCGGGGAGCCAGCCGAAGGGGCCTTCTGTTTTCCGTCCAACGCCCTCCATAGCCCTTGGCGAAGGAGGGTCTCCGTCCTCTGTCTTTTCACCTACTGTTGTGTAGCGAGGTCTTTCGATATTGGCCTAAGGGGCGGCTGATTATTTTTATGGTCCAGGAAGCCCTCGAGTTTACGTGCCCGGACGGGGTGCTGGAGTTTTCTGATTGCTTTTGCCTCGACCTGCCTGACGCGTTCGCGGGTAACTTTGAAAATTCTGCCCACTTCTTCTAAGGTATAGGTATAGCCGTCGCCTATGCCGTAGCGGAGTTTGATGATTTCCCGCTCGCGGTATGACAGGGTCTTGAGTACCGACTCGATACGTTCTTTCAGCATCGCCTGGGTGGCGGTTGAGACGGGTGAATCGACTGCGTCGTCCTCGATGAAGTCGCCGAAGTTGCTGTCTTCGCTGTCGCCGATGGGCCTGTCTAAGGAGATGGGGTGCCGGGAGATTTTCAGCACCCTGCGTGCCTCGTCGATGCTCATCACTGCTTCTTTGGCGATTTCCTCGATAGTTGGTTCTCTGCCGAGTCGTTGCGTAAGCACTTTGCCCGCGGTCCGTAGCCGGCTCATCGTTTCAATCATATGCACCGGTATTCGAATCGTGCGCGCGTGGTCCGCTATCGCCCGCGTAATCGCCTGCCTTATCCACCACGTGGCGTATGTGCTGAACTTGTACCCTCGCCTGTATTCGTATTTATCCACCGCCCGCATCAGCCCCGTATTCCCCTCCTGGATCAAGTCTAAAAAGCTGAGGCCGCGGTTGCGGTATTTTTTGGCGATGGAGACGACGAGGCGCAGGTTTGCGCTGGAGAGGGTGCGCTTGGTTTTTTCGTACTGGACGAAGATGCGTTCGATGACGTAGAGGCGTTTGTCAAGCTGGGCGGGTGTTTCGCAGACGAGGTCCTGGATGCCTGCAATCTCAAGCTTCATCGCGTCGATATCTTCTTTGACGTAATCCTGTGTCGGGCCGATGGCGATGTTGGTCTGCAACTGGTGCATTTTCGTTGCCATCCCGTGGAGTTTTTCTTTCACCGGCGCTATCCTGCTGGTGCGCAAACTAAGCTCTTCGAGGAGCGTGGCGATACGTTTGCGGTTCCTCGTAAGGCGGCGCAGGACGGGAACGGCCTTGGGGGAATCGTCACCAAGCTGGAGAAATTCCTTGAAGAGGGCCTGGTTCATCGCAAGCAGGGCGTTAATGGTCTTGAGGTTCTGAGGCAGGCGTTTTTTAATGACGCTCCGGATGAGGTTCTCAGCGGTGCTGATTTTCATTGTCCGGTCAAAGGACAAGCCCCCCTGCTGGACCTGCTGCAGAATTTCGACGGAGTTCTTGGCGCAATAATCGTTTTCGAGCATTTTGCGCCTGAAGGTCATTCGCGAGACCTCGATTTTGCGGGCCAGCGAAATTTCGTTTTCCCTGTTGAGCAGCGGGATTTCGCCCATTTGCGTGAGGTATGTCCTGACGGGGTCGTCGATTCTGCGGTTCGGCTCGGATTCAACGATTTCCTTTTCGATGAGTTTATCTTCTTCGATAATGACCGGCTCTTCTTCGGCGACCGGCTCGATGGGCAATTCCGCTTCAACCGGCTCGAAATCCTCCTCGGCGATTTCGGCGGGCGCGCCGTGCTTATCGACATCGGCCTCATCAATCAAACTGATGCCCATTTCATCGAGCGCAGTCAGCAGCGTATCTAATCGCGCGGGACTTACGAGGTCTTCGGGCAAATCGGCGTTCATTTCTTCGTACGTGAGGTAGCCCTTCTTTTTGCCCTTTTCAATCATCGCCTTGATTTTGGCTTCGGCATCGCCCGGCGTCTGGTGTTTTGCCTGCGGGGTTTCGCCTGTTCGAATTTTATCGGCTGAGGTCTGATTTTTACTCTTATGGGCGTCTTTTTTCTTTGCCACTATCGTTTTCCTCTAATAAACGTTATGCGTTAATTTTTACGGTTAAATCATTCCCATGTTGCGACGGTTTTCTTTGGAGGCATCCAGAACAGAATCCCCTTTGGCGCTCGCGGTTTTATCCCGCTGTTGTTCGGTGTGTTCCAATGCAGCCATAGCGTCGGCTAATCGCTTGGTGAAGTTTCCTTTTTCCGAGCCATCGTGTTCGAGGGTGGTCATAAGCCCGGCGATTCGCGTGTCTTCGACGGCTGAGCACATAACCGACAAAGCCGCACGAGGCTGCTCGCCAAGCGTCTGGAAAATCGCCTGTGCGATCTGCTGCAAAGCCGGGATATCGAAGTTCGCGGGCGAGATTTTGTCTTTCACGTCGTCAAACATCGACGGATGCGCCAAAAGCACTTCAATAATTTCACGCTGGGCGTTGGCGGAAAGCCCTTCGCCCAAATCCAGCGGCGTATGCGCCTCGTTGGCTTCGCCGGAATACGATGAAGCGGTCCTTACCCGGCTGGATCTACGGTTCAGCTCGTTGTGAATTTCTTTGGCGTCGAGGGACATGACCCGCGCGAGGTTATTTACTATGAGGCCTTTTTCGATTGGCGAGAGATTGCCCGCGTGGATAGCGGTAGCGATTGCGTCCAGGTATTCATCGACCGCCTGTTTTTTGCCCGCGATTGTGGGCTGCGAGCCGAGATTGGCGTTGAGCCGGGTCCACTTGAACTCGAAGACATCGGTCGCGTCCGCAATGAGTTTCGCAAATGGCTCCTTGCCCTGGGCTAAGAGAAAATCGCACGGGTCTTTACCCTGCGGGACGCTTGCGATTCCTATATCGATTCGCGAACTAAGCGCGACGCCCAGCGCGCGGTTTGCTGCTTCGAGGCCAGCGGTGTCACTATCGAAGAGAAGCACGACTTTTTTGGCGTATCTGCGCAGTATTCGAGCGTGCCCTGCTGTGAAGCTTGTCCCCAAAGTTGCGACGACGTTTGAAACGCCGAATTGATGCGCCATAATGCAATCGGTGTAACCCTCGACGATGACGCCCGTATCGGATGAGACCATTTGATGGCGTGCGTGGTCAAGGCCGAATAACGCGTTGCTCTTGTCGAATAACGCGGTGGTAGGTGAGTTGATATATTTCGCGCCTTCGCCCGATAGCGTTCTGCCGCCGAATGCGATGATTCTGCCCGTAACATCTGCGATAGTGAACATCAGGCGATTGACGAATTTATCTGAGAGCGATGAGCCGGCTCCGACAACGAGTCCTGCCGCCAGAAGCAATTTATCCGGTATTTTCTTTTGTCGGGCCGCCGATAATAAATCGCTATCAGCCCCGAGCGCAAGACCAATTTGCCAGCTCTTGACGCTTTCATCGGATAGTTGTCTTTCGGCTACGTACTTCCTCGCGTCTTTTCCTTTTTCAGGATGCGCCAGATTGGCTGCGAAGTATTTGGCTGCCCAGGCGTTGGCGCGTGCAATCTCATTCGGGTCGGCATCGTCGCTCGCGGCTTGTGACTCGTTACTCGTGCGATGATGAAGGGATTCGATTTTTATACCCGCTCGGTCCGCCAAGCGATTAAGTGCCTGCGGGAATGAGAGGCCTTCGCGCATCTGGATGAATTTTACGACGTCGCCGCCCGCGCCGCAGGCAAAGCATTTGAAGATTTGCTTTGTGGGGTTGACGTTGAAGCTTGGCTTATGGTCTTCGTGGAAGGGACACAGGCCTATCATTTCGCGCCCTTTGCGTTTGAGCGAAAGGTGCTCGCCTATGACATCGACAATGTCATTGGCCTGCTGGATACGCGAAATTAAGGTTGTGTCAAAAGTCGGCATATTGCTTGAGTTATATACCCCAAAAAAGTTTAGCCACTGAGGCCTTGTATTTTTTAGCCACAGAGGACACAGAGGTCACAGAGAATTTTTTTAGCCACTGATTACACTGATTCCACAGTTTCATTTTGTTATCTGTGTGGTCGCCGCGACCATCTGTGCAATCTGTGGCAAACGTAATTTCGTAAAACAACAAAACCCCCTAATAAATTGGGGGGCTAAATTATTACAAAAAGGGTTATCGAGCCATTATATTATAGGGGGGATTCGCCAAAAGTCAAGTTTTGACCAAAAATGGCGTTTTTAATACTGAAAAACACGGTTGATTAACAATTGGACAGTTGGTAAAGTGAGACAAGAACAAATCAAAAATCAAAAAGTAAAAGGCAAAAATGCGGATTGGAACCACGGATTACACCCCCGCAGTTTTGCTTCGCATAACTAAGCGCGGGGGCTATGCAGGGCTTCGCAGATTTTTTTAGACGCTGATTAACGCAGATTGACGCTGTTTTTTGCCACGGATTACACAGATTTCGCGGATTTAACGATGCTCGATGGGCAATACAAGTAGAATTAAGGGGAGGTATGTAATTTTGCGAATCAATCTAACCTGTATTATGGGCAATCTTTGTGAGTGTTTCAACTATATCTTTATCGGGTTCAGAAACCAAACCAAGCTTCCTGTGGTTGCAGAACGGAGATTCTTTTTTGGCCATTGCTTTAAGAGCTTTTTGGGCACATTTTTGAGCTTCATCGATTCTTTTCATATGGAATGCGATTATAGCAAGTGCGGAAAAGAACTTGAACTGCTCTATCGGAAAAGACAGATCTATCTCGTGAACAGCAAGTATTTTGAGAGCTTCGTCATATATTTCTTTCAATTTGTGCCTGACGACAAACCACGCAAAGTAAAGACCGGCGTTAGCTCGTGAGTTTGGGTACATGCGCTCGGCCTCTATACCTTCGCGATAAGCATTAACAGCCGATTCAAAATTGCCTAAGAATTCAAAACACCGCGCTTTCTGAACATGAGCGATTGCAAACTGTGTTGTATCCGGATGGGATTTAAGCATCATATCCAGAAGATTCAACGCTTCTAAAACGAGTTCTTTATTGCCGGTTTCCTCCAAATAGCCTGCTTGAATACGAAGATATTGGGCCTTACTCGAATCGCCTCTACTGCGATCAAGCCGGCCGAAGAATGCGAGCTTAATATCTTCTGTCCAAGTGGTATTGCGGTACCGGTCGTGTTGTCCCATATGCTTCTCAGCGTAGTACAGACATTTAAAAAACTAAAAACTGGGAAAACTATATATTATTCTTTTTAACTTCTGCCTTTTTACTTACCCTAAATTCTACCGACAAAACCTGCCTGAATACAATCATTTTTTACCACTCCCGGAAGTGGTGGAAAACCCTTTTTGTGGTGGCAAAAACAGGGGCTATAGGGACATTAAAAAACGACGTAAGCCCATTACTATTAAGCAGTTACCAATAAATGGCCCTCGTTTCTTAAGCCCTTTTTTGCGCGTTTTTTGTGCATTTTCGTGGCTTAAAAACAGCTCTTTTTTCGTGGCCATTTTTGCCATAACCTCTTTTATTATCACGGCTTAAATTCTGGACACTAAACATCCTATAAAACACTTGTATCAAACAGTTGTATGATACAATTGTTCACCATTTTCGCGCAGGTCGAAAACCCTTAGATACGAAAAAAATAAAAAAATTTATCTCTTTGCCGCAAAAGGACTTAGCATTTTTGACCCCATCAGGAAATCCGGTAGTTTTCGTCAAAAGCGCGCAAGATCGCGCCATAGGGTAGAGGGACCTTGTGGTCCTGAGGACGGATGACTGAGGACAGAAGACAGAATTTTAGATTTAAAATTTAAGATTTGAGAGAGAACGTGGGTCCCCTGCTGCAAGCCGAGGGAGCAAGCACTCGGGGATCTTCGCTGCGCTCCGAGAAGGCGGGTAAGGATATGAAAGTCAAATTAACAATCAAAGTTCCGAACTGGGTGGACAGGATTTGCGCGTGGCCGGCGAGGTTGTATCGAAGGCGCAAATACGGGTATGAGTTCCGCAGGATTTGTGTGGGGGAAGGCAAATACGCTATTGTTGACCAGCAGGACTTTTACCGGATAAACGAGCTGGACTGGATTATCAAAGAGGACTTCGACAGTATTTACGCCGTGCGTTTTTTCAAAGAGAGGGGCAATCATTCGAAACTAACCTCGATGCACAGGTTCATATGTAATCCGCCAACAGGTCTTCTTGTTGACCATCGAAATTGCAACGGTCTCGATAACCGCAGGGAGAATTTGCGGCCAGCGACGCATTCACAGAACAGATGCAATAAACCAAAAAGAAAAAACACAACGTCGCGATTTGTCGGAGTGCATTTTGCAAAGAAGATGAACAAATGGGCAGCACAAATCAAACATAAAGGGGGAAAACAATGGCTCGGGTATTTCGATAACGAAGAAGACGCCGCCCGTGCATATGACCGTGCTGCTGTCAAATACCACGGCGAGTTCGCACGATTGAACTTTCCATAAGAGGCCGGAAGACAGATGACAGAGGACTGAAGACGGAAGGGAGAAGGCGGAAGGTGTGGCTAAAGGCAGCGTTAATCTGCGTTAATCAGCGTCTAAAAAACCTGTTGCTCCCTCGGAAGCTGCTGCCGTGATTTTGACTCTAACTATTTGATTTTTCTTAAATCCGCAATCACTTTTTACTTTTTCATTTTTGCTTTTTACTTTGACTATGAAGTATCGTTCACATCGTCCCGATAACAGCTCAGTGTCTTCCAAAAGCACCTCACACGTTTGATTCACAAACTGCTCAACGAATTTATGGCCGAGGTCATCGCTCACCTTCCTTAGAATTTGTGCCCGTTTTTTAATCACGTCGGCAGGCAATCGGCCTTTGAGTTTGGCGGCGGGTGTACCTGTTCTCACTGAAAACGGAAAGACGTGAATTTTGGAAAACCCCGCCCAGTTTGAAAGCTCAACGGTCTCTCCAAAATCATCAGCCGACTCGCCGGGGAAGCCGACGATAATATCAGCAGTAATCGCGGGCCTGTCCAATCGGCGTTTTATCAGTTCGATTTTCGCCCGCAACTGGTCGGCATCATATTGCCGACACATTCTTTTCAACGTCGCAGTCGCCCCCGACTGCACCGACAAATGAATATGCGGCATAATATTTGGATGCGCACAAAAAACGTCCAGCAATTCCTCGCTTATATCCCCCGGCTCGAGGGAGCTGACTCTGAGCCGCATTAAATCTGGTATCTGTGCCAAGTTCGATAGTAAATCCACAATGGGTTCGATTTTGCCCTGCGTACTGCGTACTGCGTTCTGCGTTGAAGGATGTCGCGTTGTTTGGCGGCCATACGCGCCGAGGTTGACGCCTGTAACGACTATTTCCTTATGCCCGGCCTTCACGAGTGCCTTTGCCTCTTCAATCGCTTCATCCATCGGCTTACTCTGAACAATCGGCCTGACTTTCGGTACAATGCAATAAGTGCAAAGGCCGTCACACCCATCCTGAACCTTAAGAAATGCTCTTGTGTGCCCCTTGAAAACGGACAATTTTGGCAATTTGGGATATTTAGCGAATTTAGCCATTCCATCCTTGATTTTTAAGCCGTTTTTTGCTTTAATAAAGGGGCTGTGGCCGATGATAATCTGGGCGACTCTTTGCGCCAAATCGTCCCGGTTGCTGATGATATGAACGTTATCGCCGTCGTATGGGGGATTTTCCCGGCTGTTCATCGCCGGAAGACACCCGCAAACCACCCTTACGCAGGCAGGATTGGCCTTTAACGCTCTTTGTATATATTGCCTGCTCTTGGCTGAAGCGGTTGCTGTTACGCAACAGGTATTTATCACCGCTAAATCGGGTTTTTCGTCCGAAGCGGCTGCCGAAAGACCCAGCTCTTCGAGAAGCTGGATTAACTGCTGCGATTCATACTGATTTACCTTACAGCCAAGCGTATATATGGAAAAAGTTCTCATAGCTCCTATAATAATATAATTCTTTGTGTTATACTATCGCGTCGGCAGTGAAAAACAGGTCCCGTCCGGTTTGGGCAGGGACAGGAGGCAGAAGTTTATGGCGGAAAAGATAGGGTCGGTCTGGGCAATAGATATCGGCAACACCTCGCTTAAGGCCCTTCGACTTAGCAACGAATCCGGCGCGCTCGAAGTTACCGGCTTCGAACATATCCTGCACCAGAAAGTCCTTTCCGGCTCAGGCATCAAAGACCAGGAAAAGCAGGAGCTTATCGCCATTTCGCTTCGCCAGTTCGTTCAGCAAAACGACCTCGGCAGAGATGAAATTATCGTTGCTGTCCCCAGCGCAAACAGTTTCGCCCGTTTTGTCAATCTCCCGCCCGTCGAGAAAAAACGCATCCCCGAAATCGTCAAGTTCGAAGCCAGCCAGCAAATCCCCTTCGATATCAACGAGGTTGCATGGGACTGGCAGATGATGACGGCGGAGGGAGCGGCGGAAGCGAAGGTGGGAATATTCGCGATAAAAAACGACGTTGTGACGGCAGAGCTTGAGCACTTCAGCAGAGAAGATTTAGAGGTAACATACGTTCAGATAGTGCCAATGGCATTATATAACTATCTTTTTTACGACAGGCCCGACCTGATGAAATCCGATACCCAGGCGACGGTGGTGCTGAATATCGGCGCTGAAACAACGGACCTGGTGGTATGCACGAAATCGGACGTGTGGCAGCGTGCGATAGCGATGGGAGGCAACGCTTTTACCAAGGCGATAGCGGACACGTTCAAGCTGAATTTCGAGAAGGCGGAGAAGCTGAAACGGACGGCACCGATGAGCAAATACGCCAGACAGATATTGCAGGCGATGAAGCCGGTGTTTACGGATTTGGCGTCAGAAATTCAGCGTTCACTCGGATTTTATACAAGCTCCCACTCGAATGTGAAGCTGACAAGAGTTATCGCGATGGGCGGGGGCACAAAGATGCGAGGACTGCTGCAATACCTTCAGCAGAGTTTGCAGATGCCCATAGAGCGTCCGGACGCGTTCAAGCGGGTCGCAATTAATCCGTCGGTTTCGGCAGCTAAGTTCCACGAGAGCGTATGCGATTTTGGCGTAGTTTACGGGCTTGGGGTGCAGGCGCTCGGTCTTGGGCAGATAGAAAGCAACCTGCTGCCTAAGAGTATAGCTAAATCAATGATTTGGGCGAGCAAGACAAAATATTTTATACTGGCGGCATGCCTGATATTAATAGCATCGATTCTGGCGTTCGCCAAGACGCTTGTGGACCGCGCCGGCTACGCAGGCAAGGTATCACAGAGGGAGAAAGTCAAGGCAGTCCTGAATACGGCACAGAAGGCGGAGAGCGATCTAAAGGCCGAAGAGGCCAAGTCCAGCGAGTCAGAGGCAATAATAAAGAAGGAATTCGAGCAGTTCAACTATAGAGATATGGTTCCTTTGCTTTATCAGAAGCTGATATCGACACTGCCTAACACCAAGAACAATCCAGAGCAGGCAGAGCTATACCGAGCTTTTGCCAGCGGCGACGCCGAGAAGATAAAGGAGAAATATCCTGACCGCAGGGAGCGCAAGCAGATTTTCGTAACTGGTATGACTATTTATTACACACTGGATGTCGGGAGCGGTCAGTTCGGGATGATGGGTTTCGAGAAAGGTCTTGATACGCGAGAGCCAAGTATGGGCGGCAGGGGCAGAATGTCCGACAGGAGCGCGGGGATGACAAGGGGCGGTGCTGTTGGCCGCGGCGGCAGAGGAGCGCCGGAGATACGAGGCAGAGGGGGAGCGGGAACGGCGTCTACGCCCGGCGGCGAGTCGATACCGCGAGGTTTTGTCATAACGATAACCGGGTACAGCCCTTATAAGAATATAACCGAACTGCTGGACCCTGTCGGCGTCAAGAATGACCAGAACCAGTGGGGATTAGTTACCCGGCTGATGCATTTGAACAGTATGTTTGACGGCAATAGTCCTTTTGAGCTTTACAAGAAAACGGACAAGCAGCATTTTGACCTTCAGACGGGGGAAGTGGATTTGGCGGCGGAGATACCTCCCGGTATAGGGATAACTAAAAAAATAGAGGGCAAGGACGATGTGTTAATTGACCCGATGACCAATGAGATAATAAGCAAAACTACGAATGCTGATAAAACTGCGCAGGTAAACGACTCCTGGTTTGTGCTGAACTTTAAACTTAAATGGAAGGATACAAAAGATGCAAACGAGCCACCGAGTGAAGCGGTCTCACCTCCAGGCGCTCCTCCAGGGGGAAGCCAGCCGGCACCACCTCCGGGCGGCGGTCGCAAGTCACAACCTCCTAAACCTAAAGGCGGCGGTGGCGGCGGAGAAGCAGAATAACTCGCGGTGAAGAAATTATGTTTTTAGCATAATGTTTTACTGATGGTGATGGTGAATGGCCAAGATTAACATTGATATATCAAAATTGAAAGATTTGCTGAAGGTGTTTGGCGGATTTCGGGCATATTCTGTATTGATTTGGCCCGCGATAATACTTTTGGCCTGCGGAGCCGTTCTTACGGCGACAGTATTGCTTGGCAGGGGCTTAAAGCAAAAGGTCAGCAATGAAAGTGTGCCGATAGGCAATAAGGTGCTTGCTCAACTGAAGAGTTCGCCGGCGGCGAAACAAGCCGAGGTGGAAAAGCGGTATCAGGATGCGTACCAGCATGACGCCAATTCCATACAACGATTGTCGATACAGAGTTCGGAGCGTGAGCTTCTGAGTTACGACATATTTCCTCAACCCAAGGACACATCGACCTTGTTATTCACCCGGTTCGGGGAGAATTATCGTCATGGAATCGAGGCAATGATAAAGAAGGCCAACGGCCACGATTGTCCCAATGCAGATGAAATAAAGGTTGCAACGGAGGCGGGTAAAAGCTCCGGGGACGCAATGGCAAGGATTATTGAAGAGATTTGTCGGGCCAGGGCGAAGTCGTCGTCGGTATATGCAAGCCCTGACATCGTGAGCGGATATGATTTTTGGAAGACATACAAGTATTCGAATGCAGATGACAGCCTCAAGGACTGCTGGTTCTGGCAGATTGGTTACTGGATAATAGAAGATGTGTTTACCACGGTGGAAAAAACGAATGCCGGTTCGAGCAGCGTATTCAGCTCTCCTGTAAAGCGAGTGGAGCGGGTTGGTTTTTTGACGCCGGACGCTCTTTTTGGCACGGGCGTCGTGGGTTTGAAAGCGGCGCAGGACAGGCCTAAATACGTGACCAAGCCGGATGAGCAACTGACAGAATCGTTTACCAGCCGCATAAGCAATGAAAGTATAGATGTGGTGCATTTTAGTATGGTTGTGGTGTTGAGCACCAAGTCGATAGTACCTTTTATGCGGGAGTTATGCAGCATCAAGGAGCACAGTTTCAGCGGATTCACGGGTCAGGAACCGGCGAAAGCTTTCAAGCATAACCAGATAACGATTTTGGAAAGCCGTGTTAAACCGGTGGCTCCGCTATCCGCGGACAATCAGTATTACAGATATGGGGCTGAATCAATAGCCGAAGTTGAAATGGTTTGCGAATATATATTCAACAAGCAGGGTTATGACGCAATAAAGCCGGAGTCGATAAAAGGCCCCGTGGCCGCCAAACTGGGCAATTAGAAGCGGCGCGAGATTGAGTTTGCCGGAGCAGCGATGCGACGAATCGAGGCTTCGGAGAGCATAAGGATTTTGGAATTATGATGAAAAAACAAAGCAATTTCATAGAATCACATATAGAAAAGGCAGCGTTGTTATTAGGCGTTCTTGGCGCACTGTACATTGTATATGCGTTTGTTCTGAGTAACGTGGAAAAGGTCCCATTCAACGGCCAGAGTTTTAATCCCGGCCAGCTTGATATATACATAGCGGAGCAATCAGATAAACTTCAATCTCAGCTGGAGAGGGAGCCAGTTCTCAAGCCGGCATATATACCTCAAAGCGAAGTTTTTCTGGCGAAGATGAGTTCGGTGCTGGACAAAAATTTGAATGTGTTCTGGCCTGTGCCAAGTGCCGTAGAGATTGCGGTGGACAAGAAGTATCATACTCCAGTGGTGGGTGACATCAACGATGTGTCAGTGGAACGCATAACGGCTACGGCGTACGTTCCGAAGGTTGCGATTACCCCGGAGAATGTCGGTGCCGAAGATTCGTATGAGCCAAACGACCTTGATTTAGTTACAGTTCAGGGAAGTTTTGACCTTGGTTCGCTGATAGACAGTTTTCAGGAATGTTTTGCGGGCAAAGGAGTTCCTGAGGGCTGGCGTGATAAAGGTCTGGCCAGGCCGGTATTTGCGGGTGTTCAGCTTCAAAGGCAACGTCTTGATGAAAATGATGGGGAGTGGAGCCAGTGGGAAGACATCCCACGTTTGCGGATAGACCCCAAACGAGACATATACAAGATAATAGATGATGTGAACGAACTTCCGATGGGCGGGGTCACGGTTCAGATTGCGAAGTTGGGCGACCAGCAGACGCAGGCGAATATGCTTCAGCCGGAATCGTACAGGATAGCGTCTGCGGGGGAAAACTGGCTGCCGCCTGTATTGCACGAGAAGTTTTTAGCGGTTCGTCGAGAGAAAGAGGCGCAAGAACATCGTGAAGCAATGGTTACGGAGCGTGATGCCAAAACAGCAGAAGAACATGAGAGGGCCTCAGACAGGGCGACAGCGCGTTCGGAACGTACTGCGGCATCCAGTCGCAGCACAACAACAGCACCAACAGGACGAATGACGGGCGGCGGCGCAGGCGGCAGAGGTGGGGGCGGCGGCGCAGTTGCCAGAGGCCCAGGCGGCAGCGCAGTTGCCAGAGGCGCGGGCCGACCGACGGGAGCAGAACGCAACACTTTGAGGAATACGAGCCGGACAGATCGAGACACGCGTACCGAAACGACGACGACCGAGCAGAAAAAGAACGTCAAGACGACAGTAACTGAGGCGACGATAAACGAAGAGCTGAAAAAGATGCTGCTGAGGGGCAAGGATCTGGGCAGTTTGCATGAGATGATAACGTTCTGGGCACATGATGATGCAGTGGAGCCAGGGGCGAGCTATCATTATCGAATTCGTATCGGGGTATTTAATCCTGTGGCCGGGACCGGCCAGGTGCAGGCGGAAGACGCGGCGAGCAACAGCAAAGTAATATTATGGAGCGATTTTTCGGAAGAGACGGACATAGTGGATATTCCCAAACGGCTGTATTTCTTCCCGGTAAACGTTCAGGAAGCAGCAAAGGCCGTGGAGGTCCAGGTTTGCAAATACGTGATGGGTTATTGGTATAGCGAGCAGTTTATGGTCAAACGCGGAGATATCATAGGCAAAACAGCGAAGGTTGAGACGAACGAGAAAAACAAGACCGCGGACGTGACGGACATGAAGCTGCCTGAGACGATAGATTACACAACAGGAGCGATTGTGGTAGACGTGGTAGCAATGAATGACTGGTTCGGAGACAAGGCTCTGCAGCCGCGGCAATATTTTGACGTATTGTTCAGTTTTGACGGGATGAGAGTGGAGAGGTTGTCTGCGAAACAGATGAACTGGCCCGAGGATTTACGTTTGAAGTACAGCGAATTAAAATCGCTGGAGAAAAAGACCAAAGAGCCATTGCGTGACTGGAACAGCGCCAGCACGATGGATGCAGTCCAGCGTGCTGCGCCCGTTGGCGGCGGCAGAGGGCCAATGGACAGGGGCGGCGGCGTGGATCGCAGAGGGCCAATGGACAGGGGCGGCGATACGCAGCAGGAGCCACCAAACAGGGGGCCGGTGCGGTAAAATCAAGGTATTAGTCCTTTGGGCAATTAGCTGTAAGAACAACACAACCGTCTTTTGTGACGAGACAATCGTCTTCGATTCTGACACCGAGGCGTCCGGGGATATAGACGCCCGGTTCAATTGTAATCACATCACCTGCCTGTAATTTTCCTTTTGTTTTGCCTGAGATGGCGGGAAGTTCGTGGACATCCAGGCCAAGTCCGTGCCCGGTTCCATGTCCATAAACAGGCAGGTCTGCTTTTTTTATGATTTCCCTCGCGGTTGTATCGACCTGGTTTATTTCAACTCCGGCTTTGACCATTCTAATGGCAGCAGCCTGTGCGTGTTTTACGACGGCGTAAACTTTGTCATAAAGGCCGCCGGGTTTGCCGACCGAAAAGCATCTGGTCAAATCACAGCAGTAGCCGTCGAGGCGTACGCCGAAGTCGATTAGGACGGTATCATTCTTTCGTAATTTGCGGGAAGTGGGCTGGTGATGAGGTTTTGAGGCATTGGAACCAAAGGCGACAATTGTTTCAAAGCTGTTTGCGCCCCCGGCTTTTCTGATTTCAAAATCGACAATTCCCGCCAGAACGTTTTCCGTAAGGCCGGGTTTAACCTGCCGGAGGACACGTTCGAAGACCAGCGCGGCGATTTTTGCGGCGGCGAGAACGGAGGTAATCTCGACGGGGTCTTTTTTACGGCGGGCTGATTCGACAATACCTTCGGCGGCCTTCAGCCGGCAGGACAGGTTTTTCTTCAGCAACTGGAAATTGGCGAGCGATATTGATTTTTCGACGGCGGCGGTTTTGATTCCGCGTTGCTTTCGCAGGAGTTCGGCGACCGTGTTAGCCATCGCTGCGGGGCGTTCTACAATTTTGCAGAATGGGCACTGGTTAACGGCCTGCTCGGTGTATCTGCTGTCGGTTACAAGCACGACTGCACGGGGCAGAACAATCGCCCAACTATCCTGGCCGGCAAAGCCGGTGAGCCAGGTAACGTTGGCGGGTTTTGCGGCGATGAGACAATCTGCACCGGTGCGGCTAATCGCGGCCCGGATGCCCTTAAGGCGGATTTTATATGCGTGTTTATCCATTCGTAAAAATTCTCCAATCAAAAACCTGATTCCAGTATTAACATCACGGGCGAGAAAAATAAAGATTTTTTCCGCGTTGATTTGGAGGCGGGGAGTTCTTTTACTATAATTTGGTTAATTGGATTAATTCGGCTGGATGGGGAAAGCCGGTCAAAAATAAAGCATATCACCTCACAATCATACCCTTAACAAGTAAAATTAGGAGGAAACACAATGAAACGTATAGTCTTAGTTGCTGTCATGCTGTTCATAGCCGCGTCAGCGTGGAGCATATCCACGTATGATACAGGCAGAAGCCAGATTGTTGTAGTAAGCTATTGCTGGAGATTTTAGGACGGCTTACGACGATAGATAAGCTGATATCCCGTTTTAGACACGCGGGAAAACTTAACATATTTCACATGAAACAGGACGGCGGAAGTCGTCCTGTTTTTTTATGTCTTGCCCGGCCAGCGAAAAGCCCTTACAATGCCGCTCTTTGAATTGTCCTGCTTTTTCAAAGGTAAACTGACTCTATTATGCTGCTGCCTATACGAACAAACGTCAGGTGCTACAGAACGCCATACGCCAATTACGCCATCATAGCCGTAAATGTGATTGTGTTTCTGCTGAGCTACTGGCCCAATGAGCAGTCAAGAGAACTTCTGCGTCCCTGGGCGGAACGGTTTGTTTTCGCGCCGGCTCACCCGTTTTTGTGGCAGTTTATTACTTACGCTTTTCTGCACAGCGGCTTCCTTCATATCTTCGGCAACATGTTCTTTCTGTATATATTCGGCAATAACGTAAACGACAAGCTCGGACATTTCGGCTACATGTGCTTTTACTTAGCAGGCGCGGTGTTCAGCGCAGTGGGCCATACGCTGATAAACAGCAACCCGGTCATGGGCGCGAGCGGCGCGGTGGCTGCTGTGACGGGAGCGTATCTTGTGCTGTTTCCGCAGACCCTTATCACTATCGCTTACTGGTTCATCTTCATCGGCACGGTTGAGGTGCCGGCCATTTACTTTATCGCGTTCAAGATGATTATTCTTGATAATGTTATTATCCGATATACGGCGAATACGAATGTTGCTTACGACGCGCATCTTGCGGGTTATTCGTTCGGCATCGTTTCATCACTGTTTCTACTGGCAACGGGATTATTGAGCAGCTCGCAATTCGACCTTTGGGCGATGCTAAAGCAGTGGAACCGCAGGCGCACATATCGCGACGCGATTGCCACGGGCTATGACCCATATACGGGGATGGGCGGCACAAAACGGATTACAACCAGAGAGATAGCAAAGCCGGGGCCTGATGAGCCGCAGATCAGGCAGTTGCGCGAAGACATCGCCAACAGCATTTATCAGCACGACCTCCAGACAGCCGCTCAACAGTATCTCAACCTTATGTCGCTCGACAGCGAGCAGATTCTGCCTCGCCAGCATTTGCTCGATATCGCCAACCAGCTTGCCAGCGAGGGGGAATATAAATCGGCCGCGTCGGTTTATGAAAAATTTCTCACGTACTACGCCAATTATGAGCATATTGAGCAGGTTGAGCTGATGCTGGGGATAATATATTCGCGGTATCTTGAGAAGCCCGACCTTGCGCTGAATCACCTGCACAACGCTGAGAAAAAGATCGCCGACCCCGCTCAGTTATTGATGTGCCGGTCGGAAATCGAAAAACTGCAAAAGCAATAATGGCATCCGCCTGTGATTCTACTTTGCCACCAGCATGTGCCCCCAGTAAGCGTCGAAACCCGTCAAGGCCCAGATAGCGGAGGCGGCGAATAATACAAGCGAGCCGATGATACGCAGGCCCTTTTTGTCGTTCTGCCAGACAACGAGCGGGGAGAAAATGCCGCATACTCCGCACAATATGAATCCCGCACCCGACAGGGCCGGCTTCGCTGTAAGGCCAAGGTCGATTATGCGCACACCAAGAAGCGTCGCGGCTGCACCTGCGAAAACGGCGTATATCGCCAAAGGCAAAAGTTCCCATCTTTTGGCTAATGCCAAAGCGAGGCCCAGGAAAAGCACGCCCAATAACACCGACATTTCGCCATAAGCCGAATTATATGGTTTAGGAAGGGGCCAGGTGAACGTAATCGCAAATCCGCCTATCGCGGCGACGAGGCCGCAGATTCCGAAGGCGGGAACCCATCGGCCGACATCTTCCGGCGTATCCAAATCACGCCAGACGAAGCAACCAAGCAGGAACAACCCCGCAGCCATATTTATCAGCATCAGTGTCAGGTAATCTGTCATCATAATTGACCTCCTAATTTTTATATGTGCTTTTAAGTAAAATGCTTTCAGCTTATTAAAAGCTGTAATGTTTACAGAACATATCCCACAAATCAAACTTATAACGATCGAAACTCGTTACTTTCATGCATGATACATGGAGGTTTGCCACTTTTAAAGTATGACTTTAACTGGTCCAAAGACATAGTACCCTTCTCTCCGAAGAAATATTTCAATAATATGATATTTGCTTCTCCGCTCTTTCGTTTCAATATAACAAACGGCTGGTTATATCCTCGCCCGCCATGTTCATAAAAAACAAACGCATAATCTTTGGAGAAACCGCCGGTGATAAATCTCCGCATAGGTAAGTTATCTACAATGACATCTGTCCTGTTAAATTCCTGGTTTGGTTCAGCCATTTGGCCGAGCCTTATAGATTCAGGCGGCTCAGGAAGAATCTTAGTTCGGACATCTTCAGGAAGATCATAAAAGCTTTTCACAATCTGATAATCGCCATTTAATATCCAGGCCAGGGCGGGGTCATTGCTGTCGGTCTGGTGCGGATGAGTATAATGAGGATCGTTCTTGTTTGCGATGCCGGACGGCGCGATATTGTTACTGTTGCTGGGGTATGTCTGTACCTGAGGAGAACCGTTCCTGTTCGCGCAGCCGATTAGAAAAACAAGCAACAGCAAAACGCTGGATATTGAAACCGCCCTGCTATTACGCATTTTAACCTCCCTGCTTGCACCGCTTATATGTGTTAAAACAAATTACCCGAAATTGTAATGTTTTTTGACGGCCTTTTTGACCTGCCATTTGCATTCGAGGTCAACGGGGAAGATGACGAAATCGCCGGGGCCGAAGCTGACGGACTCTTTGCCGTCGGTCACGGTGACATCACCCTCAAGTATCAGGCAGGTTTCCTTTTCGGTGTATGCCCAGTCGAATTCGCTCGGCTTGCAGGTCCATATAGGCCAGGTCTTGCAGGTTTTTTCTTCCTCTTTGGTGGGCTTTCGCACCACAACGTCTTTTGCCGTCGGCATATTTCGCTCCTTTATAATTTATCCCGGTTTCGCTGAGGGTATTATATCCCTTCTGTTTTCTTTTGCAAACCCGCCGGCAAATTTTGTTTAATCATTCTGGCAAAATGGGCTGTTTTGGCTTACATTATTCGCTTTATAAATCTACGCACTGAGCAATGAATTATGAACAATGAACAACTAAGCGCATTTAAGACGTGGTTTGATAAATTCGTCGCGGGGTTTTATGGTAATGACGAATATATCAACGCCAATATAAAGCTGAAGGAAGAACACAGCGGACGGGTGTGCACGGAGATGCTTTACCTTGCGGACCAACTGCACCTTGAAGGCAATCAGCGATTGCTGGCTGAGACGATTGCGCTATTTCACGACGTGGGGCGGTTCCCGCAGTTTGCCAAATACCAGACATACAGCGACCCGAAGAGCATCAACCACTGCCTGCTCGGCTTAGAGGTCATGCAAAAAGAAAACGTCCTGGCACAGTTGCCGGATGACGAAAGGGAAATTATCGAAACGGCAATTCGCTATCACGGGGAAAAGGAGCTGCCAAATAATCTTACGGGCGATACGCTGTTACTATCCAAAATGATACGCGACGCGGACAAGCTCGATATTTTTAACGTGCTTATAAAGGCGTATATCCAGCAAAGAGACGACCCGGATAATTTCAAGCTTGATATTGAATTGCCCGATGAGCCAAGGGTTACGCCTGAGGTGCTTGATGCGATATTGACGGGCGGCAGGATTGATTATAAGAAGCTGCAAACATGGAACGATATGAAGCTGTGCATACTCGGCTGGGTTTACGATATTAATTTTATCCCGACGCTTAGCCGATTGAAGCAGAGGCGACACCTCGAAACTATTTTTGAATTCCTGCCCGATACCCCTGATATCCGCAAAGTCCGCGAGAAAATCTTCGCTTACGTAGATTCACGGATTAAATGACCAACTTCTTCGCCACTGGTTACACCCGGCTCGCCACGGTGTCGAACCGAGGCAGGACAGATTACCCCGAAAAAACAAATATGTCCGGCATCTTTTGCGAGTTATGAGGCACGAGCCGCATACTACTTGCGATCCGGTCTTGACGAAAAAGGGGTTGGGGATTAGCATACGGCATCACTATATGATTGAACAACTTCAAAAACACCGGCGTTTGTTGATTTGCATATTGCTCGCGATTGCCACTGTCGCTGTTTATTTGCCCGTCCGCAATTACGATTTTGCCAACTACGATGACGACGTTTATGTTATCAAAAACCCGCATGTCCTGTCAGGCCTTTCATTTGAGAACATCAAATGGGGTTTTACGGCGGTTCACCATGCTTACTGGTAGCCGCTGACCTGGTTTTCGTATATGCTGGACTGCACACTGTTCGGATTGAACGCCGGCGCATCCCATATTATTAACGTTGGGTTTCACGCGGCAAACACGATTCTATTGTTTATCGTTTTTGGCCGGCTGACAAAAAGCGAGTGGCAAAGCGCGTTTATTGCCGGATTGTTCGCTTTGCATCCGCTGCATGTTGAATCGGTTGCCTGGATAGCAGAGCGAAGAGACATGCTCAGCACTTTGTTCTGGCTGCTGACGATGCTGTTTTACGCGCGATATGCCGAGCGGCCTTCGGTGGGGCGATACCTTGCGGCGATTACGATGTTTATCCTCGGTCTTTTATCGAAGCCGATGCTTGTTACGCTGCCTTTTGTTCTGCTTTTACTGGATTACTGGCCGCTTGGACGTTTTGGCGACGCCAGATACCGCCTTTCGCGTCTGCTTCTGGAAAAAGTGCCTTTTATTATTCTTTCCGCGATAGCCAGCGCGGTCACATTCTTAACCTCGCAGAAGGTCGGCGCAATAGTCAATATTTCGCATTTGCCGCTGAATGAGCGGATTATCAACGCGATTGTTTCATATCTGACATATATTGGCAAAATGATTTGGCCCACCGACATGGCGGTCCTATATCCCCATCCGGGCGGCACCACACCTGTTTCCAAGGCAGTCATATACGGTTCAATACTTATCATGATAACCATTTTCGTCGTCTGTTATTGCCGGCGATACAAATACCTGTTTGTGGGCTGGCTTTGGTATCTTGGAACACTTGTCCCCGTCATAGGCATAGTTCAGGTCGGCTCGCAGGCGATTGCCGACAGATACACCTATATTCCTTTAATCGGCCTTTTTGTAATAATCGCCTTCGGCGCGACTGAATTGCTGGAAGAAAGGCCATCTGGTAAAATTGTTCTCGGCGTCCTTGCCGGTATTTCTCTGTCGGCCTGCGCAGTCGTTACATCACACCAGTTGAATTACTGGAAGGACAGCTTGTCGCTGTTCGGGCATGCGCTGGCCGTAACCAAAGACAATTATCTTATGCACACTAATTACGCCATCGCTCTTAACGAATGCGGCAGGCAGGATGAGGCGGCGGCGCATTTTGCCGAGGCGGTCCGGCTGATGCCGGGATTGCCTGATACCCACGATGACTATGGAAACATCCTGCGGAAAATGGGCAAAATCGACCAAGCGATTGAGCAATATAAAATAACCCTCAAAATCGACCCCAATTTTATGCCGGCTCGATATAATCTCGGTCTGGCTCTGGCGGTAAAGGGCGACTATGAAGGCGCAATTGAGCAATACCGGCTTTATTCGGGCAAAGCCGTAGATGAAATAGATATTCGCCGGGATATGGCGATACAATTAGCCAAAGAGGGCAGGCCCGACGACGCGGTGAGCCAGTTCCAAAAAGCGCTTATTGCCAAACCTGATTCGACTGAGGTTCTCAGTAAATTAGGTTATGCCCTTGCGCAGAGCGGAAAGCCGCAGGAGGCGATAGAGTATTACAATAAGGCCCTCGCAATTGATTCCAATGATGTCATTACTCATGGCCGGCTGGCGCTTGCGCTGGCGTCACTGAGTCGATTCGATGAGGCAATCGAGCAATGCCGAATTGTTGTCGCTACCCGACCTGACGACTTCGAAATGCGCACCAATCTCGGTATGCTGCTGCAAAAGCAGGACAAACTCGACGAGGCAATTGAATGCTATAAAAAGGCCCTGCAAATCAATCCGAATTTCCAAAAGGCCCGCGACAATCTTGACGCACTGACTGAGCAGAAAAAAGGTTCTTAAGAGGCCGGTGTTTCGTTTTGCCCCCCTGCTTGGCAAAGCGAGGCCGCAGAGAATTTTATTTGCCACAGATAGACACAGATTAACGCTGCTTCTTTACCACTCCCGTAAGGGACGGCTTGCGCCAGAAGGCACGAAGAAACACGATGTCCAAAAAGCTGAGTATTTGCGAAGTAATTTTTCGGCGGGGTTAACCCCGCCCTACAATTTTTATAACCCCCAGGCGGGCCTGGGGGCTAACCGATACAGCTTGCCTCCGGTCTTGACGAAAAAGGGTTTGGGGATTAGCATACCGCAGCGTTAGTAAATTATAGAAAGGGCATTAGATGGAAGCTGTATTGCAGACGAAAATAGGGAGCGTAGAGCCGAAAAGAGGGAAAGTGCGGGATGTTTATGATTTGGGCGATAAGCTGTTAATCGTCGCAACCGACCGCATAAGCGCGTTTGACGTAGTGATGGCCAACCCCATCCCGAAAAAGGGTATTGTGCTGACGCAGATATCGCTTTTCTGGTTCGAGTTTTTGTCATCTTCAATAAGCCATCACTTAATAGCAACCGACGTGAGCAAGTTTCCGGCCCCCTTTAACAAATTCAAGAAACAACTGGCAGGCAGAAGTATGTTAGTCAAGAAGACAAAGGTCTTCCCAATCGAGTGCGTTGTTCGCGGCTATTTAGCAGGGTCGGGATGGAAGGAATACCAGAAGTCGCAAACGGTCTGCGGCGTAAAGCTCGCGGCGGGAATGAAGCAGTGCGAAAAAATAGCTGAGCCGATTTTTACGCCCGCGACAAAGGAGGAATTCGGCAAACACGACGAGAACGTCGATTTCAACAGGTGCGTTGAGATTATCGGCGATAAAAACGCCAAATACCTGCGCGATAAGAGCATCGAGATTTTCAAAAAGGCGTCGAAATACGCGGAGTCGAAGGGGATAATATTAGCGGATACGAAATTCGAGTGGGGCGAGGTAAATGGAAAAATAATTCTTATCGATGAGGTATTGACGCCCGATTCATCGCGTTTCTGGCCCGCGGACAAATACGAGCCGGGCAGAGACCAGGAGAGCTTCGACAAGCAATTTGTGCGCAATTATCTCGAAGAGATTAAGTTCGATAAATCAGGCCCGGGCGTGAAACTGCCCGACGACGTCGTCAAAAAGACGGGCGAAAAATATATAGAGGCCTACGAATGTCTTACGGGCAAAAAATTCGGGTTCTGATTTGGCAGCATTTCGGCCACAGAGTATAAAATTTGTACTTAGCCACAGAGGGCACAGAGCACACAGAGAAATAGGTTATAAACAATGTAAACAAGTGTTAATCCGCGTCTGATAACGATAGTGTAAATCTGTGTCTTTATATTAGATGCTCTAAATATGAATGAACGGCTATACAATCACCGGCGTTTGCTGATTTGCATATTGCTCGCGGCTGTAACTTTCGCAGTATATCTGCCGGTACGCAATTACGAATTTCTTCACTATGACGATGACGTTTATGTTACCGACAATCCGGAGGTCGAGCGGGGCTTAAGCTGGCAGGGAATCGAATGGGCGTTCACAACGGGGTGCGGCGCCAACTGGCATCCGCTGACGTGGCTGTCTCTTATGCTGGATTGCCAGTTATTCGGCGTCAAATCCGGCCCTATGCACATCGTAAACGTGCTATTTCACGTCGCAAACAGCATTCTTTTATTTGTCGTCCTGGCTCGAATGACAAAGGGTGTCTGGCAAAGCGCATTTATTGCGGGGTTGTTCGCTTTGCATCCGCTGCATGTTGAATCGGTGGCGTGGGTGGCGGAGCGCAAAGACGTTCTCAGCACGCTGTTTTGGCTTTTGACGATACTGGCTTACGCGCGGTATGTCGAGCGTCCGTCGGCGGGCAGATACATCGCTGTGCCGGTTTTATTCGCGATGGGGCTTATGGCAAAGCCGATGCTGGTGACATTGCCGTTTGTTTTGCTTTTGCTGGATTACTGGCCCCTTGGTCGTTTTTACGGTCCAAGATTTTCGATCAGGGGGTTGCTGCTGGAAAAGCTTCCCTTGTTAATTTTGTCTATCGCATCGAGCATCGTCACGTTTATAGTACAGCAACGGGGCGGCGCGGTAATCACAAGCAACCGGCTGCTGCTTGACGAGCGTGTTTTCAATGCGATTGTTTCATATCTCGCTTATCTCGGCAAAATGCTTTGGCCCGCCGGGCTTGCCGCATTATATCCGCATCCTGTCAACAATATACCTGTTTTCAGGGTCGTGATATCCGGCGTAGTACTTATCCTGATAACGATATTCTTTGTTTATCACACCCGGCGGCACAAATACCTGCTTGTGGGCTGGTTGTGGTACCTGGGCACACTTGTGCCGGTAATAGGGATAGTGCAGGTCGGCTCACAGGCAATGGCGGACAGGTACACATACGTTCCGCTTATTGGTATTTTTATAATCCTCGCATTCGGCGTAACGGAGCTGCTGAAAGAAAAACCGTCCAGGAAGATTGTTCTCGGCGTTCTGGCGGGTGTCTCCCTGTCGGCCTGCGCGGTCGCTACATCTCACCAGTTGAAATACTGGAAAGACAGCGCATCGCTGTTCGAGCATACACTGAAAACAATCAAGGGCGGTTATGTTATGCAAAATAACTACGCCAATATCCTCAGCGACCTCGGCAGGCACGACGAAGCCGCGGCATATCTTTCCGAGGCGCTCAAGTTTCTCCCGAGTTCGCCTGAAATTCACAATAACTACGGCAATCCTCTTCGGGAAATGGGCAAATTAGATGAGGCGATAGCTCAATATAAAATTGCCCTCAAACTTAATCCGGAATTTACGCTGGCGCGTTATAATCTTGGTCTGGCTCTCGCGGTAAAGGGCGACTATGAAGGTGCGATTGCGCAATATCGGCTTTATTCGGGTACGGCCGTGAGCGTAGATGATATTCGTCAGGATATGGCGATGCAATTAGCCAAACACGGCACGGTGGACGACGCCATGAGCCAGTTCCAAAATGTTGTCAAGCCGGATTCGACAGAAGTTCTCAGCAACTTCGGCTATGCCCTTGCGCAGAGCGGAAAACCGAAGGAGGCGATAGAATATTACGATAAGGTGCTTGCGAAAGACCCCAACAATGTGATTACCCACGGGCGACTTGCGCTTGCGCTGGCGGCAATAGGCAGTATTGACGAGGCAATTGAGCATTGCCGGATAGTCCTGGCCGCCAGGCCTGACGATTTCGAAATGCAGACCAATCTCGGCCTCCTGCTTCAAAGGCAGGGCAAAATCGACGAGGCGATTGAATGCTATAAAAAGGCCCTGCAAATCGACCCCAAGTTCCAAAAAGCCCGTGAAAACCTCGATTCCGCCCTCGCTCAAAAACAGGCGGGCAAATAGCCGTTAGTCGCCCAATAATCGGCCGATAAATGCTTGAAAAAGATGGCGGTAGTTTGGTATAATGATTCTCTTGTGTATTTTTTTGTTGTCGCGGATGATGTGGCCAGTTATACGGAAGGTTATAATACGCGGTATAATGGCGGAAGTTGCCTGATATTATTGTTTTTTGAGTTTACGAAAGGATGGAGTGATATGAAACGATTACTGCTGGTTTTGTTGGTGCTGGGACTGTCGGTTCCGGCAATCGCTGACGTGTTTGTTTACAACTTTAAGCAGAGTGGTGTGGAATTAGCATACAACGCGGACACAGACGCCTGGGTTCAGTCAAAGCCAGGTCACACGACTTACGTTGTTGTTCAGGTGGACAGTAACTCTCCTGACTCCGTCAATATCTGGTCGATTGACACCTGGAAGGAAAAAGACACAGACGAAGACGACAAGCCGATAACGATCAAATATTACACAGTGGACGGCCCGAGCACTGTGAGTTTCCTACAAACGCCGATTGCGAAGAAGAATGTGTGGATTGTCGAGGGCACTTTAGATGACTCCACACGCCTTATGCTATCGGGCCAGTCAAAGTCGACAAAGATTGGCACCACAAAGTATATTGTCGCTGCTACCCTGAGCGGCTACTCAATCTATGGGAGTATCGATGAGGAAGACCTCGTGGGGGGCACGATATCATTGACACTGAACTCTACGATTACTAAAGTACTGGTGTCCAGCGATGACGATGTAGATGGCGCAATCAGTGATTACTTCGAGAACACACTTGGTTACACACAAGGTTAGTCGTATATAGTGATGCAGTTTATAATTCCACCGGCGGCTGTCAAAAGCCGCCGGTTTTTTTGTGCTAATTTTTTTCATTTTAATATTACACAAACCCCGCCCTCAAAGGTTATTATTATGTAGAAGTAAAATATTGCGGTACTCAGCTAAAAAGGGCCTTTTTAATGAGATACTCAAAGCGATTAGAGCTCTTTGAAAAGTTAAAGAATGAGTACATCGGCTATCTTACGACCACCCTTTGGAAACTCACCTGCGACACCGACATCTTTGATGAGGCGATTCAATACGCATTTCTGGCTATCTGGATGAATCTCGAAAAGCTGACAGACCCGCAGGCGGGGGCATATATTTATCGAATCGCGTTGTCCGCCAACTCAAAGGCGTGGCGAAATCGCATCGGCAAAAAAGTGCAAATACCTAATGCAACCCTGACCGGCCGAGCTGCATACGAAGAAGCTGTCGATGCGGAAACGCTGAATCTGGTCAGAAAGGAAATCGCCAGGCTGCCTGAACAGCAGGGGCAGGCGATTGTGATGCGTTATATCGAACAGACCGATTACAAGGCAATCGCCGACAAATTGAACTGTGCCGAGGATACCGCCCGTTCTCATGTTTCAAAAGCGATTAATACACTGCGAAACAATCTCACTGGAATAAATATATCGGAGTCCTGAAATGAATGAAGAAAACTTAAAACTAATTCTTAACGAAATCGGCCAGACAGACGTTCCGCCGAACATCGCTTTGATTGCCGAAAGGTCATCGCGTAATTTTGATTTGGCTCTCAAAATTGCCCAGCCGAAACAATGGTTTTTTACCCCTGTCCGGCTGATAGCGGCTGCCGCGGTCGTTATTTTTGCGTTCGCCGCAGGACGATTGTCAAAACTGCTGCCACCAACCTCTCCATTACCTGAGGTTGCTTCTCATACCCAGCCGGTTTCGGCATATCCGGCCGTTGGCAAAAACCCCGAAAGTTTTTGGCAGCAGAAGGCATTGGCCGCAATGCAGCCCAGACCTTACACACAAAACCAGCTCTCCCAAACCGCATTACTTAACTTCTATAAACAACACCTCAAGGAGAAACACTATGACTAAGAAAAATATCATCAAATTATCGCTCGCCGCCTCTTACGTTTTCATCCTGGTTATTTTCGGCTGTGTTCCGGAGGATTCTCTCCAGTGGAACGCAGACGGCTCCAAAGGTATTTACAGCAAAAAAGGGGCTTTGTTTCTCGTCGATGGCAGCACCGGGGCACTGGCTCAAATCGCTCCCAAAGAATCCACCGCTATCTGGCCCGCCATATCGCCCGACGGCTCTCAATTCGCCTACGGCCAAATAATTAAAGTGGACGACTTTAACAGCGCCTTTAAGATTCTTCCGCCGACCCAGGCCAAGGAAATCAAAGAGCACGCAGAAATACTTAAACAAAAAATCCTCACTGATGGAATTAAAGACGGAAATCTGCCCGCCCTCGAAGGTTACTCCAACGAGCAGCACACCGCATGGGTTGACCGGTATCTAATCGAAAAAGCTGATGCGCAGCTTGCTAAAAAAATTGGCCCGGAAATAATCGGAAAATACAAAGAAAAAGAGCTTACTTACTACCAGCTTGTTATTGCCCCGACCGCCGATCCGAACGGCAAAAAAACACTTGCGACAAGCCCTCAGCAGCTATGGCGTATCCGATTTTCGCCAGACTCTAAATTTGTAGCTTATGTTTTGGATCGCATCACAGGCAAAACCTTTGAAGCCGGCTTTGACTTATATGTTGCATCGCTGACCGAAAAGACACCCGCAGCATTTGTGGCGTCGGCCGTGTCTATCGGCTACGACTTCAGGCCCGATTCCAAGGCAATCGCGTATCTTGAGCCAGAGAATAAAAACTTCAAAGACCAGGAAATTGTCCCAGGCTCGCTTTTTGAAAAAACCATCATCGACTCCAATGGCCGGTTCCTTGTCTCGACCGAAAAACTTGATGGCAAAGATTCACAGATGAAACATATCTGCTCAGGGCCGACAAAAGCATACGCAGGCGTTGTGTATTATTCATGGATGAAGGTCGCTTATGGCCGTGACAGCCGAATCTTTTTCTCTTCAACTAAAATATCGCTTCCTTCCAGCAAAGTTGATGATGGGCAGGGCTCGGTATTTTGCAGCGATACCCTTACGGGCGCAGTTAGCGATATACTTCCGCAGATAGCGATTGATTTCACGCAAAGCAACAATCATCTTTTTGAATTATCGAAGGATTCCCGCAAAATGCTTTTACCAGGCAAGAAAAACACACTTGGGATTTATGCCCTCGGCCCGGATATAGAATCTTCGAAAATCCTTGTTGATGCCAACGAAGGATTCGGAGAAGATGCCCCGCCAAAACTTGCCGCCGAGTGGAAAGGTTCTAATCAGCTTTCCTGCCTTGTCTCAGAAAAATCTCATTTCCTCACCGATGACCCGAATACTCCTCATCGGCGAAAAGAAATCGTTATTCTTGATACCGAGGGCAAACTCGTAAAAATTCTGAGCAAGGATTGGCCGGACGAGCTGCTCGATTATTGATTGTCGATTATTTTTAATGACCACAAAAAGGCCGCACGCTTTTTTAACCGCCCGGCCTTTTATATTTTTACAGTTTCCACGCTTTGGCAAAGGCCTTGAAGCTGCGGTCGTATGTTTTTTCGACTTCCGGGGGGAAGCAGCAGCCGGGGAGTTGTCTCATAGACAAATGATATGCGATACATTCACAGCACAGGCCTGTTTTATCGCAGCCCGCATACGTGCAGTTGCAATTCTTCAAATTTTCCTTTTTCCGGCATTCCATCTTTCACCTTTTAGCTTATTCTATTGTAAATTCGTAAATACTGACGCTCAACGCAGGGGCTTTAAGTTTATTCGATAATCCTTCAGCGGACTTTTCCTCAATCGCAACCTCCGGCTCTTTGCCCGGCACATTACACGCAAGAGGGTCGGTGCCTGCGATAACCCACAGTTTTCCCTTGTCGGCGACCTTAACGCCTTTCAACTCAATAGGCAATTCACGCTGTTTATCCGTCGGGTTGACAACCGCAATGGTTATCGCCTTGCGGTCGCTCTTTAATGCCGCTGCGACGTCGAGAGGCCCTATATTACCGGCTTTAACCTCGACGGGTATCTCGCCGAAGTGCTGCCTGTAAAGTTTCAGCGTAACTCCCGTGGTATCGAGGATTGACGCGGTGCGGGATGTTTTGATTGCACCGATGACGTTGACCGTCTGGGCATAGTTTGCCATATAGTAAATGTCGCTGTTTCTGAAATACTCGTGCAGGCCGGTCGCGACACCGAGCGCGTCTTTGAGGTGATACTGAACTCCCAGCTCGCCGTAGATGTAATTGCCATACCAGTAGTTCCATTCGTCCATCGCTATACGGATATCCTTGCCCGCAAGCTCATTAACATCTCTGCGATATTTTCTGTGGGCATCGGCCACGCGTTTTATCTCATTGGCAAGCTGTTTGGTATGTTTGACGACATCCTTATTTTCTTTGCAGTAAATATGCTCGCTGATAAGGTTCATATAACCAGAACATACCTTCAGCATTGTTTCACTCCATTTGCCGACGCTGCCTACACCGACAAGTTTGGCGTTGGGGTCAACTTTCCAAATCGCCTCGGCCGCAAGGTTGTGTTTTTTCACATATTCCGCCAAAGGCATATGCCCCAGCTGCCAGTCGCCAAACATTTCGTTGCCCACTGCCCACCATTTAACGCCCCACGGTTGGGAATGGCCATTCTGCGCCCGCAGTTTACCCATCGGCGTATCTGCCGAGCCGTTGAAATACTCAACTTCCGCCGCCGCTTCCTCAATCGTTCCTCGACCTGTATTAAGAGCGACATAGGGTTCTGCTCCGATAAGTCCCATCAAGTCCATAAATTCGTGTATGCCTACGTCGTCGTGCTCGATGCCTTTCCACGCGGGGTTTTTGCGGGGCGGCCTTTTATCCTGTTCGCCAATGCCATCTCGCCAGTTGTAGCCGCTGACGAAATTGCCGCCCGGCCAGCGGTATATGGGCGAATCAAGCTCCTTGAGCAGCGCGACGACGTCACTTCGCCAGCCCTTGATGTTATCAGCGGGCATAAGCGACAGCGTTCCTATCCTGAATGTCCCTTTGCCTTTGCCGACGATTTCAATTCTGGCGTTATCGCTCGATTCAGGCGATGTGAAAGCCAGCAGATACGTTTTTAATTCCGGGCTTATCCTGCCGACGCCAATATTGATTGCGTCGCCCCTGTCGGGCACGATTCGCACAATAATCGGTCCGGTGAGATTATCTCCGGCGAGGATAATTCTGCCCGTGTACTCCTTGTCCTTCACAATAGCCAAACCATCCTGCGATATTCCCGCCTCGCTGCCGTCGTCGGCAAGGTGAATGACCGGCGTATGGCTGCCCACGTACGGGTTATTCGTATCCATCGTTACTGTGCCCGCAGGCCCGATTACCTTCCACGGTGAGGCCTTGAGGTATTTATACGATCCGGCGTTCCACTGCGAGTCCTTGTCCGTCCCCCATGGGTTATATTCATCCTTAACGGGGTAGAAAAATTTGCGGTCCTCCAGCATCTCCGCCCATAACCCGCCGTAAATGCACCGGCCGAGGTGCTCGATGAATTGGCCGTATATGTATTTCGATATCGGCTCTTTGGTTTTGCCGGCGTCGATTTCAACCCTCGTCAGCATTTCCTCGGAGGGCTTTGTCAGCCACACTGTCATCGGCCCCGGTTCGCGGTTCGCCCAGGCATAATACGGAATCATCGTTAAATCTTGCTTTGAGCCGTCGGGCGAAATTGCCCTGGCGTGCACTATCATGATGCCGCCTAATAAGTCCTTAATCAAATCACACCACAACGGCACTTCGTCAACAAAAGACAGTTTGAGAACATTAGCGTCGCTGCCGGGCCACTCCGCGCAATAAACTATCGGTCCCTTCTCAACCGCCATCCTGCCCGCGTCTGCGGCGACATTGGGATTCGCGACGACGTATCTGGCAGGCATAGGCATCTCCATCTCGATAACATCGCGCTTTTGCCACTGCCGGTCAATGAAGGCGAACCCATTTTTAATTTCCGGCTGAATAACGGTGTCATTGAGCTTGAATTTAATCGGCAGGATATTACTGTCAACATACTGATACAAATCGCTCGGCACGGGTCTGCCCTGTGCCCAGCCGGGAATTCGAACCGCCACCGCAAATTTACCTGTCCCCGCCGGCTCAACGGTTATCTTCACCGCTCCATCCCACGGATACAATGTTTCCTGTTTGATTCGCACGGCATTATTTTTCAGCTTGATTGTCGTTTCGGAGGCGGCGAACAAATTCACATATATCGTATCATCCGTCTTCGCGAAGACATATCCCGGCAGTGAAGCCATAAATCTGGCTATATTCGGCGGGCAGCAGGCACACCCAAACCACATCTCACGTTTGTGCTGTCCATTTGACTCCAGAGGATTCACATAAAAGAATTTATCTCCGCTAAGCGATACTCCTGAAATAAGGCCGTTGTAAAGCGTTCTTTCGAACACGTCGAGATACTTTGCTTCGCCCGTCAGCCGGAACAATCTGTAATTCCACATCGCGCCGCCTATTGCCGCACAGGTTTCACAATAGGCAGTTGCATTTGGCAGGTTATAATCTTTCCCAAATGCCTCGCCGTCGCTTTTCGCCCCCAGTCCTCCCGTGATGTACATTTTTTTGCCGACGACGTTGTCCCACAGCCGCTTGACTGCGTCGGAATATCTTTCGTCGCCCGTCAGCGCGGCGATGTCCGTCATCCCGCCATACATATACATCGCCCGCACCGCGTGGCCGACTGCCTCGTTCTGGTCAACAGGTTTTTTATTCGCCTGGTTGTATTCGCCGCCGCGAGGTCCGCGAACATCCAAAAAGAACTTCGCCAGATTCAAATACTTATCGTCGCCCGTCACGCGGTACAGCTTGACCAATCCCATTTCGACTTCCTGGTGTCCGGGCCATTTGCGCAGCTTTTTCGGCCCGAAAGTTTGGTCCAGTAAACAAGCGTTCTTTATCGCGATATCAAGCAGGTTATGTTTGCCTGTTGCAAGATAATGCGCCGCAGCCGCCTCATACAGATGCCCCGCATTGTAAAGCTCGTGGCTTCCATCTTCTTTCGACCATCGTTCCTTGCCGAACCAGCTTTCTAATCGTTTAGTTTTCGTAGTTCTTGCCGTGTATAAATAGCCGTCCTTCTCCTGTGCGGCGGCTATTTTGGCAATCACTTCATCGAGATATTTCTCCAGGTTAGGGTCGGGATACGCGCTTAGCGAATAAGATGCCGCCTCGATGCTTTTATAAACATCCGAATCATCGAACGGGTATTGTCCGCAGAATTGCCCCTCTTTCAGCCCGCCTGCCACCGCAAAATTATCAATCCGCCCCGTCTTATCGCACGCATTGAGGATGTGCGGTATTGTTACCTTGCGGTTGGTTTCAATCCTCGGCTTCCAGAACTTGTCTGTCAAACTAACATCCGTCAGCGGCACCGCCTCAATCGGGTAATCCTTCTTCAGCTTGACTAATTTGCCGCGAGATGCCCCTGTTTGGCATCCGCTTGCTGTCAGCCCAAGAGCGATTGCGAAAATTGTCAAAATAGCGGTTATGCGTATGTTGTTCATAATGCCTCCTTTGCGATTATGTTTTTCAAAACAAATTATGTAATGTTGAAGGCAGATTATAAGGTGTGCTTACCTGAAGTGCAATTCGACAATTGTTGCCCTGCCCCCGCGTTTGTCGTGCAGGGGCAGGGCGATATTCTTCTTTTTGTTACCCAAGCTGTGCTGCGACCAGGTCGCCGACCTGTTGTGTGTTGTATCCCATTTTGCCTGCGGCCATCGATTTCATCTTGTTGGCCGTGATGAATTTCACCGCGTCTTCGATAGCTGTCGCCGCTTTTTGCTCGCCCAATGTTTCAAGCATCATCCCGCCCGCGCAAATCGCAGCCAACGGGTTGATGACAGCTTTGCCCGTGTATTTAGGCGCGCTGCCGCCTATCGGCTCGAACATACTGACGCCCTCGGGGTTGATGTTGCCGCCCGCGGCGATTCCCATACCGCCCTGAATCATCGCGCCCAAGTCGGTGATGATGTCGCCGAACAGGTTGCCCGTAACGATGACGTCGAACCATTCCGGGTTTTTCACAAACCACATACAAGTCGCGTCAACGTGATAATATTCGCGCTTGATATTCGGGTATTCTTTTTGACCCATCTCGTGGAACGCCCTTTCCCATAAATCATAAACAAAGGTCAGGACGTTGGTCTTGCCGCAAAGCGCAAGCGTGTTGTTCTCGCCCTTGCCTCTGGCCTTCTTGCCGTTTTTCTTTGCGTATTCGAAGGCGTACTTCAAACACCTGTCCACCTGGAAGCGAGAATAAACCGATGACTGCACCGCGACCTCGTGGGGTGTTCCTTTCATCATAATCCCGCCCACGCCTGTGTACGCGTCGCCTGAATTTTCCCGTACGACGACAAAATCAATCTGCTCGGGGCCTTTGCCCTTTATAGGCGTCTCGACGCCGGGATATAATCTCACCGGGCGCAGGTTGATATACTGGTCAAGCTCGAACCTTGCTTTCAGTAATATCCCTTTTTCCAAAATGCCGGGTTTAACATCCGGATGACCAATCGCACCCAGCAGTATCGAATCGAATTTGCGCAGTTCAGCAATCGCGCTATCGGGCAGCGTCTCGCCTGTTCTTTTGTATCTTTCGCCGCCGAAATCGAAAGGCGTCAAATCCAGCTTAAAGCCGAATTTCGCCGCTGCCACGTTGATAACCTTTACCGCTTCCGCCGTAACTTCCGGCCCGGTGCCATCGCCGCCTATCACGGCAATCTTGTAACTCTTAACACTCTTCGCCACGTCTTTGTCTCCTGAAAAATTTTCAATTTTTCACCCCGCCGCCGTTTGATATTTTTGCAAAGCAAAAATTCTGGCGGGGTTATTTCCTTTTAATTATTTACTTTTCTTTATATGTTCAAGCAGTCCGCCGTCTTTGATTATTTCCAGCGCGAAGTCAGGCAGAGGCATAAATTCGATTCGTTGGCCATTGGTTTTGTCCTCGATTATACCTTTATCGTAATCGATTTGCACCTCATCGCCGTCGCTGATTCGCTCGACCGCGTCTTTACTTTCGATGAGGTAAAAACCGCAGTCAATCGCGTTGCGGTAGAAAATCCGCGCGAAGGTTCTGGCGATTACCGTTTGCACGCCCGCTCCGCGAATCGCCCAGACGGCGTGCTCTCTCGATGAGCCGCAGCCGAAGTCGTCGCCTGCGACAATCACATCACCTTTGCTCAGTTTCTTTACGAACCCGGCGTCCAAATCTTCCATGCAGTGTTTTGACAGTTCCTGCTCGTTGTCGGTATTCAGGTATCTGGCCGGTATTATCTCGTCCGTGTTTATATGGTCCCGTTTATAAACATGTGCCTTAGACATAACTTTTTCCTTTAAACTCTTAATCAGTGTAATCTGTGGTTAAATATATTTTCTCGGGTCAACCAATTTGCCTTCAATAGCGCTTGCTGCCGCTGTTGCCGGGCTTGCGAGATATACTTCGCTTTTGGGGCTTCCCATTCTGCCGACGAAGTTGCGATTGGTCGTGCTGACACACTTTTCGCCGGAGGCGAGGATTCCCATAAATCCGCCCAGACACGCGCCGCAGGTCGGCGCGGAGATTACGCAGCCGGCCTTATAGAAGACGCCGAATAGCCCTTCATCGTCCGCCTGTTTCCAGATTGCAGGCGTCGCGGGCACAATTATCGTGCGAATCTTCACCTCTTTGCCCTTCATAATCTTCGCGGCAATCCTGAGGTCTTCGATTCGCCCGTTTGTGCAGCTTCCGATATACGCCTGGTCCATAGCCATACCTTTGCACTGGCTAATCGGTTTAGCGTTGCTCGGCAGATGCGGCATAGCAACCATCGGCTCTAACTTCGAGCAGTCAAACTCCTCGACCGATGAGTATTCCGCGTCGGCGTCCGATTCGAAGACCTTATAGGTTTTCTTGTCTTTAAGATGCTGAGCAAGATACTTCTTCGTCACGCTGTCGAAGCCGATGATGCCGTTTTTAGCGCCTGCCTCGATTGCCATATTGGTGATGGTCATCCTTGCCTCCATTGACATATCCTTCAATGCGGGGCCTACGAATTCCATCGCCTTATAAAGCGCACCATCCACGCCAATCCTCGTTATCACCGCGAGGATTACGTCTTTGCTGTAAACACCTTTTGAGAGTTTGCCGTTAAGAACGAATTTTATCGACTCCGGCACCCTGAACCAAAGCTCGCCCGTGGCGATTGACGCGGCTAAATCCGTCGAGCCGATACCTGTGCTGAACGCCGCGAACGCGCCGTATGTGCAGGTATGCGAATCGCCGCCCACGATTACCTCGCCGGGCCTGATATGGCCCTGCTCAGGGAGTAACGCGTGGCACACGCCCGCCTTGCCAATCTTATAGTAGTTCTTGATTTTGTGCCTCCTGGCCCATTCATCAAGGCGTTTATGCAGCTCCGCGCTTTTGATGTCTTTTGCCGGCTGAAAATGGTCGGGCGTTACGACAATCTTATTCTTGTCGAATACCTTGTCGATTCCCTTTTCAATCAGCATCGATATCGCCGCCGGCGTCGTTACGTCGTGGCACATCACAACATCAATCTTCGCGTTTATAAGCTCGCCCGCTTTTACGGTTTTGTTTCCACTCGCTCTTGCGAGGATTTTCTCTGTTATTGTCATACCCATAGTTTCTTCTCTTTTTACATTTTTCCTTTTTACTTTCTTAGAGTTCCGCTTTGACTCCCGGCTTTTCGTTGCCAGGTTTGCTGGCCATTCTGTTAATCGCGTCGATATAGGCCTTTGCGCTTGCCTCGATGATGTCCGTCGAGATGCCTCTGCCCGTGAACCTGACGCCGTCTTGGTCAATTACCTTTACGATGGCTTCGCCGAGGGCTTCTTTGCCGCCCGTTACCGCCTTTATCGAATACAGGTCCAGCTTGGGCGATTGACCGGTAGCTGTTTTTATCGCCTCGTAAGCGGCGTCAACCGGGCCGTCTCCGCAGGCGGCTGCAATCATCGGCGCATCCTTGCCTTTAATCTTTATCTTGACGCTCGCGGTAGGCAAGGTCCCCGTTCCGCAGGCCACGTGCAGGTACTGAAGCTCGAACACCGGCTCGACAGTCCTCATCTGGTCGTTGATAAGCGCGGCGATATCCTCGTCGAAGACCTCGGTTTTCTTGTCCGCGACTTCAAGGAACCTGACATACAACTGCTCAAGCTGGGTATCCGAAACCTTGTACCCAAGCTCAGTCAATCTGTGCTTGAGGCCGTGTCTTCCGGTTCTGGCCGTGAGCACAACCGTGCTTTGCGGAGAGCCGACGTCCTGCGGCTTCATTATCTCATACGTCAGCGGGTCCTTCAAAAACCCGTCAACATGAATCCCGCTGCTGTGCGAAAAAGCATTATTCCCGACAACGGCCTTGTTCGGCGGGACGGCTATTCCGAGCATTTCGGAGGCCATCTTGCTTGTGCGGTAAAGCTCTTTTGTGTTGATTTTCGTATCAAGCCCGAAAAAGTCCCTGCGGGTCTTTATCGCCATTACGGCTTCTTCGAGCGAGGCGTTGCCCGCCCGCTCACCGACGCCGTTGATTGTGCATTCAATCTGCCTTGCCCCGTTTTTGACACCCGCGAGTGTATTTGCCACCGCCATTCCCAAATCGTCGTGGCAGTGAACGCTTATAATCGCTTTTCGCACGTTGGGGACCCTGGCGAAAATATCCGCGATTAATTGGCCGTACTGCTCTGGTATCGAATAGCCGGTTGTGTCGGGGATATTCACCGTTGTCGCGCCCGCATCGATTACCGCCTCGATGACCCTGTAGAGATATTCTTTTTCCGCTCTGCCTGAGTCCTCGCAGTAAAATTCGACGTCGTCGGTATATTGTTTGGCGCGTTTGACAGCCTTGACGCCCATAGCAATCGCCTTTTCCTTTTTATCTTTGAGCGTTTTGCCGTATTTGTCGTCCTTAAATTTGCCCGCGATATGAATATCGCTGATTCCGAGGCCCGTATGAATCCTGGCCTTTTTGGCTTTTTTGAGGGCTTTGCCCGCGGCATCGATGTCTGCTTCAACCGCCCTGGAAAGCCCGCATATCGTCGGGCCGACCACCTGCTGGGCGATTAAGCTCACCGCTTCGAAATCCTGCGGCGACGAAATCGGAAAACCGGCTTCAATCACGTCAACGCCGAGTTTGGCAAGCTGGGTAGCAAGCTCGAGCTTTTCGCCCGCGCCTAATCTTGTGCCCGCCGCCTGTTCGCCGTCACGTAAGGTCGTGTCGAATATTATCACTTTGTCCTGCATCTTGTTATCTCCAAGTTCTGATACTGTCGGAAGTTAGGCAACTATTATGCCCTAAAACGGGCAGAAAAGCTACCGCTTTGTTTAAAGATTGAAAATAGGAAAACGAATTGTGGTACTATTTTTTTATGCGCCTTGGCGGCGCAGGATAAGAGCGAGGGCGATTAGCCCGGCGGGAACTACACAATTTGTAAAGCTCTTAGTCATATCAATTATATTATACGGCTTATCGCCTGCTTTGCAACAGCTATTTTTGAAAAATATTCAGCGGCTGCTGAAATACAGCGAGGCGTTTTTCAATTACCATGTTACCAGCACGACTCCGGAGGGGTCTTGTTGCAGGTCAGCCATTGGGAGGCCATTATGGCAAAGTCCTGCATATCCACCTTACAGTCACCATTAAGGTCGCCCACTGCGTATCCTGTGCAGGCGCCGGCAGTAACAGCCAACTGATAATTTCCCATCTGCCCATCGAAGCCGGCGACGCGGATATAGTAGTGTTTGCCCTTTACCATATCGAGGACTACCTGCGAATCGGTGGTCTGCAGATCACGGTCATCATTACAGGCAAGCGGCTGATATTCGCCACAGGCGTTAAAGACGGCAAGCGTCGTATCAAAATCATCGCTGCCTATGTTGATTGTATATCGGCCACCGACCTTCGGCTGGAAGTAATACCAGACATCCGCCCAGTCGTTATACCCACAGCTTAAAGTTAAATCATAATCAGAATTATAAGAATATCCTGTTGCAGCGATGTTTGAACCATAATAAGTTTGCCCCAACTGAACTTGCGTGGCGTCCTGGCATTCGTCGTTTTGTACATCCATCCATAACTCAGTGCCGTTTGTGCCGTCACTGGCTTGGAAGAAGAGCACGTTATTTACATTCGTCAGGTAACTGGGATATGAGTCTCCCGTCGGGTTTATATTCTTAACCATAACTGTGCCGGCTGCGGTGCCATCGCTTTTCCATAACTCGGTGCCGTTTGTGCCGTCGTTGGCCGAGAAAAATAATGTGCCGTTTACATCCGTCAGGTAACTGGGATATGAGTCTGCCGGACTTATATTCTTAACCATAACGGTGCCGGCTGCGGTGCCATCGCTTTTCCATAACTCATAGCCGTTTGTGCCGTCGGTGGCCGAGAAAAATAATATGCCGTTTACATTCGTCAGGCTACCGGGACTTGAACCTGACGAACCCGGATTTATATCCTTAACCATAACGGTGCCGGCTGCGGTGCCATCGCTTTTCCATAACTCATAACCGTCTGTGACGTCATAGGCCATGAAAAATAATATGCCGTTTACATCCGTCATGTAAGCGGGATATGAGCCTCCCGACGGATTTATATCCTTAACCATAACGGTGCCAGCTGCGGTGCCATCGCTTTTCCATAACTCAACGCCGTTTGTGCCGTCGTTGGCCACGAAAAATAATATGCCGTTTACATTCGTCAGGTAACCGGGACTTGAACCTGACGAACCCGGCCATATATCCTTAACCATAACGGTGCCGTCTGCGGTGCCATCGCTTTTCCATAACTCATAGCCGTGTGTGACGTCATAGGCCATGAAAAATAATATGCCGTTTACATTCGTCAGGTAAGCGGGATTTGAGCTTCCCGACGGATTTATATCCTTAACCATAACGGTGCCGGCTGCGGTGCCATCGCTTTTCCATAACTCAACGCCGTTTGTGCCGTCGTTGGCCACGAAAAATAATATGCCGTTTATATCCGTCAGGTTACCAGGATATGAGTCTCCTGTCGGATTTATATTCTTTACCATAACGGTGCCGGCTGCGGTGCCGTCGCTTTTCCATAACTCAATGCCGTTTGTGCCGTCGTTGGCCCGGAAAAATAATGTGCCGTTTACATTCGTCAGGTTAATGGGATTTGAGCTTCCCGTCGGATTTATATCCTTAACCATAACGGTGCCGGCTGCGGAGCCATCGCTTTTCCATAACATCAGTGCCGTTTATGCCGTCGGTGGCCGAGAAAAATAATATGCCGTTTACATTCGTCAGGTAACTGGGACTTGAACCTGACGAACCCGGATATATATCCATTAACATAAATGGGTCGCCGGCCAGCGCAGCGGTTGCAAATGGCAGACACAGGGCCAGTATTATCAGGAATGATTGTCCTCTCATTTTTACTCCTCCTTAATACGCATACATTTCATTTCCTCAACAGAGCATTTATTATATGCTTATATCTCAAAAAAGCAAGATAATTATTACTCGCAATTGCCGCTTTTAATGATTTAAACGCGGTTTTTGGGTCGTCAGCCCAGCCTGTTAAACGCTATCAAGACAGGCGAAATAGCCTTGGTATTCAGGTTTGTTAACGATTCAGAAGATATACCGAGGCGTTGAGGACAGTCGCGAATGATACCCAAGCCAGATATGGTATTAAAAGCAGAGCGGCGAGGCGGGAGATTTTGAAAAATAAAACAATAGTCACAATTATGGCGGCCAGAAGCCCAATAACATCGATAAGGCCGAGCAGCGGTGATTGAATGCCGAAGAACAAGGGCGTCCAAATTGCGTTGAGAATAATCTGAATGATATACCAGGTCATAGCAACGCGGACAGGTTTATCTTCGATGTCTTTTTGCCAAACCAGATACGCGGAGATACCCATCATAATGTAAAGCGTTGTCCAGACGGGGCCGAAAATCCAGTTGGGTGGGTTAAAGAAGGGCTTATTGAGATTGGCATACCATCTGCCACCGACTTCGGCTGTTATGAAAGGTTCGCCCATAAGGCCGGTAAGGAACGGCACAGCACAGCATATCAGCAGCTTTACGATATTAACCAGCTTCATATCAAACCTTATCGATGTATCGCCGCGATATTAAAGAAGTTTGTCAACCTTGGCGACAAGGTCTTTAACGTGGCTGACCGAGACGTCTAATTCCTTACGTTCATCGGCGTTGAGGTTTAATTCGACGATTTTCTCGACGCCTGCTTTGCCGAGCACCGCGGGGACACCAACGAAGTAGCCGCCGACATTGTATTCCTTCTGGCAATATGCGCAGCAGGGAATCACTCCCCGGCTATCGGTAATAATCGCCTCCGCCATTTTCACGACGCCAGCAGCCGGCGCGTAATACGCACTTGAGCCAAGCAGGTCAACGATTTCGATGCCGCCTTTTCTTGCGCGTTCAATCATCTTTGCGATTGTCTCTTTGGGCAATAACTCTGTGATTGGTATTCCCGCGACGGTTGTGAACCGGGGCAGCGGGACCATATCGTCGCCGTGGCCTCCCATCAGTATGCCGCGAATATCCTCGGAGCTGACGTTTAATTCTGTCGCGACGAAATGACAGAATCTCGCGACGTCGAGGGCCCCTGCCATTCCCATTACCTTGTTCTTCGCAAAGCCCGTAACCTTCGACGCGACATATACCATCGCGTCGAGCGGATTCGAGACCACAATGACGATTGCCTGAGGGCAGTATTTGGCGACCTTTTCGCTGACGTCTTTGACAATCTGCACGTTCTTTGCGAGTAAATCATCCCTGCTCATCCCCGGCTTTCGCGCAAGGCCGCTTGTGATTACGACGATCGAGCTATCCTGTGCAGCTGCCCAGTCGGTTGTGCCGGTTATTTTGCAGCTATAACCCTGAACGGGGCCAGCCTCGGCCATATCGAGCGCCTTGCCTTCGGCTAATCCTTTTACGATATCGATAAGAACAATGTCACCCAGTTTGCGCGAGGCTGCGATATGTGCTGTTGTCGCTCCGACGTTGCCCGCACCTACGACTGTTATTTTGTTCCTGCTCACAATATTCTCCTTTTTCACCTGCACCTAATAAGTTGATTTGCGTTGAAACTCAAGTTCGGGATATGCGTTTTAATGTCTTCGATGAAACGCAGGCCGTCCTGCCAATAACCAGCGGTCGGCTTTATCGCGGGATTAAAGCTGAGGAAGTAATTATTGATGTTCTCGACGAGGACCTCGCGCAGGTATTTGCACGCCATCGATGCGAGCGAGACGGGCAGGAATTTACCATCGGCTCCGACTACGAAATGTACGCGAATTTTGCGATTGTTCGTTCGCATCTCGTAGCTGCTTCTGTCCTGGTCTTCGTGGATGATGCGCAGTTGCGATTCGCCGAACATCAGCTGCAATTGTCGCTGATAGTGACTTCGTCCGCCCTGGCGGTCAACAGCGATATCGAGGTCGTCGTTTGGGAAAGTATCAATAGCCGACTGCATTAGCTCCGCAACGGCGGTAAAAAGCACCTTAGCCTTGTTATCAACCGCATTTACCATGCGATTATAATGCTCAACCTCAAGGCATCGGCTCTTTAATCCTAATAATTCGATATGCTGATTGGCAAGGTCGGTTCTGAACATCGAAACTGCTATACCTATGTCCCCATCATCTCCGCCAAGTTGATAGTCGCCTGCTTTTTTATACCACGGGTACTCGGCGATATGGTCAAGGCAATCCGGGCAAAGCGATGATATGAGTTCGGTGAGGTTCTTCGGCTCGCTGCCCAAATGTTTCAGCGTCGCCAATACGGTTCGCCTGAGGTGCTTAATTCCGATGGTCCTTGTGAACGCCTTTTTGCTGTCAACGATAAGCAGTCGGCCTTTAAGCGCGGCGCGTTTATCGGAGACGCTTGCGTGCAAAATCTCCCAGTGGTTCGCCCAAACGAGATTATCCGGCACGCGGAATGCGCTCGACGAGACCACTAAAGGCCCCAGAATAGGCCCGAAACCCGCCTCGTCTATTCCCACCAGTATCGCCATCCGTGACTCCCCCCGCTTCGCTAAAGCGTTTCGTGCCTTATGATTGCGCGGTAAATGCCGTTGATTCGTTTGCCATCGACCATCGCGGGCGGATACTTTTCATTCCTCGGCTGCAATCTTACCGTGTCGGTCTGTTCGAAGAACACCCGCTTGAAAGTCGTTTCGTGAGGCGTTGAGAAGCGCACGAAGCAATCGTCGCCGTTTCGCACCTCAGCCGCGGGAGAAAATACTATGATGTCGCCCTCTTTGAATTTCGGCTCCATCGAATCGCCCACAACCCGCACCGCGAACGCGTTGGGGTCGTGAACATCCGGGCAGCGAATGTAATCGTCCGCGACGCCGACCGGGTAATCGAGGTCGTTAAAATCGGTCGGGTATCCCGCGGCGACCTTGTTGATGATGGGGACAAGCCGGCCGGGCGAAAGCGATGGTTTGTTGGCAATCGCTTCCTGCGAGCCGTCCTTCTTTCCGGGGTCTTTGCTGAGCTGACGCCATTTTTCGTTTTCCGCCTCGACGGTCTCGACCCTCTCCCGAACGTCGGCGGGCATCCGTTCTATGTGCGCAAGATACAAAAGCGTTCCCGGCTCGAATTTCAGAACTTTTTCTAATTTTTGCAGAAGCTCATCGCTCGGCGGATTGCTCACCTTGCCCGTTTCTATCGTCGAAAGATACGGCTTTGAAAATCCTATCCGGCTGCCCACCTCATCGAGCGTCAGCCCCAGCTCTTCGCGTTTGTTTCTTATTATTTCGCCGAGTGACATCGCCTATTCTCCTGTACATTTGTTTAGTCTGTCAGAACCAAACCAACCTGCTATCTAATACTATCGCGTATTATATGTCTGGCAAACAAATCCACAAGTTTATTTAAGCAAATAAACGACACGGTGATTAAGAATAAAAAAGGAGGTAGGGGGTTGGTCCGCAAATATCCGCTATATCTGTTCAAAAACAACTATTTTCCGAAAAATTAGTCAGTTCGCCCCAAGGGAATTGAAAATGTTTAGATTGTCTTGCCGGCATAGTCCTGTGCGCAGAACAGTTTGCCGGCTGTCCCATCGTCAATCAGGGCGGGTACCAGCGCCCCGGGCAGCACTGATTCGACGGCATTGGGGGCTTGCGGGCCTCCCAAATCGGTGCGCAACCAGCCGGGATCCATAAGGTTCATCAGCACGCCGGTATCTTTGAGGCGGCCTGCGGTGTCGGCCACGAACTTATCCACGGCCGCCTTGGAGATGGCATAGGCAATCAACTCCGGCTGGTCCTTAATCCCAGAGGTAACGTTGATAATCCGTCCCCAGTGACGCTGCACCATGCCTGGAATCAGGCAGTGACAAATGCGGACCAGCGAAATGACGTTTACCTCGAAACTTTTGCGGAAATCGTCGGCCGGGACGTTCTGCCAGTCGTTATGATATGGCGTCATCACCGCGGCGTTGTTATAGACGATGTCGATGCATGGGCCGGTGCCTAAAACCGCTGTCAACATTGCGTCCACCTGGTTCTGGTCAGACAACTCGCCTGCGACCTGGCGCACTTGCACACCCTTGGCGGACAATTCAGCGGCCAAAGATTTCGTATGAACAACATCACGGCTGTGGAGCACCAGGTTGCAGCCATATTGGGACAGCCCCAGGCAGACCTGCCTGCCGATGCCCCGACTTGCGCCGGTTACCAAAGCCCATTTCCCGCGAATATCAGCTTTCTTCATTTATTGCCACCTTTCTATTAATACAATACTTATCAGACCGCTATCAGTCACTGACGGTGATGGTAATGTCGTCGTTAAATACTGTCGCCTGCGTCATCTTGCGATTGGCGTAAAGGCCCATGTGTGCCCCGGCCAAACCCGGCTTGTCCATGTAGGGGCCGGCCGATGCCAGTACGTTGTTTTGGTAAATGCGAACTTGTCCTGTCTTGACGTCCGCCTCAACACGCACTGTCACCCACTTTCCGATGGGAAATACGGGGCCGGCCTTGAGTTTGTCAAAGAACACAGTGCCCTTGCCTGCGGGACCAATCGAGTAGCCTTGCAACCTGTATTGTCCCGGCGAGCCCACGAGATTAACCATCACCGAGGGATGAAAGGTCGTCCCGCCCGCACGGGTGGTTTCATCAAACAATGTCACTAAGTTCAGCCACGGGTTTTCGCCATAGGGACCCAGTTCCGATGGCGCCAGGTCGCCTACCTTTACGTCGAAACTGACAGTGATGCTGCCGGGTATAAAGTGGTCGAAATAAATATCAGGATGCAGGTGAAACTTTTCCGGATCGGTGGTCGTGAAATCGGGAGTAAGATGACCGGCGAATACGAGTCCACGTTTTGCCTCACTGGCGTCGGGCAGATATTCATAGTGACCCGGAATAGTCGGATGATTGGAGTTCATAAAGGCGGCTTCGCTCGAACAATCCCCTTTCCAAACGAACGCTCGCGGCACCGGAATTTCGGCTGTTTTTGCTTCGAGGGCCGGCACCAGTGAACAGTCGGCAAACCAATAGACTTGGCCAGGGACAGTGGCAAGGTCAGTAAACGAGATACGCACATTGTTATCATCCCATGGCGCAATAAAAGCAAATTTCATCTGCTTCCATTCTGTAGAAACCAGCATCTTTCCCTGCGTGTGGTGGTCCCACGGCTCATGATTCTGCATGCAATTCACCGTAACGTTGCTATCGCGGTCGGACCTGGCCCAAAACGTCATTATGTACCCTCTGCCTTTCTCAACTCGCATTCCTGTCTGGTAAACCTGCAAACGCCACGTTTTATCTCCCGTGGTGAGCACTCTGATGCGAAGAGCGGGTTTACCATCAGGCCCTTCTTTGACATACTCGGCCCGGCCGGTGGCACCGGACTCTTCAACTACCCAGTTGGCATTACCGTCGGCGAAGCTGCCGTTAACAAGCATCTCATCGGAACGGGCGGGTGCCGCGACTGACAGGGAACTACTGGCTACCGGTGCGGCTGCCACTGGCGCTGCTACCGCTGGTGCGGCGGCTGCCTGCTGCTTGTCGGCAACGCGGTCGTCGAAGGCAATATCATCAATAAAGAAGCTGCCATCCGTTCCTTCCTCGGCTATAAAACCCATCTGCAATTCGCACATTATCTTTGGGTTGAAACCATTCGTTGTTTTTAGGGCCGCCAGCGGAATCACCACTTCGTGCCACTGACCGTCGAGCAGCTGGGGACAATATTTGACGACTTCCACTTTTGCGGTGTGTCCTTCGGGAGTGTCGAGAATTACGCCGTTGCAAAGCAGGTTGATTTGCAGCGGGCCGGCGTTGCCTTTGCTCTTTATCCAGAAGGTCAGGTTCTTCATTTCGCTGGCGTCAGTGCCGAAGACACCTGTTTTGAAGGCGAGCCAGTTCCAGCCCGCGCCAAGCCATCCTTTATCGCCTTTGAACTTGAATTCCAGCGCGGTATTCCCGCTGTGGGCCTCAACGGTCTGCGGCTTAATCGTCGCAGTGGTGGGATTTGTCCAGCCGCCGCCCGTGTTTGCCTGTTCCCCATCCCATGCCACAACCCGCTTCACAGCCAGCGCAGCTTCGTTCGAATCCCGAAACACCGACGAAGTTACAGATTGACCCTGTGATATATCCGCAGCACAGGTTGACCGACAACCCGCGCCAAGTATAGCTATCCCAAATCCAATAATCAAAAATCTCATCATAAAAATCTCCAAGCGAAAAGTCTCAGCTAAACCAACGATAAGCCCCGTGAGACAAGCTATCCTCAAAAGTTTAAATGGTATTATATAATTCTGTTTGTGGCCTGCATATAAGAATGTTGCACAGTGCCTCACGGGGTAAATCCTCACGTTCTATGCGTCAAGATTATTATCGGACGCCCTCTCCGGGGAAAATAAAAAGGGCTGCCAGCCCACACCCATAGCCGACAGCCCGGACGAGTTATCACCCGTCCTCCGGTTATATATACGAACCCACCTGAAATTACGTGCTAATAAAAATAAAAAGGCGATATCACCCTGATTTTGAGAGTGAAACCGCCTTATAAAGCAACGGGTAAGCTATTGCTGTGCCTGAGCTGTCAAAATATTCCAGGATAGAATGGGTAGTCGGTCCAGCCGCCCTTACTCGTCAATTCGGCCACAATGTCGTTAATAATATTCGCGGAATCATAAGAGCCGGTATTGGCATATGGGGTCCACTTGGTGTCCAGTGTCAGCGATACTGTTACCGGGCCGGTGTATGCGTGATCGGGGCTGAAAAAGTCGAAATTAGTGAGGAATCCTCCGCCTTTCATGCTGGTGGGGATTAAATCCTTCGCGGCGCCGGTATTGTTGGAATATTTCGTCAGCTTGCTTTTGCCGACAACACCAAACCAGACCGAGCCGCCATCTATGTCCGTCGCGCTGAAGTTAAGCAGCACGACATGGGAAGGGTTGCAGGGGTCGCTGCTCATCGCAGTCGGAATAACTTTGTAGCATTTATCTTTCGTGCTATAAACCACTGCGTTGAAATCAAGCACGCGTCCCTTGTTGTCGCCGGAGTCAACGACAATTACCGACCAATAACCCTGTACCGTCCCCGATACCAGGGTATCGACTTCGTTGACATCGAAAATAGATTTAGACGCCTGAATAGTACCCTTGTAAACCAGGCACTTTGTAGGAATCCTCCCATACGAGGTTGAACTCCAGGCGAACGCGCCAGTAAAGCCGACAACGCCAGTAATTTTCTCATCTAATGTCTCCTCAATTAAAAATCAAACGTTCAATTAACCTATTTCAACAAGGGAATACTTTCTGCTTCCCAGGCCGATTTTTTCAGCGTGTTCGATTTGCCACTTGCCGTTGAGGTTCGGGTATTTGGATATTTTGTCCAGCGGTTTGCCCGCGGTTTTTTCCATTAAATCAATCGCAGCGGCGTCAACAGCGACAGGGTCGGTCGAGCCGAGTATGCCGATATCCCTGACGATATTCTGGTCGGGGTTACCCATACAATCGCAGTCGCTGGTAATCGATATCGCGAAGTTTATGAACGCCGCCCGGCCTTCCTTGCCGGCGAGCGCTCCTTTTGCGTGCTCAGCGACGTTGCATTCGAGAATTTTGATGTCCTTGTCCCAGTCGTGCTGAACCGCGCCGAATCGGCATACAGCCAAACATTCCGCGCAGCCGACGCATTTGTCCTTGATGATGTGCGCCTTGAGGTCTTCCATATTAATAGCGGCCTCCGGACAGTGCTTGTAACATTCGCCGCATCCGACGCATTTACTCGTATCAACGCTTGGCTTGAAAGCCGCGTGCTGCCGCATCTTGCCTTTCCTGCTTGCGCATCCCATACCGAGCGTTTTTAACGTCGCGGCGAAGCATGTCCCCAGGTGCCCGGTAACGTGCGATACCGCCAGAATCGATTGAACCCTCGCGATATCGTAAGCAACGGAGACCTCCTTATTGAGTTCGCCGTCGATTTTGACGACTGTTTCGCTCGTTCCGAAGATGCCGTCGGGCGAGATAAACGGTATGCCGAGTCCGACCATATCGAACCCGTGCTCGTATGCCACTATCGCGTGGTCGATTGCGTTGTGTCGTTTGCCGAGATACAGCGTGCTTGTGTCGGTCAGGAACGGCTTGGTCTTGATTTTAATCAGTTCGTCAACAAGCCCTTTGAGGCAGGGAGCTTTGATGTAGGTTTTGTTTCCTTTTTCTCCGACGTGAATTTTTACCGCGGTAAAGTCGTTTGGCTTGAAGCATTTTGCAAAGCCCGCTTCATTGAAGAGGCGAGCCGCCTTAGCGGAGATAATTTTTTCGCCGTCTTCGATAGCCGACTTGATAAAATACACTTTTGGAATCATTGGATAGTCCCCTTATTTGCCTGTGAAGATAATGATGCCTACGAGGAGCAGTATTACGATTACGCAGACGCCTATCGCGGTGTAGAACACCCACATAAACTGCCTGGTTTGCCTTGCCACGATGTATTTGAGGTACCTGTCGCTTGCCGCGAATGTTCTGCTCATTTGCGCTATGCCGCTTGTGTGGTCTTTGGTACTCTGGTTGAGCTTTGCGAGCGTCTCGTTGAATTTGCCGAACGTTTCGGTCATCTGTATATCGACGTCCGCCGCCGCGGCGAGCTGCCTGTCGATTGCCAGCAGTGCGTCGGTTTGCTTTGCGCTTTCCGCGGGAATCTTTTCTATCGCCGAAAGGAGCTGCTGGTCTTTGAGGATATTTGCCTTGAGCTGTAAAACAAGCTGCTCGGTAAGCGCCTTCTGGTTTTCGACGACAGCTGGGAAATTTTCGAGCAGTTTCGGGAATTGTTCGATGCGTGCGATGAGGTTTTCGTGCTGTGAGACCTGCTTGTTGAGATGTTCGTTTATGTCCTTAATCTGGTCGATGAGCGTTTCGAAGCCGGCCTGGAATTTTTCCACTTCAGGTTTGCCTCGCACAGCCACCGTTTGTAACGGACTGGCATTCGCAGGCGGGGCCTGGTTGTGAATTATCAGCCCATCGTCGCTTAACGTCGGCTGGTCGAAATCGTCGTGCGACGAGGGAAACTGTTTTCGCAGCCAATTCTGAAATCGCGTTAGTAACGCCCGAAGTTCCATCCGTTTATAATCCTTGAAACGTTATTAAGCTTTCTTGCGGCTTGATTATCGCACATCCCGCCCATCTTGCCAAGAGCAAAACGCTGCCTGCTTTCAGGCGATGGGTTTGTAGAAATCGGCTGGTTTTTGGGAAAGGGTATTCTTCAAAACACCTAAGCCCTCAATCCCGCACTCAATAGTATCTTCCGATTGCAGGAATCGCCCGGAGGCGACAGCTACGCCCGCCGGCGTACCCGTCAAGATTATATCGCCCGGCTCGAGCGTCATAAGGAAACTCAAAAACGAAACGACGTCCGCGACCGGGTAAATCATTTGATTCGTGTTGGCCTTCTGACGGGTTTCATTATTGACCTTCAACTCCATCCGGAGATTTTGAACATCGGGTATTTCGTCGGCAGTTACAAGATATGGCCCGGTCGGACAAAAGCCGTCCGCCCATTTGCCCGCAAGCCAGTCGTAAAAATCATCCCACGGTCTTTCGGTTCGTCCATTTTTGAATGTTACCGAGCGAGCCGAGACATCATTGGCAATCATATATCCAGCGACGCAGTCGATTGCCCCTTCGGCCCCGACGCATTTTGTGTGTTTACCGATGACGACCGCAAGCTCAAGCTCGTAGTCAATCTGCTCGCTGTATGCAGGCCAGGGAATTTGGTCGTCAGGCCCGATGATTGTTGTCGCGGGCTTGAGGAATGGCCTGGGGACAGTCGATTGCTTTTTGGCGTCCGAAAGGCCGAGGTTGAAGCCGCGTTTCAATGACGCTTCTTTGATATGTTCGCCGTAATTACCCGCAAGGGCTAACAGCTTGCCGGGCCTTGATATCGGCGCAAGAAGTTTGACATTCTCGACGGGAGTAAAAATATCGCTTTTTTCGGCCAGCTCTTTGACGGTTGCAACCGCGTCCTGCTGTAAGATATCGATGATGCTTCTCGGCGGATTAGGCCCAGGCCAAATCGTCGGTATATCGACGATTCTTTTTTCCGTCAGAACGCCGACAGATTCGACGCCGTTGCATTTATATGCTGCCAGTTTCATTTGTTTTTTCGAAGGGCAATTTTAAAAAGACAGAGGACTGAAGGCCGGTAGTTACCTGTCTTCAGTCCTCTGTCACCTGATTCAAATTACCACGGAACTTTTTTTCTGTCGCCGCGTTTACCTATAATAGTTTCATCCTGCCAGGAACGCAGACCCGTTTTCAGGTCGGTCAACTGGAGCTGGAAGTAATACTCAACCTGCTGTTTGTCGTTGTCATAGCGGATATTTCTCTGGATGATTTTGCCCGAGATGCTGAGTTCCGGCGCGATAAGCTGGCCTTGGGCCTGAAGCGTATCCTGCTTGAATTCACCGCCTTTTGCGGAATCTCTTATATCACGAACATCATATACCATACTGTCTTGAGGTGAAGTCCCGCCGCTTACAGTAGATGTCATAACGACTAAACCGCTGCCCATAAGCTCCTTCTCGACCTTGGCCATCAACTGGTCGGTATCAACCCGCTGCATAGTGTCGTTGACGATTCGACCTGTTGCCAGGACATATTTTCCGCCGCCGTCTTTCTTGAGCGAGCCGGAGGCAATCAGCGACTGGACCATCTGGCTTGCCGCTCTGTCGAAGTCGCGGTAATCAAGCTGCATAACTGCTTTGCCCTGGTCGTTGATTGTGTCGATGTTTTCGGTCTGGGGTGAGCAGCCGACAAATGTTAATGTTACGGTTGAAGCGAATAACGCAAAAACCAATAGTTTCTTAATCATGGTCATATCTCCGGTTAATTATTAGGGATTTTTCGAGTGTTCATACGAAAATCAACAACGGTTGTTCTCGGCGCAACGGCCTTAATAGCAAACGGCGATTTTGCTGCCGCGGAAGTTTGCAGCCACGTGCTGGTCGTGGTATCGACTACCATGCCTGACTTGTCGAGCCATTCAACCTTGTATTCGAACCTTATCGTGTTAAACGCCCTGTTGTGGCCCTGTATCTCAAGCTCCGTAAAGCCGTCTTTGTTGACGTAGGTAACGGCGCGGTCGATTTCGACGCCCTCGCCGATGAGCCAGCTAAAAGCGTAAATCACCGGCTTGGTTACCATATTGACCGCCACGTTGTCGCTTTTGACGTCTGCGGCCATACTGATTCTTTTGTCTTCCTCCTGGCAGCCCCATACGCCAATTGCGACTGCGAGCAGTAAAATGTTAAGCATCAATCTCATATTTCACCTCCGAAAAAGAATTCTTAAAATGCCAGGACCTCGCACACAGGCGTTGCCCCGGCGTTGATAATTTTAATATATACGATTGCGTTCCTGCAAGGGGGAATATTCACCTCAAAAAGAGTGTTTCCAGGCGTGAAAACAAGGAGCGGACTGTTTTTCGGCATGGCAAATCGGGCAACCTGGAAATCCTTGGGCAAAGCAGACCAAATTCGCACGTCCGCCGCTGTAGTCGCTACGCTGTAAGCCGCTATGACCGCCGTCAGAATCCCGTACTGGTCGCTGTCTCTGACTGAGGCCTGCGCCGCCGCCTTGACCACAGCGGACGCGATTGACCTCATTAGAATACCTTTGAAATCTTTTTTAAATTCCGTCTCGATTATGCGTTCCATATCCGCGACCTGTCTGGTCTGGTATTCGCCGTCGTCGGTCTTGATATTCAGATAAGGATATGCGACGCTTCTCGGATTCAGCCGGGGCAGCGAGATTCCCGCGTAATAAACCCTGGAGCTGACCAGCACAAGCGGCAGGTCAATTCGGAACTCTCCTTTTACAGGCCCCAGTCCGTTTTCAAATATCACCCAGCACTGGTTTTCCAGTTTCGCTTTTCCGGAGGCCACATCATCCGCTAAAACGAGGTCGTTTTTGATGTAGTCATTGCCGGGGACCATTCCCGCGGTCTCTTTCAGCAGGTCGGCTGCCCTGTTGTTTTCGCCTATGAGCAGGAAATAAACCCCCGCCAGATACGTTGTGAAGGGGTTCACAAAATCAGGATACGGCTCGAACCGGCTCAGGTCCGGATAACTGGCGTTGACGATTGCCATTGTCTTGGGGTCGTCCGCCATTGCCCTGGCGTCGGCGTTGGTTTTTTCTTTGTTTTTTTCGAGTTTAGCTTCGAGCTTCCTGATTTCCTCGTTAAAATGTTCCTTTGCCCGCGTCTGCCTTTCGAGGGCACGGTTGAATTCGACTCTTGCCAGGTCAAGTTTCTTCTCCGCGAGAAAATCGAGCGCCTTGTAAGTATTGACCATTATGCCGTCGTATTCCTGGCCTTTATAGGGAATAGCATTGTCGTTAACGATAGTTGAGCCGACGGTATCGAGAACTGCCGATCTCGGAGCGAAGTAATTCAGCATTTCTTCGGCTTTATCGAAACTCGCAATACTGCTGGCGTGGTTTAGCTGGGCTTTTTCTGACGCGGCAAGCTGGAGCTCCCAGAGAAGGTCATCACCGGATGGTTTATTGCCCTTTCCGATTTTGCTTTCAGCGAATTGCCCCGCCTGTTTGAAATCTCCCGGCTCGAAATGCCCGTTGAATACGCCGAGGTCGTTCATAGCAGGGTTGCACCCCGTCAGGCACAAGCCGGACACTAATACCAAGACCGCTATCGTAATTTTTATTCGCATTTCTGGTTTTTACCCGCTGCGTGAATGTGGAATGATTACAGGATACCAACTCTGTGGATATTGTCAAGAGGGCACTCGTTTTTATTGATTTCGCGAATTATCGCCGCTGCCCGGCGGGAAAAATAAAAAACCTTGAAAATATTCATTTTTTTGTTGCAGGTTTTGCGATTGAGCGGTAGAAGATGGTTGTAGTAGCTCTTTGGAAAAGAAATATGGTAATCACAGGTCTCAAGGTGAAAGCTTTGAGATAAACAAATGGGAACTCGGTTGAAAGCCGAGACCGACCCGCGGCTGTAAGCGTCTGTTTCGATTTATAGTCGAAAGTCCTAAAGGCAGATATCCACTGTTTCGCACTAACGTGCGGGGTGGGAAGGAGCTTTTAGGTAAGACGCGAGTCAGAAAACCTGCCTGTGGTGAATTAAGTGGTTAATGGAGTTCTCGCGGAATGGAACCCTGAGCTGATGTGCTATGGCGCAGTTTTTGCGCTTTGTTTTTTAGTTTATTGAGCCGTCGTTCCTTTCGCGGGACGACGGCTTTTTATTTTGCGCAATTTTGGAGTTGGCGAGCGAAAGGAGGTGCCGAAGAAACAGATATTACCGGATTCAGATGTGACGGAGAGGAATAACAGTAACAAGAGAGTTTATTAAAGTTTTGGAGAAGGGAAAATGGCTTCGAAGAGAGTGATGAGAAATTTAGTTTATCTGATGATTGTTTTAGTGGTTAGTACAATGGCAAAGGGCTATACGATGCAGGGACTTGATATCGCGGTGGATTACTGGGCCGGGACAGGCAGTAATGAGGCGATTGTCGTTATTGACTGGAACCAGATAAACGGCCCTTATGAAACCAGCTCGCACGCCTGGGGTTTCAGGTGGAACGGGACCGCTTATGTTTCGGATGCCCTCGCGGCAATTGATGCGGCGGGCGCTTTGGATATCGAAACATTGTATGGGGGAGATTTTGTCGGCGATGCATTTTACTACAACCCGTCAATAGACAGCGACAATCACACAAGCGACGGTTACTCCGGCTGGTGGTGGGTGGGCGATACAATCAATGGCGGCGTAACCTGGAATGCAACCGCCGCCGGCTTAACTTCAGAAATTCTCACCAGCGGCAAAATCGAAGGCCTTAATTTGGTAACAAATTACGACGAATGGCTCACCGGAAGCGATACTCTGACTATTCCGACGCCCGAACCCTGCACTTTAACTCTTTTAGGCCTCGGCGGATTACTGCTGAGAAAACGCAAGGATGCTTAATATAAAAATACATACAGTACTTCTGGTGACTTGTGTTTTCATTGGCGCAGCCTCAGGCGCTTATGATTATGACCCGAATGACTTTGCAACGGAAGTTGTCGAGTATGTGCAGGGCACAGGTGTTCCTATTGACTGCTTGACAGGTCAACCGTTTAATAATCCTAATACCGCTCTCGGCAGACCAACGTTGATAACAACCGGCGACGGCTTTTACATGCCGCCTGGCGAAAACGTGCCCGTTGTCCCGGTTTATGGCCCTTTTCGCTCTTTCGAATTGGTTACTATTGGCAGCGGCGGGCGATTAACCGTCAAATTCAATCATCCCGTTGCGAACAATAAAAATAATCCCTACGGGATAGATTTTATCATTTACGGCAATACGAACCAGGCAATCGCGGGGGGACAACACTGGACAAACGGCAATCCTGAACAAACCACCGTCATCGGCTCGGTCTCTGCCGAGCCGGGTATAGTCGCCGTCAGCCAGGATGGCAATACCTGGTATTACTTCTCGAACGGCCCGTATGCAGATAGTTTTGCTCCTACCGCAAGCTATGAGTGGGACGACGTCAATAACGTATGGGGTGATGAGCTTAACCCCACTCGACCGGTTGACCCAAATCTAACGGCCGCCGGCCTCAATGGTAAAACGGTGGCGCAGATAATCGAGATGTATAACGGCTCTGCCGGTGGAACGGGTTTTGACATTGGCACGCTCGGGCTGGACTGGATTCAATACGTCCGTATAGAAAATAAGCCCGGCAGCAGCGGCACAGCAGAGATTGATGCTATAGCAGACGTAAGTTGTTGCGGAGATTATAAACATCCGTATCCTGCGGATGATTTGAATGAGGATTGCAGAGTCGATTTTTCCGATTTTGCGATACTGGCGCAGGATTGGCATGTGGGAACCGGTTGGGATGATTTGGCGATATTGGCCGACGGTTGGCTTCAGTGTTCCTGGAAATGTCAATAAGGACGACGTGATTAGGCGGATAAAATGCGAAACAGGGCTTTTACAATAGTTGAGCTGCTTGTTGTAATCTCCGTGGCGGCCGTTCTGATGGCGATTCTTATGCCTGCACTGGCAGGCGCCCGGCAGCGAGGCAGAGCGATTGCCTGTTTGAGCAATTTACGACAGTTGGCGATTGCTTCGCAGCTTTATGTAAACAACAACGATGGTTTTTATCCAATCGCCTATATGTATAAATTCACAGATACCGCGTCTATTTCTTACGCCTGGGATTTTACGACGGTTACAAACTGGAGTCCGTTTGAACAGAAAGTGATTCCGGGTTTGTTATGGCAAGGCGAGACAATCGAGAAAGTTCAACAATGCCCGTCTTTTAAGGGTGATGCCACTTGGCTTGTGGACCCTTACACTGGCTACAATTATAACGTCAGTTACATAGGGCACGGCCAGCTCGAAGACTGTGTGACGCCCGTGAGGGCAGTATCTGTAAGAAAACCGGACCGATGTGCTCTTTTTGGCGACGGACAATTTAGCGGCGGCGCCAATAAGTTTATGCGGTCGCCCTGGCCAAGCGAGTGTGATATGTTTGGCAGTAGAGCGGCCGGGACGCAGGGCTATCGGCATTACGGCAGGACCAACGTGGCTTATTGTGACGGTCACGCAGCAACCGTGAAAGAATGCTACAAAAACGCGGAGGAAGACCAAATCGCTGAAATCGCTGAAGGGACGGGTTTTTTGTCGCCGGATAACAGTGCATACGACTTTAAATAAAAAGGTTACTAAGACACCAAAACGCAAATCTTTATATTTTCACGTCTTTATGGTAATCTGCCGCAAATGCGGCTGCAATTTATCGTATGCAAAGTGATGCAAAAAGAGGCGTATTATTGCGCTTCCCGGTCGCCAAACACGGTTGACGTGGTGGTGATGCAACAGGGGCTGCACAATGAGCCGGAAAAACTGCGCCGGGAGGTTCAAAAGGCGCTCGATACGACAAACGATACCCAAAACAGGCCCTACGATGCTTCGCTTCTGGGATATGGGCTTTGCAGCAACGGGATAATCGGCTTATCTTCCAAAATTCCTATTATTGTGCCGAGGGGGCACGACTGCGTAACGCTGCTTTTGGGTTCCAAGGACGTATATAAGGAGTATTTTGACAGCCACCGTGGGGTTTACTGGTTCAGCCCGGGGTGGATTGAGACGGATATGCAGCCGGGCAAAGAACGTTTCGAGAGGACGCTCAAGGAATATATTGAAAAATTCGGTGAGGACAACGCCAGATACCTTATGGAAACCGAGCAGAGCTGGATGAAAGAATATAACTGGGCGACGTATATCGACTGGGGATTTGCCAACAACGAGCGGGAAAAGCAGTTCACTAAAAAGGCAGCGGAATATCTTAACTGGAAGTATGACGAGGTTAAGGGCGATTCGGGCCTGATGCAGCAGCTCGTGGACGGCCGATGGAATGAGAAGGATTTTCTGGTTGTTAAGCCGGGACAGAAAATAACAGAGGATTTAACAAACAACGGCCTGATAAAAGCTGAATAAGGATTAGAATGATAAGTGAAATTGTATCAGCGATTGATTTTGGGAAGCATAAACTGACGCCCTGGCAAGTTGTATCCGTTCTGATTTTTGTCGGCGTCATATTCGCTGTTTATGCGGCCGAGGCGTCCCTGATAATCGGCGTTGTAAAAAGCAGGCGAAGAGGACAGGGAATCCCGAAGCGATTTTGGTCAAGCCGTGCAATTATCATTCATTTACTCACGACAGCAGGTGTGATTTGCCTGCTCTACGGTTATTTTATAGAGCCATACTGGGTAGAGGTTAAGAAGGTAGAAATCTCAACGAGCAAATTGCATCAAACCACAATGCGGATAGTGCAAATATCGGATACGCATTGCGCTATAAGGCCGCTCAATGAGAAAAAAACGGTGGAAATAATCAATGGCCTTAAGCCGGACATTATCGTATTTACAGGCGATTCAGCGAACAACTCAAGGGGATTAAAGCGATTCAAAGAGACAATGGGAAAGCTGGAGGGCCGGCTCGGAAAATTTGCCGTGCGTGGAAATATCGATGTGTACTTATGGCCGGGAGCGGACATTTTTGGCGGGACGGGCTTTGTTGAGCTTGACGGCAACAGCATCGAAATTGATAAAAACGGAGAAAAGATTTGGATTACAGGAGTTTCCTGCGAGAAGGAAGACAAAATAGGCGATGCACTGAAGAAAGTCCCCGAAGATTGCTTCAGCATTTTCCTTTATCACTTCCCGGATTTGGCGGAAGATTTGAACGGGCTGAACGTGGATTTGTATCTTGCGGGACATACTCACGGCGGACAAATCGATTTGCCGTTTTACGGCGCTGTTATTACACTTTCTAAATTCGGTAAGAGATACGAATCCGGCGAGTACAAGGTCGGCAACACCGTTCTTTATGTAAATCGCGGCCTTGGACTGGCTGCGGGCATTAACCCGAAGATGAGATTTTTTGCGAGACCTGAAATAACAGTTTTCGATTTGAAGCCGAAATAGGTATGCCAAACAGTGATATACAGGCAAAGCAAATGGAAATATCCAGGACGGTATTGATATGTTTTGTCCTGGCGGCGGCGACGTTTGCAGCTTTTGAAGGCGTAAGGTCGAATAATTTTGTTTTTTATGACGACGACAAATATATTACCGGCAATGATGAGGTGTCGAGGGGACTCAGTATCAAGTCGCTCAGGTGGGCGTTTACGACCGGGCATCAGGCAAACTGGCATCCTCTGACATGGGTAAGTCATCTTATTGATGTTTCCGTTTTTGGTCTTAACCCGGCAGGACACCATTTTGTCAGCGTCGGTTTTCATATCGCAAATGTAATCCTGCTTTTTTTGATATTGAAAAAAATGACGTCCGCGATCTGGCTAAGCGCATTTGTCGCGGCGGTGTTCGGTTTGCATCCTCTCGGCGTGGAATCTGTCGCCTGGGCCGCCGAGCGTAAAAATGTTTTGAGCAGCTTTTTTGCGTTTTTGACGATATGGGCGTATTTGCGGTATGCACAAAAACCGGGGTGGCGGCGATATGTAATGGTTGCGATTCTTTTCACGGCGGGATTGCTTTCCAAATCGATGCTGGTAACGCTTCCGTTTGTTTTGATTCTGCTGGACTATTGGCCGATTGCCAGGTTCAAGGAGCTAAAAGGGTGGCAATGGCTTTGGCGGGCGATTGTCGATAAATCGCCGCTTCTGGCGATGTCTGCGGCTTTTTGCGTGATTACGTATTTGGCGCAGCTCAATGCGGGAGGGGTGCCGGATATGGTTTCGCTGCCGATAAGCTTACGGGCCGGCAATGCGATGGTGTCGTATATCAGCTATATCGGGAAGATTTTTTACCCGACCCCGCTGGCGGCTTTGTATCCGCTTGATTTGAACGGTTATCCGTCGTGGAAGGTGATTTTGTGCCTTGTGCTGCTGCTGGTATTAACAACGGCAGTAGTTATCGAGAGGCGCAGGCACAGGTTTTTGTTGACGGGATGGTTTTGGTACATGGGGACATTGGTTCCCGTTATCGGCCTGGTCCAGGTGGGCGCGCAGGCGATGGCGGACCGATATATGTACCTGCCCGGCATAGGGATTTATATCATAGTCGCATGGCTTGCCGGCGAAATATCGGCGAAATTGCGTCTGCCAAAAGTTGTTCCGGCTGTAACGGGCACAGCGATTCTGCTCGCGTTGCTTATGATGACCAGAGCGCAGGTCGGATACTGGAAGAACAGCGAATCACTGTTTAAGCACACCCTCGATGTAACGAAAAATAATTACGTGATGCACAATAATTACGGCGAGCTTCTCAGAGAATCAGGGCGTTTGGATGAAGCGATAGAAAATTTCAGGCAGGCGCTGACGGTGTATCCGATGGGGATAGAAGCGCATGAAAAGCTTGCTCGCGCGTTGCAGGACAAGGGGCAGGACGCTGAAGCAATCGCTGAGTTCGAGCTGGTGCTGCGGGCAAAACCGGACAGAATCGATGTGCGTAATCGCTATGGGAATGCGCTTGTAAAAATTAAGCAGTACGATAAAGCGTTTGAACAGTTCGACAAAATGCTGGCGGAAAACCCGCACGAGTTGAACGCACTGAATAATCTTTATAAAACCGGCGTCGAGAGCGGGCAGATTGATAAGGCGCTGGGTATAATTCTGAATTTACAGGCGAAAGACCCGAATAATTTCGAGTTCTGTCAAAAGGCCGGGTTGCTTTACGGCATAAAGGGCGACATAAATACCGCGACAGAGCAGCTCGAAAAGGCGTGTAAGTTGTCCGATTATCAGGTTTCGGAACCGATGGCGTTTCTTTCGCAGGCGTACGCCGCTAAAAAGGATTTCAAAAACGCAATCGATATGGCACAAAAATCGCTTTCGGCGGCCCAGAAGGAAGGCAAAGACAATGTTGTCGCGCAGCTCAAGGACAGTTTGGAATCGTATCAGCGGGCAATGAAAGGAAATTGAGCAAGTGGAATTACTTTCGATTATTACGATAGCAGTCGGCCTGGCGATGGACACCTTCGCGGTATCAATTGTTACCGGCGCGGCATATAAACAACTGCACATTCGTCATACGCTGCGAATGGCGGGGCTCTTCGGCGGGTTTCAGGCGTTTATGCCCGTTGTCGGTTATCTGGCAGGGTTGACAGTGAAACAATATGTATCGAATTACGACCACTGGATTGCTTTCGGCATTCTGGCGGCTGTTGGGCTTAAGATGATTTACGAATCGTTCAAAATCAAAGAGGAAAGAAAGACCCCGAACCCGGCGAACCTGGCGGTAGTCCTTGCCCTTGCGGTGGCGACGAGCATCGATGCCCTGGCGGTCGGCATTACGATTTCACTGATTACGCATGCGATTGCGATGGCGGTTATCATTATCGGCGTGGTAACTTTCGGCTTGTCGTTTGCCGGCGTCTATATCGGCAAAAAATTCGGCCATTTCTTCGAGGGCAGCATCGAAATAATCGGCGGCCTCGTCCTCATCGCCCTGGGGCTAAAAATCGTCATTCAGCACGTCGCTTAAATTAAACCTGCGGCGGGGGAATCAATCAGCCAGAGGACTTTATCCAGGACAGGCCAGAGGACGTGAATCGGGTAACGAACTTCATCGGGCAGGCCGGCGAGAACCGCCTTTAAGGTCTCGGCTTTTTCGGAGCCGCTGACGAGAACTACTATCTGCGAGGCGGCGCAGATAACAGGATGAGTGAGCGTGATTCTATTGAGCATCTCATCGGGCAGTTTCTGGTCCAGAAGGTAAACCACGCAGGCGAGGTCTTTGGTATCGAATGAGGCATTGGTGTTTGGGAAAAGCGAGCCCGTATGGCCGTCGGGGCCCATGCCGAGAATGATAAGGTCGAATTTCGGCAGTTGACCTGATTTTATTTGAAAGACGCTGTGAAGTGTTTTCTCATACTGCCTGGCAGCGGAATCGAAGTCCTCAACGTCGGTTGGAATCGGGTGGATGTTTTCTTTCGGTATTGGGACTTTTGTCAGGAAGGTGTCCGCGGCGAGTTTGTAGTTGCTGTATGGAGAATCGTGGGGGACGTATCTTTCATCGACCCAGAACAAATGAATTTTGCCCCAGGGCAGCGAAAGTGATTTTTGCTCTGAGCCGAGAAGTTCGAAGAATCGTCGCGGACTGTGGCCTCCGGATACCGCCAAATGAAAAACATTTTTTTCTTTAACGGTTTGTTCGGCTGAGGTAACGAACAAATCGAGACATTTATGTGCGAGCGCCTCGGCATCCGCGACGATTTGCGTGTTCGGCTTTTTTTGTTCTGTCAGGGACATTGCCGTAGTCCTTTCATAAAACGATAGTCAAACTGACAACATATTATACCGTCCGGCAGGATGATTTGTGCTGAATTTGTTATTTTTCGTAACCCCTTGTTCTGCAAGGAACTAAGAACAATAAAATCGGGGTAGATTATTAGTGCACGGACACAGGGCCTTTGTGAGGGGTTGTCTTTTTCATCAAAAACACCAGCGGAATCATTATCAGGAACATACATCCAAAAGCCCAGAAAACGTCGATATAGGCGAGCATCGCGGCCTGCTGCTGGACAAATCCGTAAATAAGCGTTTTCGCTTTTATTGTCGCAGTGGCAATGTCGGCCCCCTGCTGGATAAACATTGCCTGGATGTTTGCGAGATACTGCTGATAAACCGGCGCGGTTGCTGTAACGTGCTCGACCAATCTGCTCTGATGGAATTGCATTCGCTGTGAAAGCAGCGTTATGCTGAGAGAGATGCCGAAGCTGCCGCCCAGATTTCTTGCGAGGTTAATCAGTCCTGACGCGTTATCGGTATCTGCCTTTGCGACATAGTAATAGGCGACGGTATTAATCGGGATAAATAAAAACCCGAGTCCTGCCGACATAACATTTCTGGACCAGACGGCATTCGAATAGCTGATTTGCGTAGTAAAACCCGTGGCCATAAAAAGGCCCATGGCGCCGAACACTGAACCAAAGATAATGAGCCATTTCGCCTGAATCTTTGATATAAGAAATCCGACTAAAGGCATCGAAACCATTACAATAATCCCGCCCGGTGAAAGTACCATTCCGCTGTCCATAGCGCTGTAACCCAGCAAACTCTGCAAAAACAGCGGCAATAACGCCGTGCTGCCGTATAATATAAATCCGAGAACAAACATAAAAAAAACACTGATGGCAAAATTGCGGTCTTTGAGTATGACCAGCTTTACAACAGGGTCTTTTTGCCGCAATTCCCAGAATACAGCCGAGATAAGACATGCCGAGCTGATTACAGAAAGCGTTACGATAAAATGGGAATTGAACCAGTCCTCGCGTTCACCTTTGTCTAACAGAATCTGCAGAGCGCCAAGCCCGACAGCGATAAATCCCAGGCCGACATAGTCAATTGTGAAGTTCTGGCCAAGTTTTTTACGAACAAGATAAGGAGGGTTATGAACCAGCAGCGTCCCCAGAAACACAGCAAGCATACCAATCGGGACATTGATAAAGAACACCCATCGCCAGTTGTAGTTATCCGTAATCCACCCGCCGAGAGTTGGCCCGATTACCGGGGCGACAACGACACATACCCCGAACAACGCCATTGCCATTCCGCGTTTTTCTTTCGGGAAGCTTTCTATCAAAATAGATTGCGATATCGGCTGAAGCGCCCCGCCTCCCGCTCCCTGTAGAATCCTGTAAAACACCAAAAGCTCGATATTCGGGGCCAGCCCGCATAAAAAAGACGCCGAGGTAAAAAGTATGACACAGGCGAGATAGAATTGTTTGCGGCCGAATAGCGACGAGAACCATCCGCCAAGCGGCAGCACAATCGCATTTGAGACGAGATATGAAGTTAAAACCCAGGTGCTTTCATCGGCCGAGGCGGAAAGATTGCCCGCAATGTGAGGCAGCGCCACGTTAGTTATGGTGGTGTCGAGAACCTCCATAAACGGCGCAATCATCACCGCTCCCGCAAGCACCCACGGGTGATGCGGCAGCTCATAATCGGTTAAATCGGGCAATTTTTCAGGCGTGTCGCTCATTTCACCTTTACCACCGGTATCACCGACATTCCGGGAGAGAGCGCCTTCAGGTTATTAGCGTCTTCGTCGAAAACTATTTTGACGGGGACTCGCTGCACAACCTTAATGTAATTGCCTGTGGCATTTTCAGGAGGCAATAAGCTGAATACCGAGCCGGTGCCCGCCTGGATGCTGTCAATGTGCCCTTTGAAAGTTTTCCCGGAATAGGCATCGACCTTGATAGTTACCTGCTGGCCCGGCTTCATATGTTTCAACTGTGTTTCCTTGAAGTTGGCGACCACCCATATTTCGGGCGGAACAATCGCCAGCAGGGGCTGGCCTGTACTTATGTGTTCGCCCCGCTCGACGGATTTTTGGGTAACTAAGGCCGCCTGAGGAGCGATTATCTTCGTATATGAAAAATTCAATTCCGCCTGCTCGACATTGGCTTTCTCCTGGGCGGCTCTTGCCTGTTGGGCGACGATTTGGCTGTTGGCCGATCCGAACTGTGCCTGCGCTGAACGCGCCGCTGCCGAAGCGTTGTCCAACTGCTGCTGAGTTACCCCCGCGTTTGCGTCGTATAACTGCTTGTACCTGTTATAGTCCTTTTCGGTCCTGCCTGCCTCCACCGACGCTATATCTGCTTGTGCCCGGCTTTGTGTTTCATCCGCCTGGGCAACCGACAGCTTCGCGCGGGCCATGTCCAGTGCAACCTGATAATCACACGGGTCAAGCTCGACAAGAACATCGCCCTGCTGTACGGACTGGTTATCGACCACAAGCACTTTATCGACGTAGCCCGATACGCGTGCGCTTATCGAAACGATGTGCCCGGCTATGAATGCGTCATCGGTTGATTCACGCGACATCGCCCGTACGACATAAATTCCCACACATATCAATACGGCTATGCCCGCTGCTATCCCGATTGAAGTTATTCGTTCCCAGCCGCCTCTGATTGCTTTTTTGATAATACTCATTTCTTCTTTTGCTCCATTTGAACATTATTTGCGTCCGACGCCGGTTGCGTCATCTTTGAGGGTTCTAAACGCGCAAGTGTCCCCATTGCCTTGTTCAGGTCGAGCTTGGCAACCAGATGAGAATAAATCGCCTGGTAATAATTCGCCTTGGCGGTTGTGAGGGCCGTCTGGGCGTCAACCACCTCAACCTGCGTATTTGTGCCTTGTCTGTAACCCGCCTCAACCAGCCGCAATCCTTCTTCCGCGCGGGAAAGATTGAGCTTCTGCGAATCGACGAATTCGGCTGCGTCCTCGATACTGAGGGTCGCCTTTGTCAGCTCAAACAACGCTGTTTCTTCGGTATCGACCAGGTCAATCTGCGATTGTTTGACCCGGGCCTTTTGCGAAATTACGCCTCCTTCGCGTGCGAAGCCGTCAAACAGCGACCAGGACGCCGTAAGCCCGTAGTTCCACCCGCTGTCCCATCCAAGCTGCATCGGGTCGTGAGAATTCGGCTTCGTCCAGTAATCCTTATAATAAGCGCTTACCATCGGGTAATAAGTGCTTTGCGCGATTGTAAGCAGCTCTTTCTGCTGTCTTATATCAAGCTCCCTGCCGAACAGGTCGGGCCGGTTTCGATATGCGGCCGCGACCGCCTGCTCCATCGTAATACTAAAAGAAGAGTAAACAAGCTCGTCGCCGAGAGCAAATGTGCTGTCCTGCGAGACGCCCATTATTTTGAGAAGGTTCGCCCTGGAGATATTGATGGCATTTCGTTGCTTAATATACTGTGCTGTGAAATTCGACAGATCGACCTCCGCACGCAGAACGTCATAGTTTGAAGCGACGCCGACGTTATGCTTTTGATTTACGTCATCCAGATGCGCCTTTGCGGATTTGACCGCGTCTTCGCTTATTGCGTAAAGATGCTGATCTAAAAGAACGGTATAATAACCGAGTTGTGCCGCGTAAACCGTTTCCTGCACGGCGGTTCTCACGGCCTGGTCTGCCATAAGCGCCCCAAGACGCCCCGCGTTGATTCTGGCCGGAATCGCCCCGCCCGCGAATATTGGCTGCGTAACCGTCAGCGCCGCCGAGTAATTATCCAGCGAGCCAAATGCTATGGTTTGGCCGCCGAAGGTAAAAGATTGTTTTTCGTCAATACGTTCATAACCGGCCGAAAGTGCAACCGTCGGCAGTATCGCAGAATACGAACCAAGCTCGCCGCCCCGCGCCACTTCCCTTTCCTCAAGCGTTTTCAAAAGCATTTTGTTGTTCGTCAGCGTCAGCTTCAGGCAGTCGTCGAGAGAAAGTTTTCCCGAAATTACCGTCTGGGTCTGCTTCTCAACCTGTTTGCGGCCTTCCCACTGTTTATATGCCGATTCACGCGACAGCGTCGCTTCGTTAGTGAATTCCTCTTTGCTGACGCAGCCGGTAAGTGAAATCGCGGATAGTATTAGGCACACGATTATATTGTTTGTCCGTTTCATTTCTTGTCCCCTTTGGCGTAAGCCCTGATTCCGGCCGCCGAGAATTTGACTATATGATTTATCGACTCATCGATATTAATCGATGTGATTGAATGCCCCTGCGCCCCTTCGAACAACACCTTGACCTGCGTAATGTGAACCAGTTGGCCGGTTAGTGAAAGGGTGCACATCAGGGCATCGTGTTTATTGATGTTCGGACAAATAACAGCGATTGCTTCTTCCATTGCGGTTAGTGTCGGGGCAGCTATTTCATCAAGGAACATATTTCTGGGCAGCCGCTGCTCCGCCATTTCCCGAAAGAAAAGCTGCATAAATCGCTGGCTTTGCTGCGGGTCCGCAAACGGCTTGAGAAAATCAACCGAGTATGCGTAAAGTAATTCTTCGAGCGTCGGTTTGGCTTTATCGCTCATAACGGTCTTGACGGCGTTAAGCCGGCTTTCATTCATCTCACGAAGACGCAATCGGAATAGTTCTTCGTAAAGTTCACGTTTGTCGCCGAAAAAGTAATTTATGGACGCCAGACCGCGATTTGCCTTTGTGGTAATGTCTCGAATAGTAGTTCCGTCAAAACCTTTTTGAGCGAACATCTCTTCCGCAGCTTCCAGCAGCCGCTTCCGTGTTGTTCGGGCCTCTTTTGTCAGGTTTTTGTCATCTAAACTATTCATACTTATCTCCTTGAATCAGCCGTTTTTGATCGCTTGCATAAAACGCTTGTTTCATACAAAAGTATAAAACATTTGTATCAAACAGTTGTATGAAACATTTGTTTTGGACACTCGGTTAATGATACTAAAGTCAAAAAAGCCCATTATTAAAGTTTTAATGCGGTTTCAATTTGACTTGTTTGGCAAATAGATAGGGCAAAAACATGACGTTTTTATTCAAAAAATTGGCTGATTTTGGGCTTAAAATCGAGTGATTTTTGGCGTTAAAACAGGCGGAAGTATATACTAAACGCACAAGCCATGTTTCTTTTTTGCAACACATGTAGTTTTGCAGTTGAAGTGGCGTAAATTTGCAGAAGATGGCGTAAAAGTTATCGGACTAAAGTGGTGGGCGGTATGAAAATTAGAGGGGAAGATAAAAAATTCTCAAAAAAACTGTGAATTTTTTTTTTTAAAAAACCATAAAATTCTTATTAACAGCCGTTAAAATAGGCAATTACGCCCCATTAACCATCACGTTAAATTTAAGAAAAACCCACTGTCCTCAATCCCCTCTTCTATCACCGCATAGCCACTGTGGCCAATAGCCCTATCAAACGCGGGTGATATCCATCATAGCGCTTCTGATGGGGGTGCTTTTGCCCGCGCTGACTGCGGCAAGAAAGCAGGGACAGGCAACTGTGTGCAGGAGTAATCTACGCCAGATAGGAATCGCGTCGAATTTCTATGCCGAAGCATGGAACTGGTTCGTTCCACGTGGAACCAGTTCGTTGAGTAAGACCTGGTTTCAGTTACTTATGCCGTATATGTCGGAGCACTCGATAGGCAATGACTACCGCAATGTCAAGATGTATCGCTGTCCGAGCTATCCCAACAAAAATCAACCGGTTTGCTTTGTGGTTAACGGCTGGCAATTCGCGAATGCAACCGATACAGTCGGAACAGCGATAGACGAGCCGACAAGAGTATTCGGACTTAAAAAATTAGACACCAAAATTTACCTGGCGGACAACGAAGATGGCCCAAACCGTAATATTATAACGGAAGAAGGGTGCCCCGGATGGGACACGTGCGATGTGTGGAGCCCCGGTCACCTGGCGAGTAATACCAATACGCCGAATGACAGACGGGTCGCGAGGACTCGACACAGTCAGGGCAAAGCCAGACCTGGATGTCACTATTTGTTTCTCGACGGGCACGTCGAATGGATGATGGCGGATAATGTAACCTGCAAATCATGGAGATTTGAATACGACTTCTAAAGGTTACGGACAACGGGTAACAGTCGCATGTTCAGGATTTGCGCAATGCCCCGTCGAGGTCGGCGATTAGGTCATCAGTGTCCTCAATGCCCACGGCAAACCGGAACAGCGTGTCTGTAATCCCCAGTTTGTACCGTTCCTTTCGGCTGTAATCGTAATAGCTGACAAGGGCCGGATGGGTAATCAGCGATTCTACGCCGCCCAGCGACGGCCCGATGTTAATCAGTTTCAGCCGGTCGAGCAGGCGTTTGGAATCGGCAAGAGTCCCTTTTATCTCGAACGAAACCACGCCGCCGCCCCCCTGCATCTGTTGTGTCGCGACCTCGTAGTGCTGGTGACTTGGCAGGAAGGGATAATAAACGCGCCTTATCGCAGGATGCGCTTCGAGCCATTCCGCGATTCGCAAAGCGGATTCGTTCTGATAGCGGATGCGAAGCGGGAATGTCTTTAGCCCGCGCAAAAGCATATAGCAGCAGTGCGGGTCAATGGTGCCGCCCATCGATTTGTGCAAATCGCGGATTTTTTCTACCAGTTCCTGTCTGCCCAAAACCGCCCCTGCCAGAATATCGTTATGGCCCGCCAAATATTTCGTGCAGCTTTGCAGAACGAGGTCCATACCGAATTCGATGGGCCTCTGGTTGTATGGCGTCGCGAAAGTCGAATCGATAAGCGTAAGGATTTTGTGCTTGTCGGCGATTTTCTTGATTTTCACAAGGTCGAAGATGTTGAGATACGGATTAGTGGGCGATTCGGAAAAAATGAAGCGGGTGTTTTTTTTGATTGCCTTGTCGATAAAGTCATAGCTGCCGAATGGGACAATCGTGCAGTCAATCGCGAACTGCTTTAAATACGACCGGCAGAACTCCAGCGTCTTTTTGTAGCTGTCGTCGGTAATAACAATGTGGTCGCCTGAATGTACAAGCGATAAAATCGTTGTGGTAATAGCGCTCATCCCCGATGAAAAGACCACGCAGTCCTCTGCGCCTTCGAGGTCCGCCAATCGCTGCTCGGCGATTTTGGCGGTAGGGTTTCCGTATCGGCCATATTCGTAATGTGCCTTGCCCTTCTTGGTGTAATCCTCGATTGCCTTGCTGTTTTTGAAGGTAAATGTGGCGGTCTGGACAATCGGCGTCATCAGCGAGTCGGCGTATTTCTGCCTCGGTTCCCCCGCGTGAATCGCCCTTGTCGCCATCGAAGCTCTGCTATGAAGCTTTTTCGGTGCATTTGCCATATTAATTTCCTTTCGCAGTTCAGGATGACTTGTTTATCCGAAAAATACGGCTTTTTCAAGATGATTTTTTGCATGGTTTAACTGCCATAGATGCAAGTGAAGCAGACAAAGATGTAAGTTTGGTAGTCCAGGCAATTGTGCGGCTAACTTTTGTTTGTTTTCAGGTCGTATGCCCTGTAAAGCAACTCGCGATATTGCTCTTTTTCTTTGACCTGGCTTTGCACCTGAGCGAGCATTTTGTAATCTTTATAAATCTTTTCATCGCCGAAACTTTCATGCAGCTTTTTTATAGCTGCCTCCGTCTCCTCAATTGCCTTCTCAATCTTTTCCGCGGGCCATATATTAAATTGTCTTAGTTCGGGCGGCGTTGTCTTCCTCGGCTTATCCTGCTTCGACTGTTTAGGCCTTGCTGCCTGCGGGGCTTTTTCCTGTTCTAATGCCCTTTGTTCCAGGAGTTCGGCATATCGGCTAAACGAGCCGGTTATAAACTCGAATTTACCCGGCGTCGTTTTGCCAAGCTGGTCTGCGCCGAGCACAATAAGCCGCTGGGCAATTCTATCGAGAAAAAACCTGTCGTGACTTACGGCGATGATTGTCCCCGTGTAACCTTGAAGTGCGTTTTCGAGCGCCTCGATGCTTGGAATATCAAGGTGATTTGTCGGCTCATCGAGTATTAGAACTTCCGGCTCGGACAAAACCAGTTTGCAAAGCGCAAGCCGGTTTCGCTCCCCGCCGCTAAGGTCCGCAACTTTCTTAAACACATCGTCTTTGACAAACAAAAATGCCCCGAGGCGACTGCGCACCTGTTCGGGCAGCATTTCGGGAATTATCAGGGCCGCCTCTTCGAGCACGGTGTTTTCCGGATTCAGTTCCGCCCCTGCCTGGTCGAGATAGCCGACGGAAAGGGTCTTCCTAAGCTCGATTGTTCCGGAGGTCGGCTCAATTTGTCCGAGGGCAAGTTTCAGCAGCGTCGTTTTGCCCATTCCGTTTGGGCCGATGATGCCCGTCCGCTGGCCGTTTAAAAGCTCGAAACTCATATTTTCAAACAGCGTCAGGTTGCCAAAGCTCTTCGTAAGATTTTTGCATTCCACCACCGTGCCCGCTCGCTTACCCTTGTTTTCCACCTCGGCAAATTTAAAACTAAGCTCTTTCGTTCGCTTCGATTTTTCGAGAAAGTCAGGATTGTTTTTGAGAAGATTATCGAGCCGCGTTTGCCTGCCCTGTGCGACTTTTTTCGTTCCCTTGCGATTTATGTTGCGCACAATAAAATCGCGGGTTTTTTCGACGAACTCCAGCCGCTGTTCATACTGACGCCCCAGCTCAAGGTCCCGTTTTTCCTTTTCCTGCCTGTAAGTGCTGTAATTGCCCGTGTAAACATCCGCCTTTTGGTCCCTGATTTCCACGATTTTACAAACTAACCTGTCTAAAAGAAACCTGTCGTGGCTGACAATCAGCGCAGCGCCGCCGTAGTTTTTTAAGAATTTTTCAAGCCACAGCGTTGCATCCCAGTCGAGATGGTTTGTCGGCTCATCCAAGAGCAGCAGGTTCGCGTCAGCCAGCAGGACTTTCGCGAGTCCCAGCCGCGACAACTGCCCCCCGCTAAGCTGCGTTGTCTTCAGCGAATAATGTTTTTCCTCAAGACCCAACCCCGCGGCGATTTCTTTTATTTTCGTTTCGTACCTGTAGCCGCCCATAATTTCGAATTCGCCGCTCAGCCGGTCGTATTGCTGCATCGCGGATTTTAATTCGCCGCCGGAAAGCCCGCTTAATGTCTCCGCCGAGTCATGTAACCTTTTTTGCAGGTCGAGTATTTCCTGCGCGCTGGCGTGCAGTTCCTCAAGAACGGTTTTTTCACCGCCAAAAACCGGCTCCTGCGGCAGGTATCCGATTCGCAATCCCTTTCTTTGCTGAACATGGCCTGCGTCAGGCGGCGCTATTCCGAGAATCATTTTCAACACTGTGGTTTTTCCGCAACCGTTAGCCCCGACAAGCCCAACCTTCTCGGCGGGGTATATCTTCAAATCGAGCCGGTCAAAAATCGCCTGCGACCCGAACGACATATGTATTTCTTTTAATGTTACTATCGGCATTGAGGCATTATACCGGATTTTTATGGTTTGGAGGATAAAGAGTTACGCGGTTTGGCGGTCAGGGCGACAAAAACAAGTTAGCCGGTGGCGATTACATTAATTACCAGGCCCGAAGGTTTAGCTGTAGATGTTAACTAAACTGATAAAGAAAAGGATAAGCACGGCGAGGCAGGCAGCCGGGATAATATAAATAACCGATCCAGGGGGCAAGGCAAGAGCAATCGCCGTCGCAGCGGCTGTCGCGGTAATCCCGATTTTGCTCGTTATCGTCGCAATCAGCGACGCGGTGACCCCTACTTCCAGAGATGAGGCGGTAATAGTAACCGAAGAAGCCGCCTTGGCGGAAGTCGTAACCACCCCGAACAGCGCAAGGGCGATCAGTAAGTAGTATTTGCTGAAACCCTGCATGGCTAATTGCCTTCGCAGCGAGGTCTTGGCACGGAAAAACATGACCCTCGAGCGCAATTCGGAGCAGTTCATTACCGTGCCGATTTGTGCATAATCCATGTTCTCGAAACAGCGAAGGATGAGAATGTTACGATATTTCAGTTTTAGCCGTTTCATCGCCATAAAGACCGCGTCGGACAGTTCTTTTCGCAGAAGTTCAGTCAGGCCGTCGTTAAAATCGGCGCTGACGCGGTTATGGATATACTGCTGTTCCTTTTCGGACAGCTCAACGGTTTTCCTGCGTTGAAGGTCCCGGTAGTAATGCTGTACCTTGCCCATCGCCGTCCTGAAGAGCCATCCCCAGAAATGGTCCACGTGTTCGAGTTGGTCTAATGATTGAATCATAAATAGTATTGTCTCCTGCAAGATATCCTGCGTGATGGTCTGGTCGAGCGTGAGCCGGTAAATATAGGCATAAAGTCGCTCACTGGCCAGCTCAACAAGCCGGTTCATACTGTCCTTACTGCCCAGCTTGGCCTCGTGAATCAGCGCCGGGCTTATATTTTGCAGTGTCGTCGCCATATGCCTATTACGCCTATCCTGTATATATTGTCCATGAAGGGCGGGGTTTGTTACACATTTTTTTACGATTTTCTCAAAAAATCGGAAAATTCCGCAAAATTTCTGTAACGCAAAGGGTAATTCTCGGACTTAAGTATATGAAAGATGGCCGAGGGGCGTGCCCGCAGTATCCAAAGCGGGTGCCCACACCCCGGCCGGCTTCCGGATTTACAAGTTGTTTCCGTTCTTCGGCGAATGAAAAGTGAGAACCCGTTGCGCCTCGACGGCTCCCGTCGAGGTCGGAAGGAAGGGTCGGCGTGACTCGAACGATGCGTTATCGGGTGCAGACACAACCGACCCTTCCGTTTTTTAATACCCCCCAAAATCACTGCCGGATAATCCTGTCCTTTAGTGGTTGCGTTTTGCGCCACGGTTACTATAATTATCGCCGTTTAGAATTGGTGCGCATTTTAGGAGACGGAAAATATGCACGGTATCCAACTGGGTCACATCGATTATGTACTGCTGTTTATCTATTTTGCCTTTGTGCTGGGAATCGGCTTCGCCTTGAAGCGATACACCAAAACCAGCACGGATTTCTTCCTCTCAGGCAGGTCGATTCCCGCCTGGATTACCGGGCTTGCCTTCATTTCCGCCAATCTCGGCGCCCAGGAAGTTATCGGAATGGGCGCATCCGGCGCGAAATACGGCATTATGACCAGCCATTTTTACTGGGTGGGCGCTATCCCCGCGATGGTTTTTGTGGGCGTCTTTATGATGCCTTTCTACTATGGCTCAAAGGCACGTTCAGTGCCCGAATACCTCAAGCTGCGTTTTGATGAAAAAACTCGTGCCTTCAACGCAATGACGTTCGCAGTGATGACTGTTTTCTCATCAGGCATATCAATGCACGTCCTCGCGAAGCTTCTCGAACAAATCCTCGGTTTTAATTATCACCTCTGCATCGTGGTTTCAGCGCTGATTGTGCTGGTGTACATTTTCCTTGGCGGCTTGACCTCTGCAATCTATAACGAAGTATTGCAATTCTTCCTCATTGTGCTTGGTTTCCTTCCCTTGGTGTTTCTCGGTCTCAAGAGCGTCGGCGGCTGGGACGGACTAAAGGACAAGCTTAACGTTGTGGCCACAAGCAACGGCTTCGAACCCGGTACATGGACGCAATCCTGGGCACACATGGGTTCGTCGAGCGCAAACCCGATGGGCGTCGAATGGTTCGGAATGATGATGGGGCTGGGTTTTGTGCTTTCCTTCGGCTACTGGTGCACGGACTTCTTAGTCGTGCAAAGAGCAATGGCGGCCAACTCAATGTCCGCCGCCCGGCGCACCCCCCTGATTGCCGCCTTCCCGAAAATGCTCTTCCCGGCACTGGTGATTCTGCCCGGCATGATTGCCATCGCCCTTCATCAAAACGACGGCACATTCCTGCCAACAGACGCAGCCGGTAAAGTGGATTACAATATGGCGGTGCCTGCAATGCTCGCCAAATTCCTCCCGCCGGGACTCCTCGGTATCGGCATCACGGCACTGATGGCGTCGTTTATGTCGGGTATGGCGGGCAACGTTACCGCCTTCAATACCGTCTGGACTTATGACCTCTATCAAAGCTATATCAAGCCCGGACAATCCGACAAGCATTATCTGCATATGGGCCACATCATCACCGTCGTCGGCATCCTGCTAAGTATCGCCTGTGCTTATGCTGCCCGTTCGTTCAACAATATTATGGATATGCTCCAGCTCGTCTTCGGCTTCGTCAACGCACCGCTGTTCGCGACGTTCCTTCTGGGGATGTTCTGGAAACGGGCGACGGGCCACGGCGCGTTCTTTGGCCTGCTTGCGGGTACTCTCGCCGCAGCCCTTCACAACGGCCTTACATTGCCTGTCGGCGCTGCCGTTGGCATCAAAGGTGGCTGGCTCTGCGGCGGACACGTCCTGCATACCTACCCCGTCGAAATGGCGCAAAACTTCTGGGCGGCAATTTACGCTTGGACCGCCTGCTTTGTCGTGACAATTGTTGTTTCGCTTGTTACGGCCAGAAACAAAAACGATAACGAGCTTACGGGGCTGGTTTATTCGCTGACCCCGCGTATCAAAGAGCATGGCCTGGTTTGGTATAAGCAGCCCGCGGTCCTCGGCATCATTGTGCTGGCAGCGGCAATAGCCCTCAATATTATCTTTTGGTAATGGAGAAAAATATGAGCGATGGAATGAAACTTGACGTTCGACTCCCAATAGGAGCAATGTTCACTTTAGTCGGAGCGATAGTTACTGTTTACGGCATGTTTTCCGACCCGGCTCTTTATGAACGCTCGCTTGGTATCAATATAAACTTCTGGTGGGGGCTTGTGATGTTCGCCTTCGGTGCGTTTATGCTGATAATGGCGTGGCGTGGAGCCAAAAAGCACTAAATAGCTCTCGTTAAGACAAGATAATCAGATAATCGGCTGGTTTGCGATTGCAAGCCGGCCGATTTTTTTATACCCTCTTGGTATTAAGTTAAGGATAATCGATTATGACCGATGGACAACCAGTTCAACAACCTCAACCAGCCGCCCCGGCGACACCGCCAGCCACACCGGCGACGCCGCCAATCGAGCCGGGCCATAACCTCAAAGGCCCTTTCGAGGCGACGGTTTTATACAATAAGACCCTGCGCAAATGTTTTTGCCGAATGGGGCTTCAATTTTCCGGCGCAGGTGCAGAGGCCTTCATCAAAACAAGACCGGGCCAGTTCGCCCAGTTTGACCTCTCCCATATATCGCTGCCCGCGCCGGAAACAATACCGGATGAATTGAAAGACGAAGCAGCAAGACAGATACTTCTTCGCAGGCCTTTCAGCTTCGCCCGCGTCGCCAAAGAAGTGATCCCGCCGCCTCACCCCGGTGCGCCTCAACCCAAACCTGTTCCTTCCGGCATTGGTAAAATAATCGTCGAGGTCGTTTACTGCGTCCTCGGCCCCGCGACCCTGCGTATGACCACGCTTGTTAAGGGTAATACAATCAACATCATTGGGCCTTTGGGTAATGGATTCACCGTCCCCGCTGGCAAGAAACGCGCGCTGTTAGTCGCGGGCGGAATGGGTTCGCCTCCGCTCGAACACCTGGCGCAGGTCCTCACCGCCGAACACCCGACCCTCGACGCGATTGCCTTTGCCGGCGCAAAGACAAAGGACGATTTGCCTTTTGAAAGACCCTTAGATAATCTTTCGCAGGAAATTGGTTTCTGGCTCGGCGAATTCGCCCGGTATAGCATCAGTTCATTCGTCGCCACCGACGACGGCTCCGCCGGCTTCAAGGGCTTTGTCAGCAATTGCCTCCTCGACTGGCTTTCACAGAACAGCCTCACTTTCAATCCCGCTGAAACAATCATCTACGCCTGCGGCCCCCGCTCCATGCTTGCAAGTATTGCCAAGCTCGCCCGCGAAAAGAAAATCGACTGCCAAATCAGTATGGAAGAGACAATGGCCTGCGGCATAGGCCTCTGCCAATCCTGCGCCGTCAAATGTGTAGGTGATAAATACAAACTCTGCTGCAAAGACGGCCCCATCTTCGACGCTAAAGATATTGTTTTTTAAGCCACAGAGAGCACAGAGAATTATTTTTTAGGCACTCATGAAGATGGACAAGTCCGGGAAACATCCAATTTTCACAATTGGACACAGTAATAAAAATACTGAACAAATATTATCCTGGCTCAAGCAAAACAACATTGAGATTTTGGTAGATGTACGAAGCGTCCCGTATAGCCGATATGTGCCGCAGGCAAATCGTGAAGCAATCCAGCTCGCATCAACTAATGCAGGTATCAAGTACGTCTTTATGGGTGACCATCTTGGAGGCCGCCCCGCAGGCATCGAGACCAAAGACAACTTGGGAAACTGCGATTATTCCAAACTCGCTTCTACAGATAAGTTCCGCGAAGGATTGAAATATTTACTTAATGGTGCAGAGGAAAACACTTTGTGCATTCTTTGCAGTGAGGAAGACCCTGCTAAATGCCACAGAGGCCTGTTGATTTCACGCGAATTGGCAAAACTGGGAATTGAAGTAAAACACATCCGGCACGACGGAAGTATTGAGTCCCAGGAGCATTTCGAAAGCAGAATCCCGCCGACGCAGCTAAATTTGTTCCCGGATTAATTATAGAAGGACTAATTCGGTAATAATGGGTACAGCAACCGGTTTCCTCTACCCTCGTAACTAAAAACTAAATTACTCCTCGCTTTCATCCTTCATTCCACTGCGTGCAAGGTTTCATAAGCATCCTTCAATCCTGGGTCGTTAAGTCCGATCGACTTTAGCTTGGCTTCGATGTGTTCGCGGATGGCTTTGGCATTGGGAAAGTCCTGGTCGGTCCAGAATCGCTCTTCACGCCGAAAATAACCGGTCTCCCGGAGGAAGGATACCCCGTAGCTGTAAGCATCGCCCAATGTATCATCCAAATCACTCACCTTGAAAGACCCGTCCGGCTGGTAAGAATTGGCCAGGCACCAGTCGAGCATGCGGGAAATCTCCGCTCTAACCTTCTCCCGGGTTGCGGCATCAAGGCTCGGCCAGGCGTATCGAAATATCTTTACCACGTCCCAGTTCAGATGGTTCTCGTAGTGGCCGTTGAATCGTATGCCGGCGGGAAAATCCACGCCGTCGAGCTGCAGCACACGTTTGGCAATCAGGTCCAGATGCCCCACTTGCCCGTGAAAGTCCGACACCACGTGAAACGTCATCGCCATGTCGTCCATTTTCCATATCCTGCCCTGTCGATCCACCATCCACTGGCCCCAGCAGCCGGTCGCGGGATTCTGCCAGCGTTCCACAAATTCCCGCAGGCTGTCTTTGAGTTGTGGATGAAACGAATATCCGGTTCGTTTGTTCCCATATAACAATCGCGCCAGCGCAGAAAACGTTTCATCGAGTTCTTCGCGGTTGAATACTCCCGTTTTAGTAAAGTCATCGTGCAGGACCAAATCAAGCTGGGCCGTGAGTTTTTCCGTAGAGTTAATCCTGTCCAGAAAGCTCAGTGGATATTGCGGCTCCGCGTTGCCATGCAAGCTGGGCAAACCATCCTCGACAGAATAATAAAGCTTAAGATACCAGACGGTAAATCCCAGTCCCCAGCTCCCGTCGCTTGCCTGCTGCTCGGCAGCCTGTTTTTGCTCCGCCGGCTGTGTTAAACTCTTGCGGAGTTCAGCTATCCTTGAACGGGTGGTTTCGATATCTGGCGTGAAATTCAGCAGCCAGCGTATCTCACGATAAATATGCATCGAATATTGCATTCCCTCTCCGGCACTCTGGTGGCGTTTGATTTCCTTTACCAGCGGTCGCAGTTCGGGATTCAACTGCTTCAACCGCCTCTCTCTCGCTGCCCGAAGTCCCGAGATGTCCCAGTAAAACTGGGCATCGGCACAGAGTCGGTGCCACTGGGATTCGCCGGGGCTTGATGGCGGCGGAATAAATACGTGCGCCTGATATATCCGGTACGCAATCACGACACGTTCCAGCCGCTCTCGGCTGATATAGATACCTATCGCCAGGACAAGAACAACCATCAGCAAAATCAGCCAGCGCTTATTTTTCCTCATATTTGATGATGGTATTAGCAGTTTCTTGTCCTGGCAACTGTTTTTCCGTAGCGCAAACTTCCGCATCCCAAAATTATCAATAATCAATTATCACTAATCAATTCTCTCGCTGTTTCTAAAAAGTGTGTCAAAAGTACTCAAAAATCGCACGTTCTCACTCAAATCCCCCCATTTTTCCCCAACTTTTTATGATTATTTGTGATGTTTTGTGATGTTTTAGACATCTCGCAACTTTTGACTATAACCCATCCGGAGGATCGTTTCCACCCCTTATAAGCCATTTCCCCCCATCAAATTTCCCCCACAAATCCCCCATTCCTGAAATTACGCATTTTTTTCAATCTTAAAAAATCCGCAATCGAAAATTAGACTGTCCGCTGAACGCTGCTTTTTAGTCCATCTTTTCGCCCGTAACTATCTGATTATCTCTCGATGTTTTCTGCACGCCGGCCAGTTTCGAGCCGTCGATTTTGCAGTCGAAGACAAGCGGATATTTTCCGGCTGGTACTTTGAAGCTCACTTTATCGCCATCGAGAGTAATCTTGCTGATTGGCGTTGTGCCATACAGGCCGCTCATATCCGGGTTGACCTTGAGGCGCTGTTTTGGGCTGCCCCATTTGACTTTCGAATTCAAAACCCAGTTCCCGATTAGTTCCGAGCCGACGCGTTTCGCTTCGGCAGGCACCTCATTACCATCCGCCTTGAATACGCCCGCCAGCATATTTGTCTTCGGCTCGATAGTCCCCTCAAAGTCGCATACGCTCTCCGTCCGAACAATATTGGTGTTCCTGAAGGTCAGTTTGTTTGCTTCGCATTGCACATTCGTAATCTTTTGTTCGGCCTGCTTCTTGCTCAGCCATTCAGCCGACAGCGTTCCATCCTGATTTGCTTTAACAGCTAATACCGCGTTGATGTCGCCCGCGGGCAGCTTGAATTTCATGTCCCATGTTCCGATAGCAAGGGGCGTCATTGGTTTGTGCCTGCCCTCTACATGGGATTTGTTCCCGGCGCATACAACAGTTCCCGAAATTCTGTTGCCTTCGATTGTCCCCGCAAAGAAACCATTGATGATTTCCTTTCTGGCTTGCGCCGGCTGGCAAAACGTGATTGCGCCGTCCTTAAATCTGACGTCCCCAAGTTCGGTGAGTTGTTTAGAATTTATCCACTGTCCGGTTAACTTGCCTGCGCTGTCCGCCCCAAAAGATAAAATCGAGTTATCCATCTTAACGCATGGGTCTGCCTTCATCAGCCAGTCGCCATATAGTTCGCTTCCGCCCATACGCGCCGATTCCGGCAATGTAGAAACCGGTATTTCGGCGATTTTGCCAAAGTCCGGCGGCGTATATCCGGGCGATTTGCCGGTTACAAGCAGTTGCTTCACATAAACGCCGAAATCCGGCGTCGGCATATAATTCCAGTCCGCTATCAATGTAGGCCCCGCGGCGGGATGCATGTCCCACGCCGTGAATGACCAGTTATTATCATAAATTCCCTGGAGCAGGTGCAGCAGCCAGTCGTCATTCAGCGCGCTTGATGGGTTGTCCCCCCACCACATTTTTCGCCGATTGGGGCCGCCTGTCCAGCCGAATTCGGAAACAATCACCGGGAATTTCGCTGTTGCCTCTTTCATATTGGCAATCCATGTAAAGATGCTTTCGCCAAAGTAGTCATAAGCGTGATTGGCGTAAATGACGCCGTTGCCCGTCGGGTCTTTGAGCTGTCTGCCCTCGAGTACCCCGTCCAAATCGTATGAAAACGACAGGCCGCCCGCGATGATAACATTCCTGGCTCCCGTTGAGCGCACAGCATCGAGCATCTCCTGCATTCCCACGGCCTCGTATTCTTTCACCGGCAAGTCGGGTCCGTTTGGCCGGTCATTGATTTTCCCGCCATTTAGCCAGACGTCCCAGGTTACATCGTGCGGCTCGTTATAAAGGTCAAAAATGACCGCCGGGTTATTCGCGTATACAGAGGCGAAATCCTTCCAGAATATTATGCTGTTGCGGTCCGGCATCGAATGCTGGCCGATATTTTGTCCCCATTCGTTGACATCGGACCAGTGCAAATCCAGAATAATGTAGCAGCCCTTCGAGCTGCACAGGTCAACCACCTCTTTTACCAGTGCACGATACGCCTTGCCCTCATCCTTCTGTTCCGGGGCTTTCCCGAACCAGCGGTCCTGCGACAACGGCAGGCGAATGATGTTGCAGTTCCAGTCGTCAATGGCGACTCGTACCGTCTCAAGGATATGTCCTTCTCCATCACTGGACCATTCGAGGCAGGCAGTGTTTACCCCCCGCAGCAAAACAGGCTTATTCTCGCTGTTAAGAATCTGATTTCCTTCTACCTTCAGAGCCAGCGGTATCCCCGCGGATTTCGCCTGTCCCGAGGTTAATCGAGGGGCCTGTACCCCTGCGTTTGATTTCGATTTCTCCGACGCCGTCGAGGACCCGGCCAGTAAAACCGCTATAAACAAAACCGACACAACGAATTTCGCGTTCATACGTTGCTCCTTTCATCAATCCTTATTTGGAACAGGGTGTCAATCTGTGTCCAAATGAATCCGTGGTTTTAAATCAGAAATGCCGTTGTCTTAAAATAAATCCGCAATCTACAATCCTAAATCCGCAATCGGCTTATTCTCTTATAACCACGTTGCCTGTCCCCGATGTGATTCTGCCAATCTTATAGACCTTCTCGCCGTAGCCAGTCAGCTTTTCGGCTATCGAGTCGGCAAAGTCCTCCGCGACGACCAAAACGTAGCCAATACCCATATTGAAAACGCGGAACATTTCTTCTTCCTCGACCGGGCCTTTTTCAGCTAAGAATTTGAATATCGCAGGGATGGGCCAGCTGTCTTTTTTCAAAACCGCGTCGCAGTTGCGAGGCAGAACCCGAGGCACATTGCCGGGCAATCCCGCGCCTGTAATATGTGCCATACCGTGAATTATCCTTTTGACCTTGTATTGTGAAAGCAGTTTGATAATGGGCCTGACGTAAATTTTCGTCGGCTCAAGCAAAACATCACCAAGTATCCTGCCATCAAGTTCCGGGATATTATCCGTCGGCTGGAACTGATTGGTCTTAAAGCATATATTGCGCGCAAGCGCATAACCATTGCTGTGCAGGCCGCTTGAGGCCAGACCCAGTATTACATCGCCCTTTCGTACCTCTTTGGTGCCTGAGATGATTTTTTTCCGCTCGACGACGCCCACCGCGAAACCCGCCATATCGAAATCATCCGTTTTATACGTATCGGGCATCTCGGCTGTCTCGCCGCCAATCAACGCGCAATCCGAGATTCGGCAGCCCTTCGCGACGCCCTTGACCATTTCCGCGACAACGTGCGGGTCGAGCTTATTTATCGCGATATAATCCAGGAAAAATAACGGCTCCGCACCAAGCACTAACATATCGTTTACGCTCATCGCGACCAAATCGATACCCACGGTATCGAAGCGGTTCATCGTCGAGGCCAGAAGCACCTTGCTGCCCACCCCGTCTGTGCAGGCGACCAGCACCGGGCTTTTGTAGTTTCTTTTGAATAGCCGTTCATCGTAATCCAGACGGAACAACCCCGCGAATCCCCCTTTGAGCGCCATCACGCGCGGGCTGAACGTGCTCGCCACGTGCGGGTAAATTAAATCTTCCATTTCATCGCTGGCGTTGATGTTCACGCCGGAGCTTTCGTATGTTATTGGTTTGCCCATTCGTTCTTCCGTATTGAACTATTCTGACCCATCAAACATCCTCATCTGATAGTGTTCGAGCGAGAATTTCGTCATAGCTATATCAACCGGTATCCGATATTTCCCTGCCCAGCACGCCGTGCAATAATGGTCCGGCGGTAAAGTCGCGCAGGATAACAGGCCCTCGATGGACATATAGCCCAGCGATTCGACTTCGAGGAAGTCGCGAATCTGGTCTAATGTCCGGTTGTTGGCGATTAGTTCTTCTTTGGTCGGGAAATCTATGCCGTAAAAACAGGGGAAGCGAATCGGCGGGCAGCTCACCCGCATATGAATCTCTTTTGCGCCCGCGTCGCGGAACGCCTTGATTTTGCCCTTGGTGGTGGTCCCGCGAACAACGGAATCATCGACTACGACGATACGTTTGCCTTTTATTACTTCCCTGATAGGCGCAAGTTTTATTTTTACTGCAAGCTCCCGCGTGTTCTGGTCAGGCGATATAAACGTCCTGCCGACGTAGTGGCTTCTCACCATACCCAAATCGAAAGGAATACCTGATTTTTCAGCAAAGCCGATGGCGGCAGACGTTCCTGAGTCGGGAATCGGGACAACAACGTCGGCTTTAACCGGATGCTCAACTGCTAATCGCCGGCCGAGTTTTTTCCGGAATTCATAAACGTTCTCGCCAAATATGCTGCTGTTTGGCTTTGCGAAATAAACGTGCTCGAACAGGCAATGTGCGGGCTTGATACTGCCCGGCTTAACAAAGAACCTGCTCGATATTCCCTTCTTGTCGAGCGTAACAATTTCTCCCGGCTCAACTTCGCGGATGAATTTCGCGTCGATGGCGTCGAGTGCGCACGTCTCGCTCGCGACGACATACGCGCCCGCGTCTGTTCTGCCTATGCACAAAGGCCGAATGCCGTAAGGGTCGCGTGCCGCATCGATGCGGTCCGGGAAAAGGAATAATAACGAATATGCGCCCTGCAAATGATTGAGGACGTGGCCCAGCGGGTCGGGTTTGGAAACGTGGGTGGGTTTGGCCAAAAGATGGGCTATTATTTCGGTATCGGTTGTGGATTTGAATATGCTGCCGTATGCCTCGTATTCGTCGCGGAGCAGACCTGCGTTTATGAGGTTGCCATTGTGCGCGATAGCAACCTGACCTCGTGAATACTCGACGAAGAAGGGCTGGCTGTTTGCTACCTTCGATGAGCCGGTTGTTGAGTAGCGGACGTGGCCTATGGCGATGGGGTTGGCGAGATTTTCAAGGATGCCTGTGCCCGCGCGGAATACCCGCTGGACGTTGCCCATTGCCGTATAGCAGTTGATTGATTCGCCGTTGCTGGAGGCGATGCCTGCGGATTCCTGCCCGCGGTGCTGCAGGGCGAAAATGCCATAGTATGTTTTCTGCACCGCTGCCGGGTCGCCGAATATGCCGAACAGGCCGCAGTTTTCTTTCTTATCGCATGTAAAATCCGCGTTTGGCGGCTCGTTATGCTCACCGCAAGGCGGATCCGCCTTTGGCGAGATCTCGCCCGTTCCTAAGAAACGAGGCGGACAGTGTTCGCTTTCGTAATGCATCAAGATTTACCCCTGGATACCGCCCCCACCTCGCCGACAGGAAAGGGTTTGGCGGTAAAGGAATAGTTTACCCGAACCGGCTCCTGGCGTCAAGTCCGACGATAACTTTATCTATACGCTGGCGATGCTAATTTGGGCGGAGGATTTACGCGTCGGGAAACATAAATTCTGGCATCCGGCGGATTTTGCCGTTGGAATCGACACAGGCAAGGACGCTTTGGGCCTCGGACAACAATTCGCCCGTATTGGGTCTGATTAGCTTGTAGGAATGCTCGACTTTGCTGGCGGTAACGTTTGTGCAGGTGGTTTCGAGATTGAGCTTTTCATCGTAAAAAGCGGGCCTGCGATACTTGATGCGAAGCTCGGCTATCACGAAAAAGACGCCCGCGGCTTCGAGGTCCTTATAGGCCAGGCCATTGGCACGAAGCAGCTCGGTCCGGCCCATCTCGAAATAGACGGGATAAACGCTGTGGTGAATAACGCCGCCCTGATCGGTTTCGCTGTATCGCGGCTGGATAGTTATCGTGCAACTCTGTAAAGTCGTTTTTTCGGGTAAATTCATCGTTTTCCGGCCCCTATTTCGATACTCACACAATGCGTATCGGGCGTTAATAACCTGTTTTAAGCATAGCACAACCTGCGATTCTGTCAAGTTTTAGATGTTGCGGGCGGCGTGAGAACATATTACAATTTCCAGAACAATGTATTAAAAGAGAGCGTATTATTGACTTTCCGTTGCAATTATGAGAAACTTACGCTTTCGTAATTTTAACCAGAAATGTTTATTAAACTTTATACTCCACGAAAGGATATCCAAATGAGAATTAGCGTGAAAATGGTTTTATCGGGAGTTTGCCTGCTGGCTGGAATGGTCTTATTTCAGAGTTGCCAGGAATCCAACGCACCGGCCACCGGCGTGAAAACAGAAGCTAAAGAAGCAAAGCCGGAAGTCAAGCCGGCAGCCCCGGTGGTAAAAGCTGCCGAGCCGAACGTTGCGGCCAAAGAAGCAAAACCCGAAGTCAAGGCAGAAGCTAAGGAAGCAAAGCCGGCAGCCCCAGAGATGAAAGCTGCTGAGCCGAATGCTGCTGCGGAAAACACCGGCGTTGCAGTCACTGTTAATGGCAAAGATATTACCGAGGCGGACGTTGACGCCAAGATAAATACTTATATGGAGCGGATGGCTTCCCAGATTCCGCCGGGCATGTCCGAGCAATATAAGAAGCAAATGCGGCCACAGGTGGTCGAGAGCATGGTTATGGAACAGCTTTTGGATGAGCAGATAAAGAAAGCGAACATAAACATAACCGACAGCGATGTCGACAACAAGATTACCGAAATCGTAGCCACCCAGCCGGGTATGACAATGGAGTCATTCAAGGAAATGATCGCATCACGGGGGCAGTCGTTCGATGAGGTAAAAGGGCAGATAAAAAAGACGATGAGTTATGAAAAGCTTATCGGTAACGTAGAGGTCAACGACGCCGAGGCAAAGGCGTTTTATGATGAGAATAAAGAGGACTTCAATAAGCCCGAGCAGGTCAAGGCGAGCCATATTCTTGTGAAGGTAGATCCAGCAGCGACACCGGAACAGAAAGCGGCTGCCAAAGCGAAGGCAGAGGGTCTGCTCAAACAGGCAAAGGCAGGCGGAGATTTTGCCGCTCTGGCTAAGGAAAATTCCGACGATCCCGGCTCGAAGATAAAGGGCGGTGACCTTGGGTTCTTCGATAGAGGCACAATGGTCAAGGAGTTTGCCGACGCGGCGTTCGCGCTGAAGGTCGGAGATATAAGCGGCGTGATCGAGACCCAGTACGGCTACCATATAATAAAGGCCACCGACCGCAAACAAGGCGGCCAGATGAAATTCGAGGACGCAAAGGCGGATATCGTAAAATCGCTTCAGGACAGAAAGAAAAGCGAGCTGTTCAAGCAGCTCATTGATAAGATAAAGGCGGAAGCCAAGGTAGTATATCCTCCCGGCAAAGAGCCGAAGCCGAGGATGCCGATGATGCCGCAAGGACAGAGACCGAACAGACAAGCAGCGCCACCGTCCGAATCAGCGCCGGCGCCGAATTAAACAATAGTATTGTGAGCGTAAGACAAGCCGGGTTCCCGAAATAGGGAGCCCGGCTTTTTTATTTGGCCAAAGATTTAGCCGCAAGAAGGCGCAAATTTCTTAACCACAGCTTTCCGAGGCGGGCTCTACCCTTCGCTTCGTGTCACAGATGACGCTTTTTGTAACTGCTTAAAGATAATGGAGTTATATCAGTTTTTAATATATCCATCACTGCTGTTTTTGCCGCGAAAAAAGATGGGGCTTTATTTTAGATTGCAGATTTCGGATTGCGGATTTATAAATAAAAAGTAATTTAGAAAATGACACAACAGAAAAAGAGTGATCGTTGAAATAACAAGCCCAATCCACATTGACCGGCGGTTTGTGGAGTAAACTCCAAGAGGACGGTCTTGAAAATAAAATTATGGCAGAATGAAAAAAACGGTTATTGCTTCAATTATGAGATAAGAAGACCACCTTATATGGAAGACATCAAGAATAAAATATTATCCTTTTACCAACAACTTGAATCAGACACAAATCATAGATACAAGTCTTGGGAACACTGCTTCATGTACTTCTCTCAAAATGGGATAGATGAAAGGCTCGCATGTCTTCACTTGTCGTTTTATCTGGCAAGTTGGGGCATGTATCGAGGGTCTAGCTTCTTGCTGTGGAAAGATTACCTAATCCACCATGAGGTAGTGAAACGCATATTATCCATGCAACACTTGAGACATATCGATTTCTCAAAGGAATGTGATGCAGAGATTGACAAGATATTTGAGCTTTCCTCTTGGATCAGAGATTGGTATCAAAAAAACATCAACAACGTTAATGGCGAAGCCAAAACAGTAAATGTTACGGATACTTTAGTTACTAAAATTCTTTTGGGTACACTTGGTTGCATACCTGCATACGATAGATTTTTTATTGATGGCCTAAGAAAAAAGGAGCTTAGTCATTCAAAGCTCTCAAAAAATAACTTCTTGTCGGTCGTTGGCTTTTATAAAGGCAACAAAGATGCATTCAGTTACGTTCAAGAATCAATAATGCGCAGAAGCGGAATTTGTTACCCAGCAATGAAACTTGTAGATATGTATTTCTGGCAAATAGGCTTTGAGTTGTACGAAATGAATAACCGGGTATAGTCGGGCTGTTGAAAAAGTCACCAATTTTTGCTATTCAAAAACAATACGATTTTTCCGTAGCGCAGCGAAGGTCCTCGGTGTAGTTTCTCAACGAAGCCGGGCAGTCGAAGACGGGCGTATCCCAAAATCATCAATCGTAATTCATAAATCAGAAATTGATGTGGCTTCGATATTCTTGAAATATTTCACCGTTCCGTATTTCAATTCGACGGGGGCGTTCATTAGGCGAGCCTGCCACGCTTTTACTTCTCGGCCTCGGTGCCTTGAGAAATCTGAAAAGATTTCCAAGACTTTAGTCCTGGAAATTTCTTCAAAATTTCACAGGGCGGCGATTTTGAGAAAAAGGCGATAAAATATAACCCTTGACCAGCCGGTCAGAGCGATATACAATTTCAACAAAGCCCCAAAAAATCAATTTCAGGGTAAATATATTTGATAGGAGACAAAAAAATGAAGCACGAAAGAATTACAATCATTTTATTGGCTTTACTTTGTTGTCCGCTGGTTTTGACGGGCTGCAAGGATACTAAGAAAGAAAAAGCTACTGCGGAGGCCGTAGACGTAAAAGCCGATGCTAAAGCACAATCTGCCAAAGTAGAAGCTTCCAAAGTAAAAACCTCCGCGGGAGTAAAAGCCGATGCTACAGCAGAAGCTGCCAAAGTAGACGCCGCCAAAGTAAAAGCTGATGCTGACGCAAAAGCCGCCGCTGAAGCAAAAGCCGCTGCTGACGCCAAAGCCGCTGCTGAGACACCGAAACAATAAAGAAGATAGTGAGAAGGAAACGCTGACAACAACCCTTGATTAGCCAGCCAGAGCGATATACTGCTTGGCCTCGGTGCCTTGAGAAATCTGAAAATATTTCCAAGACTTTGGTCCTGGAAATTTCTTCGAAATTTCACAGGGCAGCGATAATCAGAAAATTAAGGGCTTGATCAAGAACACAATCTGGCCGAATGAATCCGTGATTTTATGTTTTTTGCGCCTTTTTGCGGCAAAATCATCAATCAGAAATCAGAAATTGATGTGGCTTCGATATTCTTGAAATATTTCACCGTTCCGTATTTCAACTCGACGGCGGCGTCCTCGTCGCAGACGATGATTGCTTTGGGATGCAACTGAAGGACGCTGACCGTCCACAAATGATTTACGCCCTGGTCGATTGCGTGATGCAAGGCGCGTGCCTTGCTGTGTCCTGAGGCGATTATCAGCGTTTCTCTTGCGTCCATCACGGTAGCGACGCCGACGGTGAGCGCGGTTTTGGGGACTTTGTTTACGTCATCGTCAAAGAATCGTGAGTTGGCGATGACAGTGTCCTGTGTGAGGGTTTTGACGCGCGTTCGGCCTGCAAGTGATGAGCCGGGTTCGTTGAAGGCGATATGGCCGTCGGGGCCGACGCCTCCGATGAAAAGCTCGACGCCGCCCAATCGTTTCATTTTTTTCTCATAGCGTTGGCATTCGGCTTCGAGATTTTTGGCGTTGCCGTCGAGGATATTGATATTTTTGGCGGGGATATCGATATGGTTGAAAAAATTGTTCCGCATATAATAATGATAGCTCGCGGGGTGGTCTTCAGGCAGGCCGACGTATTCATCCATATTGAAGGTGATGACGTTTTTGAACGTTACTTTTTTTGCCGAGTTGAGCTTAATCAATTCTTTATACATACCGAGGGGCGATGAGCCGGTGGGCAGGCCGAGAAGGAAAGGTTTTGTTTTAGTCGGCGAAAAATCGTTTATTTTTTTCGCGATGTAATGTGCCGCCCATTTCGAGGCGAGCTTGTAATCCGGTTGAATTATCACTCGCATAAAACCCTTTTTTTACCGCAGAGACCGCAAAGCCCGCAGAGATTAATTTATTTTTTCTCTGCGTTCTCAGCATGCTCCGCGGTGAAAATTTTTTAATAAATTTTTTGCAGTCGGTGGATCAGCTCATCCGCCAGCCGGGATTTTTCTTCGATGTGTTGTTTGATTTCACCTGTCACGGCGTTCGCCTCAAAACTGCCTCGGACATTGGCGAAATCCGCTGTTCTTTCGGCGAAATTGCCGTCGATGCCGTAGCCGGCCTGGGCGGTTTCGGAAAATTCCTTTTTGGTGTCGGCCAGGAGCATATTATCAAGCTCGATTACCGCGGATTTCCATTTGTTAATCATCTCGATGATATCTTTGGAACCAATCGCGTCGATGGTTTTACCGAGCTGCTGCTGGATGACGTTTGTCGCCCATGCCCATTCGTAAGCCGGATAATTTTCGTGTGCTGAGGTAAAGGCCGCAGTTATCTGGTCGAGGGTGCTTAATGCGCCCGATTCGATGTCGTCTATGATTTTAGTGACGGCTTCTTCCGGCGCGAACAATCCCGCCAGGTCGGCCCATTTTCCGGGTCCGATATCGGTTTGGGGTTTAAGCTCGGCGTGTAACTGCTGGACGCTTGTGAATTGTTTATCCTGCAGGCGGTGGATGAGGCAATTGCCTAAAAATTTGTCGATGCCGATTTCGTAAAGGCGGAGGCCTTTGTCTAAGGAGTCGCGTTTGATTTTGACGCCGTGATACGCTAAATAGCCGTCCCGCCTTGAGCTTGTTGAAAGGGTGGTTTCGATTCCGGTGGCTTTGAGGTTTCGCAAAAGCTTACAACTGTTGAGCATTTTCGCAACGGTGTATGGGCTAAGCAGCTTAAAATTGATGAGGTCGAGCTTTTGGGGGTCTTTACGATGGTCGCGTTTTGGCCATTTTTTGGCATCGCGGACGGTCCCGACGCTTTTGAGGTTTACTCCCGGGACGAGAATGCTTTCGTCCTCGTGTTCGATCAGGTATGAGAAGGGCAAATCGGAGGTGTCGGAGTTTCGATAGTGCCTGCCCATAACGACGGTGAATGCGCCGACTTTGGCGGGCCAGAGCATGTAGGAGTCGGATGCGGTTTTGGAGCCGCGTTCGACGATGCCCTGGTGGACGGGGCCGAGTTTATATAGATGGTTGCTCTGGTTTGTTCCTGAGCCGGCGTTTAAAAAGCTGAAGAGGCCCGCGATGAGGAGTGTTGATTTGTGGTGAGTTACGGTATAGGGGCCTGCGAAGATTGAGCAGGCCTCGCCGTGGAAGCCGCCGCAGTTTGCGAAGAAGACGGAGTTTTCAGCGGAGTATTGTTTGGCGAGTTCGGTTGCCTGGCCTACGAAGCAATTCGAGAGGATTGCTCCGTCGCTGATTTTTGAGCCGGAGCAGGCGATGAAGTTGCTTGCGAAAACGCCGGGTCCGATATAAACAGGGTCCTGGGGACAGCTATTAATTGAGCCATTTTCGAGCCGGTTAGCGGCTTCGATGGTCGCAGCGGGACCAACTTTTACGTTTTTGATGATTCTGGTGTTGAGGATTTTGGCGCCCGTGGCTACAAGTCCCATTGTGGACGTAACGGACGCGACGTATTCGGCAATCATGGCCCGCAGCTTTTCGATGAGCTTCGGGCGATGGCGATACAGGGCGATAATATACGCCAGCTGAGCTGATAAGTGGTCATATATAGGAATTTCCCTGCCGCCCGCTTCGTTTATAACGGCGACATCAGTTCCGTTGCCGAAAGAAGTATTTCCATCGACCGCCAAAAAATCGACGTTCTCAATTACAGCATTATCCTCCACAATATAATTTGCGATGAAACTTTGGACCTGGTTGATATAGACGTTGTTGCCGATTCGGCAATTGTGAATGGTGGCGTTGGAGATTCCGGAGGGCCTGGCAAGTCCCCCTTCAAAGCGGACGTCTTTGCGGAAAGTCCCCAGCCGGACATCGCCTGAAAAGTGGGTTGTTTTTACCCGTTCGGGGCTGAAACCGTCGGCCACCTGCGTTTTTGACCAATCAGGGCAGGTGCAGCCCTGAGAGGTCAGTTTGGAGATTTCATCGGCAGTTAAAGGTCGCCATTTGGGTGCCATCTTTGCCTTTCATCATTTTATTGGACGTTGCTGACATTAATCACATCAGAGTGGGCAATTCCGCGCAGCACAACCACAACAGAAAGGATTGTTTAACAGCCAGAAGAGGCCAGGTCAAGAGATTTTCGGCCATAACGAAAAAAGCGTTTGGAAAGGATGAATTTATTTTTAATAATTTAATAGATTTGCGCTAAAAAATTTATAGCTGTAGGTAAAGGGGAGCCGATGAATCATTGTATAAACGACTGTGTTTGTGGTGGTCGTGCCATTATTGATTTTTTGAGCAGGCAGGGAAATATGTCGAATCAGCCGCGAGTAACGAAAGTTTTGGCGGTGTTGCTCGTTTCGATGACGACAGGCGCAGTTTTGTTGATGGCTTTGGGCAATCATCCGCCGTCAGCGGGACCGTTCTGTCTTTCGACTTATTACCGGCTCGATGCCATCCAGCAGGCGATTGACTCCCGTGCTGCCCAGGCGCCGGGCCGATGGGAAAGCGTTGAGATTTACTTCAGCGGAACAAAGGCGGGCAACGTTGCCCAGCTCGCATCACTTTCCGGCTTAGCCAACTCCGATGACATCAACTGCCACTTCGTTATTTGCAACGGTCTTGGCGGCAGCGACGGCCAGATTCAAACAACAGAAAAATGGCAAAAGCAGTGGTCGGTAATTCCCGACCATACCTGGTATGGCTCAAGCAGGACGGTCCGGATTTGCCTTGTCGCAGACGGCAGAAACGTACGCCCGACCAACTCCCAGATTAAAAGAACCGAAGCCCTTGTCGAGTCGCTTGCGATGAAATTCAACGTACCCGCGACCAAAATCTTCTATCCCACCAACTGGCGATAAGCGTGACTGCTGTCACGCCGTCGCTCGTATCCCGTGACTCGTCTCTCGGAAATCTACAAACCTTGCAGCCAGTAGTTGCAGTCATCATTATCTGCCTTAAGAAATGCCTCACTAAGGCAGGGCAACCGGCGCGCATTCGCTGAAACTGGCAAAAGTAATACAGAAATCCGCCGTGCCGGCAGCAGCGGTGAAACTGGTATTCTTTATCGTCAACGTAAACGTGCATTTGTTGAAATCGAATATCGCCACGGCTGTTTCCCCGCCGGACAGTGTAACCTTCGAGCAGGTGAATTTGCCCTTGGTGGGGTTTTTGAAGCTATGGGCCGGTATCGTAAAGGTCTGTGGGCCGAGGGTACTATTGAGCGGATTAGTAAGCAGATTCACATCATTAACGTTTTTATCGGAGAACCAGCCGCTGACAGTAAGCTGAGTAATAGAACCCGATTTCTTTGTGAATTTTGGCTTACCATCAACCCGCAGAGAATCTTTAACACCCATCAAAAAATTAAGCGGTATGGGTTTTCCGCCGTTGACAATATCTTCATCTACCTGGGCTGTGCCGATGTAATCGCCGATTTCAATCTGCCCAGTTAGCGGACAGGAAAGCCCTTTCAAGCTCACATTCTTCGCTATAAATGAAAACTTCGTGGTCTTCGTATCTAAAGCGAAAGATGCATTTAATGCGGAACCGTTGAACTTGCCATTCCTGAAGGTCTTGCCGTTGATTGGGAATCTCTTGACGCAGGGGCTGACCATACCATTGGAATCGATAGTAATAACCACAGCATTGGCATCGTTGAAGTCATTGGCATTGGCGTCCATCGTACCAGAAATTGAAATCGTGTCACTGTTGGGCTTGCTGCCTGCGGCAACACTGCATTTGGTAATTAACACAGTCCTGGGGACATGGCCGGTGCCCGATGCGTTGATTGTGTTTGTCCCGCTGGTCATGTCGCTGTTGACCGTTACTGTACCACCATAACTAATCGCGGAAGTTGGGGAGAACGTCACGGTCACGGGTTGTGAACCGCCAGCCGCAATTGCGCCTGACCAGTCGCCGCTAAATCCGCTCGGATAGCTGATGCTGCTGACGGTCATCGTCGAGTTACCTGTGTTGTTAATCGTCAAAATCCTCTGCGACGATGAACCTACTATCACGCCGCCAAAGGCAAGATTACCACTTAGACCGATGATACGCGTAGGCGTCAACGTGCCTGTTCCGGAAGCGGCAATAGTATTCGTCCCGCTGGTCTTGTCGCTGATGACCGTCACTGTGCCGCTGTAGCTGGTCGCCGAAGTCGGTGAAAACGTCACGGTCACGAGATGTGAACCGCCCGCCGCAATTGTGCCTGACCAGGCGCCGCTAAACCCGACAGGATAGCTGATGCTACTGACCGTCATCGTCGAGTCCCCTGTGTTGTTAATCGTCAAAGTGCTCTGCGACGATGTTTCCACCTCCACACTGCCAAAGGCAAGATAGCCACTTAGGGAAATGATACGCGTAGGCGTCAACGTGCCTGTTCCGGAAGCGGCAATAGTATTCGTCCCGCTGGTCATATCCGAATTGACCGTTATAGTGCCGCCGTAACCGGTCACGGAAGTTGGTGAGAACGTCACTGTCACGGGTTGTGAACCGCCCGCCGCAATTGTGCCTGACCAGGCACCGCTAAACCCGCTCGGATAGCTGATACTGCTGACGGTCATCGTCGAGCTTCCAGTGTTGTTAATCGTCAAAATTCTCTGCGGCGATGAACCTACCGTTACACTGCCAAAGGCAAGATCGCCGCTCAGACCGATGATACGCGTAGGCACGGAAGTGCCGGAATCCGATGAGCTGAAACCACTCATCCCGCAATCATTCCCGGCTTTCACCCAATAGTAATACGTCGTCCCGGGAATTATGCTGCTGTCATCAAAAGGTGACGTGTAATCGCCTAACTTAGAGGCCGAGCTTGAATTGCTGTCATTGCTGCGCCAGACCTCATAGCCGGTAGCCCCTGAAACAGAATCCCATGTGACCCGAACCTTGTCTGTGTAGTTCCCGTCGCTGGCTGATACGCCTGTAGGAGCCAATGGCAAAGTGCAGATAGTCCGCCATAAGAATCTGGGATAATCGACTCCTTCATTGATGAACCAGATATCATTCGTGCCATTTGCCGTCTCGCCGACAAAGTCCCAGCCGGCGTTTGTAAAAGTGCTTTCTGTTTGCATTTCGCTGGTAGTTTTACCCGTTCCTCCATCACTTCCAATTTGTCCGCTGGTTATAGTATCCCAGAAGCAGGCTGTTGTTGTAGTTGTGCCGTACTCGTTGTATCCCACCAGCCCGCCGAGGTCGCTTGAACTTGTTCCGCCGCTGACGGTACCTGCCGAATAGCAGTCGCGGATAATGCTGCTGTTATATCCTACCAGCCCACCGATGTATCCTGAGACATCTCCGCCGTTGACATCGCTTGTCGAATAGCAATTGTTGATATTATAGCCATTCCATCCCGCCAGCCCGCCGATGCAGGAGGAACTATTCCCACCGGTAACAGAACCTGTCGAATAAGAATTACTGTCAGTGCCGTAGTTTCCTCCCACCAGCCCGCCGAGGTCGCTCGAACTTGTTCCGCCGCTGACAGTGCCCGTCGAGTAGCAGTTGCTGATACTGCCGTAGTGGTAATCATCCCCATTATCTCCCACCAGCCCGCCGAGGTTAGCTGAATAATCTCCGCCGTTGACATCGCCCGTCGAATGGCAGTTGTTGATATTACAGCCATTCCATCCCACCAGCCCGCCGAGGTATTGTGAACTATTTCCGCCTGTAACAGCACCGGTGGAATAGCAATTGCCGATAGTGCTGCTGCCGTCGCTATATCCCACCAGCCCGCCGAGGTATTGTGAACTACTTCCGCCGGTAATGCTGACATTTTGAAGGCCGAGATTTTTTACCTGGGCGCCGGAGTTGGTTTTCCCAAACAAACCTAAATAACTGTTCGAAGCCCCGCTGGTATTTATTGTCAAATTGCTGATTGTGTGATTGTTGCCGTTAAAGTCGCCGATAAACGATAAATCGGACGCTATGACACCTGTGGTAAAAGGACCGGCCGAAGCAAGGTCAATATCCGCCGTAAGGATGAAATACTTGTTGTAGTCACCCGTATTCGCCCCCAGGGCTGATAAGTCGGCAGCAGAGCCGATTTTGTACGGGTCACCGGCGGTTCCTGAGCCGCCGGAGTATTTGGCTTGTGCGGATTCGACAAGCTCACCGCGGGCGGATGTTAGGATTGCGATAACCAGAATTACAAACAATGACCGCTTCATTATTTATACCTCCTAATACAATAATCCTCTTTTTTTACAATTTATCATCCTGCATTTCCCTGCTCTTCAAAACGGGGGTATTATACCATATTTACCGGCAGGCTAAAACGATTTCAGCTCAAGTTTGACTACATCGGTTTGCACTTAAAATCCGTGTTTGGGAGGCATGCTATGGGCGCAAAAAAATCGGCTGTGTGCCCAGGAGAGACACACAGCCAAAGAAAAAAATGAGGAATTTAGATTTTCTTACCAGCCCCATTCCGGAGGTGGGACATTGTTTTGTCTTTCACGGCGAGGCATATTCCACTCCTGCTGCCA
>Ga0265316_10000058_pt1 | contig 116430 bp, 102 predicted proteins | sample 4522metaG_FD_202092 | JGI IMG/M metagenome (GOLD analysis project Ga0265316, IMG submission 202092) | Rhizosphere microbial communities from Carex aquatilis grown in University of Washington, Seatle, WA, United States - 4-5-22 metaG | ecosystem: Host-associated > Plants > Roots > Rhizosphere... | reverse complement strand
TGCGGTCTTCCCCGTGAGGCGCGTGAATGCTTTACCCGTGCCATAACTCTCCTTGAAAACATGCGCGATGCAGAAGATTTGGCGTTGGCGCGCAAAGGCCACGAGCAAGCAGTCAGGAGTCTCGGGTCTGAGGCAGTTGACTGATGGCAAGTTTCTGCGAAGGCGGTGCCTTTGCTATCCGCACGAATCCAAAATTTCCGCGGGAGGTATGATGATGTTCAGAAGGCCACTGATTTCGAAAACGATCATGGCGGCCGTGGTCCTGTTTGTGGGCTGTCTTGGATACTTACAGGCTGCCCCGGCCTTAGTCTCTGAACTTTCCGACGATGCAAACCAACCTGCGGCGGTTCGTGTCGAGATGCCAGACGCCCGTATGGTTGCTCTCGCTCAGATGGTCAGCGCATCTGCCGTCAAAGTCAACTACAGGCGTCCGAATGGAGGTTTGCTGCGCACTTATGAAATCGTTCCGTTTGCAAAGGTGCAGATGTTCATAAAAGGTGATCCAACAACCGGCAAGCTCAGCGAATTAGGCGATTTCTCTCCCTTCAAGTCCGCCCTGACGGTTAGGTTGCGCAAGCCATCGAGTGACAAGATGCTCTGGTTCCGGGATGAGCAACATCCTGAGCAATGGTATCCGGTGGAAGCCCTCGGTGACGGGAAAGGCAGCTTCAGCATAAAAGAAGATCCGAATCACAAGGACGACAAGGCCTTCTATTACCTGCTCGTGACCTCTTGGCCGGCTGGCGACCCTCTTATGGGCTGGGGTCCGAAACCGAACTAAGGCCCTGCCCCCACGTCCTTCATCTCCCGGCCTGCTCCTCACTGAGCCGGGCGATGAAGGTCTGTATCGTCTTCATGTGGACAGAGACGCGCGAAGCGAAATCGTCCGTGAGCGGCGTTTCCACCGTATAGGAATGCGCCGTACCGTGCATGCGCGCAAACTGCTCCAGTGATAGACTTCGGCCCAGCGCTATCCAATATAATGCGGGAGCCGGAGTCTTCAATATTCCATTACGTGCTGGGAATATCCACTCGCTGTAGCTGTTCTCCAGCGGCTTGCCCATCGCTCTGACGAGCTTCGCGAAATCGCTTCCTAACCCCGTTTCGTCCGGCGGGTATTGATAGATGAAGTAGCCCGTCTTCTTGGACTCGTGGAGATCCATGACGAGATCGAACGGACCGTCGCGTCGGATGAGATCCTGCACGAATCGGGCTTCCTGCGTGCGCCGTGATGCGAAATCGCGATTCACGTCCTCACCGTCTCCATCGTAACGGTAGCCGTAGACCCATCCCCAGGGATTTGCGACCGGCACGATGTCGAAGGAGACCCCGGGGTACTGCGACGGATTGCGGCTGAGAAGCTCGGAGAATTGCAGAAGCGCCTCGACGCCCGCCGTCTCCGTACCATGAATGCCGCTCACGAGAAGGATCTTTACATCGGGGGTTTCCTTGCGGACGGAATATACCCTGATGAGATGGACGGGGAGAGAGCCTTGTCGATAATTCACCCCGCCGAGGGAGAGGCTTTCCATGCGCGCCGGCAGCTTCAAGCCTCGGATCCGGTCTTCAATCGAGTCCCACTTCCGCTCAGGCCAGAACGCAAATGAGTTCCCGGGCCATGTGACCGCCTCATGGTGGGAGGCACGGAATATCGTGATTGCGACAACGGCATTCGCTGCACAAAATGCGCAGATCACGACTGCGCTGATCCAGAACGCGGGTCTGCGCACGAAGCGTCTGCCCGCGCGCGTAAAGCGAAGCAGGCCGGCGACGTAACGGTTCCGCCATCCCTCGGGGCGGGTTGTACGATCATCGAGTGGGCAGCTCATGTCGTGGGTGCGCATCCTTTCCAGTGGAGCGCTCAGTATGCGGGTGGCGGGTCATCTGTTCAAGTGAGGCCCGTGATCCACGGGACCCTTGCCGTGAGTTTTGCCGATGTCTATGCTCTGTTCTGGAGAAAAATGGTGAGCACAGAAAGCGAGCCCGAGCCGTCCCATCCGTCACTGGCCCCTTTCCATCCGCTCATCCGTCGGTGGTTCCGCCAGAGCGTGGGAATGCCGACCGAGGTGCAGGAGCGCGCCTGGCCTGTCATAGCCCGCGGGGAGAACGTGCTTGTCTCCGCGCCCACGGGTACGGGCAAGACCCTTGCGGCTTTTCTCTGGGGCATCAATCAACTGGCCACCGGCGCCCTTTCGCCCGGGAAGGTGCGCATCCTTTACATCTCTCCGCTCAAGGCGCTCAACAACGATATCGAGCGGAATCTTCTCGTCCCGTTGGAGCACTTGCGAACACTTTTCGCTTCGTCCGGAGTGGCTTTTCCGTCCGTCCGTGTTCAAACGAGAAGCGGTGATACCCCGTCGAACGAACGTCGGCGCATGCAAACACACCCTCCCGAGATTCTCATCACGACCCCCGAGAGCTTGAATCTGATTCTCTCTTCTCCGCGGAGCCGTCTCATGCTCGACGGCGTGGCCACCGTCATTCTGGACGAGATTCATGCGGTGGCAGACACGAAACGCGGGACGCACCTCATTACGGCCGTGGACAGGCTCGTCCGAATCTGCGGGGATTTTCAGCGCATCGCACTTTCGGCAACGGTGAGGCCTTTGCGGGTAGTGGCTGACTTGATCGGGGGCTTCATCATGGATAAGGGCCCGGGAGAGACGCGCTACCAGCCTCGCCCGATGCAAATCGTCCATTGCCCCATGAGCAAGCGCTACGAGCTCTCCATAGCCTTCAGCGGAACGGGGGCTGCGAAAGGCGGTCCGGGAGACGAGCCACTCTTCGACTCCCTTGCACGCGCATGCCGCCTGATCATCGCGAACAACCGCGCAACCCTTTTTTTCGTGAACTCGCGGCGCCATGCGGAGAAGCTTGCCCGCTTCATCAACGAGGGGCAGCCGGAGCCTTTGGCTTGGGCGCATCATGGCTCTCTTTCCCGTGAGCTGCGTCTCGTGGTGGAAAGACGGCTGAAGCTCGGGGAGCTGAAGGCGATCGTCGCAACGAGCTCTCTGGAGCTGGGGATCGACATCGGATCCCTTGACCGGGTCGTGCTCGTGAACACTCCCTTCACTGTTTCTTCCGCGCTTCAGCGTCTGGGACGGGCGGGCCATCGCGTCGGTGAGCCGAGCCGCGGTGTGCTCTACCCGCTGCACGGCAAGGATATCGTTGACGCCGCCGTGATGTCGGCGTGCGTGCGCGAGCAGGACATAGACGAGATCTCCCCCGTCCTCTGTCCGCTCGACGTTCTCGCTCAGGTCATCGTTTCCATGACGAGTGTGGAGACCTGGCACGTGGATGATCTGTACGACACGGTTCGCACGTCCTATCCGTTCCGCGCGCTGCCGCGTCGACAGTTCGATCTCGTGATCGAGATGCTTGCCGGCCGCTACGAGGAAACGAGGCTGCGCGACCTCTCCGCGCTCCTGTCGCTGGATCGCACGGACGGAACTGTTCGCGCCCGTGAAGGGGCGCGTATCCGACTGGTGACGAATGGTGGCACTATTCCCGATCGCGGGTACTTCGGCTTGCGTCTCTCGGATTCGAAAGCGCTCATTGGAGAGCTGGACGAAGAGTTTGTGTGGGAGAGGTCCCTCGGCGATACCTTCATCTTCGGGTCCCAGGGCTGGCGGATACAACGCATCGACAATCAGAACGTGGAGGTGGTGCCTCAAGAGCGGCGCATCGGAATGTCCCCCTTTTGGAAAGGAGACACGCGCGGGCGGGATTTCCATCTTTCACAGCGGATCGCTCAAAGCCTCGAGGATTGGGACGGACGTTTGCGCGATGATGGGTTCACGGAGCATCTGGCGGCGACGTACGGCATGGAGGAGTCCGCGGCCCAAGCGATGACGGCCTTTCTTGCCCTCCAGAAGGAGGCAAGCGGCTGCTCCCTTCCGCACCGCCACCATCTTCTCGTCGAGCACACACGCGATCCCGGCGGCAAAGGCGAAGGGGCCACGATCGTCCTGCATACGCTGTGGGGCGGCAAAGTGAATCGTCCCTACAGCCTCGCCCTTGTTGCGGCTCTTGAGGAGCGTGTCGGCTATCGGCCGCAAATGTTCCAGACCGACGATGCAATCCTGCTCTTCCTCATCGATGATTTGGGCGCTCGCGAATTGGTGAGTCTCGTGACTGCTTCCAACATTGAGAAACTTCTTCGACGGAGTCTCGAGGGCAGCGGCTTTTTCGGCGCGCGCTTTCGTGAGAATGCGGGCCGCTCGCTGCTCCTCCCGCGCGTCTCCGCTCGGGGACGCACGCCGTTGTGGCTCACTCGCCAAAGGGCGAAGACGATCTACTCAGCCGTATCTCGTTACGACGATTTTCCACTCCTCGTGGAAACGTGGCGGACGTGCCTGCAGGACGAGTTCGACCTCGGCTCGCTCGCCCTGGTCCTCGATGAGATCGCGCTGGGGGCCATCTCCGTTGGTGAGACCGTCACGCCCACCCCGTCGCCGTTCTGCTCGGGGCTCGTGTGGCAGCAAACGAACTCGCTCATGTATGCCGATGATTCGTCGGCCAGCGGAGGGGCCACGAATGTGCGTGGCGAGCTGATCCGCGAGCTCGCGCTCTCCGCCGACCTGCGGCCACGGCTTCGCCGAGAGGTGATCGACGACTACGTAGCGAAGCGGCAGCGTACGGCGGATGGCTATGCTCCGCGTGACGCGCAAGAGCTCCTGGATTGGCTGAAGGAGAGGGTCCTCCTCACCGAGGAAGAGTGGGAGACCCTGATCGCCGCGGCCCGACGCGATTGCGGCGTTACGCGCGAAGAGCTGGTCGGGCCGATTGCGGAAAAGGTCGCACGCCACGTGTTCGATCCCGCCTCACCGACGGTACTGCTCGCCACGGAGGTCCTCGCCCGTGTGGAGCGCGCCCGCGGTGAGAAGGCGCCGGGGTCCCTTTCCGACATCATCGCTGAATGGCTGCGTTTTCACGGCCCGATCGACCCGGGAGTGCCGGCACGGCTCTTCGGGATCACGCGTGGGAGACTTGACGAAACGCTTTCCGAGCTCGTCGAGGCGGAATTGGTTGTCTTGGACCGGCTGGTGCAGGGATCTGAGAGTCTCCTGCTCTGCGATCGCGAGGCGCTGGAATCCCTGCTCCGTCTATCCCGCGCACGGGCGCGACCCGCCGTGAGCACCGCTCCCCTGGAACGGCTGCCTTTGTTTGTCGCGCGCCACCAAGGGGTTCTCGATGTCGGCGACGGATCCGAGGGCATGAAAAGCGCGTTGGGAAGGCTCTTCGGATTTCCGCTGCCCGCTCATCTGTGGGAGGAAGAGGTGTTCCCCTGCCGTATTCCCCGCTACCGGACTCCGATGATGGACGGGTTGATCCCCCCTCTCATGTGGCTGGGTTGCGGCATGCGGAAGGTGACGTTCTGCTTTGCGCAGGACGCCGATCTCTTTCTCTCGGATGGACAGACGGGCCTGGCGGACCCACTCTTTCCCGCGCCGCAGGGACGATATTCGTTCTGGGATCTCGCCGATCATGCGCGATCCCGGCTGGGCATCGACTCGCGCGAGCTTGCCGAGCGCTTGTGGACGTGCGCGTGGCGCGGGGAGGTCACAAACGATTCTTTCCAAGCGGTGAGGCATGGCATCGCAAATGGCTTCAAGATCCAGGAGGCGACGCGACCGGGTGCGCGACGCGTGCGCGGGCTCGATCGTTGGCAATCGCTGCGCCCGGCCACTGGGCAATGGTCGCTCGTAGCGCGCGATGCGGGCACGCACGACGCCTTGGAAGAGGAGGAGATCGCGCGCGATCGCATCCGCCAGGTCCTGGAGCGCTATGGACTGGTTTTCCGCGAGCTCCTGGAATCGGAGCTTCCGGCCCTGCGCTGGGCGCGTCTGTTTCGCAGCCTTCGCCTCATGGAGTTTTCGGGTGAGGTCGTGACGGGAAGATTCTTCGACGGAGTCCATGGTCTTCAATTCGCCCTCCCCTCGATCGTGGAAGAATTGCGGCAGGGCGCCGATTCGCATGACGTCTGGTGGCTGAATGCGTGCGATCCGGCGAGTCTCGCCGGTGTGGACGTCGAGGGATTGAAAGCGTACCTTCCGACGCGACTTTCGACGACCCACATTGTGTTCGAAGGGAGCAGCGTCGTCCTGGTTTCACGCCGAAGAGGAAAAGATCTGGAAGTCCGCGTGGCGCCGGGCGATCTGCGCGTCGCGGATCATCTGGCGTTTTTTCGCGTGTTGACTGAGCGGGACGTTCGCCCGCTCGGCGCGATCCATGTAGAAACCATTAACAAGGAGCCGGCCTTGCAGAGTGTCTACAGGAGCCGGCTCGTTGATTTCGGATTCGTCGAGGAATATCGCCGGCTCACGCTGCGCGCACGGCCGCAGTAGGTCAGAAACGCATGTCCATTCCCATTCCCATTCCCCCGCCTCCACCCATGGGGCCGAAGTGCGGAGTGAAGGTGACTTTACCTTGCGAGATCGCTTCCCGCGCGTCATGCGCCGCGCCAACGGCCGCGAAATGGCCGAGAATCATCTTCACGAGCATTCCGCCGGCCATGACCCCCGCGGCGGGAAGGTACTGCAGGACGGTATTGCCGTTCCACGTGCTGCTGATCGTCGTCAAGGGCGTGTTGAAATAGTCGAGCTGATTGAACTGTACGTTCGAGGGCAACAGGAAATAGGCACCCAGGAGCGTACCCGCAACAACGGCCAGGTCCGCCGTAAGGTACAAGGATCCTCCGAGCGTGTCGCCGCTGATGAGCTGACCTACGCCCGGAATGACCATGGATGCCATACGCGCCCTCTGCACATACCGTGCCTTCTGCTCGGCAATGGAAACTCGCGCCGCAATTTTCGTCAAATCTTCCACCGTGAGAGTCCCAATCGGGGTCGATCCCAAATCTTGGAGCGCGGCCGCGAGCTCCTGCTCGAATCCGGGGCCCGCCATCATCTGCTGTGCGCCAGCACCCGCCGCGATCAGGCAGAGTACGCTCAATGCGATCAGAGTCCGTTTCATGAATGCCTCCGGAAAAAAGGTAGTCTTTCCTCCTGGTGGCGGCAATGGATTCCGCTACTGCGCGAGGATCACGAGCGGTGCGGAGAAGACGGCGGCTCCGTCCAGTGAGATGATTGCCCGATAGGTGCCGGGCGCCGCGAAAGAGACGTCGTTAAAGAAGTCCTTTTCAACGCTCAGCGCGCCGAATGAGGCCGCCAGTGGCATCGCGGCCGAGGTCGCGATGACCGTTCCGTCGGGATCGAGGATGCTCACCGTCGGCGCGTGCTTTCCGTCTCCGGAAAACCAGACAGTGGCGAGGACAAAGCTGTCGGAGGCGGGAAAACGCGGGAACGAGAAATACTCGAACACGCTCTTGATGGTGACTTCTCCGTCGTCCTGTGTGGATATGTCCTGGGCGGGTACGGACAGAACGAACGCCGGTGTGGCGAGGAATGTGTCGGGTATGTTCACGAAATAGGCGTAGGTGGCGACGATTTCGCCGTCGAGGGCCACCGCGATCGGGTAGGCCCCGGACCGTGTGAAAGTGGTGCCATAGAAGTCGTGCGTGTAGAAAGTGACAGCTTCCTTGCCGAAATCCAGCTCGTCGGATGTCCGCCCAATTGTCTGCGAGCCGTCGGGAGTGAGGATGGTGACGGTGATCTCGTGGGTGCCGGCACCCCCCCATCGCGTATAGATTTGCAGATCCTCCCGCAGGGGGAGCGAACCGGTCCAAACGCTCTGATGAATGCCCTCAATATCGGAAAGACCATTGCCGTCTTGCGTTATGGCGCGGGCAACGACCATTCCGAGAAAGTCCGCATCAGCGGCGCTCTGTGCCGGGAGGGGAGCTGGACAGAGAAACACCAGGAGAAAGCCGAGAAGCCGACATGTGATTCCGGTCGACACGCGCCCGAGTATGCTTGAGAGACCTTCCCGGGTCAAGCGACCGGAGGCCCCCCGCGCGGCAGGTCGATGGTGAACGTGCTTCCCTGCCCCGTGTGCGTTGTCACACGGATGGCCCCGCCGTGCGCCTGCACCACGCTCTGCGCGATGGCCAGCCCGAGACCCGCTCCTTCTCCGTTCGTGGCGCGACCACGATAGAAGCGATCGAAAATGTGCGGCTCGTCCTCCTCGGATATGCCGGGTCCGTTGTCGCTCACGATGAAACACACCCGTTGCTCCTCCGTGGTGACGCGCACGGTGACGGCGCCGCCGTGCTGCACGAATTTCACGGCGTTCAAGACGAGATTGCCGACCGCCATCTCCATTCGTTTCTCGTCGCAGACCAGGGTGACCGGCACTTCGGGAAGCTGGACCAGGAGCTGGACGTCCTTGTTTCCGGCGCGGGTTCGTGCGTCCACCATGGCCGCCTGCACAATGGCGGAGGCGTTCGTCGCGGCCAGGGCCAAACCGGCGATGCCCGCGTCCAGACGCGAAAGATCGAGCAAATTGGTTGTGATCCACTGGAGACGCGCCAATTGAGCGCCGCTTTCCTGGAGAAATTCCTGACGCGCCGCCGGATCGTTGGCGGCGCTGCCCTGGAGAAGCTCGTTGAACGTGGCGAGCGCCGTGATGGGAGTCCGCAATTCGTGGGAGGCGTCGGCGACGAAGCGCTTGAGGGAATCGCGCTCGGACTGCAGGTCCTTGAAGCTCACTTCCAGATGTTCCGCCATGCCGTTGAACTGACGGGCGAGATCTCCGATCTCGTCGCGCCGCGACGAGCGCGCCCGCGCACTCAGGTCGCCTTCCTCCATGCGGCGCGCGGTGGCGGCCAGGCTGAGAAGAGGATCCGAAATGGTGCGCCCGATGAGAAAGCCGACGATGGCAGCGATCACGAGCGCCGCGAGACCCGAAATGAGGACCGCTATCCGCATGGGTTTCAGGGCTTCTGCGCTGAGACTGAGCGGACTGGACATCTCCACCCATCCCTGGGGAGTGCCCGGATCACCGATCGCGACCGTCGTCGAAATGAATTGGCGCGGCGGTTCCCCCGTGTCGATTGCCGCGGGAGCCAAAGCGTCCTGTTCGAAAAGGAATCGGCGGCCCCAGGGGGTGGGGATGCGGCGTGCATAGACGTACGACGTGCCCAGCGGTTGATCGCGCAGCAGCGGAATGAGGTCGCGCGGTCGGAGTCCTCCACCGGTTCGCTCCCGCGAGGGTATGGGAATGATGATGGGCAATGAGGTGCCCTGTCCCGGGTTGATTTCCGCCTGGACCTCGGAGAGGATGGAGGGCACCCGCCACAGGAAGTCGTCAGGCAGCCCTGGATCGCCGGAGTCGGCGATCACCGCACGGTCAACGCCCATGATGCGCACGCGCGCGTCACCGAGGAAAGCGGATGTGGAGGCGAGCTCCTTCAATGCGATTCGGCGGAACTGCGGATTCATGAATCGCGCGGCGAGCTCGGCTACTTCCTGAGCGTTCGCCGTAAGATAGCCGCTTTCCTGACGCGCCACGTAGCGCTGAACGATGTAGAGCGCCAATGCTCCCATGAGCGTCACGGAGAGCAGGATCAACAAAGCATAACTTGCCGCCAATCTCCACCGAATCGATCTTAACACCCTCCGGCTCCTCCTCTTACAGTGTGGCGGGCGGCACCGGGCCGGCGCCGTTCTGCTGCGGCTGGGTCTGGCCGCGCGGCATGCCGCCGAACCTCATTGGCACTCTCAAGGTCACCCCGAGAAAAGCCTTGCTCGCCTCGGTCGCGCTCTGACCGAGGGTTACCAAGATGTCGGCTTCCTTGTCGGCCGCCCGGGAATACACGGTGAGCACCAGGGTGTCTCCCGGCTTCTGTTTCGCCACGGCATCGGCGACCTGTTGCGGATTGGTGACCGCGACGCCGGCCACCTTCGTGATGATGTCGCCCGACTGTATGCCCGCCTTGGCTGCCGGACCGTCAGCGGCGACCGTCGCGACCAACGCTCCTTCACGGGCAGCCGGGCCCGGCATGCCACGACCGAATCCCCGCGGATAGTTCATGGTGTACTCGATGCCGAGATAGGCGCCATCCTTGTTCGGATTCTTTTCCAGCGTGACGGCGACGTCTTTTGCGGGGCTCTGCCCCCCGGAGATAACGGAAAGCGTGACGACGTCGCCCACCTTCTTGGCGGTAATCAGATCGCCCAACGCGTGTGCGGCGTCGAGCGCGGTGCCGTCGACGGACAGGATCAGGTCACCTTGCTTCAAACCGGCCTTGTCCGCAGGGCTATCTGCGATGACGCTGGCCACAAGGGCGCCGGGTCCTGCCGTCGGGAAATCTTCGGAGCCGGGGTTGCGGAAATCTCCGCCCATTCCCATGCCCGTCCCGAATCCGGACGGCACGAGGATGAGGCCGATCCATGGGCGACCGTTCAGGGCGCCCAAGGCAAGTGTGGCGGTCTTCTCGGCATCGCCGTGTCGGAACTTCACCGTCAGCGAATCACCGGCCTTTTTTCCGTCCAGCGCCTGCCTGATAGCTCGCGGCGTATTCACCGCTGTGCCATTGACCGTGAGAACGATATCTCCGCGCGCAATTCCCGTCTTTTCAGCAGGGCTTCCGGCTTCGACCGCGGCGACAAGAACGCCGTCGGAGGCGACGAATGTCGGCTGGGAAGGGGCGGTTGTGGCTGGAGACTTTTCAGCGTTCGGCTGCGCGATTCCGACCGCCGCGGTCACTACGGAAATGAGAGCGGCGACGAGCAGCCGACGAATGTGTTGTGTCATGACTGGGATACCTCCAGACACAAAGCTACACTATCGTGATTGCCGCGGGTTTATGGCCAGGTTAAATAACGTTAACACGGCTGTTATACGGGCTTTTGAGCGAACATATAGCCCGTGCCGCGCACGGTAACGAGCCAGCGGGGAACCGCCGGATCCGCTTCGAGCTTTTCGCGCAGGTGACGCACGTGCACGTCCACCGTGCGCTGAGAATCCACGCTGCTGTCGTAGCCCCATACGATCTCCAGGAGCGTGTCGCGGCTGAAGACCTGATCCGCGTGCGTAACCAGGTGGCGCAAAAGCCGATACTCCGTCGGCGTGAGGAGGACCGCCTGCCCGCCGCGCTCAACGCGCATTCGCTGCAGATCCACCATGACGTCGCCGAAAGCGAAGCGCTCCACACCGGCGACTGAGGCGAGCTCGCCGTACGCGCGTCGGAGGGCGGCCCGCACACGCGAGAGGAGCTCACGGAATGAAAAGGGCTTCACGATGTAGTCGTCCGCCCCCAGCTCCAGGCCGAGAACCTTGTCCACTTCCTCGTCCCGCGCCGTGACCATGAGAATTGGAAAAGCGCGACCTTCCTCGCGCAGAACGCGGCACACGTCGAACCCGCTCATGTCGGGGAGCCGTACGTCGAGCAGCATCAGGTGTGGGGAGGTATGAGTGCCGCCGCCGCGCGCGATCTCAAGCGCGCCTGCGCCGGTTGTCGCGACGAGAACGGCGAAGCCCTCTGCCTTGAGGCCGTATTCCAGACCGCGCGCGACCGAGGGCTCATCTTCCACGACGAGTATGGTTTCTCCGGACATTCTTTGGATTGTACCACGAGTGAGATCCTGCGGCGAGAGGGAGCTTTTTACTCCCTCAAGGTCGTATGAGCGCCTCACCCGCCTGGCGCGCGGTGGCGCCGAAACTGTCGAATCCTGAAAAGAGGTAGATGCCGATATCGGTGGCCGCATTGAATGAGGAGCCGGATGCGGTGTCGATCGCGGCGGCAATACCGAGACCCACAGGGAATCTCAGCTCGTTGAAACGAAGTGAGAGGCTCACGTCGATACCGACGTACAGGCGCGGGGATATTGCGAATGAAGGGAGAAAGGGATCGAAGTCCGCGACTGCCTCCAAATGCATTCCAAGTCCGGCCGCCGTCAGAGCGAAGGAAAATGGAAGCGGCTGGTCAATGAGGCCAAGCGGCACGAGATAGTCGATGCTCGCCAGCGCTCCGCCCAAGGAGCTGCGCGAACGCGGGAGGGGGAATCCCCGCGGCACCGTGTATGGATCGCTATACTCCGCGGAAGACACGCCGAGTGTCTGCGCAGTCTTCAGCCCAAGCTTGAGAAGCTCGTGCGCCAGGGGCGATGGCAGGTTGAGCGCCGCGAATGTCTCCATGACGGTTTGCGTCTGCGCCACGGAAAGGAGAGGGAGGTACGTCGAGATCTGGGTCCAGGCTTCGAAGGCACGAGTCGGATTGAGGTCCAGAAGGGAGGAGGGGCCGGACCAGGAGAAGCTGAGGGTGGCCGGCACGGCGATTGTCGAATACCATGCCGTGCCGGTGCCCGCAAACGATTGCGCCAGCGAAAAGGTGTCGCTCGACTCCTTGAGCGCCGTGTGCCGCACTCCAACTGCCACCTGAAGCGAACGGGTGACATCCAAAGTCTCCTCGGCGAACGGCGTCCAAGCGAATATGAGGCTGTCGGTGAGCGATCCGGCCCAGACCCCCTCATACTGGTACGTGTATGCAGTGGCGGCCGCAATCGTCACGGAACCCATCGCGGCGCTCACGCTGAAATCGGTCACGGGTTGGTTTTCGCCTATGAGCCACCCCAGTTGAATCTGCCACGACGAGGCACCCAGAAGAGATCCTCCTTGCGCGTAGAGGCCGGGTCCCGCCGCCACATCGAGAGCCGCCGCTCCGGACGGGGCGAGAACAAGCGTGGGAAGCCACAGTGTCGGCGCGGGCAGATCGACGTAGGGACGGGAGACCGTCAGCGAGTCCGTAGGCGCTACCAGAGCCTCAGGGCCTGCGGGCGGCGTGGCCGTAATGGCCACAGCATCGAGCTGATCCACGGGCACGCTCTTGATGCAGAGTCCCGTCGATCCATAGCTTGAATAGACGAGGTCGCTTCCCTGTGGCGCCGCGGCCACCGCGGCGACCGGATCTGTCTGTACGAGCATGACGAGACCGGTCGAGAGATTGGCGACGTAGAGGGCGAGCGAGCCCGACCTGTCAGAGGAGAAGACAAGCCTTTGGTTGTCCAGGAACGACGGATAATACTCGCCGAAGGGATCCGGACCCAGCACGGGGCGCGCTATCGCCACGTTCACATCCTCGATCGGATCCGAAACGTCAGTGAGGTCCTGTGAACCGGCGCGCAGGGCGCCGAGATCGGCGGTATAGACATCCTGCACCCCACGGAGATTGACGACGAAAGCGACGCGGCTGCCGTCGGGAGAAAGGGCAGGGGTGTAGACATTTCCATTGGCCCGCGAGAAAAGAACGCGCAAACGGCCTGTTCGTTCGTCAACCTCTACGAGGCGGGTATAGGATCGTGCCGATTGCACAGCGAGGAGCGTGCTCCCATCGGCCGAAACGGCGGGATGCCAGAGATGAGCCGCGTAGGTCCGCCGATGCGTTGAGCCTGTGGCGAGGTCAAAAACGTAGAGGTCGGCTGTCGTGCGCTCCTCGGCTGGCCTGCTCACATCGTCGGCGAGGTCGGCGAACCAGATCGTACCTCCGTCATGCGTGGCGCTGAAGGAGCTCGGATCAGCGAGGGTCGTTTTCACGAGCAACGTCTCCGTGTTGTTCGCGGGGTTCCAGCGGACAATGGCGGGCGCGACTTCGGGGCCGGTGTGGTACAGATAGAGACCGCGCTCCGTGGGTTGAGGTCGGGTCCAGTCGCCGACGCGGCCGTTCGGCGTGATGAGCCTTCCTCCGGGGACCGCGGCATCGGGTGTGTATCGGGCAACCAGCGCGCTTTTCATCTCGGCGAACACGAGCGACGGATCCTTGCCCGTCACAGTCTTGATGGCGCTCCATGGACCGAAAAACGGAAAGGCAAGGTAGGCGTCCATGATGCGCTGGAAGGTGCCTGGTCCATACGTTCCCTCCAGCCAGTCGAGGAGCTGATATCCGGCAACGTAGATGCGATCGGGGGGTGGGAAGGCAGACTCGTACGCGGCCTGTTCGAGGGAATAAAGGGAACCGTTCAGGATAGCAGCTTTCGTGTACATTTCGAAAAGCGGGTTGCGGCCTCTTCCGCCTTCGGTGAATTGTGTCTCGTCATACACGGCCGGACCTTCGATTGCCCAACCGGGAAGGAAATCCAGGCTCAACGTCGAAAAGTCGGAGCCGAACACGTGTGACAGCCCCGACAACACGCCGATGTCCATTGATTGATGGACGAAATGCGTGAGCTCGTGGGTAAGGAGCGCCTTGAGCCAACTCTCGGTGCGCGCGCCGAGAAAGAAATCGTTCGGCGCCGTGAGATACAGATCGATCCGTGCCGGGAAGGACATGGTGACCCCGTTTGCGTCGTCGCGTCTGCCCCGAATCACGCAGGGAACTTTTGCTGGATAGGAGTGGAGGAATCCGCTGACATTGTCATAGACCTCCTCGCAAATGCCGAGCAGCTCGTCCACTGAGGCCCGATCCCGCGGCTCGAAGATGAACAGGAAATGCTTCGTTTCCGCCTGCTGCCACGTGGCCGCCTGCGCGTCGACGATGGACGGAATGAGCACCGCGAGCAGCGCCGCCGTCACGATGAGCTTTGGCTTCAGGGCGCTCTCCTCTCGTAATCGATGAATCGGTGCGGGTAGCGATTCTCGGGGTCCACGATCACTGAGGAGCTTTCAGTGACCCGCCATGCGCCCCAATCCACGACGGGAAAGAGCGTATCGCCTTGCACAACGCGCTCCACCCAGGTGATGAACATCCGCTGCGCCAAGGGAAAGAACAGCTCGTACACGCTCGCTCCCCCGATGACGAAGACGGTATTCGCCGCGCCGGCCTTTGCAAGAGCTTCCTCCCGCGAGCCGACGACGTCGCACCCGTCGATCACGAGCCCCGTGCTGCGCGAGAGGACAATGTTTCTTCTTCCCGAAAGCGGTTTGCCCATGGAGGCGTACGTGGCGTGGCCCATGATGACGGGGTGCCCCATGGTGAGCCGGCGGAAGCGCGCCAAATCGTCCGGCAACCGCCACGGGAGGCGACCCTGAGCCCCGATGACCCGATTGGACGCCATGGCGACGAGAAGGGAGATTTCCATAGCGGCTAGACGGCGATAGCGCCGCGGATCAACGGATGGGGGTTGTAGTTGTCGAAGCCGATGTCCTCGAAAGTGAAACCGAATACATCGCTCACGGCGGGATTGAGCCGCAGCGTAGGCAGCGCGCGCGGCTCGCGCTCGAGCTGCAGGCGCACCTGCGCGAGGTGATTGAGGTAGATGTGGGCATCGCCGAGGGTGTGAACGAACTCGTGCGCGACGAGGCCGCATACCTGCGCGACCATATGGGTGAGAAGGCTGTATGAGGCGATATTGAACGGCACGCCGAGGAACACGTCTCCACTCCGCTGGTAGAGCTGGCACGAGAGACGGTTGCCCGCCACGTAGAACTGAAAGAGGCAATGGCAGGGCGCGAGTGCCATCCGCTCGATATCGGCCACGTTCCAAGCGGAAACGATATGACGCCTGGAAAAAGGATCGCGGCGCAGCGCGTCGACCACCCGCGCGATCTGGTCTATTGTCGAGCCATCCGGCGCCGCCCACGAGCGCCACTGCTTGCCGTACACGGGTCCCAAATCGCCGTTGGGCGCGGCCCATTCGTCCCAGATGTGCACGCCGACGTCCTGAAGCGAACGGGCGTTCGATTCTCCTCGCAGGAACCAGAGCAGCTCGTGTACGATCGCCTTCGTAAAGAGCTTCTTTGTCGTGAGGAGGGGAAAACCCGCCGTGAGATCGAATCGCATCTGATAGCCGAAGACGCTCCGAGTTCCGGTACCTGTTCTGTCCGCCTTCTCGACGCCGGTGTCCAGGATATGCCGACACAGATCGAGGTACTGTTTCATGCCACCCTCCGTGCCCCGCGCGCCGCGCGACGGTCGGCGATACGAAGACCCAGTTTCGTAAGCTCGTCCACGATGGCGGGCAGGAGAAGGAGCGGGGCCATCCACGCCCAGGCAACGCCCGTCAGTGCGACCGCGTTGAAAACGGTATTGAGGCCGGGAATATAGATGACTGCCAAAAGGAGGGCCGTGGAAGTGAGGGCCGCATACTGCATCCATTTGTTTGTGAAAACACCGAGCGAAAAGAGGGATGCGCGCTCGGAACGATTGGTATAGGCGCGCACGATTTGGCATCCGGAAAGAACGACGAACGCCATGGTCTGTGCGACGTGGACGCTACCGAAGAGGTTCTTCCCGATCCAGAACGCGAGCAGGCTCACCCCGGTGATCGCCACGGCCTGCAAACCCAGACCGATGCCCATGCTGCGGTTGATGATGGATTCGTCCGTTGGACGCGGAGGCCGATTCATGATGCCCGGCTCGCCCTTCTCCAGCCCGAGGGCGAGCGCCGGCGCGCCATCGGTGATGAGATTCATCCAGAGCAGCTGTATCGCGGTGAGTGGTACCGCCCATCCGAGGAGGGTCCCGAGGAAAATCGTGCCGATCTCTCCGAGATTGCAGGAAAGGAGAAAGTACACGAACTTGCGGATATTGGAGAAGATGATGCGTCCCTGCTCCACCGCCGAAATGATCGAGGCGAAATTGTCATCCGTCAGGACCATATCGGCGGTCTCTCGCGTCACGTCTGTACCGGCAATGCCCATCGCGATGCCGATGTCGGCATGCTTGAGCGCGGGCGCATCGTTCACCCCGTCGCCGGTCATACCCACGACCTCTCCCTTCGAGCGCAGCGCGTCCACGATGCGCACCTTGTGTTGTGGCGAAACCCGGGCGAACACCGTCGCGGTCTCCAGCGTCGCCGCAAGGGCCGCATCATCCAGCTTGTCGATCTGGGGCCCCGCGATGACCGGGGAGTCAGGACCGAGCAGACCGATCTTTCGACCCACCGCGGCAGCCGTCTCCGGATAGTCGCCCGTGATCATGATGACGCGCATGCCCGCGGCGTGCGCAACCGCTATCGCCTCAGCTGCCTCGGCCCGGGGGGGGTCCATCATGCCGACGAGCCCCAGAAAGACGAGGTTCGTTTCCACAGAGTCCGGCGGGCAATCGGAGGCGGGAAGCGAGGCCAGGGGCTTATAGGCGACGCCGAGAACGCGAAGCGCGCGCGATGCCATGCGCGCATTGACTTCCTGCGTCTTGGCGCGCAGGTCCTTCGTGAGCGGGGCCGCGCGGCCGTGGACACGGAGATTCGTACAACGCTCCAAGAGCATATCTGGGGCGCCTTTCACGAACATGACGAACGGGGTCTCGATCCCCACTGCCGCCACGACGTGAGTGTTTCCCACCGGGGAGGGCACGACATGGAGAGTGCTCATACGCTTGCGCTCAGCGTCGAAGGGGATCTCCGCGACGCGCGGGTAGACGGCCTCCACGGCCTCGCGGTGGAGCCCCACCTTGGCGGCTGCCACGACAAGCGCACCTTCGGTGGGGTCGCCGACCATGCGATAGACGGGCCGCACCTCCGCGCCCGTCGGACCGCGCGCCGAATCGAGCTCGAGACGGGCGTCGCTTGCGAGCATGGCCGCCTCGAGCAAGAGCCGGAGCGACTCGTATTCGCGCAATTCCGCGCGACGATTGTCCGTCTGGACCTCGCCGCGTGGCTGCCAACCCTCCCCGGTGATCGTGAGAAGCTCTCCGTCGGCCCACACCTGGGCGGCCGTCATCTCATTTTGAGTGAGCGTTCCCGTTTTGTCCGTGCAGATCGTCGTGGCACTGCCGAGGGTTTCGACGGCCGGCAATCGTCGAATGAGCGCATGACGACGGATCATCTCCTGCATCCCGAGTGCGAGGCACACGGTCACGATTGCCGGTAATCCTTCCGGAACGGCAGCGATGGCCAGACTCACCGCGGTCATGAACATCATGAGGATGTCACGCCCTTCCAGAATTCCCACGAGGAAGACCACGGCGCAGACGCCGAGGGCTCCGATGCCCAGCCATCTGCCCACCTGCGACAGCTTCTTTTGCAGGGGTGTCACGTCGTCGGTTTGCTCCTGAAGCAGGGTCGCGATCAGACCCATCTGGGTCCTCATGCCGGTGTCCGTGACGATCCCTCGCCCGCGTCCGAAGGCGACGGTGGTACCCATCCAGGCCATGGTGCATTGATCGCCGAGGGCCGCATCGGCGGGCACGACCGCCTCGGCGTTCTTTTCCACGGGAACCGATTCACCGGTAAGGGATGCCTCTTCGACGCGCAGATTCGCCGTTTCGATGAGTCGAACATCGGCCGGAACGTGGTTGCCGGCTTCCAGCAGAACGAGGTCTCCCGGCACGAGAGCACGCGCCGGTATCACAACGGTGCGGGCGTCGCGGATGACTCGTGCGTCCGGAGCGGCCATGCGTTTCAGAGCGCCCAGCGCTTCTTCCGCCCGCGATTCCTGCACGACGCCGATAACGGCGTTCAGAATGACGAGCATGATGATGACACCGGCGTCGAGCCACTCTCCGAGAATGATGGAGATGATTGCCGCGACGATGAGGATGATGACAAGAAAATCCTTGAACTGCGCCAAGAGCAGAGACAGGAAAGAGGGGTGCGGCTTTTCTTCCAGCTCGTTCGTACCAACGGCATGCAGCCGCGACTCGGCCTCGTGCGCCGAAAGTCCTTGGAGGGTGTGCACGTCGAGCGCCGCGGCGGCTTCCGCGACGCTCAAGGAATGGTAACCTTTTTTCTCCGCCGCATCACCGCCGACAAGAATCAAAGGGCATCGCTCCGATTCACGACCTTGTTGAGCGGATACTCGATGATGCCGTCTGCACCCTTTTCGATCAATCGGGGAACGAGCTCGCGGACCGTCGATTCGCGGATGACAATTTCCACCGAGAACCACGCCGTATCGTGGAGTCGTGCAACCGTCGGGGAGGTGAGGCTCGGCAGCAACCCGACGATCTCATCGAAGCTCGCTTCCGGGACATTCATCTTCAGGCCGACGAGGTTTTCCGCCGCGAGGGCTCCCCGGAGGAGGAGTGCGATTGCCTGAATCTTGCGCAGCTTGGCCGGATCCTTCATCGCCTTCTTGTTCGCGATGAACTTCGTGTTCGTCTCCAGGAGCGTGTGTACGATCTTGAGCCCATTGGCTTTCAGCGTCGTGCCCGTCTCAGTGACCTCGACAATCGCGTCCACAAGGCCGTCAACGGCCTTCGCCTCCGTGGCTCCCCAGGAGAATTCCACCTTTACCGGAATGCCGCGCTCGGCGAAATAGCGCTTCGTGAAGCCGACCAACTCCGTGGAAATGGTCTTGCCGGCGCAGTCTTCGAGCTTCTGGATGGGCGACGAGACGGGGCAGGCGAGAACCCACCGCGCTTTGGTCGTGCTCGCCTTTGAATAGATGAGATCGGTGACGATCTCCACGTCGGCCTCGTTTTCCAATATCCAGTCCAGGCCCGTGAGACCCGCATCGAGAACACCATTCTCGACGTAGCGCGCCATTTCTTGGGCGCGCACGAGGTTGCAGCTCACCTCGGGATCATCAATAGAAGGGAAATAGGAGCGCTCCGAAACGGAAATCTTCCACCCCGCCCTCTGAAAGAGCTCTATGGTTGCTTTTTCCAGACTCCCCTTGGGAACGCCGAGCTTGATGACGTGATCCTTCATTTCTTTTCCCCGTATACCTTTGCCGGATCGAACACCAATACGCCGTCCACACGGAGCGCTCCATCGTCCACGACGCGGTAAAAACAACTGCGGTAGCCGGTATGGCAGGCAGCGTCACCCACTTGCTCGACCTTGGCGAGGACACAATCTTCGTCGCAATCGATCCGCAGCTCCTTGATGAGCTGGACGTTTCCGGAGCTCTCGCCCTTCTTCCACAGCTTCGAGCGCGAGCGGCTCCAATAGTGCATGATACCCGTGGACAGTGTGAGCTCCCACGATTCCTTGTTCATGAAGGCGACCATGAGGACCTCGCCGGTCTTCGCGTCCTGCGCCACGGCGGGAACCAGACCGTCGAGTTTGCTGAAATCCAGCTCGATCATTGAGGGAACCCCCTTCAGAGTGTGACATCCGATTTGCGCCGACGATACGCCGCGTCCGCGCCAAAGATAAGATCGTACGTATCGATGGCGATCTGCAACTCCTCATTCGTCGGTATGACGAGGATGGCGATGGGCGAGTAGGGGGCGGAGACGATCCCCTCCTTCGATCCCAGCGCGGTATTCAGACCGAAGTCCATGAAAATGCCGAGATTCTCCAGCCGGTGGCAGATGCGCTCGCGCATGCGCACGCCGTGCTGGCCGATGCCCCCGGTGAACACCAGCGCGTCCACCTTTACGAGGTTCGCCACATAGGCGCCCACGTACTTGCGCACGCGGTACGCGTACACCTCGAGGGCCTGGAGGGCGCGCTGATTGCCCTTTGTCGCCTCCGCTTCGAGATCCCGCAGGTCATTCGAGATGCCCGAGAGACCGAGGAGGCCGCTTTTCTTGTTGAGAAGGGAGTTCACCTCGGCGGAGTTGTAGCCGCGCCTTTCCAGAAACTCGATGATGGCGGGGTCGATGTCGCCGCTTCGGGTGCCCATCATGAGCCCCTCCAGCGGGGTGAAACCCATGGAAGTATCGATGGACTGGCCGTGCTCGATCGCGGTGACCGATGCACCGTTTCCGAGGTGGCAGGTGATGATATTCGTATTGTCCGGCGAACGTTGAAGCAGCTCCATGGCGCGCGAGGCGACGAAGCGGTGGCTCGTTCCGTGGAAGCCATAGCGGCGGATGCGGTACTTCTCGTACAGCTCATACGGGAGTCCATACAGGTACGCTGCCGGGGGCATTGTCTGGTGGAACGCCGTATCGAAGACGGCCACCTGTTTCACATCAGGCAGGACGGCCTGGGCCTCACGGATGCCGATTAAGTTCGGCGGATTGTGCAGCGGGGCGAGCTCCGCGTTTTTCTCGATGGCGGCAATGACCTCATCGTCGATGATGACGGATGCCGCGTACTGTTCGCCGCCGTGGACGACCCGATGACCGACACCCGTTATCTCATCCATGCGTGCCAGAGCGCCGTACACGGGGTCGGTGAGCGCCTCGCGCACGAGCTCCATTGCCGCTTTGTGATGCGGTACCTGCACGTCGCGCGAGAGCTCGCCCTTGGGTGTCTTCTGCGACAGATGACCCTTGAGCTCTCCGATCCTCTCGATGGTGCCTCTGCCCAGGCTGACGCGCTGCGGCATCTGCCAGACCTCATACTTCAGGGATGAGCTACCGCAATTGATGACGAGAATTTTTCTGTCGGAGGTCTGCATGCGAGGTACCTTCTTCTCTCTCTTTCTTACCAGAAACCAGGCTTCTGTGCTACCATCCCGCTCACGACAGGAGTCCCCCGACTATGACATCATGCGATCGTGTCCTGAAAACGCTCACCTTTTCCAGCCCGGACAGGGCGCCACGACATCTCTGGACCCTTCCCGGGGTCGAGATGTTCCGCGGGGAGGAGCTCGCCCGCATGCGCGCCCAGTATCCGGAGGACTTCACCACGACAGGCATCGTGTACGGTCGCGGGGAACGATCGAGCGGGACCCCGAGTCGGAAGGGAAGCTATACGGATGAATGGGGATGCGTCTGGGAGGTCTACGAGGAAGGAGTCGTGGGAGAAATCAAACACCCCCCCGTCGCCGACTGGGCGGCTTTGGAGACGTTGCGACCTCCACGAGAGATTCTTTCATTCGATTGGGCCGCGGCGGATGCGGCGCGCGCATCGACGGACAGATACATCCTGAATGGAACCTCCGTCCGGCCATTCGAGCGCATGCAGTTCCTCCGCGGAACGGAGAATCTCTATATGGACATGGGGTGGGCGGATTCTCATTTCATGAAGCTGCGCGCTCTCGTTCATGAGTTCTTTCTCGAGGAGCTCACCCGGTGGGCGGCTCGGGATGTCGACGGCATCTCGTTCATGGACGATTGGGGCACGCAGAAATCGCTTCTCATCAGTCCGGCGATGTGGCGGGAGTATTTCAAGCCCTTGTATGCCGAATATGTTCGCATCATCAAGGCGGGTGGTAAGTCCGTCTTCTTCCATTCGGACGGCAACATCTCCTCCATCCTGCCTGACTTGATCGAAATCGGGGTAGACGCGGTGAACTCGCAGTTGTTCTGCATGGACATCGAGGACATTGGCCGCCGCTATCGCGGAAAAATCACCTTCTGGGGCGAGATCGATCGCCAGAAGACCCTTCCGTTCGGCACGGCGCGGCAGGTAGCCGAGGCGGTACGGCGCGTTCGCCGTGCCCTGGACGATGGTGCGGGCGGTGTCATTGCCCAGTGTGAATGGGGAAACAGGGACCCCTATGAGAACATAGCCGCGGTGTTCGATGCCTGGCAGGAGCCGCGGAGCCTTCTGGGATCGTAGAGCGGTCTCTCATGGCGAGTCTCGTCGCACACGCCGGCGCGTTGGGCGATTTCATCACAACCTTGCCGGCAATCGATGCGTGGCGGCTGCTCCATCCCGGCGAGCCGCTCATTCTCCTTGGCAAGCCATTGCACGCGGCCTTGGCCGGGCCTCCCGGATTCGACGAGGTATGGGATATCGAGCGGGCGCGGTTCGCGCCGCTGTTCGGTGGGGTTACTGACCTCGGGAAACGGACGCAGGATCTTCTCCGTGACATCTCATCGGCGCTCCTTTTCTCCACTGCGGCTTCACCCCTGCTCCCGACACTCGCTGCCGCCGGCATAAAAGAGATCATCCGTCAGGATCCCTTCCCGCGATTCAGCATTCCGATCGTAGACTATCACCTTTCCCTTTTCTCCCCTGAAATCGTTGCCTCGGTGGGGCGCGTTCCTCGGATCTTCTTTGCGGCAGAGTCAACTTTGGTGCGGCCGGTTATCGCATTGCATCCCGGCAGCGGAAGCATTCGAAAAAACTGGCCGCGTACCCGTTTCCTCGCCTTGGCGGATGAGTTGCAGAGGCGGGGTGAGGAGATCGCTTGGGTTCTCGGTCCGTCAGAGCACGAGTTTGCGGTTCCGGAGAGCACAATGGTATGGAGGGAGAATGACTTGACGCGACTTGCAGGGCGTTTGGCGGGGTGTCGTTGTTATGTCGGGAATGACTCGGGGGTGACGCACCTAGCGGCGGCAGTGGGTTGTCCGACGATTGCCTTGTTCGGTGCGAGTGACAAAAACGTGTGGGCTCCGCGCGGAAGGCTTGTAACAATGCTTTCATCTGCCACAAGAGACGTGAAGAACCTGACGGTGAAGGATGTATTGAGGATCTTTCAGGAATTGACGATGAGCGGAAGTATCTAACGCGCGAGCGGGAGGGACTTTTATGCGAGATTCCCTCTCTGCGTAGGAGGAATTCACGCTCCAAGAAAAGAGACGCTGGGAAGAAGATCACCCCTTCCCAGCGCGGGAAGGATGCTTCCCTACCTCTTCTTGGCGGCCGATTTCTTGGCGGCCTTCTTGGCAGTCTTCTTTGCTGCCGGCTTCTTAGCGGCCTTCTTGACGGCCTTCTTCGCACTCTTCTTTACAGCCACGTTTGCCCCTCTCATTGATAAAATAAAATTCGTTACCAACAATAGTGCTTCATCGTTCACTTGTCAAGACTTTTACGCGCGAAGAGAAGAAAAACGCGCGCGCTCACTCGGCGTCGTCGCGCCGCGCGTGACTCCCGTGATTGACCGATTCTTTACCGCCGAACACGTGTTTGTCTGTGATGACCGCCTTGTCCCCGGTGTAACGACTTCTCTCCTCTCAGTGTTCTCCCCGTGGGGAGAGGAGCGGCCCGTCACCATCTTTCCCTTCACGGGGCCCGCACGTATGTCGATAACGCGTATCCGAGAGTCAATGATCGACAGTCATCGACGCCGCGTGCGGTGGACGATGATCTCAAAAACGGTGAAGCGTGGGATTCTCAGGCCGCTGGCCTGGCGGTGAGCTTCGTGTCGGTGGAATCTGCAGTGTCGGGTGGGTGCCCGCTTCGCAGGGCGGAGCGGGCAGGCGGGGATCAGGTACCGGGCTTCTGAGCGCTGATCACCGACACCCGCACCTGGTTGTCGCGGATATCGACCAACCCGGCGCCGACCTCTACGGTTTTGGCGGGAGCGGTGCCCGTGCTGATCCGGATCTGTCCGGGGGCTACGCAGGCGACAAGGGCCGCATGATCGGCCATGACACCCAATTCGCCCCCGGTGGTCGGAATGACCATGAAATCGCACTCGCCGCTTGCCGCCTGTCCGTCAGGCGTGGCCACGGTATAGGTGAACGTGGCGCTCATGCGTTTTTCATCTTCTCCGCTTTTTCGCGGACCTCTTCCACCGCGCCGACATACATGAAGGCCTGTTCGGGCAGCGTATCGCACTTTCCGTCGATGATCTCGCGGAAGCTTCTGACGGTGTCCGCGATTTTGACGTACCGTCCCTTGAAGCCCGTGAACTGTTCAGCGACGAAGAAGGGTTGGCTCAGGAAACGCTCGATGCGTCGGGCGCGGGCAACCGTCGCCTTGTCTTCTTCCGACAATTCGTCGAAGCCGAGGATGGCTATGATGTCCTGGAGGTCGCGGTAGCGCTGGAGGGTTTGCAGTACCGACTGGGCCACCGCGTAGTGTTCCTCCCCCACGTAGTAGGGATAGAGGATGCGGCTGCTGGACGCCAGGGGATCCACCGCGGGATAGATCCCTTTTTCCGCGATCTGCCGCGAAAGCACCGAGGTTGCATCCAAGTGCGTGAATACCGCCGCGGCCGCGGGATCCGTGATGTCGTCGGCGGGGACATAGACGGCCTGGATGGAGGTGATGGATCCGCTTTTTGTCGATGTAATGCGTTCCTGCAGCTCGCCCATCTCGGAGGAAAGGGTGGGTTGGTAGCCGACGGCGGAGGGCATGCGTCCCAGAAGGGCGGATACTTCGCTTCCCGCCTGAGTGAAACGGAAGATGTTGTCAACGAACAAGAGGATGTCCATGCCGCCGTCGCGGAAGTACTCAGCCATGGTGAGCGCCGACAGCGCGACGCGCAGACGTGCGCCGGGGGGCTCGTTCATCTGACCGAAGACAAGACATGCCTTCTCGAGGACTTTCGACTCCTCCATCTCGTGCCAGAGATCGTTTCCTTCGCGCGTGCGCTCTCCGACGCCAGCGAAGATCGAATACCCGCCGTACTGCGTGGCGATATTGTGGATGAGCTCCTCGATGACGACGGTTTTTCCGACTCCGGCGCCGCCGAACAGACCCGTTTTGCCGCCGCGAACGTAGGGACACAGGAGATCGATGACCTTGATGCCTGTTTCGAAGATCTGAGTCTTTGGTTCCAGTTGCGCGAAAGGAACGCCTGCTCGGTGAATGGGCATCCTTTTTTCGGTATGGACGGGCTCTTTCCCGTCCGCCGGCTCACCTAAAAGGTTGAATACCCGTCCCAGGACTTCCTTGCCCACGGGCACCGTGATAGGAGAACCGGTGTCCACGATGGGGCAGCCCCGCGGGATGCCGTCGGTGGAATCCATTGCCACGGCGCGCACCCTGTTGCCGCCGAGATGTTGCTGCACTTCGCTGATGAGCCGTGCCTTCTTGCCGCCGATCTCGGAATCGATCACGAGGGCGTTGCGGATTTCGGGCAGATGCCCTTCTTCAAACTCCGCGTCGAGGATCGATCCGATGACCTGGATGACGGTCCCCCGTGCGCCTTCGCTCATGTCCTGCCCCCTTCGCTTCCGCTGATGATCTCTATCATTTCATTCGTGATTTGTGCCTGACGCGCCCTGTTGTAGGTACGTGTGAGCGTTTGCGTCATTGCCTGCGCGTTGTCTGAAGCGCTGCGCATGGCGATTGTTCGCTGCGCCTGCTCACAGAGCATGGCCTCGAGGGCCGCGCAGAAGAGCTCCACCTTGAACAAAAGGGGGAGCAAAGCCGCGAGCACCGGCTCTCGCGTGGGTTCTACGAGGTACACCGCCTGTCCGTCCGGCCCCACCGCGGGAGAAGGCGCCGGCTTCTTCGAGTCCGCCGCTTGCGCAAAGAACGTCGTAGTAAATGGAAGGACTTCGACGCGGCGCACTTCCTGCACGACCTTTGTCCGCGCGCATGTGGAGATCAACTCCACCGCATCCACGCCGGCGCTCGTGAACAGGCTCATCACCTGAGTGGCGATCTCATCCATGCGCTGATAGGGCATGTTCTCGTCGGTGTCGGGGATGCTGATGGCGACGGGCTGGTTGTGGTAACGGAAATAGGCCAGCCCCTTCTTTCCCATGACGGCGAGAACCGGTTCCTTGCCGTCGGTACGGAGGGCTTCCATGCGCGCCCGCGTGGCCTGGATCACCTTCGCGTTATAGCCGTCGCAGAGTCCGCGGCTGGAAGTGATACAGAAGAGGAGCACGTGACGCACCTGTGCCCGGTGCATACCCAGCGGCTGCTGCGAAAGCTCCTGGGTCGCTTCGAGGCTGTCGGTGGCCGCTCCCAACGCCTCCGGCAGGAGCCGCTGGAGATCAAGGCGGTAGGTCTTCGCCGAAGCGAAACGTCCCGTCAGCTTCATGCCTTTGGATTGGGCAACGCGTTCCATGGTACGCGTGATCTTGTGAATATTGCGGACGCTGCCTATCCGCTTGCGGATCTGGCGGGTCTTTGCCATTGGCTAAAAGCCCTTCTTGAATGCCAGAATGGCTTCGGAGAGCACCTCCGGCTCGGAAAGGGTCCCGAGATTGCGGATACCGGCGAGTATTTCGGACTGCGAGGCGCGCATGTAGTCCAGGAATTTCTTTTCGAAGTCGCGCACCTTGGAGACCGCCACGTCATCCATGAATCCGCGGGTCGCCGCGTAGAGAATCATCACCTGTTCTTCGACCGGCAGCGGACTGTACTGCTGCTGCTTGAGGACCTCGACCATGCGCGCCCCGCGCGCGAGCTGGTTCTGCGTGGCTTTGTCCAACTCGGTTCCCATCTGGGCGAAGGCCTCCAACTCGCGGTAGGCGGCGAGATCGATGCGGAGGGAACCCGCCACTGCCTTCATCGCCTTGATTTGAGCATTGCCGCCGACACGCGATACCGACAGACCCACGTCGATGGCGGGCCGGATTCCGGCATTGTACAGGTCGGTGCGCAGGTAGATCTGGCCGTCCGTGATGGAGATGACGTTCGTCGGGATGTAGGCTGAAACCTCCCCTTCCTGTGTTTCGATCATGGGAAGGGCCGTGAGGGAGCCGCCACCCAACGCCGGGGACAGCCGCGCCGCACGCTCCAGGAGCCGTGAATGGAGATAGAACACGTCGCCGGGATACGCTTCACGTCCGGGGGGGCGACGAAGAAGAAGGGAAAGCTGCCGATACGAGTTGGCCTGCCGTGAAAGATCGTCGTAGACGACCAGCGTGTCCTTGTGCTCCTCGTACATGAAGTACTCGGCCATGGCGCACCCCGCGTACGGGGCGATGTACTGCATGGCGGCGGGATCCGCCGCGGTGGCCGCGACGACGATCGTGTGCTCCATGGCGCCGCGAGACTGGAGGGCTTCCACGATGCCGGCGACCATGGATGCCTTCTGGCCGATGGCGACATAGACGCAAATCACGTCTTTGCCCTTCTGATTGATGATCGCATCCATGGCAAGTGATTCCTTGCCCGTGCCACGGTCGCCGATCAAAAGCTCCCGCTGGCCCTTCCCAATCGGGACCATGGCGTCAATGGCCTTGACACCCGTCTGCAGGGGCTCTTTCACGGATTGACGGTCCTTGATGCCCGGCGCCTTGAATTCAACCGGTCGTGTGCGCAGGGTCTTCACTTCGCCCTTGTCGTCGATGGGAACGCCCAGCGGATTCACCACGCGTCCGATCAGCTCGTGCCCTACGGGCACCTGGAGAACGCGGCCGGTTCGGCGGACCTTTCCGCCTTCATGAAGATTGAAATAATCGCCGAGGATGACCGCGCCGATGCTGTCCTCTTCCAAATTGAGGGCCAGGCCATACACCCCGGTCTCGAACTCCAGCATCTCCATCGCCATGGCGCCGCGCATGCCGTAAATGCGCGCGATGCCGTCGCCCAACTCCACCACGGTCCCGACCTCGTCGACGGCCAGATCCTTGGAGTAGTTGCGAATCTCTTCCTTGATCCGTGTCGATATCTCTTCCAGGTTTATGCGCATGATCGTCCCCTATTTCCCTTGGATGCCGGAGGCGAGAGTCCGTAGCTGACCCTCGATGGTGAACTCGATTTCCTGCCCTTCGCTCTCGGCCACCACACCGCCGATGAGTGAATGTCGAACTTCTGTCGTCATCTCGATGCGCGCGCCGTACCGCGAGGAGAGCGATGCGCTCATGCGCGCCAGCTCCGCCTCATCGAGGGGGAAAGCCGAAATGATCTTCACCGCGCGTACCCCGCGCGCCAAGCGCGCCCGACGCTCGAACTCCTCCGTGATTTCCCCCAGCAGACGAGTTCTGGACCTCTGGACGAGGAGAAACAGGAGGAACAGAACGCGTTCGTCCACTTTTCCTTGGAGCGCCGTGACGAGCCGTTTTTTCGTCGGCCGGGCGATCAGTCGATTGGCGAGAAAGGCACGTGCATCGAGGTCGGCGAAGAGAACGTCCCGCGCCGCGCGCAGATCCGACTCTATGAGGTCGAGCGACCCGGTTTCCGTGGCCAGCTCGAAGATGGCGCGGGCGTAATTGCGGCCGAGACTGCTTGTCATGGATGCCTCAATTTGAGGACGTGGAGGAGCCGGCCACGAGCTTGTCCGCGAAGTCCTCGACGAAGGCCCTGTTGTCGGCCGAGCCGGTTTCGCGCTTGAGGATGGCGTCCGCTATGGAGAAGGACAATGCGACTACCTGTCCCCGGAGCGCTTTCTCGGCATCCTCCTGGGCCTTCTCTATCTCTCGCGCGGCCCGTTCTTTGAGCTCGCGTGACTCCTCCTGCGATTGGCGGAGTATTTCCTCCTTGAGCTGGGAGGCTTCACCACGCGCCGCCTCGATGATACGCGCCGCCTCGGCCCGACCTTCGCGAATTTTCGCCTCGTACTCGGCAAGCACGCTTTCGGCCTTGGCGCCGGCTTGTCGGGCGGCGTCCAATGAGGAGGCGATCTTCTGCGATCTCTTGTCCAGAGCGCCCGTGATCTTGTCCCAGACGGTAAGGCGGAGAATCAGCAGAAGGACGCCGAAGGTGATCCACAGCCATATGATGAGGCCGGGATCGACTCGGAGAAGAGCCATTCCTTCCGTCCTACATGACGATGGCGAGGATACAGATGACGAGCGCGATGATGCCGACGCCTTCTACGAGGACCGCCGCCAACAGCATGTTCGTCTGTATCTTGCCCGCCACTTCCGGCTGACGCGCAATGCCTTCCAAGGCGCTCGCGCCGATACGGCCGAGGCCTATGCCGACGCCGAGAACCGCGAGCCCTGCGCCAATACACGCGCCGATGAAAGCGCCGAACTTCATGATCGCGGGAGCCAAGACTGACAGATCCATGTTCGTACTCCTTCCGAGAGTGATTCAATCGGCGTCCTCAGGGGGCGCCGGGGATGCTTACGAGTGTTTCTTGATGGCCAGCCCGATGAAGAGGGCCGAAAGGAAAGAGAAAATATACGCCTGGAGCACCGCCACGAACAATTCGAGGGCGGAGATGGCAAGGTCGACGATGACCGACACCGGTCCGACCGCAATGGCATGAAACTTCAAGATGAGAAGCAGAATCAGGAGGATGGCCACGTGCCCGCCGATCATGTTGGCGAAGAGACGCATGATGAGCGCTATGGTCTTCGAGAAGAGTCCCACGACTTCCAGGAGGAGCGTTATGGGGGCCATCCAGCCGGGTGTTCCGTGCGGCACGAGATCCTTCCAATACCCGAGGATGCCTTTGGCACGCATGCCGGCGATATTGAGGACCATGAATGTGATGAGTCCCAGACCCGCCGTCGTGGCGAGATTGCCCGTGACCGCGCCGCCCAGCCAAACCGCCTCGCCTCCTCTTGTGGGAATCGGGGCAAAGGGCGGAACCATACCAAGGAGATTCGAATACAGGATGAAAAGGAAGAAGGTGAAACAGAGCAGGTAGAATTTCTTCCCTTCCACGCCCAGGACCGGATCGAACACCGTGTCACGCATGTATTCGAACAGAGTCTCGAACAGGCTTTGCAGGCGTGTGGGCTTCTTGAAAGGATCGCGAAGTTTTCTGGCGAGATAGAGCATGGTCAGCAGCACGAGCAATGCCACTGCGGTCATGAGGATGAAGTGCTTGGTGATGTTGAAGGCCAGGTGGAAGCTGCCGATGCTGACGACGGGAATGCTGGCGTAAGGGGTATCGACGTTGTCGGTGATTTCCGCGAAAAGCGCCTTGGAAAGGCTGAACTCCTCTTTGTTTGCGCCGGTGGCTTGGGCGGCGAATACGCCGCTCAAAGACGCTACGAAAAAGGCGACACTGATAATGGCTACTCGCGCGAAACGCGCGTTTTCGGGCCGCCGGATACTATCCCCCTTGATGTTAAAAGGCGTGAGACTCAACTATAACATTGATTCGCCCATTATGCACCATTCTTTTTTGCTATTTACCGCCACACTGATTGGGGGGATTGCCTGATCAGCCTTTCCCCCGATCCCGCAAATTCAGTACCTTCTTCTTGCTAGGAGGCAAAGGGTGAGTTTTCCCCGGACATTTGGAGAGTTGAAGGCTTCCGGTTACAAGCCGAAAACGATAAAGGACGAAATGCGGGACAACGTCGTGCGCATGCTGCGCTCGCATGAGGAGCTGTTTCCGGGAATCATCGGATACGATGCAACGGTCATTCCCGGACTCGTCAATGCCATGCTCTCGCGTCACGATTTCATACTCCTCGGCCTTCGCGGCCAAGCCAAGACGAGAATTCTCCGCAGTCTTGTCCGATTCCTGGATGAACAGATCCCTATGATCGCCGGCACTGAGACCAATGACGACCCGTTCGCCCCCGTGAGCCGCAAAGGACGGGAAAGCATCGCTTCCATGGGTGATGCCACGCCCATAGAATGGCTACCACGGGATGCACGCTACCGCGAGAAGCTCGCCACGCCGGATGTCACGATCGCCGACTTGATCGGAGATATCGATCCCATCAAGGCGGCCACATTGAAACTGGCCTATGCGGACGAGCAAGTCATTCACTTCGGGATCATTCCACGCACCAACAGAGGCATTTTTGCCATCAACGAGCTTCCCGATCTCCCGCCGCGTATTCAGGTTGGTCTCCTGAATATAATGGAAGAAAAGGACATCCAGATTCGCGGTTTTCCCATCCGGATGCAGCTCGACATCCTGATGGTGTATTCGGCCAATCCCGAAGACTACACGAACAGGGGTAATATCATCACTCCTCTCAAGGATCGCATTGACTCGCAAATCATCACCCATTACCCCAACGACCGTCAGGCGGCGATGCGCATCACGGAGCAGGAGGCCTGGACGGATCGAACGGCGGGGCTGGAGCTAGTCATTCCGGAGTGGTACCGCGAGCTTGTGGAAGAGGTGGCTTTCGCAGCTCGCACGAGCGAATACGTGAACCAGGCCTCCGGAGTGTCTGCCCGGATGAGCATATCCCTCCTGGAAAACGTTCTCAGCAACATGGAGCGTCGCGCCTTTTTGCAGGCGGAAAAACGTGTCTATCCGCGGATAGGCGACTTGCACGCGGCTGTCACCGCGGTCACGGGCAAGGTGGAGCTCGTGTACGAGGGTGAGCAACAGGGAGCTGCGATCGTTGCGCGAAAGATCATCGGCGAGGCGGTCAAGGAGACCTTCCGCCGCTGGTTCCCTGATCCCACGCCCAAAAAGAAAAAGAAGGAGCGGGATCAGGGTGAGGATCAGCCGGCGACCCGGCAGGAGCCATCGCCATTCCAATCGGTTCTTTCATGGTTCTCCAAGGGCAACACCGTGGAGACAGCCGACGACATGACGCACGATGACTACGTGCAGCGTTTGGAGAAGGTCAGCGGCTTGCGCGAGATCACGGCCAAGCATCTGGACCTGAAGGACGGAGACGGTCTCGCCCTGGGCATGGAGTTCGTTCTCGAAGGGCTCCACCAACACTCCATGGTGTCCAAGCGCGAGGAGGGCACGAAGACGGCGTACCGCGACATGCTGAAGGCGATGTTCGATCACATGGCCACGAGCGGCGAGAATTAGGAAGGAAACGCATGCGCTGGGAATACTCCGAATGGGACCAGACGCTCCAGAATTTGCTCCAGTCTTTTCAGGATCTTATGGGGCTGTTCAACTACCTGCTTCTCATGGCCGGTGGGGACGTGGATCGTGTCTTCAAATGGATGGAGTATCTCCAGGAGCGGGGGTCCATCGACGCCGACGTCGATCTCGAGGAGTTTCGCCGCCAGCTGGAGGAGCAGAGGATCGTCGAAAAGCTCAAGGAAGGTGGCTACAACCTTACGGCGAAAGGCGAGCAGATGATCCGCAAGGACTCGCTCAATCAGATCTTCAACGGCCTGCAGAAGTCCGGCTTCGGCCAGCATCGGGTGCCCAGCACCGGGAGCGGTGAAGAACGGCTCACGGAAACCCGTCCCTATCGTTTCGGCGACCCGGTGACGCAGATCGACGCCTTGGGCACCATCTCCAACGCGGTAGCGCGTGGTGGCGTGGATGAGATTACACTGGCCGAAGAGGACTTCGAGGTCTACGAGACCGAGCACCTGTCATCATGCGCGACCATGCTCCTCATCGACATAAGCCATAGTATGATCCTCTACGGTGAGGACAGGATCACCCCCGCAAAGCAGGTGGCCCTCGCCCTGACAGAGCTCATCCTCACCCGCTATCCGAAGGACACCCTGCGCGTCGGCACATTCGGCGACGAGGCCCACGAGATAGCCATCAAGGACATCCCGTACCTTCAGGTGGGGCCCTTTCATACGAACACCCGTGCCGGTCTGGAAATGGCGCAGACCATCCTGGAAGGCACGCGTCAGTCGAATCGGCAGATATTCATGGTGACCGACGGCAAGCCTACCGCCATCACGGAAAACGGGGATGTCTACAAGAACCCGTACGGGTTCGATCCCAAGATCCTCGCGCAAACACTCGAGGCCGCCTCCGCGTGTCGACGCGCCGGCATCACCATAACGACGTTCATGCTCGCGCAGGATCCCGAGCTCGTCGATTTCGTTGACGAGATGACGAAGCTGAACCGAGGACGCGCCTACTACGCCTCTGCGGACAAGCTGGGCGAGTTCCTCTTCGCCGATTACATCCGGAACAAAAAGCGCATGCTTCACTAAGGGAGTGCTCCCTCTCCCCGGGGCCGCGGCTTTTCCAAACAGGCGAAATTCCGCATACTCTCCGCGGAGGAGCGCATGCCCGTTCGGATTCCCAATGACCTGCCTGCTCGGAAGATCCTCGCCGACGAGAATATTTTCGTCATGACCACGGAGCGGGCCGTCCATCAGGACATTCGCCCACTGCGTATCGCAGTCGTGAATCTCATGCCCACGAAGATCGTCACGGAAACTCAAGTACTGCGGCTCCTGGGCAACACACCGCTGCAGGTCGACATCACGTTCATCCGTATGGGAAGCCACGAGTCGAAGAACACCCCCTCCGAGCATCTCGATGCCTTCTACGAATCCCTTGACGATATCTGGCAGGAGCGTTTCGACGGGCTGATCATCACCGGCGCGCCCGTGGAGACGCTTCCATTCGACGAGGTCGATTACTGGCCCGAGCTCGTTCATCTCATGGATTGGAGCCGAACGAACGTCTGGTCCACCCTCCACATCTGTTGGGGGGCGCAAGCCGGGCTTCACCACCACTACGGGGTGGCCAAGCATCCCGTCGCGGCCAAAGTATTCGGCCTGTACGAGCATCGGGTGCTCGCGCCCCGCGAGCCGCTCATGCGCGGATTTGATGAGATCTTCTATGCCCCGCACTCGCGCCATACCGAAGTCCGGGAGTCCGATGTCGCCAATGTCCATGGCCTGAAGCTGCTCGCTGTGTCGGAGGAGGCCGGCGTCTATATGGCCATCTCAGAGGACAGCCGCATGGTCTTCGTGACGGGGCACCCCGAATATGACGCCCTGACACTGAAAGCGGAATACGATCGGGATATCGCCAAAGGACTCGCTATCGCGGTGCCCCGCAACTATTTTCCCCAAGACGATCCCCGCCAACCCCCCGTGGTGACGTGGCGTTCACATGCCCATCTCTTGTACGCGAACTGGTTGAACTATTGCGTCTATCAGGCAACGCCCTTCGATCTCGGGACTTTGCCGCAGACGAACACCCCGCGGAACGGTGCGGAGACCTGAGGGCGCTTGGCCCGTCAGGCAGGGGCCACGAGGGCCGCGGTTCGCTACGCGAAGTCTATGACCATTTCGTCGTTGCGCGCGATGATGCGTTTTCCGGGGGGCACCACGAGGAAATCTTCATTCCAGGGGCCGTCGAAGAGACGACGTAAGAGGGACATGTCGCCGCGCTTTTCCTCGAATGTCCAGCCCATCTCGGCGGCGTCGATCCTCCCCGCCTCGATGAGGGATGACTCGTCGGTGACGCCCATTGTGAGATACAGGTACTTCGTATAGTTCTTCCGCCAATCGCCCACGGTGGCGGCCAGGAAATCCGCGTTTTCCTTTCCGTACTTTTCCACCATGTCCTCATAGGATTCCGTGAGGCCGAGCTTGCCCATGACCCCCTGCTTGCCGTACGCGGGCCGCGCATAGTCCTTGCCTTCCTCGAGATTTCGTTCCGACCAACCGGAGGTGAGGTAATAGGTTCCGGGATTCGCGTCGAAATAGCGACGATACTCCCCGCGTGAACCGAAAAAGAAGGTGATGCAATCGTGCGCGCGCGGCAGGACAAGGGGAACATCGCGCGCCGTGACGCCGACCAGGCCGTCATTGCAGCGTGCGTATCCGAGGAGAATCGCCTCGTACCCTGCGTAGGGATCGACACCGTCTATCGCCGCTTGCACGCGGGCGACCATGTCGGCCGTTTCCAGATCATGGAGCCCCTTGCGGAGGAACTCCACATCCACCATATGGGGAGACGCCGCCGCCAAAGCGCACGCCTCGCGATAGATGATTTCGCAACCGATGAATTTCAGACGTCTCTTCTTCACCTTCATCATGGCCTGCTCCTCCGGGAATCGGGCCACAGTACACCCTCCGCTGAGGGGGTGTGAAGCCGGGCGATGCGGATGCCATGCCGAGGCCCGCGCGCAGTCGCCGCGCCCGGATGCGACATTTTCTTTGACCACCGCACGGCGCAATTGTATCTTAACTTCACTATATATCTGTTTAGCGACGACAAGGAGACTATCGATTCATGTATACGGTGACGAAACGGGAACGTGCTTTTACACTGGCGGGAATCATGGTTGCGCTGCTCCTCGGCGCTCTCGATCAGACCATCGTGGCCACCGCCATGCCGAAAATCCTTCAGGATTTGAACGGTCTGAATCTGTACACTTGGGTGGTTACGGCATATCTGCTGGCCTCAACGGCGATGATACCCATTTATGGCAAGCTTTCGGACCTGTACGGCCGCAAGGTGGTCGTTCTGGTCGGGGTGCTTCTTTTTCTTGCCGGCTCGGTTCTCTCCGGCCAGTCCCATAGCATGGGTGAGCTCATCGTTTTCCGTGCGCTGCAGGGCCTCGGGAGCGCCGGAATCTTCTCCACGGCCTTTACCGTGATAGCGGACCTTTTCAGCCCCGCGGAGCGCGGCAAATATCAAGGACTGTTCGGAGCTGTTTTTGGGCTCAGCAGCGTTATTGGCCCCTGGCTGGGCGGATTTCTCACGGACCACCTTTCATGGCACTGGGTGTTCTACGTGAATATGCCCGTTGGTCTGGTCGCGCTCATCTTCATCATATTCCAGATGCCGCCCCTCAAGCCGAAGCTCGACAGAAAAGTGAGCATCGATTGGCTTGGTGCCCTGATGCTTCTCCTGGGAATCGTCCCGATTCTTCTCGCCTTGAGCCTCGGTGGTCAGGAATACCCCTGGGCTTCGGTGCAGGTCATCGGTCTCTTCGCCGTGGGCGCCGTGGGAGTCTTCCTCTTCATTCTCGTGGAGCGGCGCGCGAAGGAGCCGATCATCCCCTTCGATCTTTTCCAGAACAAGACGTACGTGATCGGTAATGCCGCCGCCCTCCTGATCGCCGGAGTGGCGTTTTTCGGCGCCATACTGTTTCTGCCCATCTACATGGTCCTGGTTGTCGGAGTCTCGGCGAGCGCGGCAGGCCTCACCGTGATGCCCCTGACGCTCGGACTTGTGGTTTCAAGCTTCATCTCGGGGCAGTTGGTGAGCAGGTTGGGTCGCTACAAAATGCTGCTCCTGATCGGAACGGCAATAGTGTTCGTAGGGTATTGGTTGATGCTCGGCCTCACCGTGGACACGACCCGCGCGCAGGTGAGCTGGCGTATGATCATTCTCGGAGTCGGCATCGGGCCCGCGCTTCCCATTTACACGCTGGCCGTGCAGAACGCTGTGAATCCGCACGAGATCGGCGCTGCCACGAGCAGCAGCCAGTTCTTCCGCCAGATCGGCTCCACCGTCGGCGTGGCCGTATTCGGCACGATTCTCGCCACGGTGCTCTCCACGCAGCTTCCTCGGTTCCTCCCCGCTCAGGTGAAGCAGGCCGGAACCAGCAGTATCAGCTTCAGCATGGGGCAGCTGGAATCGGGAAACATCGGCTCCGTCGGGGACCAGATCAAGGCCGGCATGGATGTCACATACGGCAAGATCGAGGCGGTCATGACGAAGAACGATCAGGCCGCCCTAGCGAGTCTCGAAGCTGATCCGAAGCTTCCCGCCGAGTACAAGACAATGCTGGCGAGTGGCGGCATAGCCGCCCAGGTGAAGGCAGGCATGGATGCCCAGTATCAGGCCGTCGCGGGTGCCCTTTCCAGCGGAAAGCCGGCCGCGCTTGCTGCGCTCCTTGCGGATCCAAATCTTCCCGCTGCCATCAAGAAGCAACTGGGCGCCGTGAATTCCGCTGTCCTGGCCAATCCGCAAGCGGTCACGGGGATCCTGGCCGGCCTGAAAAAAGGCATGGACGCGCAGGAACCGGCGATAGAGCAGCAGGCGGTACAAACCGGACTTGCGCAGATAAAGACGTCGTTGGATACCCTCGCGGTGACCATCACGAAGGGCGTGGACTCGGCGATGAAGAAGGCCTTTACCAATGCCATCGTGCGGGTCTATTTCTGGGGGTTGTTCGTGATCGCTCTCGGCTTCATCGTAACGCTTTTCCTGCCCGAGCTGGCGCTGCGAAAGACGGTGGGCGCGTCCCACGCCGCGGCTGAAGGGGGGGCGGTACCGCCGGAGTCAGAAAGCCTGCCCGGAGTCGTTCCGCCGCCGGAGCCCGAAACCTGAATGTGACGGCCGAAGTCGCCCGTCGGCGCCTTCGGCCGCGCTCTTTACCACGGCGCGATTTGTAGGTACTTTTCCTTCTAGAAATCCTCGAGAGACAAACCGAGAAGAAAACATCAGGGAGAGTACCTATGTCCAAGCATCAATTCCAGACTGAAGTCAGCCAGCTCCTCACGCTCATCATCCATTCCCTCTACTCGAATACGGAAATATTCTTGCGTGAGCTCGTTTCGAACGCCTCGGACGCGCTGGACAAGCTGAAGTACCTCACCCTGACGCAGGAGGAGTACAAGGGAGTACCCTTCACCCCGCGCATCGACATCTCATTCGATGCAAAAGATAAATCCACCCTGACGATCGCGGATTCCGGCATCGGCATGAACGAGAAGGACCTGGAAGAGAATCTGGGCACTATTGCACGGTCCGGCACGCGTGAGTTCATCCAGGCGATGGCGGCCGACGCAAAGAAGAACACGAGCCTCATTGGGCAATTCGGCGTCGGGTTCTACTCCGCGTTCATGGTGGCTGACACCGTGGAGGTGGTGACGCGCCGCATCGGCGAAGAGACGGCATGGAAGTGGACGAGCGACGGCAAAGGCGAGTACGAGATCGCCGAAGGCCAGCGCGATGCCGCAGGGACGACCGTGACCTTGCATCTCAGCGAGGCGGGCAAGGAATACGCGGACCGATGGCGGATTGAAGGCATTATTCGCAAATATTCGAACCATATCGCGTTTCCCATCCACCTCCATTACACGGAGGACGGGCAGCACGGCGGCACGGTGGACAAGGAATCGCAGGTGAACTCCGCTCTGGCCATGTGGCGGAGGCCGAAGTCGGAGTTGAAGGACGAGGATTACAAGGAGTTCTACAAGACACTCACTCACGATTCGGAGGATCCGTTCCACTGGATTCATCTCTCGGTGGAAGGCGCCCTTGCGTACACGACCCTCTTCTTCATCCCCGCGCACGCTCCGTTCGATTTGTATCGCTATGACTACCAACCCGGGGTGAAGCTGTACATCAAGCGCGTGTTCATCACGGAAAGCGAGAAAGAGCTGCTGCCGGTGTACTTGCGCTTCGTGCGGGGCATCATCGATTCCGAGGATCTGCCTCTCAACGTCAGCCGCGAGATTCTTCAGAAGAATCGGATCATGGAGAGCATCCGCTCTTCCTCGGTCCGCAAAATTCTGCAGGAGCTTGCGCTCATCGCCAAGGACGTGCCTCGTTACGTCGCCTTCTGGACCGAGTTCGGCCGCGTCTTGAAGGAAGGGGTGCTTCAGGACTACGAGCATCGCGACCAGCTCCTCGAGCTTCTCCGCTACAAGTCCACCACGGCGGAGGGATGGACGAGCCTTTCGGAGTACCGCGATCGGATGCAGAAGGATCAGAAAGCCATCTACTACATCACGGGCGGAAAAGAGTCGGGGTTGCGGAATTCGCCTCTGCTGGAGACGTACAAGGCGCGCGGCATCGAGGTGCTCGTCATGGATGATGAGATCGATGAGATCGTCGCCAGCTCCGTCGACAAATTCATGGATATCGAGCTGAAGGCGGTGAATCGCTCGGCTACCTCTGAAGACCTCAAGACGGCGGAGGATAGCACCAAGGCCGCCGCCCTGGAGCCCCTCATCCAGAAGGTGAAGAAATCTCTCGGTGAGCTCGTGAAAGACGTGCGCTCCTCCAATCGACTCGCCGACTCACCGTCGTGCATTGTCGTGGACGAAAAAGACCCTACCATGCAGATGCAGCAGATCCTCAAAATGATGGGCAATCGCGACGTGCCCGAAGTGAAGCCGATTCTCGAGCTCAATCCCTCGCACCCCATCGTGACGAAGCTCGCCTCGGCAGCGGATCAGGCGATCATCGACGACACGAGCCTTCTCCTATTCGAGCAGGCCATGCTCGTGGAGGGGGCTGAATTGAAGGATCCGGCCGGTTTCGTGAAGAGGCTGAATCGGGCGCTGGAGAAGTCACTGTAGCGGAGATACGGGGCGAAGCCGCCCTCAACCACTTGCACTCGTGTAATGCCGCAAGCCTGCCTTCCAGCAAACGCGCGCGAGGGTGAGAAAGAGCACAGGCGCAATGATGCCCCAGATTGCGTACAGGACGCTCATTCTGCCAAGGGCGAACAGCGCGGGGAAGCTTGTGATGACGAACATCGGTATCACGAACACCCCGATGAACTTGCCGACCTTGCCATACACGATCATGGGCACGTTGTTGAAGTCCCAAAAGGAGTCCGTGAGCTCCGCGATTGAGGCGGTATTCAGCAGCCGGAACACGAGCGATTGAGGTATGAGATACAAAGCGTATCCGACCGCCGCGCCTGAAGCGACGAAGAAGGCGTAACCCAGAACGCGCGGAAGCCCCGCGGAGGAGCCGAGGCGGCTCAGGCCCAACGAGACCAGGATGATCCCCGCCGTAACGTCAATCAAGAATATGCCGATATCGGAGCGGCGAAACGTTGCGAGGAACTGCAAGGAGACCGGTTTGGTCATCAGCATGTCGAACGATCCATCCTGTATCAACCCGGGGAGCTGGAAAAGATTCATCATGAAGACTCCGGCGTAGAAGCCGGTGAGCAGGACGTACGTTCCCACAAAGACGATCACTTCATCCGGTGTAAACCCTGCTATGCTCCGCCCCGCGCGATACGCAACGACCACGTACAGGATCTTCACGATGAGATAACCGATCTCCATCATCATGCCCGTGACGAAATTCGCGCGGTACTCCATCTGGCTCATGATGTTCATGCGCACGAGCATCGCATAGATCTTGAAATGCTTGCGGATTTCTTTGAGAACGGCGCGCATTCTAGCTCCCCACCGCTGCGAAACGGCGCACGCCCCGATTCCACAGGAAGCGATCGAGAAGTGCGAGAGCCGCGATCCATGCCCCGGCAAGCGCGAACCCCGAGGCTGCCTCGTGCACGGGAATGCGTCCGCACAGAATCTCGGTGGGAAACTGGATCGTGAAACGGAAGGGAAGCGCATCGAGGATTCGCTCTCCCAAATCGCCGAATACGGACAATGGGAATATGCCGCCGCTTGCCGTGATGATGATGATCCTCACCGCCTCGAAGAGAAACCCAATCTCGGTGAGCCAAAAGCCGACACACCCTACGCACCAAAAGATGAGGAAGTTGAGCATGAGGGCGACGAGAATGCTTCCAGCAAACGTGGCGACCGCCGCGCCGTGGAGAGGGAATCCCAGAAATGCCGTCATGACCGCTACCGCGGCGGCGAGAACCATCCCCGTGAGGACCGTTTGGGCGGCCTTGGCGCCGAGGAACACGGACATGCGAAAGCCGAAATAGCCTATGGGCTTGACGAGGAATCTGTCCAGGCCTCCGGTGCGAATGTCCGTGTTCATCTCGTATTCGAATCCGGTTCGCACCAGACGCGAAACGAGGTTCGCGATCACCGTATAGGCGATCATCTGAACATAATTGAAACCAAACAGGAGATCGGCGCTTCCGGGCTTGTAGAGGTTCGTCCAGAGCGCGGTCTGGATGACAACCGGGGAGAGGGCGGCAAGAAAAGAAAAAGCGAAATTGATCCGGTAGGCGAAGGAATTGCGAAGGCCGACACCGAAACAGCGGCCGTATTTTGCTATGACGTCACTCACGACCGGCCTCGCGGCGCGTGTCGCGGATCTCGCCCCGCGCGTCCCCCCGATACAGCGCGGCAATGCCCTCTTCCAGAGGTATCTCTTCAATGGTGAGGTCCACCACCGGCAGCTCATCGAGGGCCTGACGCGAGAAGGATTTCACGGCCGCGCGGGGAACCTCGAATCGCGCTGTGAGGCCGTTCATATCGCGAAAGCCGTCGTAGCGCGCCAACACCGCGTGCGGCACGGGCGCGGAAAGGACGAGCGTGACGGTCTTGCGCTCAGAAAGCGTCGCGTTCACCCCCGCGAGAGCCCCGTCGTAGACGAGTGAGCCATCATTGATGAGCACGACGCGCTCGCAGAGGTTTTCGATGTCCGAAAGGTAGTGGCTGGTGAGCATGACAGTGAGGCGCTCTTCGCGGTTCAGCGTTCGCACGAGATCTTGAATCGCCCTCTGGGAAAGGAGATCGAGGCCGATGGTTGGCTCGTCGAGAAACAACACGCTGGGTCGATGAAGGAGGGCCGCGACAATGTCCATCTTCATACGCTCTCCGAGGGAAAGACGGCGCACCTGTATGCCCATGAGATCCTTCAGGCCGAATCTCTCTACCAGCTCACCCAATCGCCGCTCGTAGTCGGATTTGGGGATCTCATAGATCGCCCGATTGAGCAGAAAGGATTCCCGGGCGGGTAGATCGGGCCAGAGCTGGCTGCGCTGTCCCAAAACGATGGCGATGCGCATGCGAAAGGATTTCTTACGTTGCCACGGGATGGTATCGAGAACGCGAGCGGTCCCACCGGATGGATGCATGATCCCGGCAAGCATTTTGAGGGTCGTTGTCTTTCCTGCGCCATTCGGGCCCAAGAACCCCACCACCTCGCCTTCATCCACGGAGAAAGTGATGCCTTTGACCGCCTCACGGATCTTTTTCGTGCGTCGGACCAGGGAACGCAGGGAGCCGTTGAGTCCTTCAGGCTTCTCATGGTAGGCGAAACTGCGTGCAAGTCCGTTGACCTCGATGATCGACATCGGGATATCCGTCGTTTCCTAATTCCAAATCTCGGAGGGAATCACGGGCGCCGTGGCCTCTTCTCCAAGGTAGGGTAACCCATACATGTCATCGAGCATCCGCAGGACGGAATACAGTGTGACGTACGTTGCGGTGACACCTTGCTTCACGTGCTGCCCGACGAAGATCGTCGCGATGGGCGTCGTCGCCGCGGCGCTGGCCGCCTCGGGCTCGTCGAATGTCAGAATGAAAAGGCTGTTGTGCAATTGTGCCCACTGCACATAGCCGTCAAGCTGTGTTTGAAGCCAGGTGTCACCGGTTGCAATCTGGGCGGCGACCGTGGCTCCGTCGTGCATATCATCGTCGAGGTCGGGAATCACATAGCTCACCGTCGGAAGGTCGGTAAAGCGGGTTGGGAATTCGCTGAACATCTTCAGTGTCGTCGTGCCGGCCACATTCGTGAAGCTCGCGGCGGGGTTGTGCTTGCGGGCATATCTACCGGAAGTCTCGACCGTAGAGCCATCCGCCGGCAGGCCCTCGCTGTAGCTCGCGTAGGTGAAACCCTTTGGCAGAAGGGAAGTGGAGAGATTTGGCGCTTTCAGATTGTACAGTCCATCATCCGTCACTCCTTGCGTCGATCCACTGAACAGAGCTATATAGTTGGGCTGGCTGGGATGTGTTATGGCGTACATCTGCGTGAAAGAGGTGCCCTCGGCGCCAAGGCTGGAAATGTAGGGATACCCCGCGACCTCGGAAGCGTCCTTGTTCTCCTCTATTGCGATAACGACATGATCATAGCGCGGTGGCGTACCCGGCGAGCCAGTCGTGCAGGCAATGGAGAAGATCAATCCCGCGAACGCGAGAGCCGTGCCGACAACCTTATGCATGCCATTCCTCCGTGCCGGGGATGGGATAGCATACGATCATTCGGCCCCGCGGCGCAAGGCGATACGTGCGGGCTCATCACCATCAAGGACATGCTCCCTGTTGTGAATCCTGCCGCGTCCCCGCACTCCCTATCTCCGTGTTCTCTTCATAATCCATCCCGCGAACCGTTTTTCTTGCCTCCAACCACTCTTCTGCTTATTTTTGAGACAAGCCCACGGAGTACAACGGCCTCGTTCGCACTCGCGTGATTCATTTCATGTCAACGGAAGGAGTCTCTCTCATGAAGAAGAGCATTCTCGTCTTGTCCCTTGCTCTCATCGCGGCAGGGGTTTTCGCCCAGGATATTGCGCTGAGCAAGCCACCGGCAAAGATAGGCGTCGATATCCTCGACGCCATCCGCAGCCGGGCCGCCGCGCGCGCGTTCGTCAAACGGGACGTATCCGTGGCGGATCTGTCCGCCATCGTTTGGGCAGGCAACGGCCTGAAGGGCGCCCCTGACGCGGTGAGCGCCGCCTCGAAGGCCGCCGGAACCATTCCGGTCTCGGGTGACGTGAACTACGTGAACATCTACATTCTCACGGCGAAGGGTGTGTATCGCTACGACCCGGTGGGCAACCTGCTGAAGCAGGTCGGCAAAAAGGATGCACGCGGAGACATCACCACGGAGAACATCGCCAATGCCGCATTCATGGTCCTGTTCACGTATGACGGAGCCAAGCTTCCCTCATTCGTCAAGGGCAATCCCGCCGGAGCACGAGACATGGGGATGGGCACCGCTTCGTACGCGGCGCAGAACGTCGGCTTGGTTGCCGCGAGCCTCAAGCTCGGTTCCATCATCATGTACAACATCAAGCCCGACGTTGCCGCCAGCGCGGCGGGGTTGACGAAGGATGAAGTGCCGCTTTTCATCATGCAGGTCGGATACGTCCAGTAAGGGGCGTCGACTTTTCGGATGATCATTCAGGGGCTGTCCGCAGGACAGCCCCTTTCGTCAGCAGTTTTCATCATGAATCGCGCCCTTTCATTTCCGTCGTTTCCATGCGAGTGAGTTTCCGCTACAATCCGCCATCATGGTCGGCAGCGAGTTTTTGGGATCTCTCGTTTCTTCACAAAAGGCCGGTTCGCACCGCGGTATCGCCTCGGTGTGTAGCGCGCACCGTGTCGTTCTGGAGGCCGCTTTCGTGCAGGCGCGCCACGATGGTCTTCCCGTTCTCATCGAGTCCACGGTCAATCAGGTCAATCAATTCGGGGGTTATACCGGGATGACCCCGGCCGCTTTTCGCGATTTCGCGTCAGCGGAGGCCGACCGTGCCGGTTGTCCTCGCGAGCTCGTCATTCTCGGTGGCGATCATCTGGGACCCTACCCGTGGCGTTCAACGGAATCGGCTGCCGCGATGCGGGCCTCACGCGACCTTGTGGCGGAGTGCGTGTCAGCCGGCTACGGGAAGATCCATCTGGATGCCAGCATGCCTCTGGGGGGTGATCCCCAAGATGGCCGCGGTTGCATCGACCCGGCTCTGGCCGCGGAACGGGAAGCCGAGCTGGCCGCGGCCGCCGAGGCTGCTTTTGTCGAACTGCACCGAATCGATCCTCGGGCAGTGCCACCGGCGTACGTGATAGGGACGGAGGTACCGGTACCCGGCGGCGTCGTACGCGCGGGCGACCCTGTCGGGGTGACCAGCGTCAATGATTTCAATGAGACCGTGGCGCTCTGCGCGGATGCATTCAGGCGGCGGGGCATGGAAGAGGCCTGGTCGCGGGTTTGCGCCGTAGTAGCGCAGCCCGGGGTGGAGTTCGGCGATCAAAGCGTTCATGCCTACGACCGTTCGGCGTCCCGGGCTCTGTGCGCCGCCGCACGCGCAATGCCCGGAATTGTTCTTGAAGGCCATTCCACGGACTATCAGACCACGCGGCACCTTCGGGAGCTCGTCGAGGACGGCGTGGCAATCCTGAAAGTAGGTCCGGCCCTTACATTCGCGTTGCGCGAATGTCTGTTCAGCTTGGAGCGCATCGAAGAGGATCTCTTGCGGGGGGAGGCGAAGGCGAGCCTCTCGAATCTCTCCGGCTGTCTCGAGGAAGCAATGCTTGCACAGCCCGCGCATTGGCGCGGCTACTACACGGGTTCCGAGGCCGATCTATGGCGGGGACGCCGGTACGGCTTCTCAGACCGCTGCCGGTACTACTGGAGCGTGCCTTCCGTGAGCGCGGCCGTAGATCGACTCATGCAGAATCTACGTACGCGCAAGATCCCGCTTCCCCTCATCAGCCAGCATATGCCCCTCCACTACGCGGCGGTGCGCGAGGGACGATTGGCAGCGGCCGCCGAAGCATTTCTCGTCGAAAGTGTCCGCACGGAGCTGGGCCGCTATTCGGCCGCGACCCGCGGAGGGCCATGAGGATCACCATCCTCGGATTTGAGGCCGCTGGGGCGCTCGCGCAAAATCCTTGACGAAAGGGCACCGGTATGCCGTACAATTGGGTGCAATGACCTCCGCGACTGATGAAGAGTTGATGCAACGCATCGCGCAGGGAGATGCCACCGCAGTTCGTGATCTGTACCGTCGATACGGGCGGGTTGTCTATGGCATAGCTCTGACAATCTGCGGCTCGCGCGATAGCGCGGAGGAAGTGGCGCAGGACGTATTCGTGCGGGCATGGAAGAACGCGGGTCGCTACCAGTCCGACAAGGCGCGTGTGGTCACGTGGCTCGCTCGCATTGCGCGCAACGCCGCTATTGACGCGTTGCGAAGCTCGGCGTCCCTCGGTGGCCGCATGGAAAGCGCGGAGATCTCGTTCGATCATCTGCTGGACCCTCGCGGGGTGGATCCGGGGGATTCAGCGCAGCTGTCCCAGAGGCGGAACCGCGTGCGCGCGGCCGTCTCCCGACTGCCCAGAGATCAACGACATGCCCTGTTCCTGGCGTTTTTTCGGGGGCTGACGCATCGCGAGATTGCCGAGCTCCTCGCCGCGCCTTTGGGAACCGTGAAGACGCGTATCCGCGACGCCCTGAGCGCCTTGCGCGGTGAGCTCGAGGAGGAGTTGCCATGAACATCCCGACGACGCGCGTGTCCGTATATAGAGTGGAAGGCCCGGAGAAATAGATCCATGAGCATTGTTCATCCTGATCCCGAGATCCTCGACAACTACGCGTTGGGCTGCCTCGAAGAGGCGGAAGCGCGCGATGTCGGCGAGCATGTTCGAGGATGCGCGGCATGTCAGAAGCTTATGGCGGAAACCGAAAATCTGCTTGGTGACCTTGCCGTGCTCGTAGCGCCGATGGATCCCCCTCCGGACCTCGAGAATTCCGTCATGAGGGGGCTCCCTTCCGTGCCCTCCCCATTCGGGGTACGTCGCATGAACCTCCGTCAGCCGGTGGCCCTTGCCGCGGTCGCGGTCCTGTTGATCGCCCTCGCAGCCGGAAACGTGGCGCAATGGCTCGCGCATCCCGCGCCGAAGAGCCGGCAGATCGTGGGGCTGACTCTGATCGTACTGGTCGGCCGCTCGGGATCGGCGGATGCATACGGAACGGTGGTGCTCGATCCCGTGGATAACGGAGGAGTGCTCGCCGTGCGCGGCTTGGCCCGGCTGGATGCAACCCACGTCTATCAGCTGTGGATGGTGCGCAATCGGGAAGCGAGGAGCGGCGGCACGTTCACGGTGAGCGAGGACGGGTACGGGAACCTCCTGCTTCAAGTCCCCAAGGACTTCCGCGATTTTTCTTCTGTCGCCATCTCCCGCGAGCCTCTCGGTGGCAGCTCGACGCCTTCAGGAGAGTTTGTGGCCGAGGGCATACCGGCCCGGCCCTAGGAGGACAACCGCGACGGCGCTGAGAAGGTAAAAGGCTTCGAGCTCAATTCCCCATCCTCCGGTGGGCTGGATTGTGAGAAAAAGCCGCCCGGCGTCGAGGATCAGTGCCATCACCATGTCGAGGCAGATCACCGCCGCGGCAATCCGCGTGAAGACGCCGAGCAAGACGAGCACGGGCGCCGCCACTTCCCCCACGTAAACCCCGTAGGCAATGAAAAATGGCAGATGCAGCGCCTCCAGCGGCCGCTGCATCCAATCTATGCCATGGAGAATCTTGTCAACGCCGTGGAAGAGAATCAGACCGGCAAGCATCACACGTACGAGAAGCCTGCCGGTATCGTCCAGCACGTGCTGATCGATGATTCGCTCCGCCATGGCTCGTCAGCTCTTCGGATTCACGTAAAGATCGATCTGTTCCAGGAGCTCGGCGGCGATTTTCGTATCGCTTTTCTGGAGAATAATGTACTGCTGAACGGCTTTGGTGAGGTTCCCCTCCTGAAGATACGCCTCACCGTAGTATTCACGCGCTTCGGGGAAGTTCGGCTTCAGCTTCAGCGCCGTTTCATAATAGTTGAAGGCCTTGGACACGTCGCCGAGCTTGCGTGTGCAGAATCCGAGCATATTGTATGCATCCGCGTAATCGCTCTTCAGAGCGATCGCCTTTTGGAAGTCGGCTACCGCCTCGTCGTACTTCTTGGCCTGTGAGGCGTTATAACCGCTCGTGTACCAGTCCTGCGCCGTTGGTGACTTGTTGCTCGACGCGTTCGAGCCCCCCGAGCTCCCGCTGGAGCTGGTCGTACCGACAGCAAACAAGCCGCCCGCGAACAAAAGACAAAGCGTTACAATGAACGCGCGACGAATCATTTTCTTCCTCCTCGGACACGTGGTCCGTCAACTTTATATACGGGGTCCGGGGGCGGTTGGATGTGCCGAGCGGCCGCCCAGGGATGGGCGTCAGATATAGGCGCGCAGCAGACGGCTCCGTGCGGGCTTTTGGAGCTGGCGCAGAGCCTTCTTCTCGATCTGGCGGATGCGCTCCTTGGTGAGTCGATAACGGGAGCCCAACTCACGGAGGGACAGGGCCCGTGTGCCGTTCAATCCGAAGCGGCCCTGGATGATTTCCGCCTCCTTGTGCGCGAGGGTGGAGAGCACCGAATTGATATCGTCGCGGAGCGCTGCCTCGATCATTCGCTCGTCCTGGCTCAGGATACGCTTGTCTTCTACGGTGTCGCCGAAGGGCGAGGCCTCGTCACCGGCTCCGACAGGCGCGTCAAGGGAGATCGGCTCGCGGCCTACGGCAAGGAGGCTCGCGGGGAGGGCCGCTACCGGCCGCCCTTCGCTGGCGGCGTATTCAGACTGCGCAAGCTCGGAGACCTTGTTCACCGGCAGGCGGATCATGCGGGACTTTTCGCTGATGGCGTTCAGGACGGACTGGCGGATCCACCAAACCGCGTAAGAGATGAAGTGATAGCCCTTTTCCACGTCGAAGCGCTCGATGGCGTGCATGAGCCCGATGTTGCCTTCGCTGATAAGGTCTTCCAGAGGCAGTCCACGGTGCTGATAGCGCTTGGCGATATTCACGACGAAACGCAGATTGGAGCGAATGAGCTTCTCGCGAGCGGGCATGCTTCCCTGCGCGGCTTCCCGCGCGAGCTTCTCCTCTTCCGCGTGCGTCAAGAGGGGTGTTCTGTTGATGTCCTTCAGATACAGGAACAGAAGGTTCTCCTCAGCCGTTTCGCTCTTTCGTTCCCTGTGCGCCGTGGCGTGCTGTGCCATATCATCCTCCAACGTCTGTTCGTTCTACGCGAAGAATGTAGACACGCCGGGGCGCCCTCACAAGAGAGAATAGATTAAGAAATGATGAAGATTTCGCAGCATGAGATGAACGCTTTGTTATATGAGGACGTTATTTCTGGGTGCGCTAACGATAGACCTCGCGCATCCGGTCACAATAATAGCGCACGTTGTCCCAGGTTGCGTCCGGGGCGATCCGGTGATCAGGGCACGGGATATAGCCGCCGAGGTCCACCAGGGGCCGCAGGCGCTCGATCTCCGCGTCGATCGCGGCGCGGTCGTACGCGAAGACTTTCTTGTCCATGCCTCCCACCCCGCGCAGCTCCCGACCGAAACGCGCGCGCCAGGGGGCGATGGACGCCTTCCACGTCCCCACCTCGATGGGGAACATCGTATTGACCCCGTTCTCCACCCAGATCGGAACGAGGCTGTCGATGAGCCCGTCGCAATCCAGCGAGACGATATCGATTCCATGACTGTGCACGAGCTGGCTGATGCGGGCGTAATGGGGACCCACCTTCTCTCGAAAGACGGAGGGGACGACGAGGGGACCATTCTTGAAACAGATGTCTTCCCAGAAATGGGCGTAGTCGAAATCGTCATATACGGCGAGGATCTGTTCCACGACGGAATAGGCGAGAGACCCGAGGGTGTCGATGATCTCGTCGTACAAACGTTCGTCGTCAGCCTGGAGATAGCTGATGCCTATGAGCCCCACCCAGTCACGGATGGCGCCGAAGAGGCTTCCGCAGTGCAGCCCGAGCGGCTCAGCGCGGCGCGGCCCTTCCTTCATGCGCCGAAGTGCGGCGCTATCCACGCGGGAAGTGCTCGGACGCAGGCGGGGAAGGTACAGCTCCTCCCAGGCCGCGCGATCTTTGAGGAGGTGATCCACCTCGGAAGGAATTGAGCTCACCCCCGGCTTTTCGAGATTGATGACGCCCCAAGAGCTCTGGACTTTTCTCATGCCGTCGGGCATTTCTTCAATCACCCGGGTTTCGAAGACGGGATCGAGATTGGCATTGCCACCGAACATCGTCTGCCAATTGAAGTCGAAGCCGAGCTTCGCCCCGACGGCCCTATCCTTGTCGTTTCCGTCGGCCCAACCTTCTATTTCCGCGGTCGTGAGGTGGCCCTCGTCGCGCCAGCGCGCAAGGGTTTCATCCCAGAAGCCGAATGAGACTATGGGCATGCGGTCATAGGTCTCATAGTGCAGAATCGCCGATACTCTTTCCCTGTCCGTCATGGCTCGTCTCCTCTCAATGATGGGGTACGGCTTCTTTTTTCCAGAATGCATCGAACATCCAGCGCCCTATTCCCCATGCGAGAAGGATCCCCGCCAGCTCGTCGGCGATGTAATGCTGCTTCACGAAGAGGGTCGAGAGCACCACCCCGACGGCCACGACGAGCATGCCGATGGCGATGCCACGGGTGATCCGATTCGGCCGTATGCGCGCATAACGGTACCACGCATAGAAACAGAGGGTTGCCACGGCGGCGTGAAGGCTGGGGAAGCAGTCAAAGGAAGGATCCGAACGATAGTGCGCGTACATCGCATTGGCAAAGAAGTTGCCGACCAGGGGATGGGCGAAGAGCTGCGCACGATAGATATCCGTGGTTACCGGGAACACCGCGTAGACAATGTCAGCTACCAGATTGATGAGCACGAGAGAAAATGCAAGTGCGTAGCCGCGGCGATATTCGATACATCCGAAGTAGACCATGGTGAGGGCGGAAAGAGGGTAGAAAAGATACAGATAGAATATGGCCCATGCGGGTGCGAAAGGGATCAGATTGTCCAGGGCTGTGTTGAGGTGGAAACCCTGCGGGTAGAGGGCGCCCGTCCAATTGTAGATGATGGTATTGAGCAGAATGTAGAAGACCACCAGAAGCAGAAATACGTTGGCCAGGATGTACGCAAGGGCCTCGCTTACCCGCGTGCTCCGGCCCTTGAAAAAGAGTTTCTCGATCAGGCCCTGATACTTCGCATGCACGCTCATGATCGCGCCTCCGGGTTACCAGTTTTGGCTCTCGCTCACTCTATCCGGCCGGGACCGGATACCGCAAGCCCTGAGGGCAGCCTGGGATTACCGGGCGGAACCTACTTTTTCACAGCGGGGGGAATCTTCACCGCGATACAATCGTAGGAACGCCGGTCCGCTCCGAATGTAGAAACTGATCGTACGATGAGCCGATAGCCGGAGGTGTCGAATGGCGCCATCGCCAGCAGGGGGACGGCCAGGTCCGAGGGACCCTCCAGGGCGCCGATGAGCTCCTTGTCCTGGGCGAGAACCAGATGCTTCGCGCCGGGAATCACGATGATGGTCAGCGGGACGAGATTCAAAGCGGAAAGCACGTCCGGCGGCAGGTATTCGGAGATGCCGGACACGGCTTGCTTCGCTTCAAGCTGAATCATGCGGGCCTTTACGTCGGGCAGGGCGCTTTCGACGGCCGCCGTCAAAAGATCGATGAGTCGATGGCGTACCTCGCCCAGGTCCCGCGCATTGGAAAGCTCCCCCAGTGCAGGGTTTCGCTGGATCGCCTTGGCTAGTCCCGAGATCTCCCGCAGGTACACGTTTTTCTGGGCGTCCGGGATGTAGTGCATGACGACGATACGCACGGGCTGGCTGTCGGGGGCTCCGTAGTCAATTCCCGTCGGGCTCCACCCGATGGCGCAGAAAAGCTCCCCCTCGCCAGACACCCTGCCGTGAGGGCATGCCCACCCGTGTCCGATTCCCGTATTCGCAGCCTTTTCCCGCGTCATCACGGCTCCGTTGAAGTCGAGCCCGCTCCGGAAATCAGGTATTGCCTCGATCAGGGTGCCCAGGTACTGGAGGCTTCTTTCCTTATCCGCTTCGGGAAGCTCGATGAGCCGCCCTTCCTGCAACGCGTCCAACAGACTTTTCATGCGGTCGCTCCTGGCAACATCCTAATCCACCCCGAATTTCTTGAAGAACCATGTCTTCACGAAATGGGTGATGGTGCAGTACGACACGAGGAACCCGACGATCCACGCCCAATAGATGGCCGGCAGCGGCACGAATCCGAGCAGATTGGCGATGGGCGTTATGTAGGGGAGCGCGACACCGATAGCCATGACGAGAAAGGTGAAGAAAAACATGACGGGGCTCGCGCGACTCTGTATGAATGGAATTTTGCGCGTCCGTATCACGTGCACGATGAGGGTCTGCGTGAGGATGGATTCCACGAACCAGCCGGTATGGAAGAGCTTCTCGAAGTAGATCTTCATGTCCGGGCTCGTTCCGGCTCGCGTAAATGCGATACAGCCGAAGAAAAAGAGCATCAGGAAGAAGGTGGCATAGTCGAAGATCGAGCTCATGGGCCCGATGAAGTACATGAATCTGCGGATGTTGCCGATATTCCACTTCCGCGGAACCGTGGAGAACTCGGGATCCACCGTGTCGGAAGGAATTCCGATCTGGGACACGTCGTAGAGCATGTTGTTCGTGAGGACCTGGATGGGGAGCATTGGGAGGAAGGGGAGGAATAGGCTGCCGCCCAACACGCTGAACATGTTGCCGAAGTTGGAGCTTGCGCCCATGCGGATGTACTTGATGATGTTCCCGAAGACCTTGCGGCCTTCGATGATGCCCGCGTCCAGGACGAGAAGGCTCTTCTCCAGAAGCACGATGTCGGCCGCTTCCTTTGCCACGTCCACGGCCGTGTCGACGGAAATTCCGACATCCGCCTTTTTCAGCGCTGGTGCGTCATTGATGCCGTCGCCCATGAACCCGACGACGTGTCCGTGGCTTTGCAGCGCCTCTATGACCTGCTCTTTCTGAGTCGGGGACAGCCGCGCGAGGACGGTGGCCTTTTCCGCCGTCTCGACGAGCTGTTCTGGCGTCAGTCCGACGAGCTCCGGGCCGGTGACGAGGTGTTCGACATCGATGCCGACGTCCTTGCACACCTTGCGGGTCACGAGGTCATTGTCACCCGTGAGGATCTTCACAGCGACCCCCGCGTCCTTCAGTGCCTTGAGCGCCTGCGCCGTCGATTCCTTGGGCGGATCGAGGAAAGCGATGTAGCCGAGGAGGATCATATCGCTTTCATCCGCCGCGGAGAACGTGGTCTTTTCCCGCGTGAACTCCCGATAGCTGATGGCGAGCACGCGATAGCCGTCCGCGCTGAGCGCCTCGTAGTCCTCCAGTACGTCCTGCTTGATCATATCGATGAGGGGGAATACGTCGTCCTCGACCTGGTAGGAGGAGCACACCTTGAAGACGTCTTCCACCGCGCCCTTGCAGATCAGAACGTGGTCCCCTTCATAATCCACGACAACTGACATCCGCTTGCGCGTGAAATCGAACGGGATTTCATCTACCTTCTGACAACGGCGCTCAACTTCGAATTCCGAATGCCCCAGCACCGCCCGGTCCAGTAGGTTGCGCAGGCCCGTCTGGTAGAAGCTGTTCATGTAAGCGTAACGCAGCACGTCATCGCTTTGCTTGCCGGACACGTCCACGTACTTTTCGAGAATGACACGATCCTGGGTGAGGGTGCCCGTCTTGTCCGTGCAAAGGACGTCGATGGCGCCGAAGTTCTGGATGGAGTTCAGCCGCTTGACGATGACCTTCTTCTTGGACATCGCCATGGCGCCCTTGGCGAGATTCACCGTGACGATCATCGGGAGCATCTCGGGGGTGAGCCCGACTGCCACGGCCAGGCCGAACAGAAGTGCATCCATCCAGTTGTGCTTCGTGAGTCCGATGATGAGAAAGACGACGGCCACCATCACGACCATGAACTTGATCATGAGCCAGGTGAATCCCGAAATTCCCTTGTCGAAGCTCGTCTTTGACCGCTGGCCGGCGAGCTTGCGCGTGATGGCGCCGAAATAGGTGCGTGCCCCCGTGTTTACGACGACCCCCCGCGCGCTGCCGGAAAGTACGTTGCTGCCCTGGAAGCAGGCATTGGTCAGCTCCAGGGCCGCTTTCACTCCGGGAGCGGAATTGGGGCTCTTTTCAACCGGCATGGACTCACCGGTCAAAGCGCTCTGGCTGACGAAGAAGTCCTTCGTCGTGATGAGACGGATGTCAGCGGGAACCAATGTGCCCGCATCGAGCACGACGATATCCCCCGGCACGACATCGGCGAGAGGGACTTCCGTTTCCTTGGAGTCGCGCAGCACATTGACGGTGGTCCGTACAAGGGCCTGCAGCTGCTCCACGGCGCGCCCGGATCGTTCCTCCTGGACCGAGGAGAGTCCGACGCTGATGAGCACCATGCCGGCCACTACGATGGTGGAACGAAGATCACCCATGATGAAGGAAACGATGGCGATGATGAGCAGCTGGATAACGAGGGGATTTGCGAAACGATGATAGGTACGCGCGAGCAGATTGCTCTGCTTGGTGATGACTTCGTTGGCACCGAACTCTCGAAGCTTTTCCTCCGCCTCTTCCGTAGCGAGCCCCTTGTCGCGGCTGGCCAATCGGGTCAGGCATTCCTCGGCGGGGAGGGAGCACGCCTCGAGAAGCACCCGTTCCTGATCCGTCGCGGCGGAAGCGGTTGGCTTTCTCATGCGCTATCTCTACTCCCCCAGGGGGGACGAGTCAAGCCAATAGGAGCTTTTTCTTCGATAAGATTTCACTATACTCTGGCACAGAATGACGTGGCGCCGCGGCGCCAGGATTGGCAGAGAAGATAATGCTCGAAATAGGCATGCTATGCGTCGCGTTGGCTGTGATGCTTCTTCCCCTTTTCGTGAAACGGATTGGGCAAGAGCTGGAAATATTTCTCTTTGTCATGGGCGTGCTCGCCGTAACCATCACGGGGCAGTGGAGCGGTACACTCGTTATCGATGCGCTCCGCGAACCATGGAAAATCACCGCCGCCGTCCTCGCCGCGGGAATGCTTTTCCATTTTTTCACGGCGCCGCTCGAGCGGGGCGTTGCGCGCATTCGCCAGACCATTGGGACACCGGCCCTTGCCGCGCTCATCGTCGTCCTCGTGGGTCTGCTCTCCAGTGTCATCACGGCCATCATTGCCTCACTCGTGCTCGTGGAATCGGTGCGCTGCATGAAGCTCGACCGCAAAGAGGAGCTTCGCATGATCGTCCTTGCTTGCTTTTCGATCGGGCTGGGCGCGGCCCTTACTCCCATCGGCGAGCCGCTGGCGACCGTCGCTATTGCGAAGCTGTCGCACGCCCCCTATGAAGCGGGATTCTTTTTTCTCTTCCAGCATCTCTGGATGTTCGTGATACCGACGATTCTCGTTCTCGGTGGGGCCGGAGCCGCGGTTATGGCGCTGCCGCGGGGTTCCGAGGCGGTTCTGCCACGCGAGGAGGTAGAAAAGCTGCGCGAGGTCTTCATCCGCACCGCCAAGATCTATGTATTCGTTGTCGGCCTGGTATTCCTCGGGACAGGATTCACGCCGATCATCGACGAATTCGTCGGGTCCATATCGTGGCACGCCCTGTACTGGGTCAACATCACTTCCTCGGTTCTGGACAACGCGACGCTCACCGCGGCCGAGATCGTGCCTGCCATGAGCCTCCATCAGATCGTGGCGGCTCTGTTGGGACTCCTCATCGCCGGAGGCATGCTCGTACCGGGGAACATCCCCAACATCGTGGCTGCCGGCCGACTGAAGATCGATGCCCGGGCTTGGGCGCGCATCGGCGTCCCCCTCGGGCTGGCGATCATGATGATCGTTTTCGTGATCCTTCTGTTCGTTGGATAGGCGGGTTCAGGATTCAGGGATCTTTTCGGGCGGGACGCGCAGCTCGTGCGGATCCAGTCCGATGCGGGTAGGACCCGAGACGGGCCGGCGCGGGGCGGCTTTCATTTCCGGGGTGTCCAGGCGATCGCGTGTGCGGTAATAGCGCGCCTTTGCCTCGAGGGTGCTCGGGTTCTCGATGGTCACCTGGCGGAATTGAAACGTGAGGTTTGGATCATCGCTGAGGGCGGATTTGACGGTTTCCACCTGGTCGGTCGGAACACCGACCATGCTCAAGATCTCTCCTACACCGAGCGGGAAAGTGTAGGGGTGCGTGCTTGCAAGGGAGACACGCTCCTCCAAAAGCTTGTTTTCCAGAAGTGTATAGGTTCGGGTGAGGGGATTCTCATAGGCACGGGTGCGCAATCGAATAAAGGTAAACCAGAGGCGCTGACTCAACGCGCCCAGAATCCTGCCGACCGTCGCGGGGGATTTCTGGAAAACGGAGGAAAGCGATGCGCGTGAAACGGGCAGGAGCGTCGTCTCGCCCACGCAGATGGCGGTGGCACTGCGGGGAGCGCTTGAGACGATGGAAAGCTCGCCGAAGATGTCTCCCTCACGGAGAATGGAGAGAAGAATCTCCTCAGGGGGCACGATCTTTTGGATCTCGACCTTGCCCTTCTTTATGATGAAAAGCTCTTCCCCCGGCTCGAACTCGCAAAAGACCATTTGCCCATCGCTGTAGACCCGACACAGGCCGCGCGTTTCAGGAGCCGCGAGTGACTCGGGTTTGAGGGAGGCGCGCAATGCGGCGAGGTGCTTCACCGCATCTTCGGCATACATGCCATGCGGAAAGCGTTCCCCGAACAAAGCGAAGGCATGAGCGGCGTGCGCCGGCCTCTTCCTGGTCTGGAAGTGGTCGGCCAGAGCGAAGAGGTGTTGCTCCTCGTCGGCCGCGTGCGAAGTGGCCGACGGTGAGGTCATGAGGTCATCGTAGGCGCGCAGCTCCTGCGCGAAGTAGGATATGATCCTTTCGGCGAGCTCGGGATTGCCCTGCACCGATTCCAGAAAGCTCTCGCGGCCCAACACGGCGCACGTGCAATCCGTGTGTGCTATGGCCGTTTCCATGCGCGGCCGTCGGCAGAGACAGGAAGTGAAACCGAAGATATCGCCCGGCTTCAAGTGCGAACGGAATCGCGGGATTCCCGGCGTGCCGGTAAGGGATACCTCGCCGGTGGAGACGACGAACACGTCGTCGCTTTCCTCGTCGGATTCGATGTAGATGTGAGCGCCTTTTTTATAGCTTTTCGTTCCCGAATCGTTCATGCGCGTCTCTGGTGAAAGTGTAGGGCTCCGGTGGTGCCCTGTCAAATCATCGATTTATCGCGAGCGATAGACGGCTTGCCTCAGACCCTTGATATAGCCAAGAGCGAAGAGCCTGCCGATGGAGGAATACCCGGGATCGTCGTTGCGGTCCCCTTCCATGGTAGGCACGTGATCGGGCCTGAGCACACCATCGAATCCGACATCGCGATACGCCTCCATGCAGGCGAGCATGTCCGTCTTCCCTTCGTCGTGAAAGGTCTCTACGAATTTCTCCGCTGTGCCGCGCACGTCGCGGAAATGGGCGAAGAAGAGCTTTCCGGATCGTCCGAATGTTCGGATGGCCTCAGGGAGGTCTTCCGTCATGAGGGTAAAATTGCCCTGGCACAACGCGATTCCATTGACGGGACTCGGGACGAGGTCGATCAGACGCTTGAAGCCCTCCAGGGAGCGCATGATGCGCGCCAGACCGCGTATCGGGGATAGGGGAGGGTCGTCGGGGTGCATGGCCAGTTTTACCCCCGCCTTTTCAGCCACGGGCACGACGGCCTTGAGGAAATACTCCAGGCTCTTCCACAATACGTCGTCCTTTACGACTCCGTATTCCGTGAGGGGTGCTTCCCGCATGAGTGAATCATCGTAGCCGGTGGCGAGAGCTCCTCCCCGGGCAGGCACTGTCGTAGAGGTGCGTATCCAATTGAAGACGGGCATCCATTCGTAGCACCAGACCGGCACCCCCAGCGCGCCCAGGGATCGAATCAGATCGCAAACCGCCTCGATCTCTTGATCACGCCCCGGGAGTCCCAGCTTGGTCTTTTCCATTGGCGGACGCGACTCGAGAACCGCGAGCTTGAATCCACCGTCTTCGTAGGCGCTCTTCAAGCGAACCAGCGACATATAGCTCCACGGAAGCTCTTCGCGCGCCACCGCGAGGCCTTTGCTGAAGTCCATCACACCGACCACGGTGTCGATGCCGCATTGCTTTGCGATACGCCACAGGGGCGTTGGATGCGGGGGAAGAACCTCTGCTATTTGTATCATGGCGGCAAGTATGCCTTTCGCCACCTCCATTGTCCACTCGAGCGGGATGCCCGCATCGGAGGAGCGCAAATGCCGATGGATCGCCGAGCAGATGCGCCATCGCGCCCGTTGTCAGCAATCAATCGAGCATTGACACCTTGTGACCACCGCGGCAGAATCTCGGCATGATCAGCGAGTCAAACCTGAACGCACAGACACCCGAAGGAAGGCGCGCGGCCTTGCAGGAGCTGGCCGCGCGCCGCAGCTCCCGTCCCGTTCCTTCTATTGAAGTCAATTGTCATGTGCATACCATCTACTCATTCAGCCCCTACTCTCCGGCAAGTGCCGCAGCCCATGCTCAAGAGGCTGGGCTCGCCGCCGTGGGGATCATGGATCACGACTCCATCGCGGGCGCTGACGAAATGGCTGAGGCCGGTAGAATCCTCGGGATAGCGACGACCGCCGGGGTGGAGTTGCGTGTCAGTGCCGTCGGCACGGCGCTGGAGGGCCGCAGGATAAACAATCCCGACTCCCGGGGGATCCTCTACATGATGATGCACGGAGCGCCAGCCCGGAGCTTCGCGGAGATCAGCGGATTCCTTGCCCCCCTGCAGTCAGCGCGGGAGAAGCGCGGCCAGCGTATGCTTGAAGCGCTCAACGCCCTTCTGCCGGGATACGACCTGCCTCGGCTGGATTGGAATCGGGATGTCCGCTCCTGCTCGCAGGCCGATGCGGGCGGAACAATCACCGAGAGGCACATTCTTTTTGCGCTGGCCACTCTGATCGTGCGCAGTGTCGGCAAGGGACCGCAGCTGGCCGCTTACATCGAGAATCGCCTCGGCATCGGAATCTCTCCCCGTCTTGCCGCCTTCATTTCCGACGACGGGAATGAGGCGCTTCTCTACGATCTGCTCGGTGTGCTGAAGAGCTCCTTTCTCGAAAAGATTTTCATACAACCCACGGACGATGAATGCGTGCCGGTCGGACGCGTCGTTGAATTCGCCGAAAGGGTGGGAGCCATTCCCACATATGCTTACCTCGGCGACATCACCGACTCGCCCACGGGGGACAAGAAGGCAGAGCAATTCGAAGACAGCTACCTCGATGAGCTCATGAAGGAGACGCGGCGGCTGGGGTTTCGCGCCATCGCGTATATGCCCCCCCGCAATTCACTCGCGCAGCTGCGCCGCGTGCGCGCATTGTGCGCTCAGCACGGGTTCATGGAAATAAGCGGTGTCGACATCAACAGCCCGCGTCAATCCTTTAATTGCCCGGAGTTGAGGCTCCCGGAATTCTCCCATCTCCTCGGCGCAACGTGGGCTCTGATTGCCCATGAGAGACTCGGGCAGGAGGATCCGCGCTATTCCCTCTTTCACCCGGACAACCCCTTGGCCGCCGTTCCACTCGGAGAAAGACTCGCCGCGTATGCAGAGGTCGGCAGGTCGCTCGATCCGTCGCGCTCGCGATCTGCGCTAGAAAACCCCCTGGTTCAATCCTGGAAATAGCGCCCGGACGGGGTTTTATCTGCCATAACGAAAGGTTATATAACGTTCACGCCGTGTCTATGGCTTCGTGCCTGGTTCGCAACTAACCTTCAGTCAATAGATAAAGGGTAGGGAGCCAATAGATGGGCAGGATATTCGGATCACCTTTGCACAGAATGCTAACCCTTCTCGCGAGCGCTCTTTTTTTCGTCGGTGCATCCGCACTATTCGCCGATGATCCGAGCGCCGCGCAGCAATCGGGGCAGGCTCCCTCAATCACTCTCCAGCAGGCCGTAGATCAGGCGCTCACCACGGGGCCTGGCATCCTCATTTCCAACGCCGCCGTTGCCACCGCCCGGGCCCAGTACACCGTTTCGGCGGCAGCGAACGGAATCGGCCTGAGCACCACGGGCAGCCTCGCCCACAGCGATAGGAATGCGATAACGAGCTCCATCAGCACGCCACCCAGCGACACGGCTCAGGCTGGCCTCAAATTGACGGCACCGCTATCCACGAGCGTCAGCCTCGCGGTGAATCACACGCTCGACGAGGCCACTACCCCGTATCAGACTTCGGGCGTCTCTTTGAGCGCCAGCTCCACACTCTGGGACGGAATGGCCGGCGGTTCGGACCTGGCCGCGGTTCAGCAGGCCGCGCTGACTCTCAAGGAGACCCTTGCGGCGGAAGGGGCAAACCAGAAAACGATCGTTTATCAGGTGAAGCAGGCATACTATACGCTTCTCGCGCAACAACGGCAGCTTGCCATACTCCAACAAACCCTTACCCAACGGCAGCAGGAATTGAGCAAGACTCAGGCGCTCTACGACGCGCAGAGTGCCACGCAGATCGACCTGAAGCAGGCGCAGATAAACCAAAAGCAAGCCGAGCTCGATCTCGCGCTGGCGCGGGATAACGTCGAAGTCGATCGCGAGCAGCTGTCCGCGCTCGTGGGTTGGGACACCGAGAAAGTGTATTCCGTCGCCGAGGTGGACGACGTATCCGCGCCGGTTTTGGATGCCGCTGCGGCGGTGAAGACGGCTCTGGCCCAAAGGGCAGATCTCGCGCAGCTGCAGCTCAAGATCGCCTCCGGTGACATCGCCGTGGCACTCGCGCAGGCCAAGGGGTCCGTACAGGTCACGACGAGCGCCGGGATAAATCTCTCGCAGAATTGGACGCTGAATAACGGAAACCTCGGCTGGAACGCGGGTCTGCAGCTGGCCATGCCGATTCTCGACGCGGGCTCGACCGACGCGGCCGTGAAGATTGCGCGTTTGTCGAGCCAATCGCTCGCCGTCCAGAAACAGCAACTCGTTGCGACCATCACCGCGAGCGTGAAAAGCACCCTCTATTCCCTGCGCGATTTGCTGGCCCGCGCTGATTTGGCCAAATCCAGCCTGGCTCTCGCGCAAAGCCAGTATGATCTCGCGCAACTGCAATTCGACAACGGAGTGGACTCGAACCTCGACGTGTTGACCGCTTCGGTGGCATTGACCACCGCGCAGGTGAACGCGGCGAAGGCGCGCAGCGACGCACAACTGGGCATTCTTGCGCTCCAGGATGCCCTGGGAAACTAGGCCGGGAGGAAAACAATGAAGAAGCGTGGAAAAGTCTGGATCATCATAGCGATTGTCATCGTCGTTGCCGCAGGAGCATTGCTCCTTTTTCGTGGAAACATCTTTCCGAAAGCCGCCGCGTCGGCCACGGCCACGCAGGCGGCGGCCATGACCATCGTGAAAGTGACGCGCGGCGATCTCGCCTCGACGATCACGGCCTCGGGGCAGCTCCAGCCGAACACCATAACGACGATTCGGCCCGACTCCAACATGCCCACGCGCAAGCTCGTGAAGCTCATGGTGACCGAAGGCGCGCGCGTGAAGGCGGGTCAGGTGCTGGCGGAGGTCGATCCCTCAGGTCTCGACTATGATTTGGCCAGCGCCCAGGCCAATTACCAATCACAGCTCGCGAAGCTCGCGAATCTGAAAGCGAAACCGGTCGGCATGGATCTTGCCGCCGCACAGGCGAGCCTCGCCGCCGCAAAGAATACCATGGACGCAGCCCAGTCCAGCTACGACAACACGAAGAACCTCTTCGACAAGAATCTCGCCGCCAAGAATGACCTCACCGTAGCGGAGGGCGCCCTCACCGCGGCGAAGATCGGCTATACCTCCGCCGAGCTCTCCTATGAGAACACCAAAGCGCAGAACACGGACGCCGACATCCAGGCGCAACAGGCCGCCGTTGCCACGGCGCAGAGCGCTCTGGAGACGGCGCAACTCACATTCGATTCGATCAACATTCGATCTCCCGTGGCGGGGGTCGTCGCGGAGATCGTAGTGAATGTGGGCGACCTCATCAGCCCGAGCACCGCGCTCATGACCGTCATCGACCCGGATCCGATGTGGCTCCAGGCCCAGGTAAACGAGAACGACATGGTGCAGCTCAAGGTCGGACAGGCGGCGAGTGTGACCCCGTCCGGTTATCCTGATCTGGCCATTCCGTCCAAGGTTCTGCAAATCGACCTGCATGCGAGCGTGGTCAGCAACGTATCGGTTTTCACCACGACCATCCAGGTGCCGAACAAGGACGGGAAGCTCCTCTGGGGCATGAACGCGGACGCCGAGATCTCCGTCCTGTCCCTCAGGAACGTGCTGACCCTTCCTGTCGGCGCCATCAAGACATCCAATGGCGCGAGCACGGTCACCATCATGGACGGCGGCCAGCTCGTTTCATGGGACGTGCAGACCGGCGCGAGCGACGGCACACGGACCCAGATTCTCGCCGGGCTCGATGAAGGCAGCGAGGTCGTTGTCCAGCGCAAGACCAGCACGACCACAACCGGGGCGACCTCGGCGCGGGGCGGCACGCCCGGCGTCGGCGCCATCTTCGGTGGGTTCGGGCGGGGAGGCTGAGACATGGGCCGCGCCCTGATCATCACCGAAAACCTCACGAAGACCTATGATCTTGGCACGGTGGAAGTGCCGGCCTTGAAGGGCGTATCCTTCACCCTCGAAGAGGGCGAGTTCGTCGCGGTCATGGGGCCCTCCGGCTCGGGGAAGAGCACGTTCCTGAACCTGCTCGGCTGCCTGGACCATCCGACCAGCGGCCGCTACATCCTGGATGGCACCGACGTCTCCACCATGAGTGACGACCAACTCGCGGCGGTACGCAGCAAGTCAATCGGCTTCGTCTTCCAGGGGTTCAATCTCCTTTCGCGCACGAGCGCCGCGCAAAACATCGAGCTGCCCCTGGTCTATACGGGTGAGCGGCATCGAACAGCCTCGTCGCAGGTGCTCTTGGAGGCGGTCGGCTTGCCGAAAAGGGGCAGCCATACGCCGAACGAGCTTTCCGGCGGAGAGCAACAGCGGGTAGCAATTGCGCGAGCACTCGTGAACGCACCCTCTCTCATCCTGGCCGACGAGCCGACCGGCAACCTGGACAGCAAGATGAGCAAGGAGATCATGGATATCTTCCTGAGCCTGAACAAGGCGGGAATCACGATCCTGATGGTTACCCACGAGGAGGACATCGCCGCCAACGCCAAGCGCCTGGTGAAGTTCAAGGATGGGGTCATTGTCTCCGACGAACCCGTCACCAGCCAGCGCCAGATCACCGGTGGAGGAATCGACGTGGCGCGCATCCGCGAGGTGACCGTGCGCGCCGTGAGCAAAAGGCGCGGCGTGTTGAATCCGAGCGAGCTCTGGGAGAACATCCGATCCGCGACGCGCTCCCTCTTTCAGAACAAGATGCGCGCCGTGCTCACGATCCTGGGCATCCTCATCGGCGTTGCCGCGGTCATCGCGATGGTGTCGGTCGGTCAGGGAGCAACCGCGGGGGTGACTTCGCGTATCCAGGGTTTGGGCAGCAACTTCCTCACCATCACGCCGGGCAGCGCGAGCGTCGGGGGGGTACGTCAGGGATTCGGGTCCGTGTCGACTCTGACCATAGACGATGCCGCGGCGATCAAGGGTCAGATCTCGAACATCGTCGGCGTCGAGCCCGAGAACAATTCGCGCCAACAGCTGAAGTACGGAAAGAACAACTGGCAAACCTCGCTGACCGGAACCTCCGCCGACTATCCGGCGGTTCGTTCATGGGATGTCTCCAGCGGCGCATTTTTCACCGATGAGGACAACAAGGCAAAACGGAACGTGGTCGTGCTGGGCGTTGACGTGGTGACCAATCTCTTCGGGGACGAGGACCCCTTGGGCAAGACGGTCAAAATTGCCGGATCCAACTTCAAGGTTGTCGGCGTTCTCACACAGAAGGGCGCCGGGGGCGGCTTTTTCAGCCAGGATGACACCGCCCTCATTCCCATCAATACCATGTACGCGCGCTTCCGGCATCAGAAGGACGTGCGCAGCATCGGGGTGACGGCTTTGGACAAGGACCATCTCGATTCGGTCAAAGCGGATATCATCGCGTTGCTCGAGCAGAGGCACAAGATCCAAGACGGGGCGGCCGACGATTTCTCGGTGGTGACGCAGGCCGACGTGCTCCAGACGGTGCAGGGTGTTTCTCAGATCATGACCCTTTTGCTCGGCGCCATTGGAGGAATCAGCCTTCTGGTCGGGGGCATCGGAATCATGAACATCATGCTCGTTTCCGTTACGGAGCGAACGCGCGAAATCGGTATTCGAAAAGCACTCGGGGCTCGTCGGCGCGACATTCTTGCCCAGTTTCTCGTCGAGGCGATCATCCTTTCGGGTTTGGGCGGTGTTCTCGGCTGGGCGCTCGGCGCAGTGGCGGCCCAGGTCATCAGCAAGGTCGGCAAGATGACCGTCGTCATTTCTCTCGGGACCGTGGGGCTCGCTCTTGGGTTTTCCCTCGCGGTGGGCCTTTTCTTCGGAATCTATCCCGCGCGCAAGGCGTCGCGCATGGACCCCATCCAGGCCCTCCATTTTGAATGAGGCAAGGAGCAATGCAATGAAGGCACTTCGATTTTTCTCCCTCTCCCTGGTCGGAGTCCTGGCCATGGGAGCCGCGGCCTTCGCCCAGGTCCCCGGAGGGCAGCTACGGGCAGGATTCAGCGTCGAGTCGCTGATCAGCCAGATTTCTCTCTACCTGCCGCCGGATGCCACACAGGGCATGTACAGTGGGTTGGGAAGGGGTGGGGCAGGAGCCTCGGCCACCGGCCAGGCTGCCGGACAGACGCAGGGGGCGGCACGTACGGGGACGAGCGGATTTCGATCCCTTTTCCAGTTCACGCGCGACGAGAAGCTGTATCTTACAAAGGATCAGCTTTCAAAGGTTCTTCCCGTATTCACGTCCCTGAAAGACAACCCGATGCCGACCCCTTCGAAGGCGAAAGACATCCAGGCGAGCATTGACGCCATCCTCACCGTCGCCCAGAAGGCCGAGTTCGCTGACTATCAGAAGCAGATGCAAAAAGCTATCGACCAGTTCCGACAACAGTACGCAGCGAATGGCAGCTCTGCCGCTGGCGGACAGACGGGACAGACGACGCAGACGGGACAGCAACGTTCGGGTTCGACCGGGGCCCTGACGCCGCTCGAGCGACGCCAGCGCGAGGTCACCGCGTTCGTCAAGATTCTGGAAGACAGACTGAAGCAGGTAGGCGCCTGAGGACGGGGAAGCGGAAAGGTCGCGACGAAGAACAGTCCGTGTTGTCGGGAGGTGTATCGTGCAGGCACGCATTTTGATCATTGAAGACGTCAAGGAGATGGCCGACCTCATCAGGCTGTATCTGCAAAAGGAAGGGATGGATGCCAACATCAGCGAGACGGGCGAGGCGGGGCTCGAGGAGTTCGAGCGGGAGCGCTACGATCTCGTTGTGCTTGATATAAATCTTCCCGGCATGGACGGATTCGAGTTTCTCCAGAGACTGCGCCGTTCAAGCACGGTGCCGGTCATGATCGTCTCCGCGCGCGATGCCGACGAGGACATGATTCTCGGGCTGGGCATCGGCGCTGACGAGTTCGTCACGAAACCTTTTTCTCCCAAGGTTCTCGTGGCCCGCGTGCGCTCGATGCTGCGTCGGGCAACGGACATGAAGGTGAGCTCGAACAGCGTCAAATTCGGTGATTTCGTTCTGGACATCGACGGCTACCTCCTCAAGAAGGCGGGTGAAAAGGTGCCGCTCTCTTCGAAGGAGTTCGAGGTTCTCGCTTACCTCGCCACGCATCCGGGCAAGGCGATGACCCCGGATACCATTTACGCGGAGGTCTGGCGTAATCAGTATGGCGACGTCACCGCGGTGGCCGTCTATATTCAGCGTCTGCGCAAGAAGATCGAAAACGACCCGTCGGCGCCGATTTTCATTGAAACCGTGCACGGGATGGGTTATCGATTCAATGCGGAGGCCGTGCACGCATGAAGCTGCGAACGCAATTCTTCATTCTCGTGGGTGGCATCATCGCCGTCCCGTTTCTCGTCACGGCGTTCATGCTTTTCATGCAGGTATTCATGGACAGACGCATGCAGCCGGTCCCCAATTATACCGCCATGAGGGCGTGGGCCGATTTGAAAACGCCGGGTATGCTGCGGCATGACGACGCCGCGCAGATCATGAAAGACAGGCCACCGGGGCTCGATCTGGCCGTCATCAGCAAGGACGACGTCATCACGGTTTCAACGATCCCCGAGCTGCCGGTGGGCACCTCGGCGAACAGCGGCGTGCTTTTTTCGTACTTGCGCTCCAACATGGAGGGGTTCCATTTTCAATTGGAGAGCTCGCACGACCCGAGTCTGACCGACGCCATGGTCATGCTGAAGATGCCGCGTGTCCGCCCCGAGGAAGTGCGTTTCCGGGATTTCTCTCTCGAGGTGGTCATGTTCACCGCCATAGGGCTCCTGCTCTTCTCGTCGCTCATGAGTTTTTTGATACTGCGCTCGCTGAATGGCTCCATCCAGTCCCTCGAAGGAGCCACGCGCCGCATTGCCGAAGGGGATCTGGACTTCGAGTTGCCTGCCCGGGGCAATGACCAGATCTCCTCCCTGACACGTTCCTTCGACAGCATGCGGATCGCGCTCAAGGAGGAGTATGCGCGCCGCTCGCGCTTCATCATGGGTGTGTCGCACGACCTGCGCACGCCACTGGGTCTGATCCAGGGCTATGTGGAGGCAATCGCCGACGGGTACGCGGTGGACCCCGATTCGCAAAAAAGGTATCTCTCCATCATACTCGACAAGACGCGCAGCCTCGAAGGCATGATCGGGGACCTCATCGAGTTCGTGCGCATGGAGACCGGCCAGTGGCGCATGACGCATCGTGACGTGCCGGCGCGTCAATTCCTCATGGAAATCGCACGTCGCTTCACCGAAGACGCCACGATCCTGAAGCGCGAGTTCGGCTGGGCCATCGACGTTCCGGATGACCTCACGGTGCGTATGGACACCGGGCTCGTGACGCGCGCCATGGAGAATCTGATCGGCAATTCAATCCGCTACACACCCGAGAACGGGAAGATCTTCCTTTCGGCGGCGCTCGAGGGCCAGACGATAGTGCTTTCCCTTTCGGACACGGGCATTGGCATACCTCCGGAGGATCTGTCACGAATCTATGATCCTTTCTATCGCGGCACGAACTCCCGCCGCGAGCAGGGATTCGGTCTGGGGCTCACGACGGTGAAGTCGATTCTCGAGAGTCACGGGTGGAACATATCGGTGAAGTCTGAAGTGGGGGTGGGCACGACATTCATCCTCCATATGCCGGTCACGAAAGGGACCGATTCGGGACAGCAACCCCTTACTTGACAGGGATTTCCTGGAAGCGAAATACTTCTCTTCCCATGGACACGGAGATCGTGCGGGCCTGGCTCGAAAAGAAGGCCACTATCAGCTACGCGCGCTCGGGGGGACCCGGCGGGCAGAACGTCAACAAGGTGAATTCGAAATCCCTCGTGCGCGTGCCCCTGCGCGAAATGGACGGTCTCACTGAGGATGAGCGTGCGTATCTCATCTCCCGCCTGAAACGCAAGCTTGCCGTCGGCGACGTGCTCATCGTCCAAGCGCAAGACGAGCGCAGCCAATCCATGAATCGCGCCCTTGCGCTTGAACGCGCCTTATCCATGATCGAAAAGGGCCTGCGCCGCCCCAAGAAGCGCCGTCCCACGCGTCCCAGCAAGGGCTCCAAAGAGCGGCGTCTGTCCTCGAAACGGCTGGCATCGCGCGCCAAGCGCAACAGATCCGCGATCGACGAAGACTAGGCGCCGGGATGGCCTATGTATTCCTCTCCAACCAGTCGATAATCCGCAGAGCCTCGTCACGCGTGGACACCGCGAGGTTGTAGAGGAGTCCTTCGGGTCTCAGCGCGCGCGCGACCTTTTTCACCGTCTCCAGGTCGTTGATGTCAGACATCTGAAGCCCCTTGCCCGCTGCCTGGCATTTTTTCAGCACATCCATCCACTCGTGCATGGGCGGCTTGCCGGCTCCCGGAACCCACTGGATCGCGTCAATGGCCTTTATCGAAAGGATGTCGTCCAGATGGGGCAGGCACCCGGGGCCGTCCAGGTGATAGACGCAGTGGTCGAGGTACGATGCCTCCTCTTCGAGCGCCGGTATGACAAACCGCCGCGAGAGCTCGGGGCTCAGCAGGGCCAGGAAGTCGCATTGGATGGTCGCGAACTTCCCTTCGGACCAGAAGGGGGCCCATCCGCAGCTGCCCCGTTCGCCGCCCATATCTCCGGCCTCATAGAGGGCCTCATATGCGGGCTGGTACAGCGCGCGCACTTGGGAAATGGCGGCTGCGATCTTGTCAGGCGCGTCGTAGAAATCCATGCACAACCGTTCGGAGCCGCGCAGGGCGAGCAGAGCATCCATATTGCTGTGCAGGTCCGCTACGGAGAGAAGATAGCGACCTTGCGAATGTCCGGCGAGGAGACGCGAGAGGGCGAGGATGCCCTTCCAGTGCTTTCCATCAGGATCCATCCTCAAGGGAAGCGCGGTGGACCAATCGTCGATGGTCCTACGCACCCAGTCGGTCTCCGGGCTGTCCGCGGAGAACTCGAAATCGCTTCCCAGAAATGCCGCGAACTGGTCAGGACCGAGGTCGGGACCCACATTGGGCACCGCTTCGCCGAGGAACTCGGTTCCCTCGAGCCACAGATCGATCTGCTGGATCAGGAAGTCGAAATTGCCGTGCACGGCGTGCCAGTATCTTCTGCCGAGGTCATTGGGCTGCGCTCCCGGTTTTGTAACGGTCGCCCAGACCGGCGGACGGGTGATGATCTCGCCTTCCCAGTACGCCTTCCATACCTCGGTCACGCGGTCAAAATCCTGTTTGTACGCGAGCTGCATTCCCAGATTCTCGTTTGACCCGACGGCCTTGTCAACGCCCGCGACCCGGCGGCGAAGGCCTTCCTCTCGGGCCGCCTCCTCCTGTACAATCCCGTTTCATGAATCCTCACAGAGCGGATCTCCTCCTTTCGGCCTATGGGAATGCCTCGCGCACACCCTCGCCGGTGAACCGGATGATGTCGGCCTTTGCCGCCGACTTCCGCGAGGGGGTGGACATCAATCTCGGGGTCGGATACGTCAACGAAAAAACCATTCCGCGCACGCGCATTCATGAGGCCCTTGCCGCGGTGCTGGACAGTCCCGCGAAGTACAAATCGCCGCTGAACTACGGCGGGCCCCAGGGCTCGCCCACCCTCATCGAGTCCATCCGTCGTTACCATGTCACACACGGCGTCGGCGGTCTGACTGAGGCAGACCTCGATCGGCGCCAGATCATCATCGGCCCCAACGGGGCCACGAGCATTCTCGAGGGGCTCGCCCACGTCATGCGTCCCGGCATCGTCGTCACCTCGGACCCCATGTACTACATCTATTGCGACTTTCTCGAGCGCGCCGGTTTCGAGGTGGTGACGGTTCCCGAGCGATCCGATGGTCTGCACGCGGAAGACGTGGCGGCCCGGATCGAGGGCTTGGGAAAAGACGCCCAGCGAATCAGCTACCTCTACGTTGTGACGGTGAGCAATCCCAGCGCCACAATCATAACCAACCGCGAGCGGACCGCTCTGGTAAAGCTCGCCACGGACATGTCCCGAGCGTACGGGCGCGCCGTGCCGCTCTTCCTGGACAAGGCATACGAGGACATGATCCACGACCCGGCGGTGGAGAAGCCGCGCTCGGGCCTTCTCGACGACACGGATGGCATTGTTTTCGAGATCGGGACGCTGTCGAAAATCATCGCCCCGGGGCTCCGAATCGGCTATCTGATCGGAAACGACGGCCCCTTTCTGCAGGCCATGATTCAGCGTACGAGCGACGTGGGCTTCAGCGGGCCCCTGATCACCCAGGAAATGGCAAGCTGGTTGCTGGACAACGTGTTGGACGCGCAATTGGAAGAAGTGCGCCGCGGTTATCGGGAGAAGGCCCGCGCCGTGCGAACGTGGCTGAACACGAACCTCGGGCCGTGCATGAGCGAGTGCCGTGGCGGTCAGGCGAGCTTCTACTATTACCTCACCCTTGACGGGGTGAAAACCGACGAAGCCTCGCCCTTTTTTCACTTCCTTGCCCGTGCGACGGGTGACGATTCCGTGGACGGGCCTTCCGAGGGACGCCTTCCCCGCGTTGCCTACATCCCCGGCACCTATTGTGTCCACCCCCGCGGGACGATGGTGGAACAGGGAGCGCATCAGCTGCGTTTCTCCTACGGCTACGAAGAACTGGGTCGCCTCCAGGACGCCATCGAGTACATGGCCGAAGCCGTGCGCTTCGCGCGCCGACGCTGAGCGCGTCAGAGGGGCGCCTGGAAACACCCGATCCGCCTGTTTGTCTGGACAGAGAATGTCCCCGGGTATAGGCTGGCCTCATGGCCAAAGCATTTTTCGTTCTCACGGCGGTCGGCCCCGATAGGGTCGGCATTGTCGACGATCTCTCCGGTGCGGTTTCCGCGGCGGAGTGCAATATCGAAGAGAGCAAGATGGCCGTGCTCGGAGGCGAGTTCGCCGTCATCATGCTCGCTTCTGGATCCGCCGGCGCCGTGGACGCTCTGGGCCGATCGCTGCCTGCCCTGGGGGAGAAGCTTTCCCTCTCTATCGAACACCGCCTGACCAGCCATCCTCGGCCGGCGGAGAAGGGCAAGCCGTACCTGCTGGAAGCCGTTTCGCTGGACACACCGGGAATCGTCCATTCAGTCACAGCCGTTCTCCGCAGCCACGGAATAAACATAGCAGATCTGGACGCCGACACAGCGGCCGCGCCATGGACGGGCGCGCCGATGTTCCGTCTGAAAGCACACCTGATGATCGGTGCATCGGTTTCGGTCGCTCATCTCAAAGAGGAGCTTCTCCAGCTCCAGCGGGATCACGATCTGGACATCATGCTGAAGCCCGTTTTTTCGACCGCACCCGTTTCGGGGGAGTGCTGAATGGGCGAGCCCATGAGCCCGCGTCAGCGCGCCACGCTGGATCGCTTCCTGAGGCGCAAGCGCATGCACCCCGCGGCAGTCGATTGCGTCGGCGTCACGAACGCGTTCCTCCAGGAAATGGAGCGCGGGCTGGCCGGCGCCCCCTCGAGCCTTCCCATGATCCCGACCTATATCGAGACCGCCCGTGCCGTGCCCGTCGGTGAAAAAGTGATCGCTCTCGACGCCGGAGGCACCAATCTGCGTGTGGCTGTCGTGAGCTTCGACGCCCAGGGCAAGCCCGCCATCGAGGAGCTCACCCGTCATCGGATGCCGGGCAGCGACGCGGCTATAGACAAGGCCGAGTTCTTTCGGGCGCTTGCCGAGGTCGTGTTGCCCGTGGCGCGCCGTGCCCAAAGCATCGGATTCTGTTTTTCCTATCCGGCGGATATAACCCCTGAGAAGGACGGAAGGCTCGTGCAGTTCACCAAGGAGATCAAGGCGAGCGGGGTGGACGGAGAGCTTGTGGGCGCGAATCTCGTCGAGGCCCTCGTGGCTGCCGGAGCCCCGCGGCCGTCGCGCATCGTCCTGGTGAACGACACGGTGACGACTCTGCTTGCGGGCCGCAACGCGCTCCCGGGCCGACGTTTTGACGATTTCATGGGCCTGGTCTGCGGCACCGGCCTCAACGCCGCCTACGTGGAACGCAACGAGCGCATACGCAAGACGCCGGGTCTCGATGCCGGAGGCTCGCAGATCGTGAACACGGAATCCGGATCGTTCGGGCGCGGCGTGAGGGGCGAAATCGACGACCTCTTCGACGCAGCCATGATCAATCCCGGCAAATATCGTCATGAAAAAAGCATTTCAGGCGCATATCTCGGGCCTCTCTGCCTCTTCACGGCGCAGTGCGCCGCTCGCGAGGGCTGCTTCAGCCCGACCGCGGCACGCGCGATCGCCGATCTGCACGCCTTGACCACGCACGACATGAACGATTTTCTTCTCGCCCCTGACGATCCCGCCAATCCGCTGGGAGCCCTCTGCGCCCGCATTCCGGCCGATGATGCGCGCGGGCTGTATGTTACCTGCGAGTCGGTTTTGGAAAGGGCAGCTGCCATGGTCGCCGTGAATCTTTCCGCGGTGTTGCTGAAGACGGAGAAGGGGCGGGATCCTCGCTACCCCGTCTGCATCGCCGTAGACGGCACGACATTCTGGCAATTGCGCGGATTTCGAGGTCGCGTTGAATCATACATGCGCTCCTGCCTGGGCGTACGACGCGAAAGGGCGTGGGAAATCACTTCCGTGCAGGACGCACCGCTTCTCGGAGCCGCCATCGCAGCGTTGACCAACTAAACCGTTGCGCATACCGTTTGTGAGCTGGAGGAATTACGCATGCATCACCCGACACCAGAAACCATAGAGCGCGAATTCGAGAGCGCGAAAAGGACATACACGCTGTGGGGCATAGACGTCGAAAAGGCGCTTGCGAAGCTGGCGGCGATTCCGCTATCGCTCCACTGCTGGCAGGGCGACGATGTCGGTGGATTCGAGAACGCCGCGGGTCTTACCGGGGGCGGAATCCAGGCAACGGGCAACTACCCCGGCAAGGCGCGTTCCGCGGAGGAGCTGCGGGCGGACTATGAGAAGGCTTTCTCGCTGATTCCGGGCACACACCGGGCGAATATCCATGCCATGTACGCCGAAATGGCCGGGAAGAGGGCGGACCGCGACTCCCTCTCCGTCGAGCATTTCGCGCGCTGGATCTCGTGGGCGAAAAAGCTCGGAATCGGCATGGACTTCAACGAGACATATTTCAGCCATCCCATGGCCGAATCGGGATTCACCCTGTCCTCACGCGACAAGGGCGTGCGCGACTTCTGGGTCAACCACTCCATACGCTGCCGCGAGATCGGTGAGGCCATGGGCAAAAGCCTGGGGAGCCCCTGCGTCGTGAACCTGTGGATCGCCGACGGGTACAAGGATGCCCCGGCGGATCGGGCGACCCCGCGGCGGCTTCTCAAGGAATCCCTGGATCGCGTATTCGAGAAGCAACTCGATCCTCGCTGCGTCAAGGACGCGGTCGAGGGAAAGCTTTTCGGTCTCGGCTCCGAATCCTATGTCGTCGGCTCCCACGATTTCTACCTCGCATACGCCATCGCGAAGGACATGATGCTCTGTCTGGACATGGGCCACTTTCATCCCACCGAGTCCGTTGCTGACAAGATCTCCGCGGTGCTTCTCTTTTCCAAAGAGCTCCTCCTCCACGTCAGCCGCGGCGTGCGTTGGGACAGCGACCACGTCGTCACGCTCAACGATGACGTGAAAGCCGTGGCGGCCGAGGTGGCCCGCGCCGATGCGTGGAAGAGAGTGCACGTGGCCACCGACTATTTCGACGCGAGCATCAATCGAGTCGCCGCATGGGTGATCGGAGCGCGAGCGACGCTGAAGGCGATGCTCGTGGCTCTCCTGGAGCCTACCGAGATGCTCCAGAAGGCCGAAGCCGCGGGCGACTATACCGCGCGCCTCGCTCTCCAGGAGGAAATCCGCGACCTGCCCTACGGCGCCGTATGGGACCATTACTGCCAGAAACAGGGTGTGGCCGTCGGGGCCTCATGGCTGGAGAGCGTGAAGGAATACGAACGCGACGTCCTGGCGGCGAGGAAATAGCATGGACCTGAAAGAGCTCATCGAAATTTCTCGCTTCTACGGACGCGGAAACGATTTTGTGATCGCCGGAGGGGGCAATACCTCGGTGAAGGACGGCCAGAGCCTGGTCATCAAGTCAAGCGGAGCCGCGCTGCGCGACATCACCGAGCAGGGTTTCGTCGAGCTGTCACGGGCCGCTGTACGCGCCATCATGACCCGCGCCTACAGTGACGACCCCTTCACGCGGGAGTCTGCAATCAAGGCCGATCTCATGGCCTGCAGGACGTCACCGGACAAAGCCGGCCGGCCCTCGGTAGAGACATCGCTGCACGAGATGATCGGATTCCGCTTCGTGGTCCATACCCACCCCGGAGCGGTCAATGCCCTCACCTGCGCGGCGCGGGGGGAACAGGCGTGCCGCGAGCTGTTCGGGGACGCCGCGCTCTGGGTGCCCTACACGGATCCCGGTTATCGTCTTGCCCAGCTCGTTGAAAAGAGCCTCGCGGCCTATCGCGCGGCCCACGCGGGGGATCCGCACCTTGTTTTCATGCAGAACCACGGTCTTGTCGTTTCCGCCGACACGATCGCGGAGATTCATTCGCTGACGGATGACGTGATGCGCAAGATCACAAACCGCTTCACCGCGAGCCTTCCGCATGAAGAGAGGCCGGTCGCTGAAAACGTGACACGCATTGTGCCAGGCCTCCGTATGCTGCTCTCCGACGACAATGGCGTGAAGGTGCTGGTGGTGCGCAACAGCAGCCTCATCGAACATTTCCTCGAGCCCGAGAATCGGAAGTCGGTCGCGCTACCCTTCATGCCGGACAATATCGTGTACTGCAAGTCGGCCCCTCTGTTCCTCGATCAGGCCGACGATGCGGAAGCGCTCTTGCAAGCCTTTCCTCAGGCCCTCGCGGCGTATCGCAAGAAATGGGGGTACGCCCCGAAAATTCTCCTCGTCCCCGGGCTGGGCGTCGTGGCCGCGGAGGACACGAAACGCTCGGCGGACACGTGTCTGGATGTATTCGACGACCTCATGAAGGTCAGCTTCCATGCCGAATCCTTCGGCGGTCCGCGTTTCCTTTCGCCGGAGAACATCCAGTTCATCGACAGCTGGGAAGTTGAAAACTACCGACGCAGCATCAACAAAGGGACCGCCGCTCATCGTCGCGTCGAGGGAAGGATCGGCATTGTCACGGGCGCCGCCCAGGGATTCGGAAAAGGCATCGCGGAAGGGCTTTTCCGCGAAGGTGCCAATATCGTGATCGCCGACCTCAACGCGGAGGCGGGCAGGGCGCTGGAGCGCGATCTGAACGCGGTGGCTGGAACCAACCGTGCGCTTTTCGTGTCCGCGGACGTGACGAGCCCCGTTTCGCTTGAAGGCCTCGCGCGTGAGTGCGTGAAGGCCTTCGGTGGAGTAGACCTGCTCATCAGCAACGCCGGAGTGCTCAAGGCGGGCAGCCTCGAGGAGATGACCCCGGAGTCATTCGAGTTCGTCACGCGCGTGAACTATAACGGATACTTTCTGTGCGTGAAGCAGCTATCCCCCGTGATGAAGCTGCAGAGGCGTTTTCGGCCGGCGTGGATGGCTGACATCATCCAAATCAACTCGAAGTCGGGTCTGGAAGGCAGCAACAAGAACTTCGCCTATGCGGGGGGCAAGTTCGGCGGTATTGGGCTCACGCAATCCTTTGCGCTGGAGCTCGTCGAGTTCGGGATCAAGGTGAACGCGATCTGCCCCGGCAACTTCTTCGAAGGTCCGCTTTGGGCCGATCCGGAAAAGGGCCTTTTCGTCCAGTATCTCCATGCCGGGAAGGTTCCCGGCGCCAAAACTGTGGACGAGGTTCGCCATTTCTATGAATCGAAGGTTCCAATGGGCAGGGGATGCCGTGTCGAGGACGTGCTCAAGGCGATACTCTATATCGTGGAACAGGAATACGAAACCGGCCAGGCGGTGCCCGTCACGGGCGGGCAGGTGATGCTCGCCTAGGAGATATCGGGATACCCCTTTACACGAAGGGCTTTTTTCGGTATGTTTCTGACCTCTGAAGACAAACCCAAGGCAGGAAACAAATGGCACGCAAGTGTGATATATGTGGAAAAGGAACGGTCACCGGGAACAAGGTGAGCCATGCGAAGAACCGAACACGCCGGGTGTGGAAGCCCAATCTGTTGAAGATTCAGACCATGGTCGGAAGCACGAAAACGACCATCAAGATCTGCACGCGCTGTCTTCGCAGCGGCAAAGTCGTCAAGGTCGTCTAAAACCTGTCAGCAATGAAAAGAGGCTGTCATTCCGACAGCCTCTTTTGTATTCGTTCTCCAAATAACGGATTTTGTTTATTCCGGCGTCTCAAGCCCGTCTATTTTTTGTGCGCGTCGAGATTTGCCGCTACGCTCTCCCAGGAAACGACATTCCAGAATGCCGCGATATAGTCAGGTCGCTTGTTCTGGTACTTCAGATAATACGCATGCTCCCAGACATCCAGACCGAGGAGAGGTGTCAGCCCCTGCGAGACGGGCGAATCCTGATTGGGAAGCGTGGAAATCACCAGCTTGCCCGTCGAGTCAGCGGAAAGCCACGCCCACCCGCTTCCGAAAAGATTGGCCGCCGCAGTGCCGAACTGCTCCTTGAAGGCGTCAAAAGAGCCGAAGTTCTTGTCAATCGCGGTCGCCAGAGCCCCCGAGGGCTTTCCACCGCCTTTTGCGGATAGAAGCTTCCAGAAGAGACTATGGTTGAGATGACCGCCTCCGTGGTTTCGAACCGCCGTTCGGACATCCGCCGGTAGCGAGTCGAGGGATCGAAGAATCTCCTCGATGGGCCGGCCCTGGAACGAGGGGGCCTTCTCGAGGGCCGCGTTCAATTTGGCAACGTAGGTGCCATGGTGCTTATCATGGTGGATTTCCATGGTCTTCGCGTCAATGTGCGGTTCAAGCGCGTTGAAGGCATAAGGAAGATCAGGCAACGTAAAAGGCATCAAACACCTCCTGTGTGATCGTTGCCTAAATATTAGTAATTTGATCAGGTATAGGCAAAGAAAATGGCACGCGGGGAGAAGCGGCCCCCCTTAAGGCATCAAGAGCAGCAGCGGCTTTCCCACGAGCTCCATGAAGCGCGCCAGGAATCGACACGCATAGACGCCGTCGATCAGTCGGTGATCGACCACGAGGGACAATGGCAAGATGGATCCGGGCACGACGGCTCCCGCCTTCACAACGGGTTCCTGATGAACGCGGCCGATGCCGAGGATTCCGACCTGAGGCGGTAGAATCATGGGATTCCCGTAGACGCCCGAGAATGATCCGAAGTTGGAGATCGTGAAAGTCCCGCCTCGGATCTCTTCGAGAACGAGTGTACGGGTCTTTGCCCTTTCCGTGAGCCGCACGATCTCCGCCTGGATTTTCCGCACGGAAAGCGCCGCCGCGTTCTTCACCACGGGAACAACGAGCCCATCTTCCGTATCCACGGCAACACCGACGTTCGGCTCGGGGAAAGACTGGTATTCCTTGCGCTCCGCTGAATATGTCGAGCTGAGCAGCGGATAGTCGAGCAGGGCAAGGGCCGTCGCCTTGACGAAAAAGGCGAGGAGCCCCACTTTCTCCTTCGCCGCATCGTTCATGTCACGGCGAAGCTGTAGGAGATCTTCGACGAGGGTGTAGTCGTGCACCGCCGCCGCTGGGATGGCCTGGCTCTTTTCCATGGCATTGGCGATGGCAAGCCGCAGCGTGGTGAGCTTATGCGACTCACCGGTGGCCGTCATGCCGGCAGCTGTCGGCGAAGGCTGCGCGGCGAGATCTTTTTTCAGCACACGCCCGCCCGGTCCCGTTCCCGTCACACGTGCGATGTCGAGGCCGGCCAGGGCCGCCATGCGACGCGCCACCGGAGACGCCCTTACCTTCGTGGCTTTCCCGTTTGCCCCGTGGTGATCCGCGCCATTGGACCCCCCCTCCGTGCTTGGCGGCAGGGTTCCCCCCGAGGTCGTGTCTAGGCTACCCACCACGGTGCCTGCTTCCGCGTAAATCGGCTCCGGCTCTCGCGCAACATGCGGCGATGGAGCACCAGCGGCCGTGCGGATGCGCGCCACGATCTCACCGACCTTCACGACCTGCCCCTTGACGATTGGAAGCTCGACGAGAACGCCGCCGACCGGTGAAGGCATTTCGGTGACGACTTTGTCTGTCTCCACGATGGCGAGTGCCTGGCCGGCTTTTACCGTCTGGCCCGGGGCCACCTTGAGCTCGACGACGGTACCTTCGGTGAGACCTTCTCCGATATCGGGGAATCGGAAGTCGAATAATCCCGCTTCATGGCTCATAAGAAAGCACCTTTCGCGCCTCGGCAACGAGATGTTCGGTTGTCAGCAGATAATGATGCTCGCCGCGTGGCATGGGGTATATGGAGTCGGGTCCGGCGACCCGTGTCGGAGGCGCTTCGAGACGGTCAAATGCCTGCTCCATGACGGCGGTGATGAGCTCAGCGGCGACACCGAAGCTCTGCGGACCCTCGTGGGCGACGAGGAGACGCCCCGTCTTTTTCACCGATTCAACCACGGCCGCCGCGTCATAGGGATAGATCGTCCGGAGGTCAATGAGCTCTACCGATTTTCCTTCGGCGGCCAGCTGCGCGCGCGCGTGGCGCGCCTCGATCATCTGGGCCCCGTAGGAAACGAGGGTGAGGTCGGTGCCTTCCGCTTCGACACGGGCCTTGCCGATTTCCACCGTGTAGGCTTCCTCGGGCACCTCCTGGCGCACGGCGCGGTACGCGCGCGCGGGTTCCAGGAAGATCACCGGGTCCGGGTCCCGTATCGCGGCTATCAGAAGCCCCTTGGCGTCGTGTGGGGTCGAAGGGATCACGACCTTCAGGCCGGGGATGTGGCCGAAGAACGCCTCCAGGCTCTCCGAGTGATGCTCGGGGGCGCGGATGCCCCCGCCGTAGGGCATGCGAATCACCAGGGACGCCGAGAGGGCGCCGCGCGTCCTGTTCCTGATGCGCGACACGTGGCTTGCGATCTGGTTGAAGGCCGGGAAGGCGAAGCCGGAGAATTGGATTTCCACAACCGGCTTCAGCCCGACAATCGCCATGCCTACCGCGGCGCCGACAATGCCGGATTCAGATATCGGAGTGTCGAAGCAGCGCCCTTCCCCGAAATCGTTCTGCAGGCCGACGGTGGCGCGGAAAACCCCGCCTTCCAGACCCACATCCTCGCCGAACACGATCACGGCGGCGTCGGCTGCCATTTCGGTCCGCAGCGCATCGGTTACCGCCTCTATCAGCGTGAGCACTTTCATGACCGCCTCCGGTCCAATTGTTCGCCCAGGATCTGGGGCATATCGCTGAACAGATACCGGAAGGTGTCCTCGATGTTCGTATCAGGGGCTCGCTCGGTCTCCTCGAAGGCCGCCTGGGCGCACGCGAGTGACTTCTCCCGGTGTTTGACGATCTCCTCCGCGCTGATGAGCGCCCTTTTCAAGAGGTAGCGCTCCAGACGAAGGATAGGGTCACGGGCCTCCCACTCGGTCACCTCGGCCGAGGAACGGTAGCGTGTCGGGTCGTCGGAAGTCGTGTGCGCGCCCAATCGATAGGTAAGACCTTCGATGAGAACGGGCCCCTTGCCTTCCCGGGCGTGTCGGGCGCCAGCGGTCACAGCCGCGTACACGGCGAAGATGTCGTTGCCGTCCACACGAACCCCGGGAAAGCCGTAGGCGAAGGCTTTTTCGGCGAGTGTCGCGCTGGCGCTCTGCTTCGACCAGGGAAGCGAGATGGACCAATTGTTATTCTGCGCGTAAAAGACGACCCCGGCCTTCCAGACGCCCGCGAGGTTGCACGCCTCGTGAAAGTCGCCCTCGGAAGAGGCTCCTTCGCCCATGAATGAAAGAGCGATTCGGTCGCTGCCATTGTAACGCTCGCCCCAGGCGATTCCGACCGCATGGAGCATCTGGCTTCCCACGGGCACGGAAATGGGGGTCATGTGGTACTTCTCCACGGGCATGTGATTCGCCCACTCGTTGCCGTACCAATACAGGTAGTATTGCTCTACGCTGATTCCGCGAACCAGCATGCCGCCGAGCTCGCGGAAGGCGGGGACGAACCAGTCGTCGGGCCGCACCGCCATGAGGGCGCCCACGGAGTTGGCTTCCTGGCCCTTGTTCAAAACGTACGTGGGCATTCGTCCCTGCCGATTGAGGCTTACCGCCCACTCGTCCACTTGCCGGGAAAGAACCATGGTCCGATAGGCGGCGAGAGCCTGTTCGTCGCTCAGGAGTGGTATCCCGTCGGAAACCGGGGCCAGCTTTCCCGTTTCATCCAGAAGGGAAAAGATCCTGCCTTGTCGGGGATCGTAGCTTTCAAAGATTCCGGCGGCCGCGGCAATGGGTGTCCTTTTGCCGGCCGCTCCCTGTGCCGTCTCTTTTGCACCCCTGACTGCAGCAGCGGGCGCATCTTTGCCGGCGACCCTGCGAGCGGGCCCATTCATATTGCCTCCTCAGGCGGCTGGCAACGTCACGAGGATCGCGTGCCAGGCCAGTGTCGCGCACTTGACCCGGACGGGGAAGCTCGCAAGACCCTGAAAAGCGGCGAGATCGCCCATCCCGTCCAGAATTGAAGCGGGGATTTCCCCGCGCAACGCTTTGATGAATGTCTCGGCACGCTCGCGCGCCTCAGCGACCGTGAGCCCTTGGAGCGACTCGGTCATCAGGGAAGCCGAGGCCGTGCTGATCGCGCAGCCTTTGCCGTCGAATTGCAATTTTTCTATTCGTCCTTCATCGTTTACTGCCACGGCGAGCTTTATGGAGTCGCCGCAGGTCGGGTTCTCGTGCGCCATGCTCTGGGGAATAGAGTCCAGAGAGGTCTTGCCGCGCGGCGCGCGATAGTGGTCCATGATGATTTCCTGGTACAGATCTTCGAATGCGCTCATGCGTAGAACCGGGCCGCCCCGACCAGGCCTTCGGCAAGCCGATCGATCTCAGATGTGGTGTTGTAGAAGCTGAGACTCGCCCGCGCCGTTGCGGCCACCCCGAGCTTGCGCGCCAAAGGCTGGGCGCAGTGGTGACCAGCCCGAACGGCGATGCCTTCCCGATCCAGGAACTGAGCGACATCGTGGGCATGAATCTCGCCGATGGTGAAGGAGAAGACGGGACCCTTGTGGGCGCTGGTTCCATAAAGCGTGAGACCGGGGACGGCCATGAGCCGCCCGCAGGCGTAGCGCGCCAGCTCCTGTTCCCTTTCGGTTATCGCGCCGAGCCCCAGGGTGTGCACGTAGTCTATGGCGGCGCCCAAACCGACGGCACCTTCAACGTTCGGCGTGCCGGCCTCGAACTTCCACGGCAGGTCGTTCCAGGTCGAGCCCTCCAAGGTGACGCTGCGGATCATCTCCCCGCCGCCCATCCACGGCGGCATCGATTCCAGGATGCTCTCCTTGCCGTACAGTGCACCGATGCCCATTGGCCCGTAAATCTTGTGCCCCGAAAAGGCGAGAAAATCGCAATCCAGATCCTGGACGTCGACCCTCATGTGGGGTACCGACTGCGCCGCGTCAACGAGCAGGAGGGCTCCCTGACGATGCGCAAAGGCAGCGACGGCCTTCACGTCGTTGATGGTGCCCAGCACATTGGAAACATGGGTCAGCGCTACCAGCCGTGTGCGGGGATCCCACGAGTGACCAATGGCCGCCAGGTCGAGGCTGCCGTCTTTTTCAAAGGGGATGAAACGGAGTCGGCAACCCTTCCGCGCGCAGAGCATCTGCCACGGCACGATGTTACTGTGATGCTCCATTTCACTCAATAGAATCACGTCATCCTTGGAGAGCATGCTGTCGCCCCACGTCGAGGCCACCAGGTTGATGGCTTCCGTCGTTCCGCGCGTATAGACGATCTCGCACGAGCGACGCGCGTTCAACAGACGCTGGATCTTGCCGCGTGTCTCTTCGAAGGCGGCTGTCGCCTCCTCCCCGAGGGTATGCAGGGCGCGGTGGACGTTTGCGTTGTTGTGCTCGTAATAGACGCGGATCGCGTCGAGGACCTGGCGCGGCTTCTGCGACGTTGCCGCATTGTCCAGGTAGGCCAGTGGCTTGCCCCCGATGCTCCGATCGAGGATCGGAAAGTCAGCCCGTACATCCTCGACGGGACGAGTGCCGATCAGTTGGGGTTTTCCGTACGCAGTGCGATCCATATCTCCCCGTTCTCCACTTTCACGTTCCACGCACGCACCGGGGCGGTTGCCGGCAACCCCGTCACCGCGCCCGAGCGCAAATTGAAGCGCGAACCGTGCTTTTCGCAATAAACTTCGCCGCCCCACACGTCACCCATCGAAAGCTGGGAATACTCGTGCGAGCAGACATCGTCAAGTGCAAAGATACCGTCTTCCGTGCGAAAAAGCGCTACTTGATTTTCACCCGCCGTCACGGCGAGCGTGGTCACCAAATCCTGCTCGCGAGCCACCTTGGTCCATCCGGGCATGCGTTTTCCCTATGCAGCTATCGAAAGCAGGCCCTTGATCTTCGCCAGCGCATCGTCGCGATACCGTTCGGGTGCCCGCGTGAGCAGATCCTCAAAATAGCCGACAACGAGCATCTCGCGCGCCTCCGCCCGTGATAGTCCGCGGCTTTCCAGATAAAAGAGCTCCTCCTCGGAGAGCTTTCCCGTGGTGGATCCATGGCTGCACTTCACGTCGTTGTTACCGATGCGCAGCGTCGGTATAGAGTCCGAACGTGCCCCCTCTCCCAGGATGAGATTCTTGTTCGTGAGGTAGGCGTCCGTTCCCGCGGCCCCGGGCGCGACATCGATGAGGCCCTGGTAGATCGAGCGCCCGCCGGCGGCCACGGCGCCTTTGTAGTAGGCGCGGCTTGTCGCCTTCGTGGCGCGATGATTTTGCACCGTGCGAAGATCCATGTGCTGGCCGGACCCGCAGTAGTAGACCCCGTCAAGCATCGCGTCGGCGCCGCTCCCCTCCAGCGAGCATTCCACGCGCGTCTTGGCCAGACGCGCCCCGAACTGGGCCTCGAAATGTCGCAAGCTGGCGTCGCGGCCGACCCGCGCCCGCGCGTGTCGGAAATAAAGCGCCGAGCCGCCCAGCTCCTGGATCTCACAGTACTGAAGGCCGGCCGCCGGCGATACCTGGAGATCTACGACGGCATTGCACAGTCCACCGGTGGGTCCTGCGCCGGTCATGCCGGCAAATCGTTGAACCACCGAGGCGTGAGCTCCTTCACCCAGAATGACGGCCACGTGCGGCGAGCTTACCGCGGCGCTGACTTCCGTTTCTTCAAAATCGATGAAGAACGGCTCCGCGATCTCGACTCCGGCCGGAACCCAGAGAAAAGCGCCGTGGCTGAGCCAGGCGAAATGCCAAGCGAGAAAACGATTGTCCGCCTCCTCGAGACCGGTATGATAGAAGGAGTGCAACGGTGCTTCGAAGTGTTCCAGCGCGAGGTCCAGGGGAAGGAAGCGAACCCCCTTGAGTTGCGCCTCGGCGGAAAGCCCCAACGAGGTGCACCGTCCCGATTCGAAACGGATGACTCCCGCGGCCTTTTCCGGGTCCACGTCGTGGGGGCATGCCGGGGCCGCTTCTTTGGCGGGCGCGTAGGAGGCCAGAGGAACGGTGCGCAGATCCGTGCGTCTCCATTCCTCCTCAGACGGAGTCGGCCACGCCATGGCGTCGAATTTCTGGCGTGCCTGCGCCCGCAGCGCGTCGAGCCATGCCGGGTGCACTGAGGGCGCCATCATCCCACCGTCCCTTCCATCTCCAGCTCGATGAGCCTGTTCAGCTCCACCGCGTATTCCATGGGCAATTGCTTCACGAGCGGGTCGAGGAATCCGCTGACGATCATGAGGGACGCTTCCTGCTCGGTCATGCCCCTGCTCATGAGGTAGAACAGCTGCTCTTCGCTGATGCGGCTCACGCGCGCCTCGTGCTCGATGGAAACATCGTCGGAGTTGATCTCCATGTACGGGAAGGTGTTGCTGCGCGAATGTTCATCGAGAATCAAGGCATCACAGACGACGCGCGAGCGCACGTCGTGCAGACCTTCGTTCACTTTCAGAAGGCCGCGGTACGTGGAGATCCCTCCGCCCCGACTGATGGATTTTGCGGTTACCACGGAAGAGGTATGGCTTGCCGCGTGCACAGCCTTCGCCCCCGTGTCCTGCTCCTGGCCCTTTCCCGCGAATGCGATGGAGAGCACTTCACCGTGCGCGCCTTCTCCCACCAGATAGATGGAGGGATATTTCATCGTGCGTTTGGCTCCGATGTTCCCGTCCACCCATTCGACGATGGCGTCCTTGTGCGCGACCGCGCGCTTCGTGACGAGATTGTAGACGTCGTTGGACCAGTTCTGGATGGTCGTGTAGCGAACCCGCGCTCCGGGAAGGGCGATGATCTCCACCACCGCGCTGTGAAGCGACTCCGTGGCGTACACGGGAGCCGTGCAACCTTCGATGTAGTGAACGAAGCTGCCTTCGTCGGCGATGATGAGCGTGCGCTCGAACTGTCCGAAGCTTCGCGCGTTGATGCGGAAGTATGCCTGCAACGGCACGTCCACCTTCACGCCCTTGGGCACGTACACGAAGCTTCCACCGGACCACACGGCGCTGTTGAGCGCCGCGAACTTGTTGTCCAGGTAGGGAATGACGGTGCCGAAGTACTGCTTCACCAGATCGGGATAATCGCGGATGGCCGTCTCGGGATCCGTGAAGATGACACCCTTCTTGCTCAGCTCTTCCTTGATGCTGTGATACACCATTTCGGAGTCGTACTGGGCACCAACCCCGGCGAGGAACTTCCGCTCCGCTTCCGGGATACCGATGCGCTCGAAGGTTTCCTTGATGTTTGCCGGAACGTCCTCCCACCGTCGCGATTGCTGCTCCTGGGGTCGGGCGTAGTAGTAAAGATCATCGAAGTTCAGGGCCGAGAGATCGGCTCCCCAATTGGGCATCGATTTCTTGCGGAAAGCCGCCAGCGCACGCAGCCGGTATTGGAGCATCCACTCCGGCTCTCCCTTGCGGTGCGAAATGGCATTGACGATTCCCTCGTCGAGCCCCTTGCGTGTCTTGAAGACCGACTCGTCGGGGAAATGATATCCGTGCTCGTACTCTGCGATTTCAACGACGGGAGATTGCTGCTTCATTCGCTTCCTCCTCGATGCCGTACTGCTCTTTGATCCAGTCGTAGCCCCTGCTCTCCAGGGTTTCCACGAGCTCCTTGCCTCCCGAGGTGACGATCCTTCCCTTGTACATGATGTGGACGAAGTCGGGAACGATCTGCGTGAGGATCCTTTGATAGTGCGTGATGATGAGGGCGCCGAAGTTCGGTCCGCGAAGCTTGTTCACTCCGCGCGATACGACTTTCAGCGCGTCAATGTCGAGCCCCGAGTCCGTCTCGTCCAGCAGGGCGAGGGAGGGCTTCAACATCAGCATCTGGAGAACCTCCATGCGTTTTTTCTCTCCGCCGGAGAATCCCTGATTGAGAGACCTGTTGATGAAATCCTGGTCCATCTCCATGAAGGTCATCGCCTCGCGCAGCTGCTTGATGTATGCGGTCACGCTCGTCGTGGCGCCGTTGGCGCGCAAATCCATGGCGCGCTTCAGGAATTTTCCCACCGTGACGCCGGCGATTTCTACCGGATACTGAAAGGCGAGAAAGACGCCCTTCAGCGCTCGCTCGCTCGTGGTCAGCCCCAGGTAGTCTTCACCGTCCAGAGTCACACTTCCGCCGGTGACCGTATAGGAGGGATGCCCCATGAGCACATTCGCCAGGGTGCTTTTTCCGGAGCCATTGGGCCCCATGAGGGCGTGGATCTCGCCGCTTTTGATGTCCAGATTCAATCCATCGAGAATCGGCTTGGCGCCGATGCCGGCCTTCAGGTCACGAACCTGCAAATGCTGTGCCATACTTCTCCCTTCGTACCAGCGACCGCGGAGCGGGCGCATACTGATCCGTTCAGATCGGGTAACCGAGCATCACGCGCGCCTCTTCGCTCATGCGCTCGGGCCCCCAGACCGGTGACCACACAGTTGTGGCCACGACGTCGACGAGCCCGAAAGCATCGCGCAGAGTTTCCGTCATGTCCCTGCGGATGATGTCCTCGGCGGGACAGCCGGGATAGGTCAGCGTGAAGTCCACTTCGATGCTTTTTTCTTTCACGTCCACCCTGTACACGAGCCCGAGATCGATGATACTCATGGCCAGCTCAGGATCTTCCACGTTGCGCAGCACTTCGAGAACTTCCTCTTTCGATACCACAGGCTTTCCTCTTTCACGTATAAGTTGACAATCCTGACTAAATTAGTCAAGATTAATGCGATGCAGCTGCTTGAGATCCTCTGCAATCCAAGGCCGGGAAGCTACAATCTCGCTCTTGCAGCCAGCGCGCGAGAGAAGCTGATAGCCCTTGGTCACGAGGTTATCCTCCATGATTTGTATAAGGAAGGCTTCGATCCGGTGCTTTCCGCCCCGGAGCTGGCGCGCAGCTACAGTCTGGACGGATTGGTCCAGATCCACTGCCGCGAGCTGATGAGCGCGGACGGACTTCTCATCATCCATCCCGATTGGTGGGGTCAGCCGCCCGCCCTTTTGAAGGGCTGGGTGGACCGTGTGTTTCGCCGTGGCATTGCCTATGACCTCGAGGGGGAAGAGTTCACCGAAAAGGGGTGGAAACCGCTGCTCACGGGCAAAACCGGACTCGTGTTTTGTACCTCGGACGAGGAAAGCAAGAGCTCCCGGCGCACTCTGGAAGCTTTATGGACCGACGCGATACTCGGCCGTTGCGGGATGAAGGCCGCCTGTCACGTGCTTCGCGACATGCGTCGTACGGACCCTGCCGGCCGCCGCTCATGGCTCGATTTCATGTTGAAAACTCTCGAGGAGAGTTTCCCGCCATCACTCAACCGTCAGGGAACCCGGTGACCGAGCGCCGCTGACCTGCGGTATGCCGCCCGCGGGGTGGGCGGCAACCGGCAGGAAAACAAGGTCGCAAATCAGTCCCGACAGACATCAAAGATTTTGCCGTAACGATACGAAGTCAAGCTAATTCGACAGCCAACCCGCGGCTTTGTCGAGAAAGTATTCATGCATACGCGTGTCGCCCGTGAGCTCGGGATGGAAGGCGGAGACCATGAGCGAGCCCTGTTCGGCTGCCACGAGGTCCCCATTGTGACGAAGCGCTAACGGCGTGACCATGGGGCCGGTTTTCAGTATGAGCGGAGCCCGTATGAAGATCCCTGGAAACGGGTCTCCTCCCAGGCATGGGACGTTCAAGGTCTCCTCGAAGCTTTCGAGTTGCCGGCCGAAGGCGTTACGGCGAACCTTTATGTCCATTCCGCCGAGGAGGGGCTGGTCGAGACCGCCGATATCCTCTGCGAGCAGAATGAGCCCGGCACACGTTCCGTACACCGGCATTCCGGCCCGAATCTGAGTGCGCAAGGCTTCCTGGAGACCCGATAGCACGAGCAGCTTTCCGATGGTAGTGCTCTCCCCGCCCGGGATGATCAGGCCGTCGATTCCCTCCAGATGAGAGGGCAAACGGACGAGCTCGGCCGTCTGATCAAGACGCCGCAGCATGGCCGCATGCTCCGCAAAAGATCCTTGGAGTGCGAGTACCCCTATGCGCATTGTTTCTACCACCCCCGGGTGGCCAGTTTCTGGCCGTCGCTGATTGCCGCTGCCGCGATACCCCGCATTGCCATACCGATGCCCCGTGAGGCCCGCGCCACGATGTCAGCATCCTCGTAATGGGTGGTCGATTCGACGATGGCGCGCGCCATGGCGGGGGGATCGGCTGACTTGAAGATGCCCGACCCGACGAAAATTCCCTCCGCGCCCAGCTGCATGAGGAGGGCTGCATCCGCCGGCGTTGCGATTCCCCCCGCGGCGAAATTGACAACGGGAAGTCTGCCGGTCGCCGCAACTTCAGCCACGAGCTCCATTGGCGCCCCCAGCTCCTTGGCCACGGCCATGAGCTCGGTCCGGTCCAGCGAGCGCAGTCGGCGTACTTCGTCCATGACGGCGCGCATGTGGCGGACCGCTTCGACCACATCGCCCGTTCCCGCCTCTCCTTTCGTGCGCAGCATAGCTGCCCCTTCACCCACGCGCCGCAGCGCCTCGCCCAGATTCCGGGCCCCGCAGACGAAGGGCACGCGGAAAGCGTGCTTGTCGATGTGATGCGCCTCGTCGGCGGGGGTGAGAACTTCGCTCTCGTCGACGTAATCCACCCCTATGGCCTGGAGGAGCTGTGCCTCGACGAAATGTCCGATCCGCGCCTTTGCCATTACGGGGATCGTGACCGCTTTCATGATCTCTTCGATGAGCGCGGGGTCGCTCATGCGTGCGACCCCGCCGGCCGCCCGGATATCGGCGGGCACACGCTCCAAGGCCATGACGGCGACCGCGCCCGCCTCTTCGGCGATCTTCGCCTGATCCGCCGTCACGACGTCCATGATGACCCCGCCTTTCAGCATCTGGGCCAGCCCCTTCTTTGTTGCGAATGTCGACTCTTCCATAACACTGTGCTCCTTTTCTACGGCACGCCGCGCACGAGCGCGGCTTTCAGTGCGTCGCCTATGACCCGAACTCCACGATTCATTTTTTCCTCATCGAGCCCCGCGAATCCCAGACGCAGACCGGCCCTCTCCCATTCCTCAACGGAAAAAATCCTGTCCGGCGCGAACACCACGCCCTTCTCCCGCGTTGCCAGAAGCAGATTGAGGGCATCGATTCCTTTCGGCAGATCGACCCACTGATACAGCCCCCCGCGCGGCTTTTGCCAGTGCGCCTCCTCGGGAAGGAATCGCCCCAGAGCGTCCGCGAGAGCGTCGCGCCGGTGACGACACGCCAGTTGTTTTCTCTTGAGCAGCCTCTCCAGGAGGCCCTTCTGGCAGAACTCGAGCAATGCGCCCTGGAGGAGGCGATTGGTGTACTGGTCGGTGAACTGTTTGATCAGACGCAGACGCTCGATGACGGCCGCCGGAGCGACGATCCAGCTCAGCCTGATGCCGGGGAAGGCGATCTCCGAGAAGCTCCCCATCGATATGACCCCGTCGCTCGTGTCGCGTGCCTTCAAGGGAAGCACCTCACGGCCGTCAAAGCACATGTCGTGGACATAATCGTCCTCCACGACGAGGACGTCGCGTGCCCGGCAGACGGCGAGGAGCCGTGCGCGCCTTTCGTCGGAGAGAACGGCGGTGGTGGGATTTTGATAGGTAGGCATCGTGTAAATGAGCTTCGCGCCCCGGCGCGCGAGGACACTTTCCATGACGTCGACACGAATGCCCTCGCCGTCGATAGGAATCCCGATGCAGTTGGCCTGGAGGGAGCGGAACACCCCGAGGGCTCCTGGGTAGCTGAGATTCTCCATGAGAATCACGTCACCGGGGTCGATGATGAGACGTCCGATGATGCTGAGGCCTTGTTGGATCCCGTTGACGATCATGACTTCGTCTTGCGTACACGAAATGCCGCGGCGGGCGAGGAATCCGGGCATATATGAAAGAAGCGGAGGAAAGCCCTCCGGCTGACCAGAGACGAGCAGATCGGCGCCGTATTTGCGCAGTGCCGATTGGGTGCAGGCGGCGAACTCCTCCACGGGGAGCAGCGCCACGTCCGGCTCGTTGGAGGCAAATGAGATCGTCGCGGGATCTCCGCTGGCCTCCATGATCTGATCCGCGCTTGCCGGCAGGTGCGGGTAGGAGTTGCGCCAGGTCGCCGAAAGGAGAGACTCCAGGCGAAGTCTTTCCCCACCGCTTCTGGTTCCACCTGGCTCGCGTGACGGCAGATGCACGCTGACCGAGGTGCCGCGTCCCACGTGAGAAGAGACAAGCCCCTTTGCTTCGAGCTCCTGGTAGGCGGCGATTACCGTGTTTCGATTCAGGCCCATGGATCGTGCAAGCTCGCGGGTTGCCGGCAGACGTGCTCCGGGCGCCAATTGTCCCTGCTCGATCAGCTCGACCAGGTGATTCTTGATTTGGATATAGAGTGGTGTCGCATTGTCGCGATCGAGATCCATGATCATGTCCTGCCTCCAAAGATTGGTCTTTCTTGACTTTGGATAAAGATCCAATAGGCAAAAATAATGGACCATCCATGCCAATGGAAAGGCAGTAATAAGGGGGATTGGACTAGTTGGGGAGGAGCAGAGGGAGCGATGGCCTCCCTAGAGGAGGGCCACCGCCGCCTTCAAGCTTTCAATTGGGATAGTCCCGGCTGAGACGCTCGGCATGCCCGTTGGATGAGACCGACCCAGGATCCACAGTTCCCGAGGAATGGGGATGAAGAGCGCCTTCGAAGGGGCTTTTTGGCCCCAAACGATCCTCTGGGTTCCATTCGTGGATTCTTCGACACCGACATCCAGCAGCAGATCGGGCTTGTTCGTGGAGGGGGACTGACGTGTGAACAGATAACCGGCGTTACGCGCGTTCCACAGGAGGTTGATCTGTGCCTTGTCCCGGATCGCCAGAATGGATTCCAGGACTTCTATGCCCGCCTCTTGGGGATTGACCCAGATCTCGATGGGCATGCCGGTGGCGGCGGCATCCTTCAGCGACATCGCGACATCAGAGTCCACGCGCGTGGCGACTCGTCGGGCGACCTCGTCATCGTGCCCTGCGATCCACAACTCCGCCGCACCCATGCGCCGGCGTCGATACGCCTCGGTGAATGTCACGTTGTTCGAGGTGGCGATATCTCCGATCAGCACGATCAGGGCCTTTCCCTCCACGCATCCGGAGGGCTTCAGTGTGGCCAACTGGAGCCAGCGCGGGTTTACCCGTTCCAGGCCGGCGGCTTGTACCGGGAGGTCGGCGCTCTTTGCCGCCTGCAGGAACGCATCGATGGCTTCGCCACAGAGGTAGGGGGAGATGCGCATCAGAGGATTCCGCGCCGCATGGAGCAGAGCCTGGACTTTTGTCCGGGCCGCGGCGAGGTCGATGGGCTCAGGGAGCGGGTCATTCAGGAACTCGTGCCCGAACTTTCCCTTTTTGCAGAGTTTTCCGTTGTTGGGTGCTTCGTAGCGCTCGGTGATTCTGGTGAAGAAGCCTCCGTGCCAGCGGTACTCTATGCCGCAGCCTACCGAGCAGCGCGTGCAGGTTGCCGCGACAGCCTTTTCCTGCAGGGGTACGGACTTGCGCGCGGGAAGCTTTTCGGTGAGGGCGCCGACGGGACACGCGGAAACGCACTGCCCGCACGAGATGCACGTGGCATCGTCGCCGAACTTCGTTCCGAATGAAGGGGCGACCACGGAGGAAAAGCCGCGGTACATGTACCCGAACACTCCGATGCCCTGCACCTCGAGACAAATACGAATGCAGCGGCCGCAGAGCACGCACTTGGAAGGATCGCGGCTGATGAACGGGTGCGACTCGTCGATGGGGTGCCGCGCCACCTCACCCAGATATCTCTTGGCAACCGCCTCGTACTCCGTGGCGTGCAGCTTCAAGGCGCAGTCCTTCACGTCCTGACACCCGCATTCAAGGCAGCGCGCCGCCTCGGCCTGAGCCGCCTGGGCGCTGAGGGTGGATTCGATCTCCGCGAACACCTTCTTGCGTTTGCCGGGGTCCATGACCGCTGCGTGCGCCCGCGGCACGCGCGGTGTTTCCGTGTAATCCGCGGCCGTGGGCTCCTTGAAGTCGGCCTTCTTGCTCAAGAACTCCCGTGGTCTCTGATAGGTACGTCCTTCGAAATACGCGAGTGCCGCGCGCGCCGCGTGCTTGCCGCCGGCGATTGCCCGTATGGCGATGTCGGTGCCGGTGAGAAGGTCGCCGGCGGCGAAGACGCCCGGCACCTCGGTCCTTCCGGTGTCGACGTCCGCGTTCAAATTCCCTTTCTCATCCAGAAGCCCGGGGAGATCCGAGAGAAGCTTCATGTCCGAGTATTGCCCGACGGCGGACACGATCGTGTCCACGGGGACCTCGTACTCCGAGCCGTCCACGGGAACGGGCTTCCGCCGACCCGATGCGTCAGGCTCCCCGAGTGCCATCCTGAGGAGGGTGAGGCTCTCCAGCTTGTCTCCCTGCGTCTGGATGGAGACGGGCGCCGCAAGATACTGGATGTCGATCCCTTCCTCGAGCGCCTCTTCGATCTCCGCGTCTGAGGCCGGCATCTCCTCGCGCGTGCGACGGTAGTACATCGTGACCTTCAGCGCCCCGCAGCGCAGCGAGCAGCGCGCTGCGTCCAGCGCCGTATTGCCGCCGCCGATGATGGCCACATTCCGCCCCACCTTCACCGCCACACCGGCATTCACGTCGCGCAGGAAATCGATTCCGGAGAGCACCTCGCGATGCTCCTCTCCGGGGATGCGCAGAGACCGCCCCTTCCAGGCGCCGAAGGCGAGAATCACGGCGTCATACTGAGCCTTCAAGCTTGAAAGGGTTACTTCCTTTCCCAGTCGAACGCCTGTTCGTAGCGTCGCGCCGAGGGAAAGCATGTCTGCGATGGCTCTGTCGAGCACCGTGGGGGGCAAACGATAGTCGGGGATTCCGTAGCGCAGCATGCCGCCGGCTTTTTCCATCCCCTCCAGCAGCGTGACCTCGACGCCCTTTTCAGAGAGATACCACGCCGCGGCAAGACCCGCGGGGCCCGCGCCGACCACAGCCACGCTCTTACCCGTGGGTTGCGGCTTTTCGCGTGTCGCCATGCCGCCGCTTTGCGCTTCCATATCGGCGACGAACCGCTTGATTCCATTTATGGAAAGCGGCTCTTCCACGAGATTGCGCCGACACTTCTCTTCGCACGGGTGCGGGCAGATGCGCCCGATGACGGCGGGCATGGGGTTATCGCGCCGAATGAGCTCCACCGCTTCCACCGGTCGGCCGTTGGCGACCAGACCCAAGTAACCCTGGATGTCTATGTTGGACGGGCAGGTGAGCGTGCAGGGCGCCTTGCAGTCGCCATAATGGTTTGACAGGAGCAGCTCCAGCGCCATGCGTCGAGCCGCCGCGATGTCGGGCGCCGTGGTCGTGATGACCATGCCCGGTGTCACGCGCGTGCTGCAGCTCGGGACGAACCCTTTCGCCTTTTCCACTTTCACGAGGCAGACCCAGCACGATGCGTACGGCTCCAGACGACGATCATTGCAGAGGGTGGGAATCCGCACACCCTGGGCCTCCGCGATGTCAAGAATGGTCTTTCCCGGGTCGACGAGGAGCTTCTTTCCGTCGAAGGTGATTTCGATCTTCTCCGCGGCCATGGTCAATCCTTCCCAGATACCGGAAGCGTGAGCGCCGCTTTCTCGTCCGAGAACGCCTGCGCGCCGGTGGTGATTTCAATTGCCTTGAATCGGCATGCCTCGAAGCACAGCCCGCAGCGAACGCAGGTGGCCTGATTGATCTCGTGGACCTTTTTGCGCTCCCCGTGCGCCGCCTTGGTGGGGCAGACCTTCGCGCACACCATGCAGCCGGTGCAGGCATCAGCTTTCACCTGGAATCGGATGAGGGCCTTGCACTTCTTGGCGGTGCATCTCTTGTTGCGGATATGATCATCGTATTCGGACCTGAAGTAGCGCAGCGTGGTGAGAACCGGGTTCGGCGCGGTTTGTCCCAGGCCGCAGAGAGAGGAGATCTTGATTTTGGCCGCCAGCTCCTCGAGCTCGGCGACGTCTTTTTCCTCGCCTCTTCCCTCGGTGATGCGCGTGAGGATCTCGAGCATCCGTTTCGTGCCGATGCGGCAGAATGTGCATTTCCCGCAGGACTCGGTCTGGATAAACGAGAGGAAGTAGCGCGCTACATCCACCATGCAGGTGGACTCGTCCATGACCACCATGCCGCCCGAGCCCATGATCGCCCCGGTGGCTGTCAGGGAATCATAGTCGACCAGGACGTCGGCGAGGCTCTCCGGGACGCAACCGCCCGAGGGTCCGCCCATCTGCACCGCCTTGAACTTTTTGTCGTTCTGAATGCCCCCGCCGATGTCGAAGATGATCTCGCGGAGGCTGATGCCCATGGGCACTTCGATCATGCCGCCCCGTTTTATCTTTCCGGCGAGCGCGAAGACTTTCGTGCCTTTGCTTTTTTCGGTGCCGATCTTCGCGTACTGGGCGCCGCCCATGAGGATGATGTGCGGCACATTGGCGTAGGTCTCGACATTGTTGATGTTCGATGGCGAATCCCACAGCCCGCGCTCGGCGGGGAAGGGCGGACGGAGTCGCGGCATTCCCCTCTTCCCCTCGATGGATCCCATGAGGGCCGTCTCTTCGCCGCAGACGAACGCGCCGGCGCCTTCCTTGATGTGGAGGTGGAATGAGAAACCGGTGCCCATGATGGAATCGCCCATCAGGTTCACTTCTTCCATCTGGCGCAGCGCGATCTGCAGCCTCTTGATGGCAAGCGGATACTCGGCGCGCACGTACATGTAGCCTTCATCCGAGCCAATTGCGTATGCGCAGATCAGCATTCCCTCAAGAACCGCGTGAGGATCGCCTTCAAGCACCGAGCGGTCCATGAACGCGCCGGGGTCCCCCTCGTCCGCGTTGCAGATGATGAACTTCTTGCCCGTCGTGCTCTTCGCACCTCGCGCGAAGGTCCATTTCATGCCGGTGGGGAATCCCGCACCGCCGCGTCCGCGCAGGCCGGAGGTCTTGATCTGCTCGATCACCGCCTCGGGTGTCATGGAAGTGAGGACCTTCTTCAGCGCCTCGTAGCCGTCGCGTGCCTGGTATTGCTCCAAAGACTCGGGATCGATGACGCCGCAGTTCGAAAGCACGATTCGCTTCTGCTTGGCCATGTACGGGTAGTCGGCGGGGATCAGAAGCTCCACGACCGGCGTCCCGGCCGTCAGATGCTTTTGGACGATTGAAAGGGCCTTGGCTTCATCGATGTTGCCGTACAGGAATGCGCGGCCGTCGCTTTCGCGCACTTCGACCAGCGGCTCGGCGTGGCAGGCGCCCACGCAACCGGTCGCAACGACTTCCGCGTTCAGTCCACCTTGCGCGATCGCCTTTTTCAACGTATCGAAGACGACCCGGGATCCGGCCGCGATCCCGCAAGAGCTCATGCCGACTGCGACTGTTGTGCGCCCGCTCATTTCGCGCCTCCGACGGCCGCGACGATCTTGCCGAGCTTGTCGCCCGTGAGTCGTCCGTAGACTTCGCCATCTATCATAACCACGGGCGCCAGTGAGCAGCACCCCAGGCATGCCACCTTTTCCACGGTAAACTCACCGTCGGAGGTCGTGTTGCCGGGCAGCACGCCGAGGCGTTGCTCGACCACCGTATCCAGCGAGTCGGCGCCTTGAACGTGGCAGGCGGTGCCGTGACACACCTTCATGACGTGCTTGCCCATGGGGGTAAAGCGGAACTGCGCATAGAATGTGGCCACCCCATAGATTTCGGAGGATGTCTTCCCCGTGACGTGTGCGATTTCGCGCATGGCATCCTGGGGCAGATACCCGAAGATGTCCTGGGTTTTCTGAAGTAGAGGGATGACGTTCCCTTTGACTCCCTTCCATTCGGCCAGAAGGGCTTGAAACGCCTGTTCCATGTGATCTCCTTAGGGTCTGCGTTCACTTTCGGAGAATCTGATATTTCAGATTGGCTTAATAGTTAGTGTAGCATACGGCCCCGACACGCGCAACTGCTTTGTAATCCACATTTTTCGCCTTTTGAAGTGGTGAGGTTGATTTCCACGTCTCAAAAGTAAACCGCTTTTATGGGGCAAAATGAGAAGTACCGGCCACGGGCTCGAATCGAGAATGGAATCTCAATTGGAGCTGGGCCCGGGAGGGGATCTATGCGATTCGGGTGCGCAAGCCACGATTCTCCGTGGCGCGTGCGGGCACAGAAAGTCGGCTCTTCCAGGGACCGCGGGCGTGAAGACGCAAAACATTGGAAGCGATGAGCGCTTGGATAGCTTCCTGTGCATGGTCCTGCTCCCAGCCTTTGAGAGCGGCATACCCCGAAAAGCAGTCGTAGAACTCCCGGCGTGCGGTCGAGCTTTTTGCGCCGCACAGAATCCTCCCCACCTGCGCGATTGTGAATCGACGCGGGTGGCGGCCTACGAATCCGAGAATCTCACAGAGCCCCGTCGTTCCCTTGGGATGTGTTCCATCGCAGATGTCGCACCCGGAACATGCCACCGCCGCCTGGCCGATGAGCCCGAGCAGAGCCGATCGGCGGCACGTGTCCGTTGTCGTGGCATATTCTATCATTGCAATGAGGCGTTCCCGTGCAAAAGCATCCGCTGTCCACGCCAGCGTGCGTGCCCTGTCAGGTCCGGCCAGAAGGATGGCTCGGGACGGCTTGCCATCCCGTCCGGCGCGACCCGATTCCTGGAGGTACGCCTCAATGGATGAGGGGATATCCGCATGGATCACGGTGCGGATGTCGGGCTTGTCCACACCCATACCATAGGCGCATGTCGCTACGAGGCACCCGTTGGCAGACGTGCGAAACCACGATTCCGTGCCTGCCCTCTCCTCCCGAGTCATGCCGGCGTGGTAGAAGAAAGTCGGGACCTCAGGGCAGCAGCGTCGGACCGACCGTGCGTCACGCTCCGTGGCAACGCGCGTTCGGCAAAAGACGAGCATCGGCTTTTCGCACGTGCGCACGAGGCCGGCGAGTGCCTGCCCGCGCGAGAGCGTCGGGGTGACACCGTACCAGATGCCGGGCCTATCCACATTCCCGGCAACAACGCGCACGTCGATATTATCGAACAGCAGCTCTCGAATTCTCGCCACAACCCGCGGCGATGCCGTTGCGGTAAAAGCGCTCACCATCCCTACGTCGAGCCTGCGGGCAAGGGCCCCTACCTCGCGATAGGCAGGCCGAAATGTATCTCCCCATTCCGAAACGCAGTGCGCCTCATCCACGACGAGATGCCCGATTCCGCACTCGCGGAGCGCGGCAAGATTTGAAGGTGCAAGACACGCCTCGGGGGTTGCCAGGAGAAGACGTACTGTCCCTGCCTTCATTCCGGACCAGAGGGCCCGCTTTTCCTCTGGTGCAAGGCCGCCGCGCAGGATGCCGACGGGAAAGTCCCCGTGCGTGAGCTTGAGGAGTTGATCCGCAATGAGAGAGAGAAGGGGCATGAGCACGAGCGTGGGCTGGGGCAAAATGAGAGAGGGCAACTGGAAGCAGAGCGACTTTCCCGCCCCCGTGGGCATGACGACAATCTGAGGATTACCCTCCAGGACGTTGGCGATGACGAACCGTTGGAGCGGGAAAAGATAGCCGACGCCGAACGCGCCCAGTGCGATCTCAGAAATTGGGTCGGATTGCTCAGGGAGCGGTGGCGCGGCACTCATAGACCTATCAATACATAGGTCCCGGAATGCCGCGCCGCTTCAATGCACGATTCCCGATTTTCTACAGTCCTGTCTGGGGATCAGTTCACGCCCTTCTCGCGTGCGCTCTTGTCACTGGATAGCCCACGGTTTGGCCGAAAAGCACCCTCTGATCGGATCGAAGCGCAAGCCGCTTGGCCAGTGACGTCTTGTCGCAGTTGTGGAACCACGAGGCCAGACCGTGGGACGAAGCGAAAAGGTACACGTTCCCGGCGATCAATCCCGTATCGACAAAATAGTATGCCTTTTGTGTCTCAGGGTCCTTCAGCCCCGGTTCCTGAAAGCCGGCCGCGGCGAATTTTGCCATATCCACCACGTAAATGAGACGGACCGGTGCCGTCGCGCCCGCTCCATTCTGTCCCCGGCCAATTGCCATAGAGCGCAGGTCTTCGGCAACGACGAGGATGAGTCGATGCGCTCTGGGCTCATAGAGATAGACGCCCTTCTCCAGGGCCACATAGACATCGATCTCCTGAGAGTTGCTCGCCGAGGCTGCCGTCCTTCCCGCGATTCCGAAGGGGCCGTTCTCTCTGTTGATTCCGCAGGCCGCCCACAGGAGATTCGAAAGCGTTTGCAAAGGAAGACGCTTCGCGGCGAAGGTTCTGACCGTGCTTCGTTTCAGCAGCGCCGCATCGACGGACCCGCTACGCTTTGGGGTCGGCTTGAGCAATCTGATGGACGCGCCTTCGCCAACGGTCTTCTTCATGGTCGAAACATTCTTGCCCATGTGCGTCTCCCCCGGCTCAAACCTCTGACTCAGCGGCTGAACGCCGCGGCTGTCTCTTTCAACAGGGCTCGAATCGGAAGACCCTGCGGGCAGATCTCCTCGCACTTGCCGCATTCGATGCATGCGCTCGGTTTGCCCTTTATTCGGGCGTAGCCCGTGAGCCACGCGTCTTTCGTGTCCCAGACAGAGGCGGCGTTGAGCGCCGCAAGGATCTCCGGAATCTCGACGCCCTCCGGACAGGGCTGGCAGTAGCGGCAGGCACTGCAGTCGGCTTTCATCCGCGCCTGGAGCGCCGAACGTGCCGCTTCGTACACGGCCAGGTGCTCCGGTTTCATGGCATTGATCTCCGCGACACCCGCTACGCGGATATTTTCTTCCAGCTGTGCCTCGTCATTCATTCCGGAAAGCAGGAGGCTCACCCCTTTGTCGTTCCAGACAAAACGCAGGGCCCATTCGGCCGGGCTCCATCCCTCGGGTCGTCCGTCGAAGACCGCCTTCATTTCGGGGGGCAGGTCTTTCGCAAGACGGCCGCCTTTCAGCGGCTCCATCACCACCACGCCGATACCTTTGTCCGCCGCGTAGCGCAAGCCGCTCTGGCCCGCCTGGTAGTCCATGTCCATGTAGTTGTATTGGATCTGCGCGAAGGCCCACCCGTCATACTCGTCGATGATGCGGGGAAACTCGTCCTTCTGGCCGTGGAAGGAGAAAGCCGCGTGGCGTATGCGGCCGCTCGCGCGGGCCTTATCGAGAAACTCGCGCACACCGAGGTCGCGCATGCGATTCCACGAATCACCGTCGAGACCGTGCACGAGGTAGAAGTCGATGTGATCCGTCTGCAGACGTTCCAACTGCCGCGTCAGGAAGCGATCCATCTCAGCGGCGGTCTTGATGATCTGTTGCGGCAGCTTTGTCGCCAGGGAGATACGGTCTCGCCATCCACCCGCCAGCGCGCGGCCGACGAACGGCTCGCTCTGACCCTCCTGCCCGAAGGAGGTTGCATGGTAGAACCAGGCGGTGTCCAGATAGTTCACGCCCCGCTCAATAGCCTCATGAAGGAGCCGCGTCGCGTTTTGTTCGTCGATCTTGTCCGCGGCGCCGAGGGTGGGCAACCGCATGCACCCGAAGCCGAGCGCAGAAACCTTGATACCGGTCCGTCCTAGTGTGCGATAAAGCATATGATTCCTTTCCGTCTGCCGCAATGAGAAGAAAACCGTCGACTTGTTTGGGATGATTCAGTATAACGATGCGGCGTCGAGGGCGCAAGGCCCCCTGCTTCGCGACGAGCTCAGGCGCTTCCCGGTTGTGCCGTACGGGGGCGTCCCTGGATGCTCTGTCTGAAAAAATAATCGTCCACGATCTCAATGAGCTCCGGGGTGAACTCCACGCCCATGGTGACGATGATCTGCTCGCCTTCCCCGCGCGTCAGTGCCGTCACCTTGCCGTTGGTCGTGAATTGGTACACCTGGAAGTACAGTCGTGCCGAGCAGGCCTCCCCTTCGGCGAGGCCGGGAGGCGCCGCCGACAATCGCAGGGTGAGAGAGTTCACGGCGAGGGAGATGAGAGTAGCACGAGCCTTCGTGGCCCCCAGAACCAGCTCGACGTAGTTATTGAATCGCATGAGCTTCGCGGCCTGCTCATCCAGGGGGATGGCCTTACCGCTGAAGTTTTCGTACTGACCCTTGAGGCCCTCGAACGCGGTGATATAGTCGCCGATGATTTCCACCAGGTCATTCGGGCACGCCTTGAGCGACGCGTCCATCATACACACGTTTTGCTTGCCCTTGACCGGTCCGATGCGCTCTATGGTGCCGCGGAGGAACAGATTCAGAGGCTTCTTGTTTCCCGTCTTCTGGAAGGTGAGATTGATGGAGCAGAGCTTCTTTTGGAACTGCTGAAAAAAGGTGATTTCCTGCGCGCTCAACACGACGAGAAAGATTCCTCTCTTCATGGACAGCTGGAAAGGCGCGCAAATGAGCAGATAGTCTTCAATCTTGAGAAAAACCTGCGATTGTACCAATCCCGTCTTTTTCAAGGCGTAGGGAGTAAAGCGGATCGGTTGATCGGCAAACTTCTCCGTATAGTCCTGGACCCGCGTTTTTGCCATAGGGGGTATTTTAATTCGTATGAGGGCCACTTTCAAGCGCCCCCGTTTTGCATCTGTCCTTGACCAAGCGGGGGAAAATACCGATTCTGCGCATATGAAGAAACCGCTTGCCGAGGGCAAGCTGCCCGTGGAGCTTCTCGATCGTCTCCTGCGTCACACCTCTCACTCGCCTCTTCTCGCCATTGGCGCGGCCCCCGGCGAGGACGCAGCCGTGGCCCCGGGATCAGCAACCCTCGTGATCACCGCTGATCCCATTACCTTCACAGACGAGCGGATTGGCGCTTACACGGTGGCCGTCAATGCCAATGACATCGTTGCCATGGGTGGTGTTCCTACGTATCTGACCGCAACAATCCTTCTGGCGCCGGGCGCCACGGAGGATGACCTGGAAAGGATTTTTGTCGACATTGCCGATGCCTGCGGAAAAGCGGGCATTTTGTGGGTCGGCGGGCACACTGAAGTGACGCGCGTGGTGAATCGGACCGTTGTCTGCGGCCAGGCGGTGGGATTTCTCCATCGAGCCGCCCTCTCGACAGGTGGCGCCCGTCCCGGGGATATCCTGTGCATGACGAAGTGGGTCGGCCTGGAGGGTACAACGCTCATAGCGCGCGAAAGGGGTGACGAGGCGTCTCGTATCCTCGGCGCTGAACGATTGGCCGGTGTCTTGGAATGGCTGGACGTTCCCGGAATCTCCATTGTGAAGGAGGGGAGGGCGCTTGCCGATCTTCCCCTCAGCGCTGCTCATGATCCCACCGAAGGCGGCGTCGCAATGGGCATTCAAGAGATGTGCTCACGGAGCGGCACCGGGTGCCTCCTTATCGAGGAGAAGCTTCCCATCCGTGAAGAGACACGACTCCTCTGCGCTCGCTATGGCATGAACCCCCTCGGGCTCCTCTCCTCGGGAGTATTCCTTTTCACCGCGGCTCCCCAGACCGCATCGGAAGCCTGTCGCCTGTTGCAGGCCGAGCAGATACCCGCGACCGAGGTGGGCACCATTCTGCCCGCCGGTGAAGGCACCTGGATTGAAAAAAAAGGCAAGCGTGAGCCGCTTGCCTTCTCAGAACAGGACGAAATCGTGAAGCTCGCTAGCTATTCGGATTGATCTCCATTGTAAATGAAAACTGATCCGCACCGCCGTCACTCGTCGGAATGGTCACTGTGGTACTGCAGATCAAGGCTGACCGCGGGTTGGTGAACGTCACGACAAGGCTCGTCGAACCGCCAGGCGGAATCGACTGAGCCTGCTTTCCCCATTTCCGTCCTACCCTGCATTAACACTCACATCGTAGGTGAACGTGAAAGTCGAGTCGGCTCCGTCCGAGCTCACAATTGTCACGGTTACGCTTTCTGAGTCGTTGCCAAACGGAACAAAGCTCGATGTGTCATAACTAACGGTAAACGTCGTCGTGTCTCCGGGCGCAACAGAAGCGCCGGGCTGCGCGCTGATCGTGACGTATGCGTTCGCGCTGGATGCCACGACCGGTGTCGCCGTGAGGTAGAGCGTGTCGGTGCCGTTATTGGTTATGCTAAATACGTTATCGTTGGTTCCATAGGAATGATAGAGTTGATTGACTGTCCCTCCGTTGATGATGGAAGGATTTGACACATTGCTCACCGCTATCGTCCCGGACCCACCTCCCGTTCCCGTGACCGTGAATGTAGAGCTTCCACCGCCACCGGACGGTGCAATGGTTACAGTGGCTGAGCGCGCCCCTAAGGCTTTGGGTGTGAAGGTCAAGGTCAGGCTCACGCTCCCACCGGCCGGAATGGTGTCGCCCGGGCTGCCTGAGAGAGTGAAATCAGAAGTCGCCGTGCCACCCACCGTTACCGCAGAGGTTCCGCCCAGGGTTAGGGGAAATAGACCCGTGTTCGTAATTGTTACTGTGACCGGAGAGCTTGCGGCGCCGAAGGGCTGGCTACCGAAGTCATAGCTGGTTGTAGTCACTCCACCCACCTGCACCTGGATGGAATCGAGAAATCCAAAGAGGGTGCAGCCGGAAAATGAGACCGTTGCGGCCGCTAAGATGGTAGCCAGAAGGATTCGATTGCTCTTTGTACTCATGAAGCACCTCATGTGGGTTGTGCATAGGTCACCGTATAGGTGAAAGTGAAGTTGGCATTTCCGCCATCGCTGCTTTTAATGGCAACTGTCACGCTCCGCGAATCGCCATAGGAAAGATTCGTCGTGTCGAAGGTGAGGGTGAAAGTCGTCGAATCGCCGGGCGCTACGGATTGCGCCGGCTGCGATGTCAACGTGAGGTAAGGGTCTGAGGTGACCGAAAGGAGCGGAGTTGCCGTCAGATAAAGCGTGCTCGTCCCATTATTCGAGATCGTGAACGTAACAGGAGTCTGGCCATTGGAATACATGGTATCCAACGTAGTATCCCCACTGTTGAGATCGACTGTTTGCTGGGAGTTACTGTTGACATAGCTCACAGCCAGAGTCCCCGACGATCCACCTGAGCCGCTCACCGCGAATGTCGCGCTACCACCGCCACCGCTTGGCGTTATCGTCAGGGAAGCGCTTCTGGTCCCGACGGTACTCGGCGTGAATGTCACCGTGAAGGATGTGCTCCCACCGGCACTTATCGTCTCGCTCGTGGTGCCTGAGACGCTGAAGTCTGCGGTTGCGTTCCCGCCGAGTGTTATCGCGCTGTTGCCGCCGAATGTCAGGGGGAATAGGCCGGTGTTCGCTATTGTCACTGTCACGGAGGAACTGGCGACTCCGAGGATCTGATTGCCAAAATCGTAGCTAGTGGTTGTCTTGCCGCCAACCTGCACCTGGATGGAATCGAGAAATCCAAAGAGGGTGCAGCCGATCAATGCGAATGATAGCGCCCCCACAACGAACGCGCCCAAAATTATCCTTTTCATCATGACTGCCATGTGACTCCTTCGTTGAATTCGCTCTGTACCCCAACCCACTCCTCCGGAGGGTCTCTCACGCCAATATATGACAATTTCAGTCATGAATATACATCTTGCATTAGAAAATTCTTATAAATTTGGTCATGTATGGCGAGAAAGCGCCATCTCCCCTGCGCTATCAAGCCGGAGCGGCTCGACAGCGAGTACAACCCGACTCAGCTGGCCTTATTTTCCCAGATTTTGGATTCGATGAAAACGCGAACGAGCTCGGAATCGAGCTTCAGTTCTTTCACCTCTGCGTTAAGAATGTCTAGCGCCTTCGGTGTGGGCACGGCCCGTTTGTACGGACGATCGCTCGCCGTGAGGGCGTCGTAGATGTCCGAAACGGTCATCATTCGCGTCTGGATAGGAATCTCGGGTGAATGGATGCCTCGGGGATACCCGTCGCCGTCCAGTTTCTCGTGATGGCCGTAGGCGATGAGGGGGATGTTCCGCATCTCCTTGGTCCACGGAATCGTGCTGAGAAATCGGTACGTGTGCGTCACGTGACTCTCGATCTCCTTGCGTTCGGACTCGTCCAGGCTTCCCTTTTTGATTTTCAATTTTGAGTATTCGTCTTCATCCAAGAAGGGGATCGTGATGCCGTTCTCTTCCGTAAATGCCTTGCCCCTGATCTCATCCAGTATACGCGAGGGGTCTTCGGCGAGCACGGAGGGCTCGTTGGCCGTCACCACGGTGTCGAGAAACCTCTCGATCTCGGCCAATTGCGCGGATTCGCGGGCGTCCATTTCCGGTTTGAGCTTCAGGTAGCCATCCTTGCCCTCGCGGTCAAGAACCTGAAAACGCTCCTTCATGAGCCCGTAGAGCGCGGCTTTCTGGATGTAGCCAAATCTCAGCTTCAGGAGATCCATTTGCTGAGGATAGAGTTTTTTTGCCTTGACCAGGACGTACTCGCGCACACCGACTTTGCCGAAATCGTGGAGAAGGCTCGCATAGCGAATTTCCTTCAAGTGCTCGGCGGAGAAACGCACACCCCCGTAGACTCCGCTGTCCAGCCGATCCACCGCCTTGGCGAGACCCACCGTGTAAATGGCCACCCTGTTGGAGTGACCTGACGTAGTAGGATCCCGCGATTCAATGGCCTGAACGGACGCCTTTACGAAGCCTTCGAAAAGCGTCTCGATCTCCTCGTAGAGCAAGTTGTTCTCCAGGGAGACCGCGGCCTGTGAGGCGAGCGATGTGACCAGGGGTTCCAGGTCGCTGCTGAAGGGAATCGCGTTCTTTTCCACATCATCGGGAGTGGCAAAACGCACTGCGTTGTCGGTCTTCCTATTGATGAGTTGGATGACGCCGATGATCTCGCCTTTGTGGTCCTTCATGGGAACCGTCAGCATGCTCTTGGAGCGGTATCCCGTGGATTTGTCAGTGCTCGTTTCGAACCCGTATTCCCTGTCAGGCGGGATATGGTATGCGTCCTCGATGTTGAGGGGCTTCCCTGTCGCAGCCACGTAACCGGAAACCCTCTTCTTCGACACGGGGAATACGAACTCCGTATAGTCCCTCGGGTTGGAGTCGTTCTGCGAGATCTTGCAGCGCAGCCTCTGCTCCCCCGTCACCTCATCGTGCTCCAAGAGATACAGGGTGCCGGCATCCGCGCGAGCAATGTGGCGGAGCTGGCGCAGGATATAATCGAGAAGCTTTTGATTGTCGCGCTCGGCCGAGAGCGCGATGCCGACCTGCAAGAGCTCCGAGTTCTCGTGTTCCTTGGCACGGAGAAGCTGATCCTTTTCTGCGAGCTCCCGGGCGAGATGCAGATGGCGGAAGACATTCCGCACGGTGCGCTGGACGTAAAGGGGGGTCGCGAAGGAAATGACCATATCGAAAACCACGTCGTTGGGAAAGTTTTCCGGCAGCAGCAGCGAATCCGGGTTCCAGAGGATCAGCGATCCGTTGGGCATTGAGGAAAACGCCTCGGCATTCTTGATGGCAAAGCCAACATCGGCGAACCAAGCGACAAGGTCTCTCTCATCAGCGGTGGAAGAGAAGGATAGCGCCCGGCGGGGCTTGAACTCCTTGCTCTTTCGCAGCGCTTCGGGAAGCTCGGGAACATCCGGAGAGACCATCAGAACGAGTTTGGGCACCGGGACTCCTTCATACCGTCACACCTATAGTTTAGTGAACGGAGTACAGCTCTTCAAGGATTGACTGAATCAAATGCACGGATCGTTGTTTTGGTGTCCCCCCTGAACCACTTTTGCCTTCTCGAAGCACCGTGCCGGACGCCGTGTCGGTCACGCTCCATCGGACCGTATCGACATCCCTAACGACCCTGAGCTGATAACGATAGCCCGGCGCCGGCGTTTCTCGGCATTCCGAGCCAGAACGCCGCAAAAACCGCATCACAAGGCCCCGTTCCCTTCCCGTCCAGCCCTGTCCGCTCCACGAAATTGCCATCGGCAGGCCGATTCCCGCCTGCTGGAGGGCCCCGGGGTTCGCCTTGTAAAGGTCGACAATGGCCGCCCGGCGTTTCTCTTGCTGGTCAGGGCTCGAAAGGAGAGGAATCATGGCCAAGAGCGTCTCGGCGGCGGGTTCTTTCTCCCAGAACTGGTCGAACCCGCCGAATGCCTGCTCGAGAAGCGGCAGGGAACGGCGTGTTTTGCCCTCTTCCATCGCATAATAGGTTGCGGCGTGGGGCGTGCGGGCTGTCTCAAGAATCCGGGCAAGACCGAGGTATTTCAGGGCTACTTCCGGGTAGGCTTGATTGCCTCTATAAAACTCCCACCAGGCATCCTCTTCGGACCCCTGCGCCAAGTACTGCTTGCCCACCTCGAGCGAATATTGGCGGAATCTCTGGTCGTGGTACCACCCGGTGAGCGCATAGCGAGCCGCTACCACCAGCGCGCGGACACGATCGAAGACCCCTGTCGTAGGTCGCTGCATCTCGTGTTTGGAGAGACCCCGATAAATCACGGAGAGTAGCTCGTGCATATCCTTGAGATGGCGGGTCAGATCGGTTCCGTAATACAGCAGCCACGCGAGGTCTTGAGAGTCCATTACTTCTTCGGCGTATCGGCGCGCGAGCTGCAGATTGCCAAACTTTTGCAGGAGAATTGCCAAATTTACCTTGGAAAGCGGCGTTGCGTCTTTTGCGTAGGCAGTCTGGAACTCGAATTGGGCCGAATCGAAATCCATCCGCGACTGAAAAAGCTCTCCACGCGCTAGATGACCCGATGGTCGGTCCTCCACGGCCAGGGATTGGTCGGTATAGCGCAGCGCCGAATTGAAGTGGAAAAAATCGTGTTCCAGGAGCGAGAGGTTGTAGTATGCAATCGAGGCGAACTCCTTATCGCCCACGCGAAGAGCCTCCTCAACTGCAATCGAATAATACTTTTTCGAATCATCGTAGCGGTTCATGCCCGAGTAGATCGTGCCCAACGTCATGGCCATGCCGCGCTGTCGGCCCAAACGCGCGATCCCGTCCAGGACCGTTTTTTCGCCCTTTTCGAGTTGGTGAGTCTTGAAATACATCCAGCCCAAATCGTCTACCGTGTCGGCGCTGTCGGGATATTGCTGAAGGATGCGCATCAGATAGGCGATGGAGTTTTTTTCCTGATTGAGCTTTCCGTAGCAGCGCGAGATTTGCGTCAGGGTCGAAAAATCCGTGGCCCCTTTCTTCTCGGCGTCCCGGTATTCGCCGAGGGCGAGCGAGTAAAGATCCTTGTCGTAGTAGAGGTCGCCTAGAGCGAGATCGGCCTTCGGGGAGTCGGGGTAGCGGGTCTTCGCCTCGGTAAGGATCTTGACCGCGGATTCGTAGGCGCTTTGTGATATGGCATCGCGCGCCCGCGAGGTGAGCCCTTCCAATGTGTCGGTGCCGGCGGCCTGGGCGCCGGCACCGCGGAGGAGACAGAGCATCAAGACGGCGACCGTGAACGGCGTGCGTTTCATCTACGGCCTCCGCGCCAGGGCGCCCAGGGGGTTGAGCGCGAACAAGATCCGAGTGGGCCAGCTGAATCGGGCGCGGTAGGAAGCATAGAATCCACGCGCAGCGGCAACGGCGGCCACGTCGTCGGCATCCACGAAATGGATGTCGAATGAGGCCTTCAGATAGCTGTCCACCAGCGGTTCAAGCACCAGATCTTCCGCGGAGCCGAGTCGCACCGCATGCTCCCGGGGGGATTCGGTGGCGTGCCGTCCCACACGTGCGCCGACGAGCCGCATGATGGCCAGGCGGTAGCGCGCTTTTGTTCTGCGTCGTGGATTACGGGAGAACAGACCGCGAAGCGAAGGAAGCACTTTCGCGCAGATCAGAAACAGCGCGTAAAGCGTGGGGAGCGTGAGGTACCAAAGCCGCGCGAGGAACACGGCAATACGCGCCACTTCCTGAGCGACACGGGACACCGCAACGAATGTCGTCGGCGTCGGCTGTCCCTGTTCCGGCTCGTCGGTCTGGTTGTTGACGATTTCGGCGATCAGCCTAGCCATCCGATCCGCCTCGGGTCCCGGGGGCGGCTGAAAGTCCTCACCGGGGGCGGCGGTCTCGGAAGTCGGATCGAAATCGACCCACCCGAGCGACCCGAAATACACCTCCACCCACGCATGCGCTTGAAAAGCACGCACTTCGTAGAAGTTGAGGATCTCCGACTGCGGGTCGACGGAAAACCCGACGGCGACGCGCGACGGGATTCCCAGGCTTCGGCACATGAGGGCCATGGCAAATGCGAAATAGGAGCAGTAGCCTTTTTTCGAGACAAAGAGGAAATAGTGGAGCTGGTCTCCATCTTCCGCGATCCCGGGCTTCAGGGAGTAGAGGTAGTTGGATTTCAGATAGGATTCGATTGCCGCGACCTTAGCGTAATATCCCGTGGCGTTTTTCGTCACCTCCACGGCCAATGCATGGATCTGTTCGTCGGTGCTGCCGGCCGTATAAAGGGAACGTAAAGACCCGGAGAGCGTGGGGGCCAGCTCGACCCGACGCGGAGCTTCCATTGAGCGGACCACCTTCGATTCGACTCGATACACGCGCAGGAAAGAGGAGGACTTCCAGTTCTTGAGCGGCGTCACGTTGAGTGGATAGTTCAGGGAAATGAGGGATGATGGGTCGAGTGTCAGGAAGAAGTATTCCTGACTAACGATTTGACGTCCCTTATAGCCGGGATCGACAAAGCTTTCCGCGGCGTCAGGAACCACGGTCGGGTACTCGTCGATTCCGGTGGTTTTGCTGATGGAGAACCCCTGCCGTGGATCGTAGTCGGAAAGGACATAACGACGAAGCAGGAAACGGTCAGCCTCGCCCTCCGTGCGGAAGAGCATCACGGCCTCGTCCGAAGTGCGAATCTCGCTTTCAAGTTTGACGTACGGGGCGAAATCGAATCGAAAGAGAGTGGGCTTCATGAGCCCGCCACCCGCCATCACGGCCCCCTCGCCGTATTTGCCGAGCAGGAAGAGGAGGAAGACCAAAAGAAGGGGCACGAGAATCCACGCAAAGCCGAGAACGGCGCGGGCGTTGAGGGGCCGTACGCCGTGCTCGGCGTTGCCCGGAGTCGAGAGTGCAAGAACAAAGAACTCCGCCACGACGAACAGCGCCAGAGCCCACGCAAAAAGGGAAGGGTGAGGGTAGAGAGTAATATGATAGCGCGCCTGAGACCAGAACACGGCGACCAGGAGCACCGCATTCAAGCCGCATTCAATCGGAACGAATCGGGGATGACGGAGTGCCAGGAACGTAAAGAGCCACGCCACGGCGTACGCGGCCAAAGCGGCGAAGAAGTCCTTGTCGAAATAGAAGAAAAGGAAATCGGTGGCCGGCGTTGAAGCCGCCATGCGCTGCAGTCGGAAGACGAGGAACAGGGTCACGCGAATGAGGACCGGCAAAGCTATGGCAAGGAGGGCCGCGGGAATGAATCGCAGGCGCGCCTTTTCCATCCAGAGCGCGGCGAGCACGGCGATCAAAAATGAAGCGCCTTGAAACCAGATGTCCAGTTGATCGCGAATCTGAAATACAGTGTTTGCCAGCAGAAAGAAGAGAACCAGAGTACGCAGCAGAAAGAGGATGATTTCGCGGACGCGCTCAGATTTCGGCGACATTCCGGACTTCTTTCACGCGCTGCGGGTACGCGGCCAGATCACGACCGAGGGCATCCTGGAGAAGGCGACTTTCCTTACGCCGAAGCCTGCCGCCTTTCGTGGCGTCAACGCCATCCGGTGACAGAAAGAATACGCCCTTGAGATTGTTTTCAACTCTCCGTTCGGGGATGATCAAGGGTTTGATGAATATGGATGCCGTCCAGTCTCGAGCCCGCACGGTCCCCATGATTGAAGAGAGACCGGGGGATCCGGGGGAAGCGAACACGATCACGTGCGGGGATGCGCTGGGTATGACGGGTTTCCACGGCGATTCGGTCCACCAAGCGTTCGCAAGCGCGCGCTGCAAAGCTGCGATTGACTCCCGAGAAAAAGAATGACATTCCCTGCTGCCCGGCATCGAGAGCAGGAGGTCCGCCCCGTGCGATAAAAGACCCGTCATGGCGGATCCGCATGCCTCTACCAGACTGTCGATGTAGTCCGCGGAGAGGCGAGCCGGTATCAGCGGATTGAGCGACGTGTCGAGGACGAAAAGCAGCCGCGCCTCGGGTGACGGCACCTCCTCACCGATCCTCAGGAACAGCTCATCCGTGTGCGCGAAGACTTTCCAGTTCAATCGACGAGGGTCGTCGCCCGGATAATACTTGCGCACTTCGAGGAGGGTCTCGCTGCGTCGTTGTCGCGGCGAGACCGTCGTTGATTCCTCGGTGTGCTCGATTGTGCGAGTCACGTCGAGCGCCGGGGCGAGCCGCGGAACGACGGTGACGGACTCGCGGAGTGCGACCGGGAAGCCATGTGCCGTGAGCCCCAGGACGTCCTTGGCAACGAGAAGGGCCTTCGTGCATTCGAACACCCCGCGACGGGCCGCGGTGAACGTGACGCGTGCGGCGCGTTTCCGTGTCGTGACGGGAATGCGTACCTCCAAACGTCGCTTTCCCTGCCACTCCAGCGGAGCCAGGACGTGCAAGGTGAAACCCGGCGGCAGCGATCGGGGGAGATGAAATGTCAGCGCAGCTTCGGCCCGATCGCCGACGGTCAGCGCATGGCCGGGAAGAACGATCGAGAGGAAGTCCGGTTCCTCCGATCTGCGCCGCACCAGCGCAAGGCGGTAGATGTGTCCGCTGAGAAGCGCGTAGCCGGCGAAGACGAGGAAGCTCGCTCCCCAGAAAAGAGCGGCCAGATCGGCGCGCATGACTCCGACGACAAGGAGCGCGGTCGCGAGACAGACCAGGGTAACGCCGCGGAAAGTGAGGGGCACGATGGAACGCACAACGGTGCCAAGCCTTTTTCCGTGCCTGGCTTTCATGCGGGGACGCCCCTCAGTATGAAAGATGGGAGAGCTCGGAGAGGATGATCTCCCGAACCAAAGACGCGGGATCGGCCCGTGTGTCCTTCAGACGCAGCCGATGGGCCATGATGAGAGGGCCGAGGTCGACCAGATCCTGGTCTATGACGTACTCTCTTCCCTGCACCAACGCGAATGCCCGTGCCGCGCGCACGAGCATGAGGCTGCCCCGCGGAGAAGCGCCGAGTGAGATTCCCGGGTGCGACCGCGTCGCCGTGGATATGCCGACGGCCGCGCGCAGGAGCTTGTCGTCGCAATAGACACTTTCGACACGGCGACGTGCCGCTAGTATTTCTTCTTTGCCGCAGACGGGTCGAATCTCGGGCATGACCGTGGCCGCGGGGTCGTCGCGGACGATGCCGACTTCCACCTCGGGATCCGGGTAGCCGATATGCAGCTTCATGAGAAACCTGTCGACCTGGGCCAGCGGGAGGGAGTAGACCCCTTCCATCTCTACGGGATTCTGCGTGGCGATCACGAAGAAAAACGGGTCCATGGCGTAAGTGTGGTTTCCCACGGTCACCTGCCCCTCCGCCATGACCTCGAGGAGCGCTGACTGCACCTTTGGCGTTGTTCTGTTGATTTCATCGGCCAGAAGCACGTTCGTGAAGACTGGGCCGGGCGTGAAAACGAATGCGTGACGGGCTGGATCGAATACATCCACGCCGGTGATATCGTACGGGAGGAGATCCGGGGTGAACTGGATGCGGCGGAAGGTTACCCCGCCGCCCTTTCGTGTCTTCGAAACAAGACGGGCAATCGTCTTTGCGAGGGTTGTCTTGCCGAGACCCGGCACATCCTCGATCAGGACATGCCCACCGGCAAGAATCCCGGTAACGAGGTGCTCGAGAACGAGCTGCTTGCCGCGGATGACGGTAGCCATACCATCCATGAGGCGTCGCGCCAGCGCGTGTGCGCTCTTGAAGTCCAGACCGGATTCGTCGTGCGGATGAGTCGCTGGTCGGCGTCGGAAGGCCGTGTCACCCATCCCGGCGACTTTATCACCTTACTGGAGGAAGGGATAGTAGAGAAGAAGAATCGCGCGAAGCTTCGCGGTGAGGCGGCGCAGTTTTTCCAGGTTGTAGGGGAATGTGAAGGCGACGAACTTCTTCAGAATGTATTGCTGCGTATCGCGCACCCGCATTTGCGGTATGAGCCATGAGATGCCCAGACGTTCCTTGAGCACCGGCAGAAGGAAACGCTTCACGGTCAGGGAGAAGGTCTCCAGCTCCAGCACGCCCTGGAACACCTGCCATTCCTCGCCGGGCGCCAGGGAGGTCACCGAGACCAGCTCGCGGATGTCACGCATGGTGCGATAGTCTACGGGCATGCCGTCTATAAGGAGCGAAAACCATGTGCGGTCGAAATAGTTTTCGAAGACGTCCTTGAGCTCCGCGATGAGCTTCAGGATTTCCACATCTCGTGTATACTCGTGCGTAATCTGTTCAAGGGCTGCTTCGGACACGTGCTGTATTTCTCCGTCACATTCAATGTCGGACGGTCCGCCGCGCGCCTTGATGAAGGAAGTGCAATGGAAACGGAAATCTTCTATTACTCGGGCACGGGTAATTCACTCTGGGCGGCCCGCTGTCTCTCGCAGCTCCTGGGATCCGCGCGTGTGCGCTCAATGAAAACGTCTCAGGGTGAAACGATCCCGACCGATGCGCGCACCGTCGTCCTGGTCTTTCCCGTCTACATTTATGGTGTGCCGCGTCCGGTCTTGAAATTCATCGGCGACATTCCGCGCGGCGGCCGAGCCGTTTTTCACTCCGTGGCAACGAATGGGGGAAGCCCCGGGAGCACCTTGCCTATCGTCGCGCGGCGTCTGGCGCGGCGGGGCGCAGCAATGCGCTCGGGTCTCTCCCTGCTCATGCCATCGAACTATACGCCCATGGGCGGTCCGGAGCCCGCACCGGTGCAGCGCGACATATTCCTTCGTGCCCGCGGACATTTGGAACGACTGGCACGCGACATCCGTGACAGCGCGGAAGGAACAATCGATTCGAAACCGGACTTCATCTCCGCCTCGGCATACTGGCTCACTTTGCCGCTGGTGCATGGCATGGATATGTTATTCTGGGTGCAGGACGGTTGCACGGCCTGCGGGATCTGCGAACGTCTGTGCCCTTCGGGCAACATCGTCATGAAGAAAGGACTGCCCACGTGGCACCGGCGCTGCGAGCAATGTCTTGCCTGTCTGCAGTGGTGTCCGCAGACCGCCATCCAGTGGGGCAAGCGCACGGAACGTTACGAGCGCTACCACCATCCCGAGGTAACCCTCGCGGAGATGATGGCCGGCGTACGTGACGTCTCTCCGGAGAGAAAGCGTTCTGGGCTCTGAGCTTCAGGGGGGTAGGTACGGCTGGTCACAACGACCATAACAGGTCACGATCGGCCGCAAAGGCCTGACAGAGGTCCGAATCCTCTGCCCCCCATCTCCCGCTTGACGATCAGTATACCGATCGGTATACTGATCGAAGTGGACAACAAACTGCTGATCATGGAGCGCGCAACCGAGCTTTTCGCCGCCCGCGGCTACGACGGGGTCGGGGTGCAGGAGGTCGTAGAGAGCGTCGGTGTCACGAAACCCACCTTGTACCACTACTTCGGCAGCAAGCAGGGACTGCTCGAGGCCGTGATCGCTTCGCGGGCAGACGGCGTGCGAGTCGCCATGCAGCCGGCGGGGGAGTACAAGAAGAACCTTTCCGCGACGCTCCGCCGCATCGTCACGGGCTGCTTCGACTTTGCGATGGCGTATCCCACTTTTGCGCGCATGCAGCTGTCGCTGTTTTTCGCCCCGCCGGATTCGGAAGGACATCGCGCGGTGGCGCGTCTCAACGACCTGCAGTTCTCGGCCCTGCGCGATCTGTTCCAGGGCGCCGCACGCGACCACGGCAATATGAAGGGACGGCATCTTCTCTACGCGGCTTCCTTCTTGGGAATGATCAACAACTGTATCGGGCTTGCCTTGAACGGGTATCTGTCTCTGGACTCCACCCTCGTGGAGAAATCAGTGCACCAGTTCGAGCACGGCATCTATTCGTGAGCGGGGAGAAACAATGAGCGATTGGGCACGTCAATCCTTTTTCTATCATATCTATCCCCTCGGGTTGTGCGGCGCACCACAGCAGAACGACTTTCATTCGCCACCTGTCGCCCGACTGGATTCGCTCGTCCCCTGGCTCGATCATGCTCGCGATCTGGGCGCGAACGCCCTTTATCTCGGACCGGTTTTCGAATCCACGGCGCACGGCTACGATACGGCCGATTACTTCACGGTTGACCGTCGTCTGGGAACGAATGAGACCCTGGCACGTTTGTGTGACGAAGCCCGCGCGCGGGGCATTCGCATCGTGCTGGATGCCGTATTCAACCATGTGGGCAGGGATTTCTGGGCGTTCCGGGACGTGCGGGAGAAGGGGAAAGATTCACCGTACTGCTCCTGGTTTCAGGGTCTGTCTTTTGCGAAGAAAAGCCCGCTCGGCGATGCATTCACCTACGACACGTGGAACGGCCACTACAGTCTTGTGAAGCTCGACGTCCGAGCGCCTGCCGTTCAAGCTCATCTTTTCGCCGCCGTTACGCGTTGGTCGCGGGACTTCGGCATCGACGGTTTGCGTCTCGACGCGGCCGACTGCCTCGATCTCGAATTCTTGCGCGCCCTGCGCACACACGGAAAGAGCTTGAACCAGGACTTCTGGCTGCTGGGCGAGATCGTTCATGGCGATTATCGACGTTGGATCGCCCCGGATCTGCTGGATTCCGTCACGAACTACGAGTGCTACAAGGGCTTGTACTCCAGTCATCTCGACGCGAACTATTTCGAGATCGCCTATTCGCTGAATCGGCAGTTCGGACCGACAGGGATCTACAAAGGTTTTCCGCTCTACAACTTTGCCGACAATCACGACGTCGACAGAGTGGCGAGCTCGCTCTCCACCCCGGCACAATTGGCACCTTTGTACACGATTCTTTTCACGATGCCCGGCGTGCCATCCGTTTATTATGGAAGCGAGTGGGGGATTCAAGGACGCAAGGACGGCACCGACCGACAGCTCCGTCCGAGTCTGGACATCGCACTCGTTCCACGGGATAGCCCTGAGCGCGGCCTGGCAGCGACGATTGCCGTTCTTGCCCGTGCGCGCGCGGCGTCCCTCGCCTTGCGCACGGGAGACTACAGTCAGGTGCACGTCGCCGACCGGCAGCTCGTCTTCGCTCGCTCGCTGTCGGAAGAGCAGGTCATAGTTGCCGTGAACGCTGATTCGCACCCGATGAGTCTTGATCTCACGGCACCGCAGATCGCCGACGGGCGGCTCGTCGACATGCTCGATCCGTCGGTTTGTGTCGATGCCTCGGGTGGCAGATTGCGGCTTCCCGGGATACCCGCCTACGGTGCGAGGATTCTCAGGCGCGCTCCGATGGCGTGAGATTCAACCCTCGGCCTTTACGATCCTATCCCAATCGTAGACCCCGCCGATCTTCTGCCCCGGCAGGAGAACCAGATAGTCCTCGTCTGTCCAATCGCCCGACACCAGCCCTCGGATGAGGCGCAAGCTTCCGGGCAGTTTGACGAAGGTGCGTCCGCTCGCCTCGGCTTCCGCGCGCGCTTTCTCCGCAAATCCGAGATGGGACAATTCCGGTGTGTCGACGAAAACGATCCGGTTGTCTTTCGCGTCCGTGAGAGCCGTTTCTTGCGACGACGTGAGTGTTTCCATGATGAACTTCGCGTTTTCCTCGCCGTACTGCTCAACGTACTCCTCGTACTTCTTGTTGAGCCCGGGCACCTGGATCGTGCTCGCGTCGTGAATCCAGGCTCCGCCGCGCTCCATATAGCCGACGGAGGAAAATGGAAGGCTCGGGTTGTCGGCGAAGTGCTCCTTGAACGCCCGGCGCGAGCCGAGGAAGAGGGTGCAACAATCGTGGGCGCGGGGCAGAACCACACGCGTTTTCTGGGAACCGACCCCGAGAACTCCATTGCCGCAGAGACCGAATCCGAGGAGGATCGCGTCATAGCCGATCTCCGAGGCGTCCGCCGCATCGATCTTTGATTGGACCAGCGCACGAAGCTTTTCACTGTGCTCATGGGCGTTCTTCTCCGTGAACTCGACGTCGACACGGTGAGGGGACGTGGCGACGCACAGGCACGCCTCTCTGTAAAAGACCTCGCACGCAATGAGCTTCAGCTTCATGGTTTTAGTGTGTACCATGGTCCGCCATTCGGTGTCAAAACGATCACTTCACCCGGGCGCCTTCCGAGCTATCCCCGCGGACGGTTTGCGACTATCTTTTCATAGAAGCAATGAGAGCCGGCGTACGATCCATTACTTTCTTCATTCTTCTTGTGTTTTCCGCGGCAGGCGCATCGGGGGCGCAAATATCAGACCCGCTGTGGAGCGCCGCGGTCAAGAACGCCTCACAAACGGCGAATTGGGTTCCCGGCGACGCCGCGTTTCTCATCCAGCTTGTGGACGACAAGGGTATGCCTCAAGAAACCTGGCAGACCTGGTATCACCTCTCGGCGTCGAGCACCGGAGATGTCGTTTTGGATGTCGTGCGGGCGGAGCACAATGGCAAGGATACGACCCACAAGGAACAGGAAACTCAGAAGAAGAGAAAGAACATGCCGTTCACCATGGGCGACAACCCATTCGATCCCCTTGTACAGGACGCTGTCGTTGCGCGGCGCCTTCCTGACACTGCCCTCAAGAACGGAGTGACGTGCGCCGCATTCGACTTTCGCATGAAAAAAAGGGATGCAACGGTGATTTCAGGCACCGCGTGGGTCGACGCCCATAGTGGCATGCCCGTCGAGGTGAGTTATGGTGCCCAGCCCCTTCCGCGGGGGGTCTTCACCATGACCATGAGCCTGCTGTTTTCCCCGGCCGCGCCGGGGCAGGGCCTTCTCAGCGAAGTTGTCCTGGAAGGCGTTGGAGGATTTCTTTTCATAAAGAGGAACTTCCGCTCCACCATTACCCTTGGCGGTTACTGGCGGCGCGGAAGCTGAAATGGACCGCTAAAGTGCGTCCACGGATTGAATGAATGTATCGACGTCCTTTTTTTGAGATGCTTCCTGGTCACGCAGCTTCGCGATGTCGTCGCGCAAACGCGCAAGCTCATCTTCCTCGTCACTCAGGGTCTTGACGTATCGCTTGTACAGATCCGAGCTTTGCGAAAGACGATCCATGTTGCCGCGGATGCGGCCTTGGTCATCTGAAATCTCCGTGACCCGCGCCTCTTTCGCCGATCTCTGTTTCACCGTGTCACTCACTTTCTGCTGCAGGGCCGCAAGCTTCTGGAGCGCATTCTTCACGGAGGCACTCACGACGCTGCTTCTGACATAGAGTGCGACCTGGTCGCCGCTCAGGCTGGCAAGGGAGATGCTTTGGCTGATCGTCTTTGTTTCGATCACGGCCAGCGTGGCCGCTTTTCCGGCGGCCACCGGCAACGCGAATCGATATGCGTCACGCGTCTTTTCCAGAGGATCCTTGGGAGTCTGGAGCGTCCAATCGGACTGATACGGATGCTCGATGAGGACGGTCTTCGACTTCGTACCCCTGTTGGTGACCGCGTAATCCCTTTCTTGTTGCGCCATGTTCGTAGCTACCATGATGCCCCTATTGATCTTCACGGACACGAGGGATACCGGCGCCGCGCCTTGCGTTGCCGCCACTTCCGTGTCCAGGTCCAGGGCATACGTGATGAGCTGTTCAGCGTTGGGGGCCATATCGGTGATCTGCGCGTCACCGGCGTAGGAGCCGCCGTCGAAGACGGTGATCGGTCCCTGCATCAAGTGCAAGGAGCTTGCGTTCTTCATCTTCACGGCGTTCAGCGGATGCGTGGAATCAGTGGTCTCGTTGAAGAGCGAATAGCGTTCTCCCGTGACGGCCTGATTCAAGATAGGGAGCATGGATGATTGCTGCCGCGGCAGACTGACCGGCGCATCTATGACGTACTGGAAAAGCTCACCGACCTGACCGCCGCGGGCGGCCGCGGCGACGCCCTGTGAAATTGAGAAGTCCGATCCACCCGCCCCATTCACCGCAACGGACGAGAGGGACTCTTTCGCGAGCCCCGATGCCCGCGTGGCGGGTGCCGGTGCCGCTTCCGGCGCCTCCGCGGAGTCCATTTCTTCCGCGGCCGGCGCGCTCGCCCCCAACGCCATTTGATTCGTATGGGGAACCAGTGATTGATACAGCTCCATCTGCACCTCGGGTCTCTGCACGTACAGGGGCTGGTAGAGGTCCATGGTAAATGTGATGGGTCGTCCGGAAACGAGGGACAGAGCGACGGCGCGCCAATCCGTGTCGCTCGTGTTTTCCACGAGCGCCCAACCTTGGAGTATGTGCTGCCCGTTGTCGGAAAGAACGAGGCGATAGCTGGTCTTCCACACCGGCGCCTCGA